>Ga0075158_10001142_pt1 | contig 20341 bp, 17 predicted proteins | sample JI91814BDNA_FD_70968 | JGI IMG/M metagenome (GOLD analysis project Ga0075158, IMG submission 70968) | Wastewater effluent complex algal communities from Wisconsin, to seasonally profile nutrient transformation and Carbon sequestration -... | ecosystem: Engineered > WWTP > Effluent > Algae... | reverse complement strand
TTAATGCTAAGTTGGATCATTTATAGTAAAATTCATTTCATTGAATGGTGTAGTAAATAAATGGTCTGTACATTAACAGAGCTGGTAAAAAAATTAAAAAATACTTAACCCATACTGCTTTGCCAGATCTAAAATCATATGATATCCGGCCAGGGAATTTCCATGTTGATCTAAAGCAGGGCTGAATACCCCGATTCCTATTTTTCCCGGAACACTTACCGTAATTCCGCCTCCTACACCGGATTTACTTGGCAAGCCGACAGTTCTGGAATACTCACCGCTGAATTCATACATTCCGGCAGTCAGCATCTGTGATTCTACTAATTTTGCCATATCTGCGTTTTTATAAGTGGCGTCTCCATCAAATCTTACGCATTGGTTGGCGAAAAAGTATCCTATTTTTGCAAGGTCTTCAGCGGTAAGTTCAATGGAGCATTGCTTGAAGTAGTTGTCCAGCTGGTCTTCGTTGCCTGAAATCAGTCCGCTGTTTTTCATGATGTAAAACATACCACGGTTGCGGTGTCCTGTTGATTTTTCGGATTCATAAACTGATTTATTATAATCGATAGACGAATTTTTGGTAATATATCTTACCATATCCAGTATTTTAAGGAATGGTTTTTCGCCATCTCCGGGGATCAGTGAAGTGGTAAGAATAGCTCCTGCATTCATCATTGGATTAAGCGGTTTTCCTGTGGTTTCAAGGTTTGAAAAATGGTTGAAGGGTTTATCTGATCCGAAATACCCCATTTTGTCGAAAATATGAGCTTCTCCTTTTTCGTTAACAGCCACCATTAATGATATGATCTTGGAAATGCTTTGCATGGTAAATTTCTTATTGACATCACCGGTATTGAATACCTTTCCATTTTTATCAACCACTGAAAAAGCGATCGCTTTAGCATCCATTTTTCCCAGTTCAGGAATATAATCTGCTACTTTTCCCTGAGTATAATAAGCTCTGTTTTTTTCCAGAATGGTGTGTAATGTTTTTTCTGAAAGGGTTGAGATATCTGCTGCTTTCTGTGCATAAACGATTGTGTTTAAGGAAAGAAAAGCTGCGGTACAGATTCCTTTAGCAGAAAATAAAAAGCTGTTGTTTTTCATATAGGGGTTGTTGAAATATAATGTTTATGATAAGCCTTGAAAAGCAAAGATAAATTATTTTAATCTTGTCGGCAATTCTAATGATTGTCCTTAAAGATATTGAGTAGATATGGATAGGAAATGCTTATAGAGGAAGGGTAAATTGTTGAAATAGACGGTAGATTTTTTAGAATTAAGAAATGTAAAAAAACTTGTTGTTTTATGTGTTTTTATATGTAATTAATTTTAATATAAATTGAAATTATTTAGTAAAAAATAAACTAAACTTAATTTTAGTTGTTGATTTTTTGGGTTTATTAAATGAAAATTTAGAATTTTATTTGATTTAAATGGTTTTGCGACTCCGAAATTTAAGAAAAGATGAATTTTTTTATATAACTAATAAGTTGGTGAAATAACATATAAACATGAATTTATCTATATTGTTGGAATTCAGTTGTGAAATAATGTTTTTTTTTTCACGATTAAATGATTTTTGTATTGTTATTTTTATTAATTTGACAAAAAATTAATAACACTTTTTTAATAACTATGAAAAACAACACCTATTTTGGTAGGCAGCACGTCTTCAGATGGCTCCTGCTATGTTGGCTTCTGGTACCCTGGGTACTACAAGCACAAGCTCGAATTACATGGACCGCTCAGGTCGGATGCCAGGAATTCCGTGGCGAAAAAGATGGTCAGATCCCTGACAACGGAATCGCTTATTCCTACATCAATTCATCCCAATGTCTCCGTGTCTGTGAGCAATCAACGGTAAAATATGAGATTCAGGGACCGAATGTTTCCAATGTACAATGGACGGTTTCAGGAGGTACTGCAGCTATTTCAGGCCCTGCGAATACCGTCGCCAATGTAAGCTGGGGAGCAGCAGGGAACGGATCTTTACAGGCCGTCATTACCTACAATGACGGAACTGTTGAAACCCAGACCATTTGTATTGAAAAGATTAACAGGCCGATTGCTAAATTTGAAATGTTAAATCTGGCAGATACCGTATGTAGAAATACGACGATCTATTTCGATAATCTTTCCGAACAGAACGGAGGATCGGATATCGTTAATTATTTCTGGGATTTTGGGGATGGTACAACTTCTACCGCCTTTGAGCCTTCTCATTTGTATGCTAATCCCGGAAATTATACAATCACTCTGACGGTAACGAACAAGTGTGGCTGCCAGGATAAAATTAAAAAACAAATCAAGGTATTAAAAGCTGATCCTGTACAGATCAACTGTGCTTCCGTAGTATGTGAAGGCAGTACTGAAAAATATAATGTACAGGACGGATGTAACAAAGGACAATGGAAAGTTATCGGAGGATCAATTGTTAACAATAACGGTAACGAAATTGAAGTTGTTTGGGATCAGGTTGATCCGCTTGACGGCTTTGGGTATGTAATGTACATGTCAGAATGTGCTTGTCCTGAGTGGACGACAATTAAAATTCCTGTCGTTTTAAAAAATGCGAAAATTAAAGGACAGGGAGTAATATGTACTGGCAGACAGTATATCTATTCAATTCCTCAGTGGCCAACAACCAAAGTTAACTGGAATGTTACAGGTCCTGCAGGAGGTCAGCTGACGAACACCCAGCAGAGAAATGAAATTGTTTTCAGAGCAAATCAGCCAGGTACTTATCACCTTACGGCAAATTATTTCAATACTTTATTGACCTGTGAAGGACAGGCTTCTATAGATATCGTAGTAGAGGAACCTGTACTGGTAAGTGGTGGTGTGGATGAAATCTGCGCAGGAACAAGCCAGGGATTTACAGCAGTCCCTAACGTACCGGTGATCTGGAAAGTAACAACAGGAGCTTCTACTTATACTTCTCCACCAATGACAGGAATATTCAACTATAACTTTGCAGCAGCAGGAACGTATACTGTGACGGCTACCAAGCAAGGTGGAGGTTGTGAAAGTAATGGAAGAATTATTAAGGTATTACCAATTCCACAGGCACCTAACGGAACTATTTCCGGAGAAACAAAAGTATGTCCTGGAAAACCTTATGTTTATACTATAAGTACAGTGGATCCGGGAATGGTGCCGGTTTGGAGTGTTACCAACGGAACCATTCAGGGAAGTAATGCAGGACAATCTGTTACAGTGATATTTAATGCCGGTGCTACTTCCTATACAGTGTCTGCACAGAACAAATCTATCAGCAGTGCAGCGTGTCTTTCAGCTCCAAAATCATTCAATGTAACAAAGCTGGACCTTAGCACTATTGTTATTAATCCAAATTCAGGGCCTTTCTGTCCGAGCAGCACTCAAACTTTCAGTGCTAACCTGAACGGTATTGTTCCGGATTTTATGGAATGGTCATTTGCAAGTTCCAATTTCGGAAGTGTAGTGGGAGGACAAGGTACCGCTAATATTACGGTAAACTTCAACGAAATTTCTTCAACAAGTACTACTGATCTGATTTTGAAAGTAGTAAAATGTGGAGTGACTCAAATTATCACTATGCCGGTATCTTTAATAACGCTTCCGGTAGTGAACTTTACGAATGTTGGAGGAGTTTGTTTAGGTTCGAACCTGACTTTTACTGTAAACCAGGGAACAATTACTTCAGCAACAAGTGTTACTTTCACTTTTGCTAATGGAACAACGTTTACAACAGCATTCAACCCAGCTGGAACTTACAGCTTCCCGAATAACGGATATATCCAGAATAATTCAGGAAACAATGTTTCTCAAACCGTTACGGTAACGTATACAGGAACAAACGGATGTAATTATAAGCCTACGGCAAGCGCTAACTTTATTATCTATCCGGAAACCATTATTACAATTTCTCCGGTATATAATATTGCGGTTTGTGATCCTGCCACGATGACACCGTACACTATTACGGCTAACAGTTCTACGGGGCTTACCAATATCTTGTCTTGGCAATGGTATAAAAATAATGGTATTATACCAGGTGCCACTACCAACTCATATACCATCTCAGGAGCAGGGGCTTTCGGAACGTATAAAGTACAGGCAGTAGATATTAACAACTGTGTGGTTTATTCCCAGAACATTAATGTTACTCAGTCTTGCCCGAGCAGTGGAAGTTGTACCGCAAATCCTCAGATTAACTTTGTTCCTGCATGGACTGCTTGTAACACGATTACTGTTTCAGGTTTAACATACAACGGAACTCCGGATGAGATCCAATGGCTGTCTGATACTTTCCTTACTTTAGTTTCCGGCCAGGGAACAGCTTCTCCGGTATATCAGACTAATCTTGCAGGAGCACATATTGTTTTTGTACGTCTGAGATACGGTTCATGCTGGTACAGCAGAGGAATAGAAGTGAGAAAGAATTATGAGCCTAAATTCAATATCGGTACAGTGTGCAGCGGAAACGGTTACAGTGTAACGCTTTTCAATACCTCTACCATATTTGAAATCAATCCGGCGTTTATTACGTATACATTTACTTCGCCGGGACAACCTACTCAAACAGGGCAATCGGCTACTTATAATCTTGCGCCGGGTACTTATACCTTTACAATGACTGTGTCTGCGCCAGGGAAACCAACGTGTATCACTACGCAGACTATTACATTAGCTCCGGTTCCTGATACCACCTTCCTGGTTCCAGGCTGGCTATGTGCACGTTCACCGGTTACCTTCAGTCCTATAAATTATGTTCCGGGAAATACATATACCTGGATCTTTGATGGTACTTCTTATATTACAACAGGACCAGATGCTACCATAACCTATAATACTGCAGGAACAAAAACAATTCAACTGAAAATTAAAACTCCTATGGGTTGTGAATATACTTCTGCAATCATTGGTGTTAATGTGAAAGAGGCTACTCTGGATGGTACGATAGCACCTCCTTCTCTTGTAGCTTGTATGGGAAGTGCTCCAAATATCGTATTTACCAGTACGCTTGGATCTCCTAGCCAGTATATCTGGATGAATGGTTCTCAGGCTGTATCTGGAGCGCCAAACTCTCCGGTATTCACTCCTACACAATCTGGTAACTACTGGCCGGTGCTGGTATCATCAGATGGATGTAGAACAAGTGTTATGAGTACTAAAGCTATACCTGTAACGCTTAAAAATCCTCCATATGTTAACATCTCAGGAACAGCTAATATCTGTGAAGGATCTTCTACAGTACTTACCGGTATTGTAACGGATAATACATTGGAGTATCAATGGAAAAAAGGAAATTCGGTAGTTGTACCATGGGCTTCTGCTCCTTATCCGATAGCGCTGAGTACAGGACCATTAGCTGCAGGTACTTATGTGTATACGCTGGAAGTAAGAACTCCGGGTACATCAGGATGTACCAGCAGTAAAAGCTTTACAGTTACTGTGAATAGCCCGCCGGCACCAATTTCGGTAACTTATAATATGGTAAGCTGCCAGCCTTATCGGGTTGTGTTAACAGCATCTGGACCGTCTGCAGGAGTGTATAACTGGAGCAACGGAATGACAGGTCAGTCTATCACGGTATATGAAGGTGGTGCGTATCAGGTAATTTACACGGCACCAAGCGGATGTAAAGTTGTGGGTAATACCCAGGTACCATTAAGCCTTGAAAGCCTGATGTGGGTATTCCCGACAGGATGTTATGATGAATGTCTTAGAAAGAATTATGTTTTAGGACCAAAAGGAGTCTTTGATCATCATGACTGGCAGCTGTTCGGAAACAGCATCCAGAGTGGAAACAATGATTATATCTATCCTTTGTATATTGGTGCTGCAGGAACCTATCAGTTACAGATAAATCATCTGGGATGTCAGTTTACTTCCGGAACCATGAATTACTATCCGGGTAAAGAATGTGGATTCGAAACAGAATGTAAACTGGAAGCAAGTATCAAAGACATGAAATGGGTAGGAGATCACTATAATGTGTATGGTATTATCCACAATGGCGGAAGCCAGCCGATCAGTCTTACCGTGTCCAGTCTTAATGGATTTGGAATTTACCTTCCTTCTATTATTACGATTCCGGCAGGCGGAGTGTATGATATGAACGCTAATCCATTGGCATTCTATCCAAACTCAAGCTTCCAGGGTACTGATGAGATTTTATTCTCCAATGAAACATGTAAGTTTACTACCAAAGCGGTAGATCCTAACTGGATGGGTATGAAAAATGCAGGAAGAAGTGTGATGGCAACGTCAGTTTCTTCGCTGAAAATGACCCCGAATCCTGCGAAGGAAAAAGTGAAAATCTCGTACAATACGGGCAATGAAAAATTACTGGCAAAACAGGTTACGGTTTTTGATGCCATGGGCAATGTCAAATTCCGCAAGGAACTGAAAACGGCTTCCGGAGAGGTAGACGTGGAAGTTACCAGCTGGCTGCAGGGTGTTTATATTGTTATCGTACAAACGGGAGACACCTCATTACAAGGAAAACTAATTAAAAATTAGTAGCTTATAAAGCAGTGTTCTCTTCGGAGAGCACTGTTTTTTTATAGTATGTGACAATTAAATGAATTTTTATGATACGATTAAAAAACAAACTTTGGGGATTACTTCTGATAGTACCGGGATTATCTTTTAGCCAGGCCTACCAATGGCAATGGGGAAAACAGGCAGGAGGATTAACAGGTTCAGCGGATCCGGGCTTTCATTATGTCTTTGATGAATCTATAAGAGATATTGTAGTAGACAGCAACAATAACACCTATTATCTTGCAACGATGCGTGAACAGGGACAAAACCTGAATGGTACTTCCGTTACCAATTACGGGTTGAGCGATCTTTTTCTGTTCTCTGCTGATTGTGCAGGAAATATAAGATGGTCCAGACCCATAGGAGGTTCAGGAGATGGAGAAAATGCATGGCATATTAAAGTGGATAATAACGGAGGAGTATACGTGCTGGCAACCCTTTATAACAATTCATATGTAGGGGATCCTAATGCTGTTCCTATGCATTTTGATGATACCCATACACAACCTTTGTATACTTATTATGACCAAACAACAGAACCTGCCCATAAAGCGGCTTTCCTGTTAAAATATAATACTTCGGATGGTACACTGGCATGGAGTAAATCTTTACAGGGAGATGTCAATTATTTCTCCCGTATGTGCGATGTTCAGATGATGTATATGGACTCTTCCAAAAATATTCATGCTGTCATGGGATTCAGAGCAGGAACCCATTTAAACGGATTAATTACGGTGCCCTCAACCTTTACGTCAACCTATCAGTATTATGCAGTTAAGTTCAATTATGATAATGGGAATATGACCCCAGCGACTCCTTTGCTTCTTCCTATTACAGGAGATGCAATCAATATTGTAGGAAGAGAGGGAAAAGTGAATGTGGTATATGATGAAAGTTTGAATCGTTATTATATTGCAGGTAAAAGAATGGATCCTGGATTCAGTAATCTGGTTGATCTTTCCTATAATAATGTTCCGTTTACAAAAGCCGCTTATGTGTTTGCTTTTGATGGTACTACCGGCGCTGAGGTATGGAGAAAAGAACTGAATAACGGTACAACAAGTACGGATGATGAAATTCATTCTATTATCAAAGATCCCGTAACTTCAGATATCTATATTTCAGGACGTTATTTTAATGGAATAACCGTGCCTGCCACTTTCGGAAACTATACTTTTCCTCTGAGAAGCTATGTGGAAGCCGTTCCGTTTGTTATGAAGATGAATGCTTCAGGTGCAGTACAGTGGGCGAAAACTCCGGAAGCGATGTCTGGTCTTCAGTTTGGCTATCGTTTTACCAAAGGAACAATTGCCATTAATGGAAACGAAATAGCATTTGCCAAAGGAAGCTGGTCCGATGTCTGGGGAAGCTATGCAATGGTACGCCCTGATGGGGATAGATCAGATCCTTTATTGGTGAGACTTAACAAAGATACCGGAGATGTTTTGGGGACAGGAGAGATTCGCAGTAACTTTTATGTTATTGATGAATTTACGGCGGTTGCTGCAGATAATGATGGCAACTATGTAGTGGGAGGTTTTTTTCATGATCAGCTATTTACGGATGCCAATGACAATGTCAATACAATGGCTGTCAATGTAGCTGGTGGGAAATCTCAATCTTTTTTTACAAAATTTGCTAAATCGACTTGCAGTCAGATGTCAGTAGAAGAAACGGCTGCTCAGGCGGGAATGCAATTATACCCTAATCCTGTTCAGGATGTGCTTACGATCAGGAGTAAAGAGCCTTTGGTTTCTTATGAAATCTTTGGAGCAACGGGACAACTGGTAAAACAGGGAACTTTGAATATGATGCAGGAACAGATCGTATTATCTTCTCTTCAAACAGGAGTATATTACATTAAACTTCAAACAAAATCTTCAACGGTAACTGAAAAAATACTGAAGAAGTAAAAAAAATTAAAACTGAAAATTAATAACCTTATATATAAAACAGTGTTCTTCAAAAGAGAGCGCTGTTTTTTTATCATGGCCGGTTGATGTACTTGAATAACTGATTCCGTATTTTTGCATAGAATTAAGCAGCTATATGAGCACTACATTTTCTGACCATCATCAAGTAAAGATGGTTTCTTCTTTTTCTGAGCTTGTGAATACCCGTTTTCAAGGCGCTATGAATGCCATTTGCTGGCATAGAAATTTGGTGGGTGACTTTAAAGAAATTGTCACAACGCTTCAGTTGAAAGATGATATTACAGAAGTTTCCGGTGAGGATCTTTTAGCATTGGAACTGTCGGAAGAGGGAAGTATGGCGAGAGAAATTATTTTAAATGACTTGCAGTTATTGACAGATTTCGGGACATCTCCGGTTCTTAATCTGCTTAAATGTTATGAGCGCGATGAGGAGCTTGGTTTTATTTCAACAGACGTGTACTCCTATCATGTTGACCGTTCACCTGTTGGAACAGATACTTTTCTGTGTACTTACTATGGAACAGCGAGTGATATTATACCCAATGACCAGGTGGAACAGAAAATTTTAATTCCTGAAATCCGGGAACAGCTCAAAAAATTACATGATGGTCCTGAAGACGAATTTGAAGACTTCCTGAAAGAGTATTTCTTTGATCTTCATTATCAGCCTAAGCCCAATGCAGAGCCTGTCAATTTAGGGGTTGGCCATCTTTGGCGCATTGCAGTGGATCATCCTGATCAGGAGGTTTTACCTTGCGTTCACAGAGCACCTGTAGAAAATGACGGAGAGTACAGGCTGCTGTTGATTTGTTAATCATCTGTTATATCTTCGAAGGCACAAAAAATCCAATATCTTTCTGATATTGGATTTTTTTATGGTTTTCCACAAAGTACTTTTACTCGCTGTTTAGTGCGGTTAGTTGATGTAAATGTTGAAAATAATAGTCAGTAAATCAGAGAATTGGATTTATTTTTTAAAATCCCAAGCAAGGATATGGAAATTCTGTATTTATATAGATGAGTACTCAATACAATATTTTTTAATCAAAATAATTAATTCAAAATCAAAATGAAAAAAATCAATCATGTAAAATTGATATCAATGCTTGTGATCTTACTGGCTGTTCCTTTTGCTCTGGCAAGCTGCAGTAATGATGATGAAGCTCCAAAACCTAACCCTGTGACGATCAGTTTTGATGATCTTAACGGTGAATATACAGGAAAAGCAAGTGTATCCCAGGGAACTGTGAACGGAGAAACTGCGGTTACTTTTTCGGCTAAGAAAAACCTGATTTCCTATTCAGAATTTCCCATGAAAGAGATTATTTACTCAGTAATTTCTGATCCCGCGAAAGCCAGTCAAGCCTTAACAGCCATCGGAAAAGTAAAATATGATCTGGATTATACAGCCGTTTTATACCAGTATAAAAAGGAAATAGAACTTAATCTTCTTCCTAAAGAATTAACTGTTCAAGTCCCTGTGGATGGGATAAACAAGAAAGTTATCATAACGTTTACGGCTTCCAAGAAAGGGTTGTTTACCAAACAGAATACGCAAAATATGAATTTTGAACTGCTTGCGAGTAAAATAACCGTTGAAGGAACGGCTGTAAATCCTTTCAATCCCATAAAATATAATTTTCAAATGCTGAAGAAGTAGCTGAAGGATAGAATAGTGTACAGATGCACTTGCACAAGTGCATCTGTTTTTATTTTAACTTCTTAACTACCATTTTATTTTTATTTTGGGAACTACCTTTTTTATTTCTTTGGCTACATTAGTTCCTGCTTTCCCCAGTTCATTACTTATGTTTCTGACCACTTTTACCGCTTCATGATTTTTCCCGGGGCCATATTGTAAATCATGAACTGTAGTATTCCAGGTTTTAACAATATCGTTATTGGGTCCAAACTGGCCTTTTAAGGCATCTCCAATTTGATTTAATCCCTTAACGATTGTATTGTTTTTTCCAAAACATCCGTTATCACCGCCTACGCCGTTTGTTAAACATTTGCTTAATTCACGATAGGTTAGTTGGCCACCCGCACATCCCGCAAATGCATAAGGCTGACCTCCGGTACTTACCGCACACTCCACGGCTATCTGGGCTTCCGTATTCAGATTAAGTTTACCTGCACCATAACATACAGCAGTTCCCATAAAAGATATTTCACCGCTGTTGGCCTGATCTTTAAAGCAGGAAACCAATTGCTTAAGTTCAGGATCATTTACTTTATCAGCAAAACAAAGCGGATACATTTCATAATTGCCACCATATTCTTTATAGCATTTCAACATATCCTGAGTAATCTGCTTTTCTTTTGAACCGCCTAAAATACTGAGCATACAAAGACTCTGTTCCTCCATGGTTGTTGAGTTTTTGGCGCATTTATAAATCTCAAGTTCTTTCTGACCTGCCATATTCGTTACCATACAGTCCCCGAATTTCATCTGATTTAATGATCCGTCAAAATTCAAAGAATTCTTATAACAGTCTACCGCAGTTTGCTCACTGGTCATCATGACATCCCCAAAAGGTTTTTGCTCATCAATAATCTGGGTGGGTAACGGTCTCAATCCGTCAGCTGTTTCAATTCCTATCTGATTATCATAAGTAGGCTTTGGCAGGTACATAACTGGTGGTGGAGGAACAGGGATATTAGAATAGCCAACGAGTCGGTATCCATATCTGTAATCTAATTCTATAATATTTTTATTAAAGTCCAGAAAAAAAGCCTTTTGGTAAGGAACTGCAGACGGTAAACGTAAGTAATTAATTCCGGTCTGATCATATACTGCCTGGCCGGCATTTCCCGGATTACCATCCTGAACAATCACGCCCGTGTTATACATTGTAAAAGACTGACCGTAAGTGGTTAAAAACATCTGGCCAATAGGATAAACCTGTGCAAACAGGAGGGAACAGAAACTAATAAGTGAAATCAGCACACTTAAAATTGATAATTTTTTAATAATTGTGTTCATGGTACTTATTTTTTGATAAAGTTACCCTATAGACAAATACTAAAATATTACTCTTTTTCGCTATTTATATACTTCAATGAGCCAGAAATTTGCTCTACCTCTACTATGATGTATTTAAGGATGTTAATACCTGATTGTATTACATTTTCATATCATAATTATCCATGCTGATCACAAAATAATGTTCAATTGTTTTCTGAGCTTTTTTGCACATTGACAAAAGATCATTTATGGAAGTGGTATCAAAAGTAAAATCATCATGGGTATTAACAATATACTCAGTTACTATTTCAATATTCATTAGATCGAATTCTGCTGCTTCATTTTTTAACCTCTGTTCTTCCTGAAAGAAAGGAAGGTTACAGAAGATAGAATTTTTAAACTGAAAAAGGTGTATGATCTTCACTGTGCTAATATTTATTAAATTAAGTTGATTTAGGATTTTTCGGAAAACTTTCTTTCATTTTTACATTCATCCATCGGTTAAGCATAACCTGTTCTGAAGGAAGCTGGTAAATACCTCCTGAAAGTATATGCAGTAAGCTTTCCCAGAGGTTGCCTTTTTTACTGCATGCATGGCTGTAATCTGTTAATATTTTCAAATATTCCTGTTCGTATTTTCTGGCTTCTTTTAACGTGTAATTTTTGGGTATATTTTTAATAATATCAAAAGTAGTTTTGTTAAAGATTTTTGGAGTGTATTTATCTATAAAGTCAGATTCAAGTCTGCATATATTTATCAGAGGCGGGAGTAAAGATAATATTTCGTCATAAAAACTGCATATACCGGTCTTCCAGGGTAACATTTCTTCTTTTGGTAAAATCTGATCACCTAGTTGAATGAGTTTTTCATGGTTACCTTCTAATGCATTGATATAGATTTTATTTTGCTGCCAGAATATAGAAGAATTGATTTTGTTTTTTGTTAAAATATTCTCTGCTATATATTCAAACTGTAGTCTGATATAGTGTATATTATTATTGATATCCGCCAAAACAGACTGCCAAAGATTATGTTTGCTCAGACTGCAGTGGGTACTGAATACTAATCTTGATTTGTTATTGAGAATCTGTAATTCCTTTACCATACGAAGAACTTCCCTGGCATCTCTTTCTAAGGTGATGTTGGTATTTCTGATGTAAAATAAAGAAACAAATTGGGTGTAATAGGTTCTTTTGGAAATATTTTTTTTATTTCTTAGCCTCCATTTGTTCTTTGGAGGTCTGGTTAGCTTTTTCATTAGAGTTTTATTGTAAATCATTTTTTTTATTAGTCCTTTTTTCAAAGTCCTTATGTTGTATTATAAGGGAGATAAGATATCGTCTTAAATCTCTGGTCGTGATTTCTTTATCTGTAAAAGAAAAGAATATTGGTGTTTCGTCTAAAAGCTCATACAATTCAGGAAATTCTCTTTGAATTTCAACCGTTTTTTTTAATATCTTTTTGGTTAAAACTGATAGGGTATCTACATTATTCATAGCCGCTTTTTATTATCGTTAGTATCATCTTAAAACGCTTATTTCCTTTTACAGAATGAGATTTATGTGCAGGAATTACGATACATTCACCTTCTTCCATGAAATAAGAAGCTCCATCTATAATGATTTCTGCTTTACCGTCCATAATCTGTGCAATTGTATCAAAAGGAGAAACTTTTTCAGGCAGTCCCTGGTTTTCATTAAATGACAAAGCGATGATATTGCCGTTTGGTTTTTCCAGTATTGTTTTGCTGGCAACAGAATTGGGAATATAATCTACAATCTGGCTGGTAATATATACTTTTGATTTCTCAAGTTCTTTATCATTCATTACAGTTTGTTTAAGTATGAAAGAGTAGAATATGCTGAACATAAAAGGGATAGAACTGTCTAATATCCCATCCCTTTTTTCCAGTTAAAACCTTTGATAAATATACCTTTTCATAGGCCTTCACTGTTTTTTTGAAACAATTTATGAAAGATTAATTTCTTTTATAATATTGATAACTTCTTCACGGTTTTTTCTTAGTCGGTTTCCGATTCTTTCCAGCATTTCCTTTTCTTTACCTTCGTCAAGTTTCAGGTCGTGATCCGTTAATATTGAAAATTTTTCTTTCAATTGTTTTGACTGTTCAATCCAGTCTCCGGGAGTTTTGAAAAATTTGTCACCTTTGTTGTGGTTTGTGTCCATAAGGTTGGATTTTAGTGTAACGTAATTGCTACAGTACAAAGTTGGATATTTTATAATCTATTGTATTACAGATTGTTTTTTTAATGTTGCACATATCACACTTTATAAAAATGTTGGATGGTGAGGTGTCTGAGACAGATCTTCAAAAAAGCAGGAATATGATCTGGAGTTGTATTAAGAAGGCAGAAGAGTGATAAAACTTAAAATACTCATAATATATAATTCGAAATAAGTGGTTGATTATTCGTACCTTGTTAAACAACTATTCTGAACCGGAGACCGGGACTCTGAGTTCGTGTTTATTTACTTCTTTTGCTTTTCATTATTTGATATTCCTCCTACGTATATTCAAATCATTTATAAAAACTGTTTTTAATGGAAATAGATATCCTGTTAATTTTTCAAGAATACAGTTAATGGCAATAAAAATTACTGTTTTATATGGATACAAAAAAATATTTAGGAATGTGGACGTTTTTGGTTCCCATTCTGGCATGGCTCTCTTATATTGGAAATTCTGTTTTTTCTTCAGGGTATTATTCTGTGCTTCTCGCTTTATTTTTAATGGGAAGTGTTTTGGCTGCAGTGTATCATTCCGAAGTTATTGCCCATCGTCTGGGTGAGCCATTCGGAACTTTGCTTCTGGCATTTGCCATTACGGTCATAGAAGTAGGGCTTATTATTTCAATCATGATGGGAGCTAAAGGGTTAGAAACCATCACCCTTGCGAGGGATACGGTTTTTGCAGCCGTGATGATCATCCTTACCGGAATTATCGGGGGCTGCATTGTAATAGGCTCTTTAAAATATAGAGAACAAAGTTTTACTTTACAAGGGGTAAGTACTGCACTTATTACCCTTACCTCTGTTGTTATTTTTGTGCTCATTCTGCCCAATTATACCGTTAGCCATCTCGGAGGAGAGTATACTTCCTTTCAGCTGCTTTTTATCGCTTTGATTTCTTTAGGGCTTTACCTTGGCTTTACCATGATCCAAACGTTCAGGCACCGAAGTTTTTTTATTTCTCCACAAAATAAACTATCCGGAAGCCAGCCTGTAGAGAATACTCATGATAAGATTTCCCGAAAACAATTGTTTATCAGCTGTTTATTATTAATCTTATCTCTTGGAATAGTCGTTTTACTGGCAAAGCTTCTTTCAAAGGATGTTGAACATATAGTAGTTTCCGCAGGAGCTCCAAAATCTCTGGTAGGTATCATTATTGCCGGAATTGTTTTGCTTCCGGAAGGACTGGCAGCATTCAGAGCTGCAAAAAGTGATCAGATCCAAACCTCACTCAACCTCGCTTTTTGTTCTGCGTTGGCAAGTATCGGGCTGAGTATTCCTGCCATTGCCATTATATCCGTAATAACCGGCATAAGAATGTCATTAGGAATAGACATTAAATCAACAATACTTTTGGGGTTATCCCTTTTTATTATTACGGTTTCACTGGCAACGGGAAGAACCAATATCATGCAGGGGATTGTACTGATCGCTATATTTTTAATTTACCTTTTCATTACGATAGTGCCCTAAGTTTCTGTTTTTAAAATTTTAAATTAAATCATTAATATATGTAACAGTAATTAAGGAGATTATTTTGGAAAACAGAGTCTTGCCATGAGATAGCTGACGGTTGACTCTGCTCCCTGATTGAGATTAATATTTTTCTCTTCAAGCCCGTCATAACAGCCGCCCGTTGTAGGGTTATAAATGATCTGATGTAAATGATTTTTTCCTAAAAACCAATTAAAAGCACTCCTCATCATCTGCAAATATTTTTCATCCTTAAAAACCTGGTAGAATGTAGATAATGCCAGTATGGTGTAAGCAACATCTATGGGCTGTTCCCCGCCAATTGATTGAGGACTTTTAACCGTTTCTTTCTGCAGCCATCCTTTATTGGAAATGACTTTGATCTCTCCCTTAATAAATATTTTAGACAGCAGAAACCGGAATGATTCATCGGCAATTTGCTTATACATTTCATCTTTGGTAGTAATCCATGCACATAATAAAGCCTCGGGTAGTAAACTGTTTCCATAGGTCAGATAGCTTTCAAACCAATGCCAGTCTCTGTGTTTTTCATGCTGATACATTTTCACCAGACGATTGGCCAGCTTTTTCAATAATGGAATATTGATTTCTGAATTTTGATAATGTAAACCCTTGATGATAAAGCCCATTGCACGGGTAGAATGGATTTTCTCAATAAATGAAAGACTTTTTTCAATTACTGATTCTGCTTCATCAGAAAACTGTTGCGGCAAGATGGTTTTTATTGAAAGAAGATATCCCAGTGCCCAGATTGCCCTTCCATTGGAATCTTCAAGATTGGTCTCATAATTCTGCGGTGTAAATTCCTTCTTTTGATTTACATAATTAAGAAAACTCCCATCCGGTTGCTGACAAAACTTGATTACATTCAGGTAAGTTGAAATCAGTTCAAGGTCAGATTCATCTCTGTTCAGCTCATAATGTCTGCAGGCTACAATCATAGCGCGGGCATTATCATCCAGAGTATATCCGGAATTGATATCGGGTCTGTTGATTTTAGAAAACTGGATCATTCCGAAATCTGTTGTCATATTTTTGATATGACTAAGATTGATGATGGGAAATGCATAGTGTAATGTCATGTTGTCTTTGCTATAGTGTTGAAATAATAATGCGTGTGAAATAGAAGAATTTTCCCAGGCTGTGGGCGCCATTTTTTCCAAACTGTTTGATCGCAGTTTTTCCTGGGCATCTTCATTTTTCAGTAATGTATTTACAGCAGCAGCGAGTTGTTTCGGAGCTTCAAAATCAATAATAATTCCCAGATCTTCATTTAATACTTCCAGAGCATGGGGAATAGGGGTGGAAACAATAGGGCATCCACAACTAATTGCATAGGAAAAGGTTCCGCTTACTGCCTGGTTTCTGTCTTTTGAAGTGAAGAGATAGATATTGGTCAGCTGAAGATAATCTAACAGCTCATCCAAAGGCAGATATTGGTTGATAAAATAGGTATGTTTTTCCAAATGAAGTCTCTTAATAGTATCCTGCAAAAAATCACGATACTTTTCTCCTTCATATTTAATAACGCCTGGATGGGTCTTTCCAATAATCAGAAACATCACATCCGGGTTTTGGGCGATAATTTCAGGGAGGGCTTCCAAAGTAGTTTCAATATTTTTCCCTGAACCCAATAAACCAAATGTTGAAAGTACCTTTTTATCTTTAAATCCATATTTTGCTTTCAATGAAGTTTTGTCTATAAATGGTAATAAATGGGTTCCATGCGGAATCACCTTAATTTTATCGGATGGAATATGATAGTCAGTGGACAGGATATCTGCAGAAATACCCGTCATTACAATAATGGATTTGCATAAATTGCTGATTTCATGTATGTTTTCTTTTAATTCTTGATCCGGTTTTGGCAGAACGGTGTGAAACGTAATAATGATATCTTTCTCTAAAGCCCGAAGAAAAAGAAGCAATCCGTTTTTAGCTTCACTGAAAAAACCAAACTCATGCTGGAGCATAATAAGTTGAATATTTCCATTTTTGTTAATTTTATCAGCAAGCTCCAAATAAGAAATGGCATCAGATGTATTCAAGCGGTACTCCGTATTTTCTTTATATTGATAGCTTTCATCTTCAGTTTCCATAGGGCAGATACCTATTGTAAATGATTCTTTGAACTTTAGCTGAAGAGATTTTATCAGGTCCTGACAATAGGTTGCAATACCACACACTTTAGGAGGAAAAGTACTTATAAAGAGAATTTCAGGTCTATAATTAATTGTGTTTTTTTTACTTTGTGCCGACCGTCTTTTTGTCTTTTCCTCCACGTCTGGGTTTATATTTTTATTCATGTTTATATCTATTTTAAAGTCTGATATTTCGTAGTGAAATGATCAATTATAATGCATATTGCAGTAATTCCTTCAACAGTTCCGGTATACTTAAAGAAGCAACAGCAATTCTTTTATCTGCCGCTCCGTAGTAAATATGGAGTGTATCCCTTTCTATGATGGTTCCGGTTGGGAAGCATACATTGTTGACTTCTCCTTTTAGTTCCCATTGTTCTTCGGGTTTGAAAAGAGGATAAGGAAGCCGTGAAATTTCTTTTTCAGGATTGTCAATATCCAGTAGAGCGGCACAGGCGCTGTAAACATACCCTTCAATGGTGTCATGTACACCATGATAGATCAAAAGCCATCCATGTTCGGTTTCTATCGGGGGACATCCTCCTCCTATGTAGCTTACTTCATGCTCATAGTGGGGAGATAGCAGAATATGATCCTTAAAGTGAAGGAAATAATCTTCCCAAAAATCAGGATTCAGATCTTCAATATTATCTACACATGCAATTTGGATATCAGGTCTTATACGATGAAGAAAATACAGTTTACCTTTAATTCTTCTTGGAAAGAATATTACATTTTTATCCCATAGGAAGACGTCTTTATTCTTTTTATAAACGGATGAAAGTTGATTGTAACGCTTGTACTTTTCACCTATTTCCCCTTGGGATTCTGCTAAAATTTTAAACTTTTTATAGGGAATTTTTGGAACAATAATCCCCAGCTTTTTCCATGATTTAAGATCCTCAGATACGGCAAGCGCTCCTAACGCATTGATCCCGTCATAACTGGTATAGGTAAGATAAAATAAATGATCGATTTTTACGATTCTGGGATCTTCCACGCCATGTTTTTCGTATTCAAACTCGGGGATGATAACCGGACTGCCTAGCCGGGTTTCTATAGTCTTATAATCCGATAATATACAGTATCCGATACTGGAGAAATTATTCTTTGCAACAGCCCTGTAAAATAAATGTATTTTTCCGTTATCCTGAATGACTGCGGGATTTAAAACACCTTCACTCTCAAAGTCTAATGTCGTTTTTATGAGTATAATTCCGTCTTTTTTCAGAGTTACCATTTAGTTATCGCTATTTCGGGCTTCATTTTCCCTGTCTTTTCTTTTATTCATTTTATCTTCCCGTTTCTCTTTGGGAGATTTCGCAGGTGGCGTTTTATCTGATTTCTTTTTTCCGTCTTTTTCTTTTGACATTGTGAAATATTTTTTGTAATGGTAAATTTCACTCATTAAAAAAGGAAAGCTTTGCAATTGTTTTCCTATTTGTTGCATAAATCATAGATATTTCCGATTTAATAGATTAACTTTGGATAAATGTCTGTTAATGAAATAATTGGCGGATGTAAACAGTAAGGGAGATGAAGTTGTACATAAAATATATGGTAAGTTTGCGCTGCAAAATGGTTGTCCATCAGGAATTAGAAAGACTGGGCATTAAAAATGCTGTTGTAGATCTGGGAACTGTAGAATTATTGGATGATATCAGTACCGGACAAAGGCAGCTTCTGAAAGAAAATTTACTTAAAACGGGCCTTGAGGTATTAGATGATAAAAAAAGTATCCTGATAGAAAAAATAAAAAATGTAGTCATAGAAATGATTCACTATTCAGATGCTCTTCCCAAAGAAAATTTCTCCGATTATATAAGTGAAAAATTGGGCTATGATTATACCTACCTGGCGAATACCTTTTCTGAAGTGAAAGGAATGACCCTTCAGCATTTTATCATCATTAATAAAGTAGAAAAGGTAAAAGAATTACTATTGTATGATGAACTCAATCTTACAGAAATCTCTTATAAACTTAACTACAGCAGTGTGGCGCACCTCTCTAATCAATTTAAAAAAATCACGGGGCTTTCCCCTTCATTCTATAAGCAATTGAAACAAAGACGTCTTGGGAATCTGGAAGACTTATAAAAGGTAGGATATATGTAAAACTATTCTGGATATATATACCTTGTTGTCTACTCAAATGGTCATCTTTGTAATGTAATAATCAGCAATTCATCAAATCCATAAGTTTATAGCATAATAATATAAGCACTGCATTTTTAAAGTACAGCAGTAAACGAAAATATAGACCATGATAAAAATTGGCAGCCTTAAGGATTCTCAACTTTAATAATGAGCATATTAAAATCCTGATAAAATAGTAGAGCTGTTTTCAGAAGGTTTTAATTAATTAAGGATAGAAACCATAGATTTCTATCCTTTTTATTTCTGTTTATATAATATGAAAAATCCAACCACTGAATCCACAAAAAAGCCTGTCTGAGTATTAATGTGTTAACACAGTTTATATTATTAACTTAATAAAAGAAGTTATGAAAACAATACATCTTTTTCAGTTTAAAAATTCCATTTCCCGAAAGCTTCCCTTTTTTAAGGAAGAATGCAGATTAGATAACTTAAATGATTTAATGGCTTATGACCTCATGAATACTGAAAAAGTAACTGAGTTCATTATTGAGATTCATGATGATTTTATTTTTGAAGATACAACTAGAGAAAACCTTTTAGTGATGTGCCAAAATGCTAAAGAAATGATTGAACATTATTTCGTAACAACAATGAATGATTATGATGTCATCTGAACATTGATCACAATGAAGTATTTCGTACATCCACTGGATTACTGTATAGCATTTCTAAAATAGATAGGTAATCTAATCTATTTCTACTATTAGTGCCTAAAATATTTCTATAAAACTACTTTCCGATACAGAACTTGGAAAATCCTTGTTTTCAGTGGTTTGTCACCATTGAGGGACATATAAGGGATAAATTCACACAAACCAATAATAACTGTTACAAATTTACGGATTTTATAAAAATG
>Ga0075158_10001139_pt1 | contig 20363 bp, 15 predicted proteins | sample JI91814BDNA_FD_70968 | JGI IMG/M metagenome (GOLD analysis project Ga0075158, IMG submission 70968) | Wastewater effluent complex algal communities from Wisconsin, to seasonally profile nutrient transformation and Carbon sequestration -... | ecosystem: Engineered > WWTP > Effluent > Algae... | reverse complement strand
AATCGAGTGGCCCGAGTTGTTCGGGAAGGACCCGGTCTTGCCGCCACCGGATGAGCGCGGACTGACGCCGGTGATCCTTCTCGCGCATGGGCTCAATGGGTCGTCGCTCTCCCGCGTGGCGTTCCATACGAAGGCGGAGGTGCTCGCGTCGCGCGAAGCGCCGTATGGAAAGTTGGTCGCGCTGCGCGTGGTGCGCAGCCCCGATTGGGAAGCCGAACCCGACAAGCGGACGTTGCCGGTGTTGCAGCGATTGCAGTATCTCGCGAAGGGGCCGACGCTGCGCGAGGGGATGAAGGAAGTGCAGGAAGGGCGCACGGACGCGATCACGCTGACGAAAGAGCAGGAAGCGTGGGGGGACGTGCCCGCGGAGAGTGTGCTGTTTGATGTTCGTGAGGCGAGCCCGTTTGCGCCGCAGGGGCCGCGCGGGATCATCCTGTGGTTTCATAGCCTTGGCGGATTATCGTTTGAAGAGGCCGCGATCGCGGAGATGCAGCGGCGCGGGTGGCATGTTGCGGTGTCAACGTTTCCGTGGGGGATGCAGGCGGATTTGAACCTGATGCTGCTCGAAGGCACTGTTGACAGCATGGGGCGGATCGCGGCGGGATCGGTGGATCGACGCATGGCGATGGGGGCGTACGCCGCGGAGGCAGTGGTGAACTACATGCAGTCGTGTGCGCCCGAGTTGGCGGAGAAGCCGATCGTGGTCTGGGGCGCGAGCGCGGGGTCTTTTGTGGCGCCCGCGGTGGCGGCGCGGCTGGGCGAGCGCGTGAAGGCGATGATCCTGGTGGGGAGCGGCGCGAACCTGATGGAGGTGTCGCAGAAGAGCACGTTCTTTGATGGGGGCGTGCGGCTGCAGTATCTGCCGACTGAGAAGAAGAGGACGAAGGACGAGGAAGAGGCGAGGCTAACGGCGCTCAAAGCAGAGTTTCTGGGGGAGTACGCCAAGGCGACGAAACTGGACTCGCTGGCGGTCGGGCCTCACCTGCGCACGATCCCGACGTTGATGCTGCATGGAGTGGCGGACGAGATCGTCCCTGCCAAGGAAGGGGACGAGTTGTGGCGATTGCTCGGGAAGCCAGAGCGGTGGGAGTTTTCGTTGGGGCACCAGGCGTTGTTCTGGCGGCTGAGCAGTCAGAGCCGAGCGCTCGCGGATTGGCTGGATGCGACGCTCCCGGCCCGGCCGGTCCAATAGGTAGATAGCGGGGTGCTTGTAGAACGCCGCACAGCCCGAGACGAGACGGGGCTGCTTGTCTGTTCGGATCGTGTACGCCCATCGCGGGGCCTAGGATCGTGCCCGCACGGCAACCGCGCGGGACATGAACCACTAGAACACAGCACGGAGAAGGTTCGCATGGCAACGCGTCGGGCGAAGATCAGCATCATCGGGGCGGGGAACATCGGCGGGACCTGTGCGCACTGGGCGGCGCAGAAGGAACTGGGGGACATAGTTCTCCTGGACATTCCCGAGCGGGAAGGCGTCGCCAAGGGGAAGGCGCTCGACTTGTTCTGCTGTGGCCCCATCGAGAACTTTGACAGCAAGATCACCGGCACCAGCAACTACGCGGACATCGCGGACAGCGACGTGGTTGTGATCACCGCGGGCATGCCTCGCAAGCCCGGGCAGAGCCGCGATGACCTTGTCAAGGTGAACGCGGGCATCGTGAAGACGGTCAGCGAGAACGTCAAGAAGTACGCGCCCAATAGCATCGTCATCGTTGTGAGCAATCCGCTCGACGCGATGGTGTACGTCGCGTGGAAGACGACCGGTTTCCCGGCGCACCGCGTGATGGGGCAGGCCGGCGCGCTCGACGTGGCTCGGTACAAGGCGTTCCTCGCGATGGAGCTGGGCATCAGCGTGGAGGACATCCAGGGCCTCTTGCTGGGTGGGCATGGCGACGACATGGTCCCATTGCCCAACCGCACCAGCGTCAACGGCATCCCGATCACGGACTTGCTGTCGGCAGAGAAGATCAATGCGTGTGTCGAGCGTGCGAAGAAGGGTGGCGGCGAGATCGTGGCCCTCATGGGCACGAGCGCGTTCTACGCCCCTGCCAGCGGCACCATTGATATGGTCGAGGCGATCGTGCGCGACAAGAAGCGATTGATTCCGTCCGCCGCTTACTGCGAGGACGAGTACGGCGTGGCTCCCGGTCAGAAGGGCAAGGGCTACTTCGTGGGCGTGCCGGCGATCTTGGGCAAGAACGGCGTCGAGAAGATCATTTCCTTCAAGATGGACGACGCCGAGCGGAAGTTCATGAATGAGTCGATCAGCCACGTGAAGGATCTCGTGGGTGCGACGCAGAAGTTGTTCCCCGAGTTGGCGTGAGTGTCGAGTTCCGAAAAACGCATCGTGTGGCCCGCCGACATTGGCGGGGTTTTCAGAGGAAGCAACAGTCATGAGTTGGACGACAAGAATCGGTTGTGTTGCGGTGTGTGCGGGTCTCGTGTTGGTGGCGGGAGCGCAGGACCAAAAGGGCGGGGCACCAGTCGGCGAAGCGAAGATCAGCACTGCGCCACTCACGCCCAAGCCCCTCACCCTGCCCTATTCGCAGCAGGCAACGTGGAGCGATGAGTCGATCGCAAAGGTCGGCAAGGCTCTCGAGGGTGCGTGGCGCACTGTGAAGCCTGTTGGTCAGGGCGATGACAAGATGAAGTCCGCGGACGTGTTCCTTGGCATTGCGCACGTGCATGTTCACGGCATGGCCGACACGCTGTACGTCGAGGCCGCCCGTGTGGACGCGCCATGGGCTCCGTTCCGCCAGGCGTTGTGGCAGATCTACAAGAAGAAGGGTGAGATCCACGTTCGCACGATCGTGTTCCGTCAAGCGAAGGGGGCGCACTCGTTCCTCAATACGCTGTGGGCAGCGCCGGACAAGTTCCCCGCTGGGCTCGACCTCTCTGAAACCTACGCGACGATGGACATCGCGACCAAGTGGGATGGCAAGGTTCTCAGCGGCAAGACGCCCTACCCCTATCCGACCGCGGCGCAGGGCGCGATCGAGATGACCAGCGAGTTCACGGTTGATGGTGACACCATGTCCACCGCCGACCGCGGGTTCGACGCTACGGGCAAGGTGGTGTGGGGGCCCGACACTGGTGCTGCCTACCAGTTCAAGAAGTTCACGCCCGATGTGAAGGTGCAGCGGTTCGATTCGGGGCTTGTCCGCATCAACTATGGCGGGACTGGCGATCGTGAAACGATCGTGGCCGATTCGCGTGTCGGTCTGCACACGGTTGGCGCGCTCGTGAATGGAACTGTGTTTGAAAACAGCCGAGCACGCAACCAGTTGGTCGCGTTCCGCCTGGGCCAGGACATGTCCGTCGCGGGGTTCAACCAAGGGACCAAGGAACTCCGCAAAGGTGAGCGATTCAAGTTGCTCATCCCATCCGATCAGGCGTTCGGCCCGCAGGGTAACCCGCGTTTCAAGGTGCCCGGCGACGCGTGGCTCGCGTACGACATCGAAGTCGTGAGCGTTGAGGCACCTGCACCCGCTCCGGCCAATCCCGCACCGATGGGCCCGGGCCCAATGCCGCAGCCTTCAGCACCGGCTCCGACGCCCCCCGCTCCGCCAGCAAAGCCCAACTGATTTGGTGTTCAACTTGTCTTCGATGCGCCCCGGTGATTCTTCGCCGGGGCGTTTTTTCTTTAGCCGATGCGGTTTTTATCGAAGTGCAGCAGACCTTCTGAAGCGTCCCAAAGCCCGACTACGATAGAGCGACCATGTCCAAGCGTGATTACTACGACGTGTTGAATGTGTCCAAGGGTGCGACGCAGGACGAGATCAAACGCGCGTATCGCAAACTGGCGCGCGAGCATCATCCTGATGTCAGCAAGGCCCCGGACGCTGCGAAGAGGTTTGCCGAGATACAGGAGGCGTACGACACACTTAGCGACGAGGCGAAGCGTCGTCAGTACGACCAGTTTGGATTCGACGGCGCAAGGTCGTCCCCGCACGCTCGCGCTGGCGCCCGCTACGAAGATTGGGCCGGCGGTGCGTCAACAACAGGCACACCCTTTGAGGGCGAAGACCTTGGTTCGGTCTTTGACGCGATCTTCGGCGAACGCTCGCGAGGAGGAGCAAGGTCGCGCCGAAGTCCCTTCGCCGATGCAGAGGAGGAAGGTCCGGACGTCATCCGCCACACCGTCACGATCCCATTCGAGACGGCGTGGAAAGGGGGCATGGCCCCCGTGCGTGTTGAAGAGGCTGGCAAGGGCAAGTCGCGCACCATCGAAGTTCAGATCCCGCCGGGCATCGCTGACGGAACGCAACTGCGTGTGCGCGGCGCGGGCACATCGAAGCGAGGTGCGCCGGACCTCTTGCTCCAGATCCGCGTGCTGCCACACGCGCTCTTCCGGCGCGGCGAGTTCGAAGAGACGGGTAAAGGTCTGGACTTGTACCTCGACCTTCCAGTTTCGATCGCCGAAGCCTCGCTGGGCGGGAGCGTGTCGATCCCGACGCTCAGTGGCTCGCTGGACCTGGTGATCCCGCCCGGCACCGCAAGCGGCAGGAAACTGCGACTCAAAGGTCAAGGACTGAACGATCAGGCTGGAAATCGCGGCGACTTGTATGCGTTGACCAAGATCGTTCCTCCCGCGGGAACGGACCTGAATGACGACGAACGCAAAGCGCTCGAGCGGTTTGCCCTCAAGGGGGTTTCGATTCGAACCGGGCCGTTGTGGAACGGGAAGAAATAGGATTTGATAGGGCTTTGTCAGCGGGAGGCGAAAGGCGGACCAGTGGCATCGCCCCCGGTTGCGAACCTATCTTTCCGAACGGTCACGGGCCTGCGGCTGGGGCTCGATCGTCCACCGGGGTGAAGGTTGGTCAAGCAGAAGCACCAGTTGTTCGTCACGTTCCTTTCGCTCGCAGACGCGGGCGTGGTGGTGGTTGCGTGCTATTTGTCGTGGGTCATCCGCCGATTCGTGGTTGAGCAGCCGCTCGTCGACGATTGGGCGACGATGGTCAAAGAGCCACTCGCAGTGATCGCGGCTCCGCTTGCGGTGCTCATGCTCGTCTTGTTTGGCGTGTACCAGCCCCGGCGTGATCGCTCGGTCTGGGTCGAGCAACGCCAGGTCATTAAGTCATCGCTCGCGAGCATTGTTGCGATCATCATCATGCTCTGGGTCGTCGGTGGCGACGCGGCAATCGCGTTCAGGAGTGCTCCCAGCGCCAGGTTCTTCGGGCAGCCGGTCGACGCGGGACGCGTCCAACTCGTGACGCTCGCGATGGTTCAGACGCTCTTCCTTTGCCTGCATCGCCTGATCTTCCGTGGCCTCCTGCGGTCTATTCGCCGCCGGGGCTGGAACTTGCGCCACGTCGCGGTGATTGGCGTGGGACGTCTCGGGCGGATCGTGTGCCGAACGCTCGAGCGAAACACATGGACCGGCATCGAGGTCGCGTACTTCATTTCGCACCGCGACACCACGCGTCGCAGCACCATCCTTGGCAAGCCCGTGCTAGGCGGGCTTGACAACCTCGAAGAAGTGCTGAACGGCCAGAAGCCCGACGCGGTCTACCTCGCGATTCCCAATGCGCGTGCGGCGGAACTGCCTCGACTTCTCAAACTACTTGAGAAGTTCGCGGTCGAGGTCCGCATCGTTCCCGACGTCCACCCACGATACTTGCCCCAGAGCATGGTCGTCAGCGAACTCGACGGCATGCCCGTGCTCAGTTACCGCGAGAATCCGCACCACGGCCTCGGCGGATTTGGCAAACGCACGGTGGACCTCGCGGGAGCCGCGATTGCGATCGTGCTGTTCTCGCCGCTCATGCTCCTGATCGCGCTTTTGGTGCGCCTCACAAGCCCGGGACCAGTGATCTTCGCACAGACGCGCGTGGGCCTGGGTGGCGAGACCTTCCGCATCTACAAGTTCCGCACGATGTTCCACGCCGAGGACGAGGCGAGTGAGGCGACGTGGACGGCACGCCACGATCCTCGCGTCACGCCCGTCGGCAAGTGGCTGCGTCGGATGAGCCTCGACGAACTGCCCCAACTCTTTAATGTCCTCCTGGGCGACATGAGCCTGGTGGGTCCGCGCCCAGAACGCCCGGAACTCATCGCGCAGTTCAAGGAGAACTGGCGAGGATACATCCTCCGCCAGCACGTCAAGGCCGGCATTACCGGCTGGGCCCAGGTCAATGGCCTGCGCGGCGATACGGACCTGCGCAAACGCCTCCAACTGGATCTCTTCTACATCCGCCATTGGAGCATTGGCTTTGACTTCAAGATCCTCTGGCTCACGATCTTCCGTGGCTTTGTGCATCCGAATGCACACTGATCTGCCGCACCAGCGCGGCACACGCATCACGCGAGGCATGAGCCGTTCGCATATTCTTGTGCGTGAGTCGCACGTTTGAAACCATCGTGATCGGCGGCGGGCACGCCGGAGTGGAAGCCGCTTGGGCTGCGGCGAACCTGCTCCCTGGCGTGCGCACCGTCGCGCTCGTCACAATGGACCCAACCAAAATCGGCGTGATGTCCTGCAATCCTGCGAATGGTGGGCTCGCCAAGGGACAGCTCGTCCGCGAGATCGACGCGATGGGTGGAGTCATGGGCCTTGCGACCGATGCCACCGGCATCCAGTTCAAGATGCTCAATACGTCCAAGGGTCCCGCGGTCCATGGCCCTCGTGCACAGTGCGACAAGCACGCCTACGCCGAAGCCGTTCAACTTCTGGTCCGCTCGAGGCCTGAGATCGACGTGATTGCGGGGTGCGTGGATCAACTGCTTGTTGAAGATGGGGTAGTCAAAGGCGCCATCGTCACGACAGTTGGTGAACAACGCGGCACGTTGCGCCTGCTCGCGCCCGCCGTCGTGCTCACAACCGGCACATTCATGCGTGCGTTGATGCATACCGGCGAGCAGCAGCGCGAAGGAGGCCGCTTCGGCGAGGCTGCGGCAGTCGGCATCTCCGGCGCACTCCAGTCACTGGGCTTTGAACTCGGTCGGTTGAAGACGGGCACGCCGCCCCGCATCCGCCGCGCGTCGATTCGTTGGGACGAACTCCCGGCGCAGTGGGGGGATGAAACGCCGGTTGCCTTCAGTGATCTGACCAATGCCTCGGCTCGAACAGGAGTTGGCGTGCCGGCGCCCTCATGGTCGGACGATTATCGCGGAGAGACCGCTCGACTCCTCGGCGAGTGGTCGGCAAATGACTTCGTCCTGCCATCGTTTCCACTGTTGCCTCAGGTGGATTGCCGTCAGACGACCACGTCGGACGCGTCCCACGCGGTCATCCGCCAGAACCTGCACCGCGCGCCGATGTATTCTGGGCAGATCGAGTCGGTCGGCCCGCGATATTGCCCGAGCATCGAGGACAAGGTCGTCCGTTTCGCAGAGCGCGACGCGCACGGCGTGTTTCTTGAACCAGAGTCGCTCCGTGACGATTGGATCTATTGCAACGGCATCTCCACCTCACTGCCAGCGGACGTGCAGGACACGATCGTGCGAGGCTTGCCCGGGTGCGAGAATGCAGAAATCCTGCGTTACGGCTACGCCGTCGAGTACGACATGGTCCGTCCGCACCAGATCTTGGCGACCGGTGAAACTCGTCTGGTCCGAGGGCTGTTCCTCGCTGGACAGATCAACGGCACGAGCGGCTACGAGGAGGCCGCCGCACAAGGACTGGTTGCTGGGCTGAACGCTGCGCGACGTGCTCGCGATCAGGGCGAGTTCATCTTTGGGCGCGACGAGGCGTATATCGGTGTCCTCATGGATGACCTTTGCACCAAGACGCCGGTCGAGCCGTACCGCATGTTTACGAGTCGCGCGGAGCATCGTTTGTTGCTCCGTGCGGACAATGCCGCGGAACGCCTGACGCCGCGAGCGCTTGAGTTGGGGCTCCTTGCCGAATCCCCACTGGGTCGAAGGCGAGTCGCCATGTATGGCGAGCGTCGGTCACAAGCCGCCGCGCTAAGTGCGATCATCGATGGCACCGTCGTGAACGGCGTCCCCTTTGCACGCCTGCTCCGTGGCGACAAGTACGACCTGCCCCTGTTCCGCAAGGAAGTTCTGCGTGCCCAGCCGAACGCGGCGTTCGATGAAGGCGTGTGGCGCGTCGTCCATGCCGAGCGACGGTACGAGCCCTACATCGTGCGTCAACGAGCCGAGGTGAAGCGCCAGGCCGACATGGAGCATCGGCGCCTGCCCGATGGCGTTGAGTATGGAACGCTCCCGAACCTGCGCACCGAAGCCCGCAACGCCCTCGCGAAGTTTCGCCCCCGCACTTTTGGACAGGCATCGCGCCTTGAGGGGATCACCCCTGCGGACGTCACCCTCCTCGCGGTCCTGATTGACAGGTGGGGCAAGTCTGGCGCGAACTCCAGTTCTGCGTGATTGACGAATGGGTCCGGTCTACGCTCAGTCCTGTGACGAGCCTCTCTTCCATCCCACTCACACTCTGCGAGGGCGCAGCGCACGGCACGTCTGTCGTCGCGGTTGACCTGCTCGTTATTCTCGCGCTTGCCACCATCGTTGCGACTATTTTCAAACGGTTCAAGTTCGACAGTATTCCGGGCTTCCTCATTGCCGGCGCAATCGCCGGGCCTAAGGCGCTCGGGCTGGTCCAATCCGTCGATAGCGTGACGCAGATCTCGGGGCTTGCGACGATCCTGCTTATGTTCACGATCGGCCTGCACCTTGACGTCTCGATGGTGCGCCGCGGCATGGTCCACATCCTGGGCATCGGCACGGTCTCCACGCTGGCGGTCATCCTCGTGTTCTGGCCTCTCGGGATGCTGCTTGGGCTGAGCGCGCCCGCGGCGCTCGTTGTGGCGATGGGCATCTCGATGTCCTCGACCGCGATCTTCGTGCGAGTCGTCAGCGCACGCCGCGAAACCGCATCATCGCATGGCCGCGTCGGGCTCGGCATCGCGATCGTCCAGGACATCGCCGCCGTCATCGCCCTCGCGCTCATCCCGCCGATCGCCAAATGGGCGGGGGCCCCCAGCCTGGGCATCATCCCCGACCCCGAAGCGCCCAATGGCTCGCTCCCCAGTTGGGTCGAGTTCGTCGCTCGCGGATTCCTCGGCCTGGGCGGCGTTGGTGCGATGATCCTCCTGGGCAAGTACCTTCTGCCCCGCGTCATCCGCGAGGTCACAAAGGTCGGGTCTGCGGAACTGCTTCTGGTGATGTCGGGCGCCGTCGCTTTGGGCGCCGCAATTGGCACTGCCGCACTGGGATTCAGCCCGGAAATGGGCGCGTTCCTCGCAGGACTTCTCCTCGCGGCGACGCCGTATCGCTACCAACTGTCGGGACAACTCAATCCGATCCGCGACCTTCTGATGGTCGTCTTCTTCACAACCGTCGGCTTGTCACTCGATCCCAACGTGCTGGCAGCGCACTGGCTCGAGATTCTGGTCGGGCTGCTCGCTGTTCTGACAATCAAGACCATCGTCATCGCTCTCTGTTCCTGGTTGGGAGGCATGAGCGCGCCGGGTGGCTTGCTGACGGGCGTTTATCTTGGCAACGCCGGCGAGTTCACACTCGTGGTTCTCGCCGCAGGCACGGCGGCTGGCGTGCTCAACGCGGATCAGCAGGGCACGATCATCGCGATCGTCATCGCGTGTCTCATCGTGAGCCCCAGCCTGATGGCCCCCGCACATCGTTGGGCATTGGCGTTCAAGAACTGGCGTGCGTCTCCCTTTGTTCAGACCGTCGAACTGAAGGACGCGCCCAAGAACGGCGATCACACCGAAACTCACAAGAGGCACATCATCCTGGCAGGGTTCGGCCCCGTCGCACGTGCTTTGGCGGATAGGTTCGACATCCGCAAGATTCACTACACCGTCATCGAAATGAACCCGACGACAGTGGCGAAGCAGACCACCATTGGTCGGGCCGTGGTCTTTGGCGATGTCACGAATCGCGAGGTGCTGGAGTCCGCCGGCATTCACCACGCCGAGGGGATCATCCTGACAGTGCCCGATGATGAGACGGTGCTGCGTGCATGCCAGACGATCCGCGAGATCGCTCCCGAAGTGTTCATCGCTGCCCGGACGTCGTATCTCAGCCAGGCGTTCCGCGCGTCGCAGTTGGGTGCCGACCACGTGACCGTTGAGGAGATCGCCACCGCCGTCGCGATGGAACGCGAAGTGATGGCAAAACTCGAGGCCCGCGAGCGCAAACGCCGCGCAGCCGCCGAAGGACACGCCGAGCACCCGCCCGAACCCGTCGCGCATCACACGGATACGTACGACGCGACCGGGCACGCGTGAGCCAAAGGAAGCGCCACGATTCGCGGACTCATCGTGGGCTTGCGGAAATCGAGCATCTTGCGGGAGCGAGTCCGAAGCGAGAGCGAGGGGTCTTCTCTTGCGTACCACCACGCTCGGCGTGGGGTGTCGTTTACTTCTCGTCCTTGATCTGCCGCAGTTCATCGCGGAGGATCGCCGCGAGTTCGTAGTTTTCCTGATCAAGTGCCCGCTGCAAGCGTTGACGAAGTTCAGACTTTTGACTGACCGGCAGGCGTGGAACCAGAGCCTCTCGCATGCCTCGGAGCGCTTCAACTTCTGAAGATTGCTCGAACAGTTCCGGAGTGCCCCGGTCAGCGAAGTACCTTTGGATCTCCGCGAGCGACTCGTCCAAGGCAAAGACCGACGCCTTGGGCTGGTCGTCCTTCAGGGCGGCTCCCGCGAGGGCCCGAGCCCGCATCATCATGATGTAGGGGCGGAACTGCTCCAGAATCGTCCGGTCCGAGTCTTCCTTGGCATGCTGGGCGCAGAACTCCAGAAGCCGCAGATTCCGTGTCGTGTCCCGGATCACCGCCTCGTATTCCTCGAGGACTAGGAGTGCCACATACCGGTGGTAATACTGCACGGCCTCATCCCGCAACTGACGGCAGTCGTCCGCTGACAAGACGAACTCGTCCTCGGCGTCGTCCGGAGTTTCGGACGCGGCACTCTCCGTTTGGGGCCCGCCTTCTTCCGCCCCGGCCTCTGATTGGTCCGCGGACTCGCCTGGCGGGCGACGCGTGCCCTCGCTGGGATCAGCAATGTGTCCCATGGCCCAGGCGTCGTGCTGGGCTTCCTGAAAGTCCAGGAGGCTGTCGAACCCGTGCGGCCTCTGACCGTCAGGCCTGCCCGCCCAGTTCATCTGGATGAGGCCGAGATCGAGGCGGACTTGCACCTTGGGCTCCGCGTCTTCGCCTTGGATGAGGCGTGCGTTGACCTGGCCTGGCTCAAAGGACCAATCGGAGAGGATCTTGGAGATGTCCATGGAAGGTATCCGTTTGGGAAACTGTCAGTTAGGGAATGCTCGGAACCGTATGTTGAAGGTTGCGTAAGGGTTCTGTGTCGAGCCGGGGCTTTTCATAGGTCCCAGAATGATAAGCACTTACAATGATTTTCGTTGAATTGGTGTCCGGTCGTTTGCATTTCGCGGAGTGTGTGGCAGATTTCAAGCGGGAGAATCGGTCTGGGCTTATGCTCCTTCAGGATCGTGCCTTGCTGGACGATGCTTGAGGTCGACCGAACAGAGGGTGACAAGGGGGAAGAGCGGCTGGTGGAATCCGGCCGGGCATCGTTCGTGTCGGCTGGAGCGGCCGAGTAAGGTAGGTGTGGAGAGTGTCTACGTTCTCATCACAACCAGAATCTGGCACCGGAATGGGTGGTGGCTCCAAGGGGCTCCAGTCAGACCTGTCCATGTACCTGCGCGAAATCAACAAGTGTGCCCTTCTCACGGCTGAGGAAGAGCGCGATCTCGGCTGGGCGATTATCAACGACAACTGCCCGATCGCCCGTGAACGGATGATCCGGGCCAACCTTCGCCTCGTCGTCGCGATTTCCAAGAACTACGTCAATCGAGGCCTCTCCCTCCCGGATCTCATCGAGGAAGGGAACATCGGCCTCCTGCGTGCCGTTGAAGGATTTGACCCTGCCCAGGGTGCTCGTTTCAGCACCTACGCCTCGTGGTGGATCAAGCAGAGCATCAAGCGTGCGTTGATCAACGCCATGCAGCCGGTTCACATCCCGGCGTACATGGTGGAACTGGTCTCGAAGTGGAAGGTCGCGTACCGCAAGTTAGAGGCGGAATTGGGCTTCCCCCCTTCCCTGCAGGACCTCGCCCGTGCGATGGACCTCCCGGTGAAGAAGGTCCGCATCATCCGCCGGGCGGTGCGTGCGTTGCAGGCTCCTCAGACGGTCGCCCGCGATCGGGACGGGGACCTCATCCAACTCAGCGACATCGTTGCCGACAGCCGCAACGGCATGCCCGACGAGAACACGTTCCGCGGGGATGAACTCGAAACGCTCCGCCGCCTGATGGAAACCATCGACGAGCGCGAGGCTCGAGTCCTTCGCCTGCGATTCGGCCTCGACGGTACCGAGCCCTTGACGCTTAAGCAGATCGCCGACGAGGTCGGGGTCAGCCGCGAGCGCATCCGCCAGATCGTGGACGAGGCGTTGACCAAACTCAATGCCCGATTCACGGACGAGCGTCCCAGCAAGTTCTACCGCCAGGACGACGAAGGCGCGGAGACCTACGAGTCGGACGAGATCGAATCCGAACGTTGATGTTCCCCATTCATTGAACCTCCAAGGGCTCGTCGCAAGGCGAGCCCTTGTGCTTTTTGGCCGTCTCTCCGGGACCCGGGGCTGTCCGATCTGGAGCACGTGGCCGCACGATGTGCTACCATCGGAACCATGCTCAAGAACAGCACCTATCGATCCCTGATGGCGCCCCTTGCCCTCGTGGCCGCATCGTTCCTCGCGACCCCTTCAGCCGCGTTTGCGGACGTTGGTGAAGCCAACAGGTTGTACAGCGACATCACGACCGCGAAGCGCAGCGACGAGGTGATCCTCCCCGCGCTGGCTGCGATGGCTCCGCCCCCAAAGCAGGTTGCCACGCACGAGTCTTCGGCGTTGCTGCTTTCGGGCATGCAGGGCTTTGATGAGGCGGCCGCCTGGGCCCAAGGCGACACGCAGAAAGCGGTCATCGAATCGCTCAAGACTGTGACCAAGGAGAAGGACTTCCGCAAGGCCTTTGCGTTTGGTCAGCCGTATGGCGCCGACTCGGTTGATCCCAAGTTGGTGCGTGCCGGGTTGTACACCGAACTTGGCGATCCGGCGCTTCTGCCTGGCGCTCGATTCCTGTATCTGACCGCCTTGGACCAACTCGTGTGCCTGGTCAATGTCGAAGCGAACCGCCTGCTCGCGGACAAGAAGGCGGATGAAGCGCTCGATCTGCTCGCGAGCATGTTGTACTTGAGCCGCCAGATCTGCGATCGCCAGTTCTTCGCCGAGGCGCAGTGGGGCCTCAAGACCTACGTTGCAACTTGCGAGCGTTTGCGGGACGTCGCGTATCTCGACCAACGTGGCGATAAGTCGCTGACGGTCGAGGGGCTGAAGGCAGTGCTCGAGCGCTTCGACTCGAAGAAACTGGCGTCGGCCTATATCGACATTGACCGGATGACGTTCCCGAAGGCCGACATGCTTGGCTTCAAGCAGGTGGCGGACCGCCTGTTCAACGCGGATGGCTCGCCCAACGATGCCCAGTTCGCGGCCACGCTGGCGCGTCTTCGTAGCAGCAACCGCCCGCTGCGCCTTTTCTCCGAAGCAGGTCGCTGGGCAGCATCGAGCGCGGGGCACGCGCCGAAGGCCGCGACAGTCAACGCGGGCGAGCGAGCGTACAACGATTGGCGGACTCGATGGGACTTGGGCTGGTTCGATCGCGTCCAGCGCAACACGCTCGACTACGCATCGACCGACGGCATCCGTTACGCGGCGGTGAAGGCCACACTGCCAAACATGCACGAGTTGTTCTTCCTGCGTCAGGTCGCGCGCACGGAACTTACTGGCCTTCGCAACGCTCTCGCGCTCGTGGGCGCTGGGATTCAGCGTGGTTCGATCCCGCCGCTGCTCGTGAGCGTGAGGCCCCAGTGGATCGCGACGCAGGCCGAACTGGGTGTGGATCCGTTCGACTCCAAGATCTTGGAACGTGGCGCGATCCCAACGATGAAGTACCAGATCCCGCCAGCGAGCGGCATCGAAGTGACGGTCGTGCTGCCCAGTGACGTGACGTTCCGAGTGTTGCTGAAGGACGATGTCTTCATGCTCTACTCGGTCGGCTCCGATTACTCAGACCAGAAGGCCGCACGCATCCAGAACACCGCCAGTAAGATCCAGATTCCCGCCGACTACCTCCTCTATCCGCCGGTCCAGAGCCTGTATCGCCAGTCACTCATGGATCTTGGCCAACTCAAGTAAGGTCCAACGCACATGGCACACGCCGACGCGAAGAAAGTGGTCATCATCGGTTCCGGACCAGCGGGCTGGACTGCGGCGATCTACGCCGCACGCGCTCAGTTGCACCCGATCGTGTATTGCGGCGTGCCCAAGCAAGACCCTGGTCCTGTCCTGCCGGGTGGGCAACTGATGCTTACGACGGAGGTCGAGAACTACCCTGGCTTTGAGCATGGTATCAAGGGTCCGGACCTGATGGACATCTTCCGCAAGCAGGCCGAACGCTTCGGGACCAAGGTCATTGACGACGATATCGCGAAGTGCGAGTTCTCGAAGGATGGAAGATCGCCGCACGTGCTTCACACGGCAGAGGGCGGCGTGGTGAAGGCACACGCGGTCATCATCGCGACAGGCGCAGTGGCGAACTGGCTCGGACTTCCCAACGAGATGCGCCTCGCGACCTCTGGCGGCGGCGTCTCCGCGTGTGCGGTGTGTGATGGTGCGTTGCCGGTGTTCCGTGGCCAGGAACTCGCCGTCGTCGGCGGTGGGGATACCGCGATGGAAGAGGCGACCTATCTCACGAAGTTCGCGAGCACGGTGCATGTGATTCATCGCCGCGAGTCGTTGCGTGCGAGCAAGATCATGCAGTCGCGGTTCCTCGAACGCCCCAACGCCAAGGTTCACTTTAACAAGGCGGTCGTCGACGTGCTTGGAGACGCGACCTGCGAGGGCGTTGTCCTTGAGGACACAGTGACCAAAGAACGTTCGACGCTCAAGGCCAAGGGGCTTTTTATCGCCATCGGGCACACGCCGGCGACGAAGTTTCTGGCGGGTTCGGGCTTGGCATTCGATGAGAGCGGCTATATCGACCTCAAGACACGCTCATCGGCGACGAACCTGCCGGGTGTATTCGCCGCGGGCGACGTCGCCGACCACGCCTATCGCCAGGCGGTCACGGCGGCGGGCATGGGGTGCCAATCGGCCCTCGACGCTGAACGCTGGCTGGCGGCCGCCGGGCATCACTGATTTTCGGACCCTCGGTTGCCGTGGTGAACCCGCCGGATTCCGTCGGGGCTTGCATCTCATATCATGGAGCCGAAGATCGTCGTCCGGAGAGCGTTTGGGTGCCTCCCGACGGCGGGTTTCGGTGCGTTGGCGTTCAGAAGAATGACGGAGGTTCGCATGCTCCCCAGTGTGCTCGTGCTGCTGCTGGTGGCCATGATCGTGGGTGTGGTGCTCGTTGTGGTGGGCCTCAAGGGTCGACGCATCAACGACCACCCCGTGTGCAAACAGTGCCATTTCGATTTGCTGGGCACCTATCCCGAAGTTGTGACGTGCCCGGAGTGTGGCTCGGGCTTGAAGCGTGACAACGCGGTGCTTCAGGGTGCGCGCAAGAAGATGCCGATCGTGGCAACCGTCGGCGTGCTCTTGGTGTTGACGCCGCTCGTGCCGGTCGGCGCGGTGGCATTCACGGTCCTCACTGGAAGCGATGTGAACTCGATCAAGCCTCTGGGGCTGATCCTGTGGGAAGCACGCCGCGCCGATCCGGTGCAGGCCGCGAAACTCGCCGACGAGGTGATGAATCGGCTCCTCGGAAAGAAACTCAGTCCCGCGCAGTACCAGAAGTTGATCGAAACCGTGCTGGATGTCCAGGGGGACCGGGCTCTTGCGTGGTCGGAAGGGTGGGGCTCGGTCATTGATCGTGCCGAACTGGATGGTGTGCTCACGCCGGCGCAGAAGGCACGCTACGCGGAACAGGCGGCGGTGCTCGACCTCCAGCCAAGGCCAAAGGTGTACGCGGGTGGCGTGCTCCCGGCATATGTGACGTTGCTCGAGTCACGCGTGGCGGCGAACGCTGCGGAGATGGTGCATGTCACGCTGAAATCGGCCACGCTGGACGGGAAGGGACTTGACCGACGTCCAGAGCAAGTGTCTTCGTTCGATCCGTTCATGGGCGGAACGTTCCGCGTTTCTGGACTCACTGGCATGCGGGGCGGGGCGGCGGTGCAGGACACGAGCGAGATGGGAATCCTCACCATCGCTGGGCGGCGTCCGACCGGTCGTTTCGCGTTTCCCGGGAGCGGATCATTCGACAACTCGCTTGCGTTTGATGTTCCCAAGGACCTGCCGCCCGGCAAGCATGAACTGGAACTGACGCTCGAACTGACGCCGGTCGCTCGCAATGGCTTTGTGATCATCAATGGCCGGCCCCAGCCGCCGCCGGGCGTGACCGTTGAGAAGCGGATGGTGACGCTGCGCGTGCCGGTCGAAGTCGCGGACGAATCGCAGCAGGTCGTGAACGTCGTTGCACTCGATGAAGAGAAGAAGAAGGCGTTGGCGGAGAAACTGCGCCCATCGTCGGCGCATCCGCAACAGACGCTGCGGCAAACAACCGACTCGAACGGCCGGATCGTGTCCGCCGATGTTCAGAACGTGCTTTCGCTGGAGTTCAACGTTTCGGACCTGCCGGCACCGGTCGCATATGAAGTCTTCGTGCGCTCCAATGGCAAGGAACAGCACTTGGGCTCGCTGACGTCTGGATTTCTTGCCGACCAGCCGAAGCCGGATTCGATGTCTTCTCTTTCGCAGTTTTCTTGGACGGTGACCATCAATGGCCGGACTCAGACTTCGAGCAGTTCGTCCGATCTCAAGAACCAACGAATGGTGTCGGGTGAGTTTGAGGGCGAGATTCCAGCACAGATCGATGTGATCCTGCGGCCCAGCCAGCGGGTCGGTGCGAGCACGCTGGATCTCAAGGAGTTTGCCGATACGGAGATCGTGTTCGAAGGGGTCGACGTGATCGCGGATCAAGGGTCGGCGGGCTTTGGTGGCATCAGTCCGTTCGGCAATGACCCATTCGGTTCAGATCCCTTTGCCGACATTCGCAGACTGCAGGAAGAGAGTCGTCGCCGCTTCGAGGAACTTCGGCGCCGATCGCGCCCGCCGGCCACAAGCGCCCCTCCGGCAACGCAACCCGAACCGACGTCCCCCAAGGGGCCGATGTGAGGTCAGCGGTCGGTGGAATGGGAGTGGCCGATCTCAGTCCGGCTTCGACAAATCCGCCTCGCCCAGCAACGTGAAATCCTTGCGCCGAAGCAGCTGCCCCGCGAGCGTCAGGTCATCGACCGCGAGCGCCATCGACGGATGGCCGTGGATCGTGCGGATCATCAGCGGGTACGCGAACTGGATAGAAAGTTCGGCGGCGAGGATGGAAAGGCACATCGTCCCCAACGTGTGCTTGCCCGAGAGTTCGACGACGAGCACGTCGCGCTCGGAGAATGGGAAGCCGTCGGCCTTCAGGATTTCACGTGCCTTGGACGCGTTGTTGGTCACCAGGCGGACGACGGCGTGGTCGCTCGCTTCATGGACCGAGAGTGCGTAAATCTTGCACTGTGTTCCCTCGAAATGCTCGACGAGGTCGAGCATCTTGCCGACCTTGTTCACGAGGAAGACGCTGAACTGCGTGACGGTGGGGGGGTGATATCCCTGCGTGGTTTCGAGGGGACTGGGCGCCTGTGACATGGTGCGTTGGTCCTGCCGTTGGCCTGTCAATGGGCCCCGGAGGTGACGCTCCGGGGCACGAAGAGAGTGTTTGTAGGTTACGCTCCATCAAGGGGTTGCACCGGCTGTGCCTGTCGTTTATCGAGGCCGGACTGCACCAAACACAACGAAAAACGCCCTGATGAAGGGCGTCGGTGAGGTTGAGATTCGATTGATGGGAGCGGGGGGTTCAGGCCGAGAAACTGCTGCCGCAGCCGCAGGTGCCCGACGCGTTGGGATTGTCGAAGACGAACCCGCGGCCCATGATCTCGTCGCGGAAGTTGATCGTGACGCCATTGAGATAGAGCAGGCTCTTGGGATCGCAGATGATGCGGATGCCATGCTGCTCGAAGATCTCGTCGGTCTCCTTCTTGGACTCGGTCAGGTCGAGGATGTAGGAGAAGCCAGAGCACCCGCCACCCTTGACGCCGACGCGGAGGCAGACCTTTGCCGCGTCGAGTTCCTGATCCTGAATGATGCGGCCGATTTCCTTGGCCGCGGCCTCGGAAAGGATCACGCCGTGCTGCTGGGTGTGGTCGTGGGTGTGGGGTGCGGTCGAGGTTGACATCTGGAAACTCCTTCGGGAAATACTACGGGCGCTGACGCAAGACGGTTCTTGTGGACTGTCGCCAAACTCAGTGGGCAGCGGCTTCCTTCTCGGACGTGGTCGCGATCCCGTTCTTCTTCTTGTAGTCCTCGATTGCGGCGTGGATCGCGTCCTCGGCGAGCACGGAGCAGTGGATCTTCACCGGCGGGAGAGACAACTCCTCAACGATCTGTGTGTTCTTGATCGCCTTTGCATCGTCAAGGTTCTTGCCCTTGAGCCACTCGGTGGCGAGGGAACTGCTGGCGATCGCGGAGCCGCAGCCGAAGCACTTGAACTTCGCGTCCTCGATGACGCCGGTCTGGGGGTTGACTTTGATCTGGAGTTGCATGACGTCGCCACACTCGGGCGCGCCGACAAGTCCGACGCCAACGTCCTTGCGGGTTTTGATATCCGCCTGCGTGCCGAAGGAGCCGACGTTGCGGGGGTTCTCGTAATGGTCGACGACTTTATCGCTATACATGACCTACTCCCTTACGCTTACTGTCCAATGCCCCGAGGAAAACAACTGGGCTTAGTGCTCGGCCCACTGGATCGACTTGATATCAATACCGGCTTGCGCCATTTCCCAAAGCGGGCTCATTTCCCGCAGGCGCAGCACCGCCTGAACCAGATGTTCGACGGCGTAATCCACTTCCTGCTCGGTCGTGAACCGGCCGATGCCGATGCGCAGCGACGTGTGCGCCATCTCCACCTCGACGCCCAGCGCGCGGAGCACATAGGACGGCTCCAGCGAGGCCGAGGTGCAGGCCGAACCCGACGAGACGCAAAGATCCTTGATCCCCATCATCAGGCCCTCGCCTTCGACATGGGCGAAGGAGAGATTGAGATTGCCGGGAATACGGTGCTCGGCATCGCCGTTGAGATAGACTTCCGAGAGCTTCGCGGTGATGCCGTCATAGAAACGCTTGGACAGCTTCTTCAGGCGCTCGGCCTCGGCACCCATTTCCCGCTCGGCGATGGCGCAGGCTTCGCCGAGACCCACGCAGAGCGGGGTTGGCAGCGTGCCCGAGCGGAAGCCGCGCTCCTGGCCACCGCCATGGATGAGCGCTTCCAGCCGCACGCGCGGCTTGCGGCGGACATAGAGCGCACCGATGCCCTTGGGGCCATAGATCTTGTGGCCCGAGATCGACAGCAGATCGATGTTCATGGCATCGACATCGATCGGAATCTTGCCGACCGCCTGCGCTGCGTCGGTGTGGAAGAACACACCGGCGGCGCGACAGATCTTGCCGATCTCGGCCAGCGGCTGGATGACGCCGATCTCATTGTTGACTGCCATGATCGAGACGATGGCCGTCTTCGGCGTGATTGCCTTTTTCAGCACTTCAAGATCGATAAGGCCGTTCTGCTGCACCGGCAGATAGGTGACCTCGAACCCTTCCAGCTCCAGATGGCGGCAGGAATCCAGCACGCATTTATGCTCGGTCACCGTGGTGATGATGTGGTTCTTCCGGTCCTTGTAGAAGTGGGCGACACCCTTGATCGCGAGATTGTTGGATTCAGTGGCACCCGAGGTGAAGATGATCTCCTTCTCATCGGCCTTGATGATCGACGCCACCTGCGCGCGCGCCTTCTCGACGCCGGCTTCCGCGTCCCAGCCATATTGGTGGTTGCGCGAATGCGGGTTGCCGAATTTCTCGGTGAAGTAAGGCAGCATCGCTTCGACCACGCGCGGGTCGCACGGCGTCGTCGCCTGGTAGTCGAGATAGATCGGCAGCTTGGGGACATTGGCGCCGGGAAGCGCGTCCTTTGTTGCCGTCTTCTGATTCTGGTTGGCGATGTTCATGATTCTGTCGTGACCCTTCTTCTCTTATGCTGCCGAAATACGCGCGTCGGCATCATCGCTGCGCGCCAGCCCGGCGCGCTGCACGCGGCCCCAGGCGGCTATGAACTGATCTATGTCAGCCTCTGTATTCTGCCAGCCCAGGCTGATGCGAATGGCGGAACCGGCGGTCGCCGCATCGAACCCCATGGCCGAGATGACATGGCTCGGCCGCACCTTGCCGGACGAGCAGGCGGAACCGGCCGAAATCGCG
>Ga0075158_10001136_pt1 | contig 20430 bp, 22 predicted proteins | sample JI91814BDNA_FD_70968 | JGI IMG/M metagenome (GOLD analysis project Ga0075158, IMG submission 70968) | Wastewater effluent complex algal communities from Wisconsin, to seasonally profile nutrient transformation and Carbon sequestration -... | ecosystem: Engineered > WWTP > Effluent > Algae... | reverse complement strand
GAGCTCGCTGATCCTGACGATCACCTCTCACGTGGTGGTGCCGCAGGCTTCCTGGGGCTTGCTGCCTGGGCTGCCGGTGACTTGCCCGTCGCCGTGGAGACCTTCAGCGAGGCGGTCGCGCAGCTTCGCGTCGGTGGGAATATCGCCGACGCGCTCGGTGCCAGCGTCGTTTTGGCCGACATGTCGATCGCTGCAGGACGCCCCGGTGACGCGCGCAGGTTGTACGAACGGACCCTGAAGACCGCCGAGGATCATCCGGGTCCGGCACTCGCCATTGCTGCCGACCTACACGTGGGTCTGGCGGATGTGCTTCGTGAGGCAGGGGATGTCGAGCAGGCCGCGCGACACCTCGCGGTGGCGAAGGAACTCGGCGAGACTGCGTCACTTCCCGAGAATCGATATCGCTGGTTCGTCACGATGGCGAGGCTGATGGTTGCCGGAGGTGACCTCACCGGCGCTCTAGAAATGCTCGATCAGGCAGAGGCACGCTATCTGCCTGGCTTCTTCCCTGAGGTGCAGCCGATTGCTGCCTCGCGGGCGAGAATCTGGATCAGTCTGGGCGACCTCGCCAGCACGAGGACTTGGGCCGCCGAGCATCGCAGAGCTGACGCCGAAAGTGACAGCTACCTCGACCAGTACAACGCGCTCACTGAGGTACGGCTGCTGCTGGCTGAACATCGTGCCGTGGGTGTGGATGGCGAGTTCGCCGATCAAGCGATGGGCCTGATCGGCCGGGTCCTTGAGTCTGCAATGGGCGGAGGTGGCGGCTTGGTGGAGGCAACCATGTTGCGAGGGTTGGCGAATGCCGCGCGTGGCGACGTCGATGCCGCACTTGACTACATCAGTGAGGCGGTCGTCAATGGTGTGCCCGCTAGATACGTTCGGTTGTTCCTTGATGAAGGTCAGCCAATGGTGGACCTCTTGGGCAAGCTCGCGCAGGACCGCAGGCGAAGCGAACCTGCGGAGCTTGCGCAACGGCTGCTGACCTCGGCCGAGCGGCAACAAGCGGACGAGGTGATTGCACCCGTCCTCGACGACGCGCTGAGTCAGCGGGAACTCGACGTGCTCCGGCTGTTGCCAACGGACCTCACCGGTCCAGAGATCGCGCGGCAGCTTTTCATCTCGGTTAACACTTTGCGCACTCACACAAAGCGGATCTTCACCAAGCTTGATGTCAGTACCCGACGTGCTGCTGTCACGAGGGCGCAAGAACTCGGTTTGTTGTAGGGCTCGGCTTGCCTTTGGCGCGGCTTGCGGCTCCTAATCACCACATCAGTCACATCACGTTGTGATGTGCGGTCGCCGCGCTGCACTTAACGTCGAGAAGTAGGTCGGACATCAGTCCACCAGACCTCACGGACCAGGAGCCTTCGATGAAAATCACGCCTGAACGACTCGGCCAAGCGGCAGGAATCGCCGCCGCGACCGCTGGAGCAATATTCATTGCAGTCCAGATCAACCATCCGCCGCTGGACCTTCACACAGTCACCACGACCGATTTCTTGGTTCGCAGTCTCGCGAAAGCGTTGATGGCAATGCTCGCGCTTGCGGGTATCACGGGTATCTACCTTCGCCAGGTCCGGCAAACGGGCCTGCTCGGCCTGATCGGCTACCTGATCTTCAGCGTTGGGTACTTCCTTATGTTCGGCGTCGAGTTCTTGGCCGCGTTCGTGCTGCCTTCGCTGACTGACTCGAACCCACAATTCGTCACCGACGTGCTGTCGGTCGCGGTCGGGGGAACTCCGGTCGGCAGCATTGGACTCATGCAGTCGGTCCTCACGATTTCGGGGATCGGCTACATGCTCGGCGGACTCATCTTCGGTATCGCGATATTCCGAGCCGGAATCCTCGCGAGGTGGGCTGCAGCGTTGCTCGCAGTCGGAACCATCGGCACCGTTGCGCTCGCAGTCCTGCCGGAGTCGTTCAATAGGTTCTTCGCACTGCCCGTGGGTGTGGCATTGATCGGTCTCGGGGTTTCGTTGTGGCGCGACCAACGCAAGCAGGCTGCCGCCAGTGTCGCCGCTGAGGTGGGAGTCGCCGAAGTACCTGAGACTCGCACGGAACCTGTCGTGGTCCGATGACCACGATCGTGCCCGCAGAGCGCCCAGCCCGACGCAGGTCGGGTGCTCTGCGCGACTGGACGGTCGTCGGGGCGCTGGTCTTGCTGGGCGCGATTCCGCTGATCGCGGGGACGCTTCGGGCTATCCAGTTGGCTGGCGGACCCTCGCTGCTTCCGACGGATGAGCGGATCAGTGGGCTTCCGCTGCCGATCGTGCTGCACATCGTGTGTGCCTTGATCTTTGTTCCGCTGGGAGCGATTCAGTTCGCCGGGAGCGTGTGCCGCCGATTCCCTGCGTGGCATCGACGGGCCGGTCGTGTTGCCTTCGCCGCCGGTGTTGGCGTTGTGATTTCGGCACTGCTGATGACGCTGTTTTATTCGCAGAAGGCTGGAACGGGAGACCTGCTCTACGTCATGCGTCTCTTCTTCGCTTCGTTGATGGGCATGAGTTTGGTCTGGGCGTTGACCTCTATTCGGCGCGGCGACGTCGCCACTCATCGGGCCTGGATGATCCGCGCGTACGCAATCGGGATCGCTGCGGGAACGCAAGCATTCACCGGCGGAATCAGCGAGGCGATCTTCGGCACCGGCATCCTGCAAGACGACCTCGCGAAGGGTTCGGGCTGGGTGATCAACTTGGCGATTGCCGAATGGATCATTCGGCGCCAACCGCGGAATCGCGCGGTACCGCGCCGGGTGGTCTCGGCACCGCTTGAGGTGGCGTGATGGCAAGCGACGGTGCAGTTACGTATTCGGTGACAGTTCAAGGAGAACTTGATGACCATTGGGCGGATTGGCTGGGAGGTGCTCGCATCGTTCGCAATGCTGATGGAACTTCAACGCTTGAGATGTCGGTCGCAGATCAGGCGCAACTCCACGGGGTTCTTGCACGCCTTCGGGACATCGGCGCACCGTTGGTGTCGCTTGAGACGGTTCGGTGATTGTCCGGCGGGGACTGGTCGGCAGCGAGGTTAGTTGTCTCGGTTGATTTCGCGGTTCATGAGGAATTGGACGTCGCGGTCGAGGTTGTCGATGCGAGCATCGACGCCGTTGAAGCGAATCTCCACGGCGTCGAAGCGGGCATTCATCTCGCCCCGGAGTCCGGAAATTCCCGAATTCATCTCGCCCCGCAGTCCGCCGATTTCGGAGCGTACGACTCGGGTGAACATCGTCGAGATCAATGTCATCGTGCCAAAGAAGACGCCCGCCATGAGTCCGATCATGGTCCACACCTGCGGCTCGGTCACGGTGATCATCTCCTAAGTATGGCTGGAAGGGATGGCCAAAGGCTAGGGGATTTTGGATGTGTTGCGATGTCAGTGCCGGGATGGCTGTGGATGGGCGCCGCTACTCGGCGGGCTCGTCCACAGATTCGCTTTCGGCAGCCAGTTCGGCTTCCTCAGCAACGGTCTCGGCGCGAAGCCGCGCGAGATGAAGTTCCTCGAACTCGTCGATGTATCTCATTAGTTCCCGCGGGTTGACGGGGAATGGCAATTCGACGCCGCGACCGTCGTATCCGAAGACGTAGTCCTGCGAGTCTTCGTCGAAGTCGATAAACGTGATGTCGTCCCCTTGCTGAACCTCGTCGATCCATCCAGTGAGGTCGCTAACGGAGTTGGCTTGAAACATCGCGAGCAGTTCGCCAATTGTGTTCGCGAGGGGTGTTCCCGTCCACCCGCACTTTTCGCACGTGACGTCTGATGCGCCCGCCCAAGCGGGCGCGCGAACCGCTGCCAATTCATCATCGGTGAGAGCGCCCGCACATCCAGGGCACCTCGGGTACGTCGGTTTCGGGAAGATCATGGCCTCGTTTGTCGTGAGCCATTCTTCCTTTGAATTTGCGGCAGAAACGCTGTTGTTCATGGGCCAATTGTCGCCCGTGGGTATGACATTCCTGATGGTTCCGAGATCACCCGAACGGGCCATCGGCGAACGCGAATTGTGGGTTCGAAAGTCAGACCGCGCTCGTAAACTTGTTAGTGGATCAGAGAAGCAGCGCCAAGTCCTCCAGTTCGCTGCTCGGCAACCGCGCCACCTGCGCACGGTGCTCCTGGAGGAAGTCCAGCCACAGCGGCAACAGTCGTTGGGGAAGCGCAGGCCATTCCATGGGCCCGCATCACGGAGGTTGCCATGTCCAGCAACGAGTTCATCAGAAGGACCCCATATCCGGACGTCTTCATCCCAGGGGGAGGTGGTGCAGCATTGGCCTTCGTCCCCACGCATGTGATTGTGCGGGGCGAGGAATCCGAGGCGCAGGTTCTCGGGGTTGATATCTCATTGGTTGACCCGGATCGCGTGGTGACACATCGATCACGGCCGATGGCGGAGCTTGACCTAATCGAGCTTCATGCCTTCTTCCGGGCGGCGGCCCTCGATGCGGCACCCGAGGTGAGTGCCCCCACATTTCAGTCGGTCGGACTTGGGTTGATGGTGTCGGTTCCTCTCAGCGAGGAGTCCCGTGCCGATCTGTCCGTAGTTGTCTCGATTGCCGAGGACGGGCATGTGGTTGATACCGATGACTTCCGATTCACGACGACCCGAACGGCACTCCTGCAAGCGGCCGATCGCGTGCGACTGATCGGGGAGCACTTCGGCTACACGATCCATCAGGCGGATGACCTTGAGCCTGAGGCGTTCATCGATAGCAATAACCGGAACGGAAGTGAGTGATCATGGCTCTGTTGTATGACGTGATTGAGGTATCTGGGCGGCTGCAATACATCACCCACGACTCACTGGCCCGCGACTTCCAGGGTGATCAACTAGCGGCGATTCACTTGATGGAGTTGCCGGATGAACAAGATGCCGATGCGCAGCTCGGGTTCATTACGGCGCAGCTGCCGACGTGTATCGCAGGCTTCGGCGGCAGCTACCACGATGGTTCGCAGTGGGTGATCACGTTCGAACGCGGCCCGCTCGTTGATGGCGACAAGCGCCAGGCAGTAGAAGACTTGCGCCTTCACTTGGCGCATATGTCCACGCTGAATCCATCCATCAAGGTCACCCAAGAGATCGTGCTGACGAGGGATCGTTTACTCGATCACTACCTGCAGTGGCCAGGGATCGGCATGCCCGGCGGTGGCCTCATGCTTCCCCATGGGCGCAGCGGTGTTAACCCGCGATTGCTGGGGTTCACCGACTTGTTGCGCGGGGTTGTGGTCGAGGCATGTGGCTATTCGCTAACCCGCTTGTGTCGTGGGTATCCGTACAGCTGCGGGTTCCCGGAGGACGAACACGTTTGCACTGGAGACGTCTTCACCGATGCGCTTCAAGCCTGGTTCGAGCGGCGGATTGCCCCTGGCGACGAGGCTGGTGATGGGTACGGCGAGGTGGTGGAGGAACCCGTGGCCGAGGAACCCCAGCCGGAAAAGATCCGGGAGGTGCGCTGCTATGGAACACCCCGTGGCCCGATGCCTCCGATTGAGGAGTTGCGGCGCGAATACGAGGCTTACCTAGGGCGCGAGTTCAGCGATTGGGAGATTGAAGAGATCTGGCGTACAGGGTTGATTTGAGCAGTGGGTTGCGGTGCCGACAAGTGACCGGCATCGATGTGTACGGGCCCACCAATGCAGCCAGACTGTGCGCACTCGGCAACCTATTGGTCAATTCGTTGGATTCGTGTTCCGGTCCAAAACCAGCCTTCGGGAAGCGAGGCAGGTGGACCAATGTTTTCACCACCGGCGAGGTTATCTAGGTTAGCGCCCGTGAAATTGGTGCCAACCACATTGGCTCCGGTCATCCACACCGACGATAGATTCGCGTTGGTGCAATTGGCATTCGCGAGATTTGAAGACAGCTGAGAACCAGACAGGTCAGCTCCGGTCAGGTCAGCGCCAGAGAAGTCGAAATCGTGAAGGGTAGCTGCATGCAGCTGGGCGCCGCGAAGGTCCGCCCCTGGGCCGATGAAGTAGCGGTATACCTTCCATCCTGCGGGCAGCTTGCTGGGAAGCCAACCTTCGTTAACTTCGCCAGAACTCACGCCCGCCAAGATTGCGCCCGTCATATCTGTCGACTCGATGGAGACGCCAAACAGATCCGCACCCGTCAAGTTCGTCCCGACCAGAGTCGCACCTCGGAAATTCACGCCCGATAGGTTCAATCCCGCGAGGTCCTCGCCATCGAGCTTGACACCGGGTCCTACCAGGAAGCCGTTCTCGATGCGGTAGAGACTGTCCAGAACAGGAGTCCCGACCCAGCCGCCCGTGTTCACCCGGGCGAATTCAGCGTCTGTGAATACAGCCCCTTGAACAACGACTCCAGGCATCTTCGAGCCGGATAGGTCGGCATCCGTCAGGTCAGCACCTGTCAGGTTGGCTCCGGACAGGTCCGAATTTGTGAGGTCCATCCTGGCGAGGTCTTGACCCGATAGGTCACAGCCTGCGAGATCTCGCGCGGGTGCTGGGCCGCAATTCTTCGGTGTCACTGATCCGGTGGGCAGCGACGCGAAGGACGTGCCCACGTTGTTCGTCGCCGTGACGGAAAATGTGTATGACGTCCCGTTCGAGAGGTCCGCGATGGTGCAGCTCGCGGCTGACGTCGTGCATGTCTTTCCACCTGGTGATGAAGTCACCGTATAGCTCGTGATCGCCGCACCGCCATTGTCGGGTGCCGACCAAAGTACCGTCGCTGCCTGGTCGCTGCGAATGGCCACTGGGTTGATGGGCGCGTTCGGGACTGTCGCTGGTGTTACGGCGGCGGTGGGTGCCGAGGGCGCAGATGTTCCAACGACGTTGACTGCGGTGACGGTAAATGTATATGGCGTTCCGTTGATCAGCCCTGACACGGTGCAAGTTGTCAATGATGTAGTGCAAGTCTTTGCTCCCGGAGATGAGGTCACCTTGTAAGAGACGACAGGAGCACCCCCGTCTTGTGGTGCTGCCCAGGACACGGCGACCGACTGATTGCCCCGTGTGCCTGAGGCATCCGTTGGCGCACTAGGAGTTGTTGCTGGTGTGATCGGAGCGCTGGCCGCTGATGACTCCGACGTTCCGATTCGGTTGGTTGCACTCACCGTGAAGACGTAGGCAGTTCCATTGGTGAGTCCTCCAACCGCGCACTGCGTCGTTGAAGTCGTACATGTCCTCCCGCCCGGCGAAGAGATCACTGTGTATGAAGTGACCGGAGCGCCTCCGTTGCTAGGTGCAAGCCAGCTAACTGTCGCCGCGGTATTGCCACGCGTCGCGGTTGTGGCGGTTGGTGCGTCGGGAATTGTCGCCGGGGTAACGGGGCTTGTCGGTGTCGAAGTTGGTGATGTTCCCACTGCGTTGGTCGCGGTGGCTGTGAAGGTGTAGGCGGTTCCGTTCGTGAGCCCGCCAATGGAGCAACTGTTCGTCGAAGTCACGCAGACTTGTCCACCGGGAGCCGCAGTGACACCGTAGGACGTGATGGGTGTGCCGCCACTATCCGGCGTAGACCACGAAATGGTTGCCGATTGACTAGCGCTGGAAATCGCGGTCGGCTGCAGCGGTGCATTGGGAACGCCTAGTGGGGTAACCGTGTTTGACGCAGCCGAGTAGGCACCCTGACCGACGGCAGTTACGGGGACAACTCGGAATTGGTAGTTATCGCCGTTTGCGAGCCCAGTGACGATGCTGGACGTTGATGGTGAGATCGGATCATTCGCAGGGAACCAGGTGCTTCCATCCTTGGTGTAGTGGAGTACGTAGTCGAGGATTGGTTGGCCCCCCGTATTTGTAGGCGCGATCCAGGACAACGTGGCCTGTTCGTCACCGGCCACAGCGCTCAACGATGTGGCGGCCTCGGAGACGGTGGGACCAGGGGTGGGCGTGGGGGTCGGCGTAGGTAGAGGACTGACGAGTGGCAAAGGCGCGTAGGTCACTGCGATGCGTCTTGTTGCGCCTGCTTTGACTTTGGCCTTCTTCTGGGTGACTGCGGCACGGGTGCTTGATTGACCGACGGTGATTTCCGCAGCGGACAGTGTGTAGGTTCCCGGGCGTAGCTTCTTCAAGACAGTTGTCGAACTGAGTGTGCGGGTGAACTTACGTGGACCTGAAATTCGGACCACCGCAGTTGCACCGCTTGGTACGCCCTCGATGGTGACTCTGAGCGTGCCTGTCGACTTCTTCGTTGTCGCACGCTTCGCTGGCGAGTGCGTTGCGATGCTCGAAGTTCGAACCTGAGTGCCAGTTGCCAGGGTGCTTGCCGATGCTGTAACTGTGCCCGAATACAACAACGTGACCGCACAGCACAAGACTATGAAAAATCGAAACCGCACTTGATCCCCTGTTTCCCCGAGCAAAAGGCTTTCGCCGATTGCATGAAGATCAAGAATACGTTATTGAAAACTCGTCGGGAATCTTCCACTGGAATCCGATCGCCCCCCTAGCAGCGGTGAAGACGGGCGGAAGTTGATTGGCTACAAGTCTGATCTGACCCGCTAGCGCTTCCGCGCCGATCTTTCTGCACTCGACCCAATCCAGAAGGACCAGCGGCGGGGAGAGATAGGTACTACAAGATGCCCCTCTCCGCTGTGCTTGGATCTTGCCGGAGATGTGGTCGCCTCGTTTCTCTGCATGATCAAAGACGAAATCGTCCGCGACTTCGAAACGAAGGCGGTCGCACTGCCTCTTGCCTATGTCCTAAGTGTCGCTTCTACACACAGCGCCTTGATCTGGCTCCACGATGCGGCGTGCGAAATCGGTCGGTATCGGTACACGAAGTTCGGGTTGTAGCCGAGCCAACCCTTTGTTGATTTGTCCTGCAACAGGATGCTCTTGCCACTGGAGAGCGCATCGAAATCGAAATGCTCGAGATAGAGGGATTCCACGAGACGTTCGCGGACTTCGCACTTCTTCTCACCGGAGTATTTCTTGGCTTTTCCCGTGCTGACGGCAAGGCGAAATTGATCGCCCTGCATTTGCCACCCGCGTCGATGGCCGCGTGTTCCCTTGATCGGCCCAGAGAAGTACTCCACCAGTCCGAGCGAATTGCTCAGGCCTGCGTTCGCAGCCAGCGACGTAGCGCCGAGGACGTGGCTGGCGATGAGGTTGCCGCGCATCTTCTCGACCAAGGGCAAGACGCGAATCCGTGAGAGTTCTTCCCGTGTTTCCTTCTTGAGTGACCAAATCTCATCTGAGGACTGAGGTGCCACCGCCGAGCACAGTGCGACCAAAGTAACGACCAACTGCTGGTATGCCTCCACGAGTTGCGAGTCAAAGCTAGCCCTGATCGCATTTGATGTGTGACGGAGTGGATCAATCAAGTCTTGGTAGCCAACTTCTTGCCACGGGGGTGGCGGAGACATCACCGGCATCAGGCTCAGGAGGGCGAACTTGACCCTCTTTCCGACGAACTTCTCTTCATACGCGTCAAGTTGGCGCTGGGTCGCGATCGCCGCGATCTTGTTCTCTATGACGAGCAAGGAGTCCGCTCCGTACTCAACTATCAGGTCTATGTTCTTGTGCTCGCGGCTCACCTTTTCGTAGTTCTTGGGCGCTTCTGAAATCGCGATGCCGAGTCTTTCGAATACCGATGCCGACTCTTCTGGATAGCGCGCTGCGAGCCAGAACAGCATGTTCGTATGAAACAGCTCCTGGCCCGCCGTTGACAGGATGTAGAGCGGTTGCGTTGCCAGGATATTGGCCGCATCGAGAATGCGATCGTCACCATGTGTGGTCATCACTGTCGCTCCAGTTGCTTCATCGGGAGTCCAATCGCCTCTGGGACACGTGCACGACTGATGTCATAACTGCACTGCCGAGGTTGGGTCTCATTGGTAATCCTCCATCAGTAAGCGCGCGGATACTGAAGTAGTTCACCTAACTCAGTGTCAAGATCCAGAGACTTCTTAAGCAGCTTGTAGGTCGTCGATTTGACCGTGTCGGCGCAAGCGACACCCGAGCTCCTTCGCGATCGCATTTACTCGCGAGCCCTCCAAGTCTCCAGTCGCACTGCGTGCGAGGCGACTGAACTCGCGCGGCGGGTTGGGTCGAGTGTTGGCGGACTCACCGATTGGCGAGTCTGTGCGTGCCCACGGGCAGGTGGCATCCTTGTCGATAAGTATCCCCGCGACTGGCTCGGGGTTCCGGGACGGTCCGTGTCCCGCTCGCGGGCAAGTTCGGAAAGGATTTGCCTTGACAGCACTTTGCGGGATGCAGCATTACCCTGCGCCCCTCTTGGTTCTACGGCGCCGAATCGGCGTTGTAGTGCGGGAGCGCCTCACTAACTCCCAAGTTTCGCTGCCACGCCGCAGCTGCTGCCTCCCGAACCGCTTCGTTAGCGTCCAAGGCCAGATGCCGCCAGGCCTGGACCAAGGCTGCCTGGGTCTGCTCATCAGCGTCTTCATAGAACCATTCCCAGTCGGATGCGACGAGGATCCTGGATCGCGGGTCAGGATTCACAAGAAGGCCCTTGATTGCGGCCACCTCTGCGTCCTCGAAGTCCATCAGTTCCGAGGCGAGGTAGCGATCGGCCCTCGACGCCAGAACTTGGACGAGCCCCGCATCGCACAGTTCGAATTCGGGGATAAATCCGAGGATGTCGTCGGGTCCGGACTGCGCCCAATCTTCTAGGACGGCTCTCGTGATGTTCGGGTTAGATTCCACTTCCGTCAACACGCTTTGCCCATGGAGCAGTAACAGCGATTGCAGTTCAGGCGGCTGCGTCGCTTTATCGGCTGCAACCATGCGCGCTTCCTCGAGTCTGACTGCTTCCTCGTTCTCGCGTCGCTTTGACTCACGTCTTTCATCCGTGAAGACCTGCGCCTTATCTTCGTCTACGACATCCTCCCAAGAATCGATTCCGTCCAGCATTTGAGTGAAGAAGTCGGCCGAGGAAGCCTCTTGTGGATTGTGAAGAGCATGCCGCGCCAGGAGATAATCTTCCGACGTGCTCGCGAGGACCATGCGAAGTCTTTCTGCGATAGATGGGTCGATGTTGAACAGTGCCTCGCCGGACTCGCTCGCCCAGTCGGCGATGAGTGTAGAAATTCGACCCCGGACGGCTTTGGACAGCTTTTCGTCTGGGTCGAGGGTCTCAAGGGCAAACGCGGATTGCGTCGTGTACCTGTCGAGGGCGAAGTCGACCAAGACGGCTAACACGTCTTCATCGCTCTTGGGTGCGTCAACTTCGACGAATTCTTCGCCGTCGTCGCCGGATTGCATGACTGCCCAGCGTCCTCCACCCAAGTTTGCGATGCGGTTCTTGCCGCTCCCGGAGACTGGGCCACCTCCCTCTGAGTACCACCAGGCTTCGGCGATGGTCTCTCCGACCGTGAAGTTGACGCCGTCATTCTCTTCGTCCCAGACTTCCTCATCCATGGCCGCTCGTTTCGTAGGTTTCGGAGCCCGTGCTCTGGGCTTCACTTTTGATCAAAGATACGGGCGTGACCAAGGATTTCCATGACCGCTAGTCCAGCTGAGTCGGAGTTGATCGTCCAGTCACGCTCGCTCCCCAATTGGAAATTCGTCACCCATACACACTGCTCCTTGGTGCGCACCCAAGCGAGCCTCGCAGCGAACCTCCGTAAAGGCCCGGTCGCGCTGCATTGGATCCTTGGCCCGTTCGACATCCCAACTCGACCCGTCACCCAACCCCCTCCATTGCCCTCAACCGGGCGATCCGATCCTCGAGTGGTGGGTGGGTTGCGAGCAGTCGTCCACGCCAAGACGTGCGCGCGCTGAACCACATATGGGCCGTCGCCGCGCTGTCGGAATTTGCCTGTGATTCGAACCAACGCAGCCGCTCCAACGCCGAACGAAGCCCTGCGGGGTTGCGTGTGAACTGGATGGCAGTTGCATCTGCCAGTGACTCTCTCCGTCGTGACATTCCAGCGTTGAGGTAGGTGATGAGGATCGGCGCAAACGCCATCACCGCCATTGCGGCAGGACGTCCGTCTTCTTCTTTGCCTTTCTCGTCCCTTCGGGTCGCCAGGCCAGCGAGGATCCCGAACATCAACCAAAGCACGGCCGCGATTGAGGCGGCGATCGACATCAGCAAGGTGTCCCGGTTCGCGATGTGTCCGAGTTCGTGGGCGGCGACTCCTTGGATTTCGTCGCGGGTCATGGAGTCGAGCATCCCCGTTGTAAAGGCGACCACGGCATGGTCTGGATTGCGGCCAGTTGCCAACGCATTCGGCGTCGGGTCGCAAATTATCGCCACGCGTGGCATGGGAAGGCCCGCGGCGATGCGCACTTCGTCCACGATGTTGTGGAGCTCGCGCGCTTCGGTGTAGGTCACCACATGTGCGCCGGTCGCGCGCAGTACCAGCGCATCGCTGAACCAGTAGCTCAGGAGAGGGATGATGCAGGCAAATGCACAAACCGCCAGCAGCCAGCCAATCGACGTGCTGTGCATGAAGTAGGTCATCGGTGTGCAGGCGAGCAGAATGCATCCCACCATTGCGCAAATCAGTGCGACGGTCGCCCGCCGGTTCACCTGTTGACGTTGTCTGAAATTGACCACTCGCTACCCCCGTGCATCTAGCGCCCCGCCGATGAAATCCCGCCGAGGCAATACCTATTTCGAAAACTACAGAGGGGGTCTGACGATTCGTGATCACGAATGTCAGACCCCTCGGGCACTGTCACATTGAGGAGGGCTGCACAACCCCCGAAGTCGCGTGGGAAAGCCGTAGGTGCAGTTTGAAGACGATTGATCAACTACTTCGAAGTTCTAGGTATCCCGGAATCCACGACCGACGATCGTGAGGTGAAGCGCGCCTACCGGATGATGGCCAAGCTGCATCACAGCGACCGCGGCGGGAACGATCTTGTGATGGGCCGCATCAACTACGCTTACGAAGTCCTACGGAATCAAGAGGGTCGACGATCCCACTTGGAAAGACTCCGCATGTTCGGAAACGTGCGCACTGCCGGATACCGATCGCGATCTACTGGTAGTGCGGGTGCCTGGGATGGAGGGCCATCTCGAGGTTGGGCCCCAGATAGTCGTGGAAGCGACTACTGGGGAACCACCGCGAGTCGGTCTCGATCTTCGTACTACGCGCCGCAGTCACCCCCGCCATCACCGCCTGCGCCCAAGCAGACGCAGGATCAAGTTTCTAAGTCAGCAGCAATCTTCGAAGGGGTTCTCGGAGCCATCAAGTGTGCCTGCTATTGCGGACTGGGAACGGGCATCGTGTTGTGCCTGGTGCAGGTCCACGCTGCCTGGATATCAGTAGTCGCGATTCGCGTGCTGGCAGTGATTGGTGCCATGGTCGGCGCAGGGATCGGTTACGCCTTCGCGTATGGACGGGTGATGGGTAGCGAGGTCACTGACCCCTCCGACTAAACCACTGGCAAGCAGTCGCTTAGTCGATCCGATCGAACGACCATGGACGCTGAAACGACCTGGCGTCACGACGTCGACCACTTCGAGGGTCTGTGGAGTTCACCGGAAGACGGTGTTCTGTGCGAACCTCTCACCCGCACCAAACACCTAGTCGCGATTCGCGTCGACGAAGTCATCGCCAAGGAAGCGCGGCGCTACATCTGCTCCAGACTCACCGGCAGCCCGCGACCGTAGACGCCAGCGCACACCATCGGGATCCGCGAACTCGATGACGGTGTCAAGGTGCGAAGTCCAGAGCCCTGCATCGCCTCCAGTATTCATAGGTATGGCCCATGTCCGTTCGCCCGAAACAGTTCGCCTTGGTCATAGTCCGGTTGCTTTGACTCCTGGAACTGCGCACTCCCGCCGAAATGCTCGACAAGTGCTGGAGCAAAACGGTCGATGGTCGACGCGATGGTTCGACATGCGTATTGGAAGTTCGCTGGATTCACATCCGATCCCCATATCTCAGTCTCAACCAAGACTTGGCCTCGAACCCAGAATGCGCGGGCGAAGCGAATCTCTTGGTTGATGGAGTTGAGGGCATCGAACAGCTCAGGCGCCGCTTCGACATCTGCAACAGCGACGCCGAAGAGCTGCACAACCGCGTCCTCAGGGTTCATCACCCGCGCATAGAAGGTTGCACCGCCATACGTGATGACAAGGTCACCATCATGATCGGGTTCAGGTCGGGTATCGGTGAGTCGCTCCACGAGATCGCGAACGTAGGAGAAGACGATGTCGCTGCGCAAAGCAAGATCCTTTCGGTTGGTGGTGCAGACAGTAGAGGCTGATCAATCCTTCATGCCAGTCGCCTCACGGCGACGTGCGTCAGCTATCCGGTACTCGATCTCACCCGTGGGTGAACCGAAAAGTCCGAGTGCCTCCGCGGCTGTTTCAAAGTCCGGAACGACGACGGTGGCCCCCATGTGCAACGCATCGACCGCTTGCTTCGCGGTCTTGCAACTGGTGTGCTCGAAGTGGCATTCGCCAACCCAAAGCCGTGGTGTGACAGCCGTCATCGCCGTACACCATCCCTGAGTGTGCCTCGAACTAGTCGCGCACGGATGAAGCGTCCTGACACCAGTGCAGCAGTCGTCCGGTGGTGGCCCTGCAAGATGATCTTCGTGCCCGATTCCTCATCGACAAAGATGTTCGGCCAGTCGTTGCTTGGGTTTCTCGTTTGGTCGAACAGCTGACCGGTCACCTCATACGGGACCGTGCGGTAGTGGTTAAGCGCAGCACCTTGGAGTCCCCACTGACTTGCTTCAACCGTGCGCGGATCGACGTCTGCCAGCGGCACGTGGCCACCACTGAACTCCGCGGTGTGAATCCGCGCTGACCCAAGTCGCGATTCGAACGGAATTTGTGTCCGTGGACTCATTACGAATGCCGCCACGTGGCGACCAGAGAACCTTGTGGGGCGTCCGAACAAAGCCGCGCGACCTCGTCCGGGTCCGACTCCCCAGAGGGCGTCGAGGTCGTTGGCCCTAATGGCACGTTGCAGCACAGCGATCTCCTGCCAGTCGCAGTCGATTGAATAGTGGCCGTCTGAGTTTGAGGAGATTACGGCCATCAGTCGGTGACCTCGATGGGTTGAATCGTTTCAGCGAGTTGACTCGCCATGTCCGGTTGGAGAAAGTGCCACGCCTCAAGTGGAATATCGAGTTGCGTGACCAGCGGTCCGTCAGTCACCAGCTGGACCACCGCTTGAACCCGGCAATGTGGAACCAGTGACTCGTTGAACGCATGGTGTTCCCACAGCATCATTACCAACGTGTGGAAGCCCGCATTCCCATCTTGTTGCTCGGCATCTGTCGGCAAGGTCAAGACACCGACTTGTTGCTCTCCCCAGGTTGTGGGGGGAGAAGTCGACAAGTCAATGGCTTCGATGCGCCGGTTGAGCCCTTCGTGTCTGGCGATCTGTATTAGTGCGGCGAGCACGGACGTACTGACTTCGATGCGTTTTGTCGCAGCATTCACCGTGATTCCTCCTGCCAGGAACTCGGTCCGCCCTCAAGGTCGATCCCGTCCTTGTAGTCGGGGTCTGTCCGGTACGCGACGTGGCCGTTCAACTCGCTCCACCCCTCGCCGACTTCTTCGCTACATGGATAGGGCGTCGAGAAGCATGGGGAGAACCCGGCATTGCATGACAAGCCCTTCATGAACAGTGAGTTGTGAGACCACGAGTACGTTGCATTACCCCCGACTTCCTTGAGGTAGGCCTTCAGTTCTTGCGGGTTGTGAACAACGAAGTAGCAGGACTTGGGTAGAACCTGTCCCGTCTCGCGATCACGCTCGATCAGCATGAATCGCTGCTCGAACGCCGGTAGGTCGGCGTCGTTGTCTGGTGGTGGCAGCACCATGACCAAGATGGGATAGTCGCGGTGCCAGGCATTGATTGGGCGCACGACATGGCCCGGCCGACGCAGGTGGCAGTCAGCAGGATGGTGCTCCAGCGGTGCGTCGCCCACGGGGTGTTGGACGTATGGAAGCTGCACATCGTTCGGACCCGGCACGAATCCGGTAGAACTCTTGCGCTTTTGTTTGTTCTTCGTATTCTTGGTTTTCTTACTCACGCTGAAACCTCTCGGCCGCGCGGGCGGAACGCGGTCCGCTCGCTGATCTTGCCGCAACTCGGATTGAGTTCGGCCAGCTCTTTCCCTGGAGCACCCCGCATCAACGACGGGGGTTGCTGGATGGCCAGCCAGGTACTGACAGCCATCACTCTTGAGCCATATGCACTTTTCAAGTTCTGAGATCGGTCATGCTCTATTGACCACTCAGGAGGTTAGAACGCAATTCAAACGCATCTTGTTCCCGATTCACGCGAGGAATTTCAGTTCGTCCGCAACCTAGATGCCATTCCTCAAATGTCAGACCCTTCTGGCAACTTGTAGATCAAGGAGAAATTGCCTGCCTGGCGACTCGAGAACCGAGCCGACCTAGAGCGCGATCGAGGCGCCCAAGCGTTAGGACACACGTGGTTCGAACGGGTAGATCCTGCTCGGCATTCACCAAAGGGGGAAACACATGCATATCAACGCACATCTCGATGTTGATCTGGTCGCGATTGAGTCCACTGATTCGGTCACGCTCATGCTTGAGCTCGAAGCACCGGCCGCCGACGATTCATCGAAAGATCGGCCGGAGCACACCGCAGCTGTTGTCCTTGATCGTTCCGGTTCCATGAATGGCTTGCCATTGGAGTCGGCGAAGCGGGCACTCATCAGCCTTGTTGATCGCTTAGATGACCGAGACCGCTTCGGGTTGGTGACGTTCGACGATGCGGCACAGGTCGTGATTCCGGCGGGAAAGGTCGGCGATCTGGGTCGCGATCGACTGCGCCACGACATCGACTCGGTCGTTGCAGGTGGCACAACTGACCTGTCGTCCGGGTATTTGCGGGGGCTGCAGGAAGTAAATCGTGTGGCGACCGAAACGGGCGCGACTGTGCTTCTGCTTTCCGACGGCTACGCGAATGCCGGGGTCATCGATCCGGTGCAGTTGCGTGGTCTCGCCAAACGCGCAGCGGAGCACCGCGTCACGACGTCCACGATCGGCATCGGCCTTGGCTACGACGAGGCAATTCTCACGGAACTGGCAGCTGGTGGAAACGGCAACCATTCATTCGGTCATGGCCCAGACGATGCGGCCGCGGCAGTCGCGGCCGAGCTCGATGGTCTCTTGTCGAAGACGGTCCAAGCGGCCAGTCTGCTGATTAAACCGACCAGCGACGTCAGCGGCATCATGGTGCTCAACGACCTGTCGACGATTGCCGTTGAGCATGGTGTGCTCGCCGAGCTTGGCGACTTCTACTCGGGCGAATCGCGCCGAATCCTGGTGACGATCGATGTGCCCGAGATGGCAGCTCTTGGTCTACAACAAGTCGCGACCCTGACCCTGACCTACGTCGAACTCGCCACACTTGAGCAGCACACGGTTACCCTCCCGGTTTCTGTCAACGTGGTTCCTCAAGACGTTGCGAAAGGTCGCGTCGCTAAGCCCGAAGTAGCTCGGGAAAAGCTATTTCTCGAGACCCAGAGCGCGAAGCGAGATATTGAAGTGGCACTGCGCGATGGCGACGTAGAAGCAGCTCGCGAGCGGTTGAGCGCAGCGAGAAGAATTCTCAGCGCCGAGGATGCGTCGATAGTCGATGACCAGCTACTTGGCGAGATCGAATGGCTTGGCGACACGGAGTTGATGGTCGGGTCCGAGAGCCCGGACTACCTTTCGCGCCGGTTGAGTTCGGACCGCAGTCGCAAGTCGCGGGGGTACAAGTCCAGAACACAAGGCGGCGAGGTCATCTCCGACGCAGAGTGAGCCCCAGCTGGCTGCCGGAGGGACCGCGGGGAGCCTCGTGATTTTCGAAAGTCAGACCCACCTGGGAGCCTGGGAGCTCAACACAAGCCTCGCCACCCAATTCAAAGGACTCCTACTTGATCAACGACAACGGAACGATGCGCTACTCGGCGACCGACATCACTCGGTGGTTGTCATGTGCGCACGCCAGTCGTCTGGATGCGCTGCTGCGAACTGATCAGGAACTTAAGGCTTGGAAGGCAACGCACACCAGCTCGACTGACGGTGACTCCGCCCGTGCTCCAGCCGCCGTTCGCGGTGACGAACACGAACTCGCGATGCTTCAAGGCTTGATCGAGTCTGGTCTTGAGGTTGTCGAGATTCCGCGCCCCGCATTCGATGATCGCGACGGTCTCAGCAAGGCCAACGCGGCGACGCTGGAGGCGTTGCGCGCGGGCGCTGACGTGGTCTTCCAGGCCGCTCTGGTTGATGGTCCATGGTTTGGCTACGCGGACTTCCTGGTTCGAGTCGATGGCGTCTCGAGTTTGCTTGGCGACTACGCGTACGAAGTTCGCGACACGAAACTCGCCCGGCACCCAAGCGCTTCAGCGTTGATCCAGATGGCGCACTACGGCGCGATGGTTGAGCAGATTCAGCAGGCACCGCCGCCTCGTCTGGTGATCTGGCTCGGCACGGGGGCTCTGTTCGAGTGGCCCTACCGGGATGCCGTTCCTTACCTGCGCGAGGCGCAGAAGGCATTTCTTCAATTCCAGAAGGACCTACCCGAGACGCTTCCAATTCCAAAGGCTAGCTGCGCGGGATGTCGCTGGTTTGATCACTGCGACGAAGAGTGGGGAGCAGAGGATCTGCGCAACGTTCATCGGCTTTCCAGCCGCCAACGTGAGGTCCTGCGGGCAAGTGGAATCACCACAATCGCGGAGTTGGCAGCGGCCACCGACGATGCGCGCCCGGATGCAATTGGTGTCGACACCTTCGGCTGGCTTCGCGAGCAGGCTCAAGTTCAAGGTGGAGGCGACGACTGGTTGATCATTTCTCCGCAGTCGGCGACGGCGGGCGTCTTCGGGACGCCGAAGCCGCATCCCGACGACATGTACTTCGATCTGGAGGGCGATCCTTTCGCCGCGATTCCCACGCTTGACTACCTCTGGGCATACTGCGATGTCGACGGCACCTATCACCACCGCTGGGCACATTCCCCCGACGAGGAACGAGAGGCATTTCTGTGGTTCCTCAACGTGTTGCGCGAACGTGAGAAGCGGGGAGGGGATTGGAAGGTCTACCACTACAACACCTACGAAGTGACGTCGATGTGCCGCATTGCGCATGCATGGCCCGACGACACCGAGCGGGATGAGTTGATCGCCGATGTGGAGCGTCTGATCGCTGAACGGTTCGACGACTTGTATCGACGAATAGACGTCGGCTTGCGCACGCGCGCAGGCAGCACATCGCTAAAGATTGTCGAGAAGCTCGCGGGCTATGACCGAACAGCGGAGGCTGCCGCAGTCGCACGCGCAGACGACAGCATCAAGGCCTACGAAGCGTTCATCGCATCGGATGATGAATCCAAATGTGCGGCGATTCTCGAAGGTATTCGCCAGTACAACGTCCACGATGTTCGGGCGACGAATGCGGTTCATCGGTGGTTGTGGGGGATCACCTGCGAGCCGTCGATAGGTCCCGACACCGCGACGGCCACTGACGCGACGGGGCGCCAAATCGATCTCCTGCACGGCGACGAAGAGCAGTACGTGCAATCCGACAAGGTTCGGGAGCGGATCGAATCGACGGAGCAACTGCGTGACCTCTTGATCGCTGCGGCAGACTCCGCTGACGCACAGGCAAGCTCGGCATCGGCGAGTTCGCAACTGCCGTCTGGCCTCAGTGCCCACGCGGCACGCCTGCTCGCAGAGATGCTCGAATGGCATCGCCGCGAATCAGTGGTGGCATTTCTCGACTCCAAGCGACTTGAAGCGTGGGCGTTGGGCCAAGGGTCTGCAGACGCGGCCTCCATCCCGGACGCGGTTGAGGCGATCATCAAGGACTTGAACGGATCAGCGGATTCTGAGTTAACAGCGATTCGTCCCGGCACGGAGCATGAATCCTGTCTGCTCGACATCGAGGGACCGATCAAAATTCATCCGCCACAGCCGGGCAAACGAGTCAGCACGTATGAGTACCGTTGCCGACCCGGCGCGTGGAAGGTGAAGAAGGGTTCAGACGTCAAAACCGTCTCTTTGGGAGACGGCGGCGAGTCACTCACGGTCAAGCTCGTTGCGCATGACCCGCAGACTGGGATGTTCTCGTTCACTCGGACGAAGAACCCGGGCGAACTTGATCGGATGGTGCTCGCTCCGTTCTTTGACCCGCCCACCGTCTGGGAACGCTTGATGGATCTTGCTCGAGCGGCGCTCGCCGAAAGTCCCGCGCCCTGGACGGCGGTGCCGTTCGACGCACTCGACCGCCGCCCTCCGGCGGACGCGGGAACGATGGTGGCGGTGACGGGGGAGTCGGCCTCCGACAGAGCTCGGCGGATCGTGAGTCAGCTGCCCACTGGCCTGTTACCTGTGCAAGGACCGCCCGGAACCGGCAAGACGCACCTCGGCTGTGACTTGATCATGGATCAGGTGAAGGCGGGTGGGCGCGGGGGTTCCCAAGCAATCGTTGCCGTGACCGCAAACAGTCACAAGGTGATGGACAACCTGTTGGTATCCGTGGCAATGCGAGCCGCAGCCGACGGAGTCCGAGTGAAGGTTGCT
>Ga0075158_10001134_pt1 | contig 20456 bp, 16 predicted proteins | sample JI91814BDNA_FD_70968 | JGI IMG/M metagenome (GOLD analysis project Ga0075158, IMG submission 70968) | Wastewater effluent complex algal communities from Wisconsin, to seasonally profile nutrient transformation and Carbon sequestration -... | ecosystem: Engineered > WWTP > Effluent > Algae... | reverse complement strand
CAGCTCGAGCTCGCTGAGCACCAAGCGGCTGCCGTTCGAGCAGCGGGCGAGCTGGTACGTCGCGGGGCCGTTCCCCGACGACCTGTGCCGGTCGCGCGAGGTCTATCTGATCGTCAAGACGAACAGCGGCAAGCCGGTGGAGTTCACCGACGTCAAGACGGCGAGCCCGCGGCGGATCGAGGAGGTGTACACCCGCGCGCTGGCGGGCGTCTCGCTGACGAGCTTCCGCTCGAGCTCCTTCGCCTACGTCTACGGCCACGGCGCCAGCTTCTACAAGGTCGACGTCGAGGGCGACCCGGAGTGGGTCCAGGTCGTCCGCGACCGCGAGATGTGCTTTCCGGCCTGGCACGCCCTCGAGGGGATCCAGGCCGTCCTGGTGTGGGGATAAGCGATGGCCGCGCGGTATGCATCCTTCATCACCCGGCTCGCGCAGGCGCCCGCGCAGGCGGACACGACGGTGATCCTTCGCAACCTCGAGCACCTGTTCAACACCCGCAAGGGCTGCGGCAGCGTCGTCGCGGAGTTCGGGCTGGGGGACTACGAGGCGGCGCCGACGACCCACGACGCCGTGATCCTGCTGCGGGCGGAGCTCGAGGCGCTGACCCGGCGCTACGAGCCCCGGCTCGCCTCGCCGCAGGTCCGGCTGCTCGGCGGATACGGCTATTGTGGGGTGCGCTTCGAGCTCCGCGGGCGCGCGCGGGGCGACGAGCTCGTGCTCTGGATCGACATCGACACGACGACGCGGGAGGCCCGCGTCGCCGTGGGGGAGCCGCGATGACCGGGACGTCCTTCACCGATAGCCTGGCGATCGCCGTCACGCTGACGATCGCGGGCAAACAGCACGAGCTCCCCGGTGGTTCAATTAAACGGATCGCGCTCGAGCTCGAGCCGTTCGGCTTCACCGGCGAGCTCGAGTTCGTGGTGCAGGACGACGCCGCCCACGGGGGAGGCTTCACGGACGAGCTCCGCGGCGGCTTCCTGTCGCAGGACCCGATCGACGTGCGCGTCGCGCTGGCGGTGGTGTTCGACCAGGCGGAGTCCGCGGAGAGCCCGGAGGAGCTGGTCCTCTCGGGGCTGGCGACCCGGCGATCGGTGATCGAGCTGCCGACCTGGCGCCTGCCGGATCGGCCGCTGCTGGTCCGCCGCTATCGGCTCACGCTCACCGACCCGGCGCGCGCCCTGTGGACCCAACACTTCCCGTGCCGCCTCTATACGCACAAGACGCTGGCCGACGTGATCCGCGACCAGGTCGGCGAGAAGATCGCGGTGAAGTTCGATTGGACCGATCTCGAGCGGGATCGGCCGCTGATCTTCCTGCACCTGCCGGTCGAGCGCCGGGCCAGCTTCTATGACTTCATGATCTGGTACGCCGATCTCCGGGGCGGCCTCTTCACCTACGATTACAAGGCCCAGAAGATCGACCTGCGCAGCGAGTGGAGCGCGGAGGGCGAGCCCAGGGGGCTGTTCGGCGACGACATCGCCGGCGTGGAGATCGTCGTCCCGCCGACGCCGGCCCACGCGGCCGAGGTGTGCAACACCTACGCGAACGGCCCGCGGACCGAGGCGATCGCGCAGCCGCACGCCGCGAAGGCGATCCGCCACGACCGTCTGATGCACACCGCGATCTCGCAAGACGTCGACGACCGGGTCGCGCTCGAGAAGCTGCGCCTCAAGCTGCCGAAGTTGGAGGCCGAGCTGACATTCGGGCGCATGCCGGTGATCCGGCTCGTCCCGGGGGACCGCGTCGAGCTGGCGGCGGCCGACCGGTGGAACAAGACCAGCGCGCTGGTCGACAAGACCTGGCGGGTCCGGCGGGTCTCGCTGCAGGCGCTCGCCCCCGACGCGCCGCTCGACCAGGACCTCCAGCTCGCCAGCACCGAATATGTGGTCACCCTGCGCGCGCGGCTGGTCGACGGCGAGGACACGCGGCCGTGTCACCCCGAATTTCTCCGGCCTCATTACCCCGGCCACGCGGAGGGCAAGGTCGTGTCCGAGAAGGGCGAGGAGACCGACAAGACCTACCAGGTGTACCGCAACGCCGACAGCTCGCTCGACGAATACACGGTCGAGGTGCCGGCGTGGGACAAGCAGAAGGTGACGGCGCCGTTCATCCCGTACCTCGGGTCGGGCAACGTGTATGTGCCCGCGTACCGCGGCGAGCGCGTGCTCCTGGCGCTCGAGCTCGACCGCGCGAGCGTCGTGAGATTGCTCGAATGGCGGGAGGGCGCGGCGCTGTCGATGGACGTGCAGGGCGAGCACATCCTCCTCGGCAAGTCGCCGCAGAGCAACACGTCGATCAACCACGTCTACGAGGACGACAAGCCGGTGCTAAACGTCGCGCGCACGAGCGACAAGGACACCGGGCTGATCCGGATCAGCGAGGGCACCCTGGTGCTGCGCGTCCAGGAGCGGACGGAGTAGCGCGCATGGCGAAGCTGGTCTGCACCCTGGAGATGAGCAAGGAGCGCGGCGTGACGATCACCGTCGAGGACGCCGCCGGGAAGGTCGTGCAGACGATCGCGATGAACGGCACCACGATCGTGATGCGGGTCAAGGGGGAGCAGGAGCAGACGTCGCTGACGCAGACGGCCGAGAAGGTGACGATCGACTGCAAGCAATTCGAGGTGATCGCGCGCGACTCGATCACCTGCACGGCCGCCAAGACGGCCACCTACGCGTCCAAGGAGGGGGATACCACCGTGAAGTCGGGGGCGAAGCTCGCCCTGCAGGCCAAGGGCGACATCAAGGCCTCCGGGGCCAACCTGGCGATGGAGGCCGACAGCGCGGCGAGCCTCAAGGGGCTCACCGTGGAGGCGTCCGGCACGCAGTCGCTCAAACTTAAAGGCACCGCCCAGGCCGAGCTCGCGGGCATGCAGGTGTCGATCAAGGCCGACGCGAAGCTCTCGCTCGATTCATCGGCCCTGGCGGGGCTGAAGGGCAGCATGACGACGATCGGCGGATCGCTGATCAAGGCGGGCTGAACCGATGCACCAGGGGTTTTACAGCGACTTCCTCGGCGAGCTGGAGGCCCTCGACGAGTTCCTGACGCGGCGCCGCGGCGCCTCGCGCTTCATCCAGCCCGAGGACCCCGACGTCCGGCGGCTGATGGAGTCGCTGGCGTTCTTCGCGGCGCGCACGCACGAGGCGGCGGCGATGGAGCTGCGCCGGGCGATCGATCGCCTGACCCAGGGTCTGCTCGACGAGTTCGCCCTGCCGCAGCCCGCCCGCGGGCTGCTCCGCGGGATCCCGAGCCCGCGCCTGGCCGAGCCGGCCCACGTCCCGCGCGGGAGTCGGATCCGCCTCGAGACCGCCGATGGCGACGTCGCTTTCTTCTCGACGATGCGCGACGTGACGATCCGGCCGCTCGAGCTCGACCGCGCGGAGCTGCAATTGCGCGGCGGGACCGGCCATCGCGTGCTGCTCCGGCTGCGCTCGCGGGCCCCGGTCGCCGGCGTGACCGAGCCGCTGTCGCTGCAGATCGACCACCTCGGCGACTATGAGGTGTCGCGGCAGTTCTTCGAGTGGCTGCGGCTCCACCTGACCCGCGTCGCCGTCGTGTACGGCGATCCGCCGCCCACCAGCGAGCCGGGGGCCGAGTGCAGGTTCTGGCTCGGCGCGCCGGGCGAGCCGCGCGAGGTCGGGCCGCCGCGCGCGGCCCAGAGCGCGGTCGCCCGGATACGCGAGTTCTTCCACTTCCCGGCCAAGGATCTGACGATCGACGTCGACCTCGCGCGCCCGCCCCGGGCGTGGCGTCAGGCGTGGCTGTGCCTGGACCTCGACGAATGGCCCGAAGGACAGGTCGTTCATCACGAGATGTTCCGCCTGTTCGTGGTGCCGATCGAGAACCTGTTCACCGAGCTGGCCGAGCCGATCAAGGCCGACGGCACGCGCACCCGCCACAAGATCCGGCCGTGGCGCATCGATCACGAGATCGCCTTCCACTCGATCGTCGAGGTCCAGCAGGAGACCCAGGGGGGCCTCGACCCGCTGCTCCCGAGCCACCTCGCCGACGGCGCCGACAGCTACGAGCTCGACCTCGCCAGCGACCCGAGCGCCGCGGACCTGCTGCTGCGGGTCCCGGGCGCGCTCATGCGCCCGCGCAGCGTCCTGGTGAACGCGCGGTGGTTCCAGCCGGGCTTCGACGCCGCGGCGGTCGGCGCCCTCGACGCGAGCCTGCAGCACCGCCACTTCGAGGGCGTCGGGTTCCGCGTGCTGGGCCGGCTCGCCCCCCACCGCCGCAGCCCGCTGTGGGGCGAGCCGGCGGCGATGCTGCACGTCCTGTCGCGCCGCGCCAAGCGGGTCCTGAATCGCAGCGACATCGTCATGCTCATGGCGACGCTCGGCGCCGACGCACGCGGCTACCACGGCGACGTCGCGGCCGACATCCTGCACGTCGACGTCCGGGACGAACCGCTGGGCCGCCGCGGCGGCGTGCAACACGTGTACGACGTGATGGTCGGCGACGTCGCGGCGGGCCGCGAGGGGCTGCTGGTCGACTACCTGCGTTGCGCGGGGGCCTTGATCAACGCGTGGAGCAACAACCCGGCCGAGCTCCGCACCCTGGAGGCCGGCGCCCGCCGACGCGGCGAGAAGGCGAGGCCGGCGCGATGACGAGGCACGAGCTGTGGACCGCGATCGTCGACCTGTCCGCCGACATCGATCGCCTCGTGGCGGCCCAGGCCGGCGACCTCCCCGATCGTCGCCCGTTCACCGCCGTGCCGCCGCGCTCCGCGGCGCCGCACCTCGATACCGGCTGGCGCGACCTCCGGGCCGGGCCGGCCGTCGGGGAGCCGCCGCGCCCCCCGCGGATCGACCCGCTCGACGAGCGCGACCAGGAGCGCCTGGCGGGCCTGCGCGAGGCGGTCCACGGGCGCCTCGAGCGGCTGTGGGCCGCGCTCGAGGGCGAGGTGGGGTTCGAACGGATGCGCCGGGCTCTGGTGATTCACATCGACGAGCGGATCATGCACCTCCTCCCCGAATACCTGCGCCTCGGCTGGCCGCTGCTGCAGACGGACATCACGCGCGCGGCCAACGGCGGCCACGAGTTCTTCGCCGCGATCGACGAGGCCCTCCACGACCCGCGGACGCCGGCGCTGGTGTTCGAGGTCCACTTTTATTGCCTGAGCCACGGGTACATCGGGATGTTCGGCGCCGACGCGGCGCGGCTCGAGGCCTACAAGGCGCGGCTCGCCGGGCGGATCCCCCACCCCGCCACGGCGGTCGCGGCGCCCGACGCAGAGTCCGGGTCGCTGCCGGAGCCGTGGCCGATGTGGCGGTATTACGCGCTGGGCCTCGCGGCCGTCGCGGCGCTCGCGTGGCTGTTGACCACCCTGTCGAACCGCACCGCGGGGGGCATGTGGTGACGGCGCTCGCGGCCCTGGACGCGCTCGCGCGGGAGGTCCTGCGGCTGGTCCCCGCGGACGGGCCGCCGTTCCCCGCGCTGAGCCAATGTATGGACGAACTGCGCGGGCGGATCGCGGCGGCCGACGGCGCCCCGACCGACATCGGTCCCCTCCTCGATATGCTCGACGACCTGCTCGAGTGTCGACTCCGCGGCCTGGGCTGGCCCGCCGCCCGGCGATGACGAGGCGCACCATGTTGACCATGTTGACCACGCTGACCATGCAGACCGCGCAAGCCGAGGCGCCGGGCGCGAGCGCCCTGCAGTCGCTCGCCTGGTGGCACTGGCTGCTGCTCGGTCTGCTGGTCGCGGCGCTGCTCGTCGCCCTGATCTGGGCGATCGTCGCGTGGCGACGCAGGCGCCTGGCCGCGGCGCCGACGAAGCCCGCGGGGCCGTCGTTATCGTCGTACCTGCCCCGGCTGTGGCGCCCGTTCTATCGCATGATCCCGGCGCGCGCGCGCCACTTCCCGACCGTCGTCGTGATGGGCGCCGCGGGGGTCGGCAAGACCCACGCGATCTCGAGCCACGTGGACTGGCGCGGTCAGGCCAATCAGTTCCGCCGCAGCGTCCACCACGACGCCGCGCTGCAACTGTACCTCGGGCCCAACATCATCGTCCACGAGCTGTCCGGCCCGCTCCTGCGCGACGTCAGCGGCGGCGCGCGCGTGGCCCTGTGGCGCATGTGGCGACGGATGGGCCCGAGCGCGACGGTCGTGCTCGTGCTCGACGCGCGGACGCTGCTGACCACCCCTCCGGCGGCGCTGCGCGAGCTGGCGCAGCTGGTCCGCGGGAAGATCGGCCTGTTCCCGCTGCGCTGCCAGGCGTCGCTCGAGGTCCGCGTGCTCCTCAGCCACGTCGATCAGGTCGACGGCTTCGAGGCGTTCGCCGGCGTGGTCGGGGCGGATCACGAGCCGCTCGACCTCGAGGCCCTCGGCCCCGAGCCGCGGGACGCCGCGCGCCTGGTCGCGGACTTCGACGCCCACCTCGCGTACGCCTTGACGACCCGCAGCGGCGAGGCGTTCGACCACCTGGTCCGCTTCTACGCGTCGCTGGGCGCGCTGCTGTCCGGCCTGTGGCCCCTCCTGGTGACCTTGCGGGGCCGGGACGAGCCGCACGCGGCGCCGCTGCAGGCCGGCGGCCTCTACCTCGGCTCGCTGACGCCGCGCAGCCACGTCGGCAAGCCGTTCCGGATCTCCGAGGAGCTGATCACCGCGAGCATCGGCCGTCATCACCAGCGCGGGCTGCGGGGCGCGCTCGCCGTCATGGCGTGCGGCTTCGCGGCGGTCGCCGGCCTCACCGAGTGGCATCGAACGCGGATCGCGGACGCCGAGGCGCTGATGGAGAGGCTTCAGGACCGCATCGCCCTCGCCACGGAGGCGCGGGACTGCGAGGACATCGAGCCCACGGAGGCCGAGATGCACGCCCTCACCGCCGAGGCCGCGGCGATCCACGCCTACGAGGATTCGCAGCACCTGTGGCTCACGCGCGCCTGGGTCGAGCGCAAGCGGCTGGTCCAGGAGAGCTTCGAGGTGGCGATCCGCTACAACTATCTCTACCCGAAGATCCGCTGCAGCCGCGATCGCCTGCAGCTGCATTATGTCATGGCGCTGATCTACGCCAGCCACGGCAACGAGCTCGGGGCGATCATCAACACGAGAGACAACCGCGCGCTGTGGGCGAGGGAGCTCGATCTGTCCGAGGAGGTCATCCGGCACTACATCGAGGCGAGCTCCCCGGACATGTCGGGCGTCACGCCCGAGGAGCCCGAGGAGCTCGCGGCGCTGGGTGACATGGGGCGCGAATGGTCGCAGTACCTCGAGGACCTGCAGGCGAAGCTCGACCCGCCGAAATCCGACCCCGTGACGATCACCGCGGAGGAGGCCAGCGAGCTGCGGAGGCGGCTGCCGCCCCTGCTCACCCCCGACGAATACACGGTGCTGATGGATGTCCGGGCGGCCTTCAAGCGGGCGAAGCGGCTCCGCGGCAAGTTCGAACAGCTGCTGGTCGTCGACCCGATCGACCTCTGGACCGCGGAGCAGTACGAGACCCTCAGGGCGCTCAAGGAGGCCCTGCGCGACCACCTCCCGCGGGTGGGCCGCGGCACGGATCCCGCGAGCACGAGCGGCTGGGGGCTCGGGGACCTCGTCACCGCGCTGCGGGACAGGCCGCCCGCGATCTCCGAGGACTTCGCGATCACGGTGCACCACAAGCCCGTGGCGCTGAAGGGGTCCGCGCTGTCGGCGCTGATCGATCGCAGCCGGTCGCATATCCTCGTCACGCAGGTCCTCCCGAAGATCACGGCGGGGCGAGGCGAGGGCGCCGCGTTCTTCCACCAGTCCGATCGATTCGCCCCGGCCGGGGTCGTGGCCGGCTACGGCGGCAGGGCGACCGAGTCCATCCGCGGGCACTACACCAAGGACGGGTATGTGCAGCGGGTCGCGCCCGTCCTCCGCCACGCGGCCGAGCGTCTGGCGCCGGCCCTCCGCGACCCCGAGGGCGACGCGCTCGCGGCCCTCGGGATGACGCTCGCGGACGCCAGGGACCTCGACCGGGAGATCCTCGCCCAGGCCAAGCAATACGCCGACGCCTATCAACACGAGCTCCTCGACTACTATAGGAGCATGGAGCTGGACCCGGCGACCGAGTTCACGCTGCCATTCGTGCTCCAGGCGTTCACGCAGTCGTCGTCATGGTTCGTCGATTTCCTGCGGGCGGTCGCCGACAACGCCGCGCTCGACCTGCCCGCGGACGACCCCTACGTCGCGCCGCTGGCGAAGGCCCTGGTCGCCTTCAAGCCGCTCGTCGACCTGCTGGCGAGCAAGGACGGAGCGATCCCCGGCCTCGGGCCATACCGAAAGATCCTCGCCACCCTCGAGCCGGCCCTCGGCGGCGCCCCCGAGGCGCACGACGGCGCCGAGCTCCATCATCGCCTCACGCCGCTCGGCAACTCGACGCTCGCCGCCCTGCAGCAGCCCGGGAGCGGCTTCGAGGCCCAGGTCGAGCAATGGCTGGAGGGGGCGGGGCTGAGCGAGAAATGGCACGCGCCGTTCCTCGCGCCGGTGGAGGAGGCGCACCGGCTCGGGATCGACAACATCGACACCGAGGTGAAGCGCGCCTGGAAGGACGAGGTCCGGCCGATCGTTCGACCGATCCTCGCGGCCTATCCGTTCAGCCCCGCGGCCGCCCCCGAGGTCGACGTCGACGAGATGGAGGCGGTGGTGCGGGCCCAGGGCAAGGATCCCGGGACGTTCTGGACGACCTTCGATCGGCTGGTCGGCCCGGCCACCACGCGCATCGCCGGCGCGCGCGACATGCTCCCCGGCCTCGACGAGCCCGCGGGGCTGCTGGCGATGACCCGCGACCTCGAGCGCACGAGCCGGATCTTGTGGGACGCCGACGGAAAGCGCGTACCCCTCAAGGTGGTCCTCGCGCCGCTGGTGCTGCCCAAAGAGCCGCACGAGGACAGGCTCGCGGCGATGGCCTATGTGCGCAGCGGCGGCGCCGCCGTGTACGGCTTCAACCAGCGGCAAGACCCGCAGACCCTGAACCTGCAGTGGTGGAATCAGGGCATCTCGGTGGTCTCGCTGGAGATGCGCCCCGAGGTCACGAGCCTCGGCCCGCGCACGACCACCATCGAGGAGGACGGCCCGTTCAGCTTCTATCGACTGCTCGACCGCGCCGAGACGGGGCGGTTCCCCCGGCGCCGCCCCACCCTGACCGAGATGGCGATCGAGCGCGCGACCCGGTGCCCACCCGGGCAGAACGTCGGCAGCAAACCCCTGACCCTGGTCTGGTCCGTGTCGATCGGCGAGACGATGCTGGCGACCCGCGATGTCCGCATGGTCCTCCAGAGCGACCCCTGGCTGGCCTTCTCCGTGAGGAATTGCGGCGGATGATGCACCCAACGACGACCCGCCGGGCGCTCCTCCAGGCCACGCTGATGGCGAGCGCCCTCGCGCTGCCAGGCTGCAAGGCGAACAAGGACACGAAGGACCCCGAGCCGAAGAAGGTGACCCTGACCGTCCGCGCCGCCAAAGGCTGCAACGCCGGTCGACCCCTGCAAATTGTCGTGCGCAAGGCGACCCGCAAGAGCTTCGTCGAGGACGACTATTCGTCGATCGCCCGCCTCGTCGTCGTGCCCGACAAGGACGTCCTCAAGACGCTGGTCGTGTTCCCCGGCCAGACGTCGACGACGGTCATCGAGGTCGACAAATACCCGGAGGCGCTCGGCGTCTACGGGCTGTTCAATTTGGGCAAGGGCGAGTCGTGGAAGCTCCTCGCCGAGCGCCCGCTGGAGATCGACGTGGTCGCCGGCGAGTCGGCGTTCGAACGAGCCGGCGTCCGCGAGCGCGACGAATGACCTACACCGCGATGATACGCCGCTCGCGGCTGTGACCGACGCTGACGCGCGACATAGACGCGACGAAACGCGACGCGCTGTTCATCCCACGCCGTGCTCTAACCATATGTCGAAGAGGCGGCTCGTGACGTAAACGTACTCGGACGTCTTCGTCCTCCCCCACGATCGCAGGCGCACTTCTCGACGTTTCAGGTACGCGACACGCTCGCGGATAGCCTCCATATCGACGTACGGGTCCCCGAACAGGCGCACGGGCTCCGATCGAGATCGGCTGTCGACGTAGGTCGTGCTGTGTTCGTAGACACCAGAGGAGCGCGGCTTGAGCTTGTTCACGTCATCCAGGATGACGGTGGCTTTGATGTCGTCCATGGTGCCCCGGAGCTTCAGCCACAGCCTGGCGCTCCAGATCGCCACGCGGGTCGCGGGATCCGTGATCCGGTACTCCGCCTGGTGCCAGTAGGTGGCCCCTGACTCTGACATCACGTTGGCGCGGCTCGGCTCGTCGGACACAACGATATGGTACTTCTTCTTCCAGTCCTTGACCATGGCGCCCGCGGAGGGCCCGATCTGGTTCTCATCGTCCAGATCTCGATCCGTCACCACGGAATCGATGTCCACGACGGGGTCGTACCGGATCAGCTCCCCACGAGTGACTCTGGTCCCGGCGAGATACTTGGAGCTGCCAGGACCGCCGTCGTTTTGCTTGTGCCAGTGATAGGCCGCCGATTTATCCACCTTGGCCCCTGATCGTGGGACCCCCGGGACCTGCTTGGTGTAGACGATGTTCATGTGCTGGTCGTTTCCGAGCCGCAGATCGTCGTCCTCGGGGTTCATGGGCGGACACTCCTGGCGGGGGAGCTTGCTCTTTCCATCCGAGGTCCACCGGGGGAGCAACTCCTTGCACATCTCGTAGAGAACCTTGCGCGGATAGGGCTTGATCTCGGTCATCTTCTCGATGGATTCCGGCGTGACGACGTTGCTGAAGCTGCCCGATCCATCCCCGTGGGACCAGGAACAGGACCCAGCGAAGGCCCGGAATTCGCCCCAGTCTCTTGGGTCAGGACTGTGAAACTTGATGCCGATGGTGATCCGCCACCCAAGGGTCGCATTCTCGTCGGACACGTCAGTCTCGACCTTGAGCTTGAACTCTTGTACGGAGATGGGCATCGAACAGCTCCCCAGCGCACGAACCAGCGCCGCCACCGGCCCCATCAGTTCGTCCGGATCGGACAAACCATATCCTCTTTGCGCTGTCAACCTACCCACCCAAACGCCTGTCCGTTCACGCGGGGCCAATCCACCCAGATATAACCGCGCCCGAAACCACAATGGACCGTCGCTGACGCGGACGTCGCTGACGAACGTGCGAGAATTTGACGGCCCGCTCCCGGATCGCTAGCAAGCTATCATGTGGGAGGAATACTTCGAAAAGTCGATCCTCGTCCTCATCGAAAGGCACGCGCCCGAGACCAGCACCGTCGCGCCCGAGGTGCTCACGCGGATGCTGCGACTCTGGATCTTCGATGCCGGCGTCAACGCCTTCGACGTGGGGACCTGGTGGAGCGCGCTCGCAGATCTGAAGGGCATGGACGAGCAGGTGAAGCGCTTCGTGGACGCCATGATCGCGTCCTTCACGTTCTTCCTCCAGATGCTCGCCGAGCATGATCTGCTCGGAACGATGCTGAAGAACTACATGACGCGGGCGACGGGGGAGGGCAGCGATCGGGCGGTCGGCAAGAGGAGGGAAGATCCTCTCTACCGATGGCTCGTGGAGGCCGTGCGGGACGACCTCTTGCTCTCGGTGCCGCTGCTCTGCCAGCTCGGAGGCGAGATGAGCGGCGACATGTTCGGAATAGGGGCCACCATGCTGGTCAACACCAGTGTCCGCGTTCTCGTGGGACAGGAGGAGTCCGTCCTCGATCACACCGGCGACATCAAGGCCTTCCTCGACATCTGCGACTCGAAGAGGGTCGCGGTCGTCCCGAAGAGGGACATGATGAAGGAGTCATTCAAGGTGATGCAGACCCTGAAGACCGTCCACTGGATCACGTCCTACAACTTGGGCACCATGTACCTGGGCAGCGAGGGGATGTGGGCCAATGAATGGGCGAGGACGCGAATCCGAGACGCGTGGGGGGTCTCGGACGACGGCGGGTTCAAACCGATGTGCTCGGGTCTCGTACAATGGTTGGGCCACATGGGGCTGCCGATCGGGAGGATGGTCGGCGCACAGGTCCTGGTGCTGTGGAGTCGTTTCACAGGGAAAAAAGGCGAAATTCACGTCGAGCACGACACCAGCTTCACCGGCACGAGGCAACTCGCGCAGTGCGCCGTGGACCTCGGCTACTACGTGATCATCACGGGAGACAAGCCCCTCGAACACCTCGCGGTCAAAGACAAGCTGCGTCGGGCCAGGAAATTCGACACCATCTGTGATGAGCTCAACGCCGAACTGGACGAGGCGCAGGTGTTCAACCTGACTGGCTTCTGGCAGGACCTCACGTGGAAGCAGCTCGCCAAGACCCGGACGGACCAGTTTCGCCTGTTCGAGCTGCTGCACCGCATGTGCGACGTGCGTCACCTCGGGATGCGGAGCGGTAACCTCGAGGCGATGGCCCTGATGGGCTTCCGCGTGAGTTACATGGAGGAGAAGGAGAGCTGGGGCGGAGACCGGATGTCCGTGTGGCACGGCATCGGGCTGGGCTACGAGCGCATCCTCATCGATGCGCCGCCGACGCGGACCGGGAAATATGTAGTGGAGGAGTTTCGCACCAAGCACACGAGGACGGGTAACAAATCGAAGGACCCGCCCAAGATGCTAAAATGGATCGTGGACCGAAACGTCGGCGTGGGCGGGACGGTCGGCGATCCTTCCAGGGTCAAGGACAAGCCACAGAAGGTGCTCACCCTCGGGCAACAGCAGAAGATCAAAATCCAGGAAGAGAAGCGGCGGCGGCGCGACGAGAGGCTCAAGGGGAGGCCGGAAGCCTCGATAGACACGTCGACGTCAAGCAAAGAGGAGGTCGTCTCCTTCACAGTCAAGAAGACCGACGAGCTGACGCCATCCATCTTCAGCGGGACGCCGAGGCCGGTGCAGATCGAGGAGCTCCCCCGCGGCTTCACCCAGACAGATCTGAAAAAGGTGCTGGGATATCTGGGATCGCCCGACACAGCCCGCCGCTACGACAAGCTCCCCTGGAACTGGTCGAAGGATCCCCTGACAGGTCAAATTCTTTGACCGAGTTGAGGGGCGCTGCCTGGCTTCGCGCGGCGCGTGGTCGGGACGGCTTCGCCCTCGGCGACCCCACGCGCCTGAGCTCGTCCTCGCGCTGAGCGCCTGGGGCCTCGTCACGCTGTCGATCCGGCTCGGCCAGCGCAACGCGAGGATCGCCGAGCAGGCCGGCGAGATCGACGAGAAGAACGTGGCGCTGGCCGACCAGCTCGCCGCGCAGACCCGCCTCCTGAGCGCACAGCGCGGGCTCCGGGCCACGATGTTGATCCCCGATGCCCGCGAGGCCGAGGCGCTCATCCTGGCGATCCAGGCGGTCGACGCGTACGCCGAGGACTGGGCCGACGCGCCGCGCGAGGCGCTGGAGGGGCTCGAGCAGGTCCTCGCCCACGACACCGTTCTCGTCACCGACGAGCGGGTCCTCGCGGGCCACCAGGGGTACCTGACGGAGGTCGAGGTTTCGCGGGACGGGACGCGCCTCGCCACCTCGAGCCTCGATGGCACCGCCCGGATCTGGGACGCCGCGTCGGGCCGGCTCGTCGCCACGCTCGCGGGCGACAGCGGGGCGCTGTTCGACGTCGGCTTCGCCCCCGACGGGTCACGCCTGGCGACCGTGGGGGGGGACGGCGGCGTCCGGATCTGGGACACCGCGACCAGCGCGGCGCTCGCCCGGTGCGACGGGCACACCGGGTCGGTCGTGCAGGTCGCGTTCTCGCCGGACGGCACCCGGCTCGTCACCGCCGGCTCCGACGGCAGCGCGAGGATCTGGGACGCGACCAGCGGCGAGCCCCGGCACATCCTCCGCGGTCCTGGCGGGGCCGCGGTCCAGACCGTCGCCTTCGCGCCCGATGGCTCGCGCGTCGCGAGCGCGGGCGCAGGTGCCACCGCCTGGATCTGGGACGCCACGACCGGGGCGCGCCTCGCCACCCTCGCGGGTCACACGGGGACGATCCACGAACTCGCGTTCTCTCCCGACGGCTCGCGTCTGGCGACCGCGAGCGCGGACCGGAGCGCGCGCACCTGGAGCGTCGCCACCGGCGAGCTCGTCGCGGTCCTCGAGGGGCACGGCGGCTCCGTCAAGGCCGTCGCCTACGCGCCCGATGGCTCGCAGCTGACGACGGTCGGCCACGACGCGGTCGCACGCGTCCACGAGCCGGAGACCGGCGTGCTGCTCCGCGAGCTGCGCGGGGGACACAGCGCCGGCATCGCCGCGCTCGCCTATCGGCCCGACGGCGCGCGCGTGGTGACGACCAGCTACGAGGGCTCCATCGCGGTCTGGGACCCGGCGACCGGCGAGAGGGTCGAGCGCCTCGTCGGTCACCCGAGCGACGTCTGGGGGGTCGAATTCTCGCCCGACGGGCGCCACGTCGCGACCGCCGGGGTCGATGGGACCGCCCGGATCTGGGATCTCGATTACACGAAGGTCGCCGCGCGCGAGGGGCCCGAGCGCGACGTACGGTTCTTCGCATTCACGCCCGACCACGCACGGATCGTGACGCTCGACGAGTTGGACCGGGCGCGCGTGTGGGACGTCGCGAGCGGCGAGCTGCTGATGCCGCTCGGCGACGGCGGAGCGCGGGGGCTCGCGGTCTCTCCCGACGGGAGGCACGTGGCCACCATCGACGAGCACGCGCTCCGCATCCGGGACATTCACACCGGTGAGGCCGCCGCTGCGCTGCCGGTCCCGGACGGGGCCGTGTCCGTCTACTATGCGCCCGACGGGGCCCGTATCTATTCTCGCGGCGCCGATGCCATCTGGATCTTCGACGCGGCGACTGCGCCCCGCTGCTCGGCCGTGTCAGTCCGTAGATTCCTCGAACTGGAACACGGCCTCGAGCGGACTTTTGAAGACACGGGCGATGCGGAACGCGACCTCGAGCGAGGGTGAGTACTTGCCGGCCTCGATCGCGTGCACGGTCTGGCGCGTCACGCCGACGAGGTCGGCCAGCTGCTGCTGGGTCATCTCCCCGTGCCGCAGCCGCAGGGTGCGGATGCAGTTGGTGATCTGCGTCGGCCGCAATTACAGGCCCCGCCGGTAGTCGATCAGCTGCAGGACCATCTTCAACAATTCGGAGAGGAACAGCGAGAGCAGCAGCAGGTGGGCGATCCACACGCTGGGCACGGACAGGACCATGCCGGTGATGCCCGTCAGCACGCCGGTGGCGACCAGCCAGCCCGAGCGGCTCTCGGCCCGCCACGCGATCAGGCGGTCGCGCTCGTCGCGGCCGCCCGGGCGCGAGACGATGGCGACCGCCGTGTGGCCGACGACCAGCACGACGACCATCATGACCACCGCGACCACGAACACCGGGACGTAGGCGGGCAGGACGGTCACGCCCGCGGCCAGCATTCGCCCGGCGACGAGGAAGTACCCGCCCAGCACGAGCAGCATGCTGATCAGCTGAATCCACACGCTCCGCTCCTCGAAGGAGGCGGTCATCGGTTCGTCCGCGGCGGTCCTGAGCGCGTTTTGCATGATGTCAAAGATACTTGACATGTCCTGCCAATGTCAAATATCTTTGACACGCTCACCCACGCGCGCTCCCGCTGCTATCGCTTCCCCGGCGGTGGCGCTACCGTGTCGCCGTGGCGGTTCCACGAATTTGCCGGGCCCTCGGTCTGCTGGTCCTGCTCGGCGGGTGCGCGGACGGGGCGGGGCCCGGACAAGGAGATGCACCTCGCGGCATCGGCGACGCGCGGATCGTCCAGGTGGCCGCGGGTCTCCAGGTGGTCTGCGTGGTGCTGGAGGACGGAGAGGCGGCATGTTGGGGCGACTGGTTCGGTGACACGCCGCGACGTATCCCCGGGCTGCGGGATGTGACGGCGATCGGCGTGGGTGACTACCATGTATGTGCGCTGCACCGCGATGGGACGGTGTCGTGCGGCGGAACGAACGTCGACGGTCCGCTGGGGCGCGCGGGACAGGGCGAACGGTTGCCGTTCGCGCCCGTGGAGGGCATCGCCGACGCGACCGCGATCTACGTGGGTGGGTATAACACATGCATACGCGATCAGAGCGCCGGCGTGAAGTGCTGGGGGCGTTCCTTCGCCACGGAGGCGGATCCGATGCAGCGATCGCGGTGCGCCGCGGACCAGCAGGTTCAGCGAGCCGACACGTCCGAATACGACAATGTCTACCTCACGTCGTCCGGCCGAGTGCTGTGGTGGGGATACCCCGAAATCATCGACGACGGTCGATACTACACATGGTGTACCGAACCGGCGACGGTGGATATTCCGGGCAGGGCGCGCGACGTGTGTGCGGGGAGCTATCACAGCTGCGCGGTCGCGGAGGCGGGCACCGTGCATTGCTGGGGGGTGTCCGGCGTGCTCACGCAGCGGCTCGGGTTCCCGTGGAGCGATGGGAGCTGGCCTGTCCGCGACAAGAAGGTGTATTCGCTCCCGGAGCCGCCGGCGGTCCTCGGGGTCACCGACGCGGTGGAACTCTCGTGCGGCGACCATCACACCTGCGCGCGTATCGGATCGGGCAGCGTGCAGTGTTGGGGTGCGCAGTATCTACTGGGGTCGAACATCCCGCCGAATGGCGGCAATGTGATGCTGGCGCGCACGGTCGACGGCGTGACGAACGCGATCCAGATCGCGGCAGGGAGCGGCCGGACCTGCGCGCTTGAGGCCGATGGGGCGCTCGTCTGCTGGGGGGACGATTGGCTCGGGACAGGGAGACGTGAAGGGAGCGTGATCCCGGTCGCCGTGCAACGGTGAGGCCCCGCGACGCACATGAGCAGACCCTGGCGGCGACAGGGTCGCCTGCTGGAGCGGCCGGGCGGACAGGACCTGTGATAGCGTGCCGCGATGGTCCGTGTCCCCCGCTGCTCGTTCGCCGTCCTGTCCCTCGTGTTCGCGTGGAGCGCCTGCGGCGACGACGGGAGGCCGGCGGACGAGGCGTCGGGCAGCGTCAGCGCGACGATGACGGCGACCGTGACGATGACGCCGACCACGGGTGACGTCGCGCCGACCGGCAGCGCGAGCGCGACCGAGGGCAGCGTGAGCGACACGGCGACCGGGACGACGAGCGAGCCGACGGCGCCGACGACGACCAGCGAGAGCGCGACCGGGACCGGGACGACGGGCGCGCCGTCGGACCTGTGCAGCGAGGCGCCGCCGGCGGGCTTCATGGCGCCGTTCGACGCCGACTGCAAGACCGAGCCGCAGCTCGGGATGTTCGAGCCGGTGGTCGAGTGGCACAAGGACACGTTCATGACCAACCCCGGGGCCAACGCCAGCGCGTCGGCACCGATCGTCGTGCAGGTCAACGACGACAACATGGACGGCGTGGTCACGGCCGAGGACATGCCGGACGTGCTGAATGTGCTGTACGACGCCAACAACCAGGCGGTGCTGCGGGCGATCTCCGGCGACGGCAGCAGCGAGGTGCTGAGCATCGTGATCCCGGGGGGCACGCGCGAGGAGGGCATCGCCGCGGCCGACATCGACGGCGACGGGTTCATCGAGATCCTCAGCAGCGGCAACAACGGCCAGGTGATCCTGTGCTACGAGCACGACGGCACGCTCAAGTGGACCAGCCCGATGCTCGGCAGCGACAACGCGGGGGTCTACGAGACGTACCCCGCGATCTTCGACATGAACGGCGACGGCAAGCCGGAGATCGTCGGCGGGCGGGTGATCCTCAACAGCGCGGGCAGCCAGGTCGGCGCGGGGATGTTCGGCATCGGCGCGCCGACCGGCAACATGAACGGCAGCGCTGCGGTCTCGTTCGCCGCGGACCTCGACGGCGACGGCCAGGGCGAGGTCGTCGTCGGCAACGCGCTGTACCGCATGGACGGCACCGCGATCTGGTCGAACGCGTCGAACGACGGCTACCCGGGCGTCGCCGACTTCGACCTCGACGGCGTCCCGGAGATCGTGGTCGTGTCCGACGGGGAGGTGCACGTGCACGACAGCAGCGACGGCGCGGTGATCTGGAAGTCGGTGCTGCCGGGCGGCAAGGGCGGCCCGCCGACGATCGCCGACTACGACGGCGACGGCCTGCCGGAGGTCGGCGTCGCGGGCCTCAGCAAGTACACCGTGTTCGACACCGACGGCGCGGTGCTGTGGACCAAGGACACGCAGGACGGGTCGTCGGGGATCACCGGCAGCTCGGTCTACGACTTCGAGGGCGACGGCGTGGCCGACGTCGTGTACGCCGACGAGATCAACCTGTACGTGTTCTCCGGGACCGACGGCACGACCAAGCTGGAGTTCGCCGATCACAACAGCGGGACGCGCCTCGAGTACCCGGTCATCGCCGACGTCGACCGCGACGGGCAGGTCGAGATCGTGGTCGTCAGCGAGCCGTACAACGGCACGTACACCGGCATCACCGTGATCGGCGACAAGAACAACTCGTGGCGGCCCGGGCGGCAGCTGTGGAACCAGCACGCCTATTCGATCACGCACATCAACGACGACGGCTCGGTCCCGAAGGTCACGCCGGCGAACTGGCTGACCTACAACAACTTCCGCTCGGGCGACCTGTCGGCCGCCGACGGGCTCGCCGCGCCCGACCTGGTGCTGGTGACGCCCGAGTCGTGTGTCAGCATCTGCAGCGCGCCGGACACGCTCGACCTGTGGGTCCAGCTCGGCAACCTCGGCGCCGCGCCGCTGACCGCCGGCGCGGTCGTCGACGTCTACGGCACCATCATGGGCGTGGAGTCGTTGATCAAGTCGGTGGACTTCCCGGGCGCGCTCCAGCCGGGCGAGTACGCCGCCGGTGTGAGCATTCAGATCGACACGAAGAACCTCGAGGCCCTGCGCCTGGTCGCCGTCGCCAAGGAGGCCGAATGCAAGGCCGACCCCGCCAACGAGCTGGTGGTCGTGCCGCCGTTCTGCAGCGCGCCCGGCTGATCCGCTAGACGGCGACGGTCAGGGCGGCGACGTAGCCGGCGGTGGTGTCTCCGCTGACGTCGGCGACCTGCAGCGAGGAGCCGTCGCTGAACACGTTGTCGGTGGCGAGGCTGCTCGTCGCCAGGTTCTGGACGCTCTGCTCGTAGCCGGCGATCGCGAACACCTCGTCGCAGGCGCCCTCCGGCATGGCGAGCTGCGAGGTGCGGAGCTTGTTGCCGGCGTCGTTGGCCTCGGCGAGGCTCGGGTAGACCTCGAAGTGGATGTGCGGCCAGCGGCCGCTGTAGGCCGCCGGGAAGATGGTCTGGAACGTGACCTTGCCGTCGGCGTCGGTCTCCTGGACCCCGCGCAGGTAGTTCTCGGCCGAGGCCGAGCCCGAGTACATCGAGTAGGCGCCGTCGCGGTTGCAGTGCCACAGGTAGACCGCGTGGCCGGCCCGCGGCGCGCAGGTCTCGTCGACGACGGTCAGGGTGACGGTCAGGGACACGCCCTCGGCCGTGCCCGACGCGTCGCCGATGCTCTGGCGGATGTCGCTGCGCACGATGCCGGTCAGGACCAGGGCGTTGGCGCCGTTGGTCCCGTCGCCGGGGTACGGGCCGGCCGTCTCCTCGGGGATCGCCGAGCACGCGCCGCCGCCGGTCGGCGAGCTGCCGGTCTCGTCGGCGTCGCCGGTGTCGCCGGTGTCGTCGTCGGCGGTGCCGTCGCCGCAGCCGACCGCGGTGGCCGAGATGGCGCCGACGGTGAGCCGGAGCAGGTGGCGGCGGTTCATCCGCGCGGCGAAGATCTTGAGGTCGTGCGCGAGGCCCTTGTCGTGGTGATGATCGGTCATCGTCGTGCTTTCGTGGTGCGAGCCGGGGGCGGCGATGTCTACCACCCCATCAGCGCTCGCTCTGTGCGTCCGTGACGCGAGCGGCCACGAAATTACAGCGGTGGGGGCTCGCGGCCGCTGAATTGTTGGGTGCCGGATCGTGGTCGGCGTCGGGGTTCGACGGCTCTGGCAGGATCGATCCGCGATGGGGTCGACGGCCATTCGTCGGTCGCTAGCGACACGCATGGGGCACAGCGGACGATCGGACGCGCTCGATCTCGCGGTGGTCCTCGCGTGTGGCCTTGTCGACGCGGGCCGATGCTGGCAGACAGGGACGATGGCCTGTGTACGTGTCGTGGTGTCGTGCCTGCTGCTCGTCGTGTCCGCCTGCGCGCCGTCCTCGGACGGCACGAGCGACACGGACGCGACGGTCGCCGGATCCAGCGAGAGCAGCGGTGGTGAGGCGACCGGGACCTCCGGCGAGGAGCCGACCGGCAGCAGCAGCAGCAGCAGCAGCAGCGGCGACGGCGAGACGACGATCGACCTGCCTGGCGTGCACTTCACCCAGGACGTCTGGCCGATCGTCAAGGTGAGCTGCTCGTGTCACGTCTACGTGCCGCAGGGGATGCCGCCGGGACCGGCGGCCTATCCCGAGCTGGGCGAGGATCCGGCGGTGGCCTATCTGCGGCTGGTGGATCAGCCGGCGCTGGGCATCGGGCTCGACTACGTCGAGCCCGGGGATACTGCGGCCAGCTATCTGTTCGCCAAGGTGACTGGCACGCAGCTCGACGTGGGT
>Ga0075158_10001133_pt1 | contig 20471 bp, 18 predicted proteins | sample JI91814BDNA_FD_70968 | JGI IMG/M metagenome (GOLD analysis project Ga0075158, IMG submission 70968) | Wastewater effluent complex algal communities from Wisconsin, to seasonally profile nutrient transformation and Carbon sequestration -... | ecosystem: Engineered > WWTP > Effluent > Algae... | reverse complement strand
CGGGTTCTACAACCACGAGCGCCGACACAGCTCAGCAGGCATGATGAGCCCCATCGACTACGAGAACACCGCGGCCCCCGTCCGGGACGCCGCATAGCCAAACCCTCCACGATTCGGGGGAACCACAGGTCGTGGGGTTGACCCCGTTCGGTGGACGTCCTGATCGCTAGGCACGGGCGGTTCGCCTACGTGGCACCGGCGCTGTGCTGGGCTTCCTGTGGTCCGAGGTCCGAGTTCCGGCTGCCGCGGGTCAGCGGGTGTCGTCCACACCCTCGGCGGCGAGTCGGGCGGGCAAGGCTTCCGGATCGGGGTCGATGCTGAGGACCAGCGAGCCGTCCGTGGCGAAGGCGGCGATGGCGGTGCGCAGGAAGGCGCCGAGGTCGGTGGTGGCGGTGTGCACCCGCAGTCCAGGAGCGCCGACCGGTACATCGAGCAGGTATGCCGTGTCCTCCCCAGCTTGCAGGGCGCTGGCGTCGTCCGTGGCGCGCTCCCACGCCTCGAAGCGGTCGGCATAGGTCGCCAGTTCCTTGGCCTCGTCGATCGCATCGCCCGGGACGGGAATGGACGCGCAGCGGGCCAGGGCGGCGAGGGTGAGCAGGATGCCCGGCCCGTCGCCGAGACTCGCGGGGTCGGTGCTGACGGCGACATCCGCATCACCGGTCACCGTGACGGTGGCGCCCACGGACCAGGCGGCGAGGGCCCAATAGAGGGAGCGCCAGTGCGGCGGCAGGTCGAGCCGCACGAGGGTGCCGGGGGCGGCGTCATACTCTTCCTGGAGCAGGTTGGCCGCCTTCGCGACCCAGTTCGCCAACACCTTGCCGGACAACTCGATTCGTTCCCCGCGCGCATCGTCATAGCAGGTGATCCGCGGACGGGCCGGATCGCTGCGGAGCAGGGTCGGCACGAGGTCATCGAGGCGCATGGCGACACTCTATGGATCGGCGTCCGCGTGTGTAAGTTGAGCGATCATGACCGCCCAGCCCGTGCCCGCAATTGCGCCCGAGACCGGAGTGGCTCTCGGCGGCTGGCTCCAGCGGGGGGTTATCGGCGCGGCGCTGCTGGTCCTGGGCACGGCGGCGCTGGCGGTGCCACTCGGCTGGGTGGGGTGGTGGCGACCGGCCGCCGCACTGCCCCTGCTCGCCCTGCTCGCGATCATGATCGCGCGCCTGACTCGCCGGTTGCCGGTGGTGCGCCTCGAGACCGGCCCCGCCCTCGGCGTGCTGCTCGTGGCGGTGGCCTCGGGCTGGTGGGGCGCGGCGACTCACAGCTCGCAGGTGCTGCCGCGACGGGATGCCGGCAGCAATCTGCAAGCCGCCATCGCCCTCGCCGAGACCGGCCACCGCATCCTGGCGGTCCCGGCCGCGAGCATCGGCGGCCCAGCCATCCTCGACACCCCGGGCCTGACGCTCGCCAGCCCCGCCTTCTTCGAGGTCGGCACCAGCGCGGCCCCGGCCATCCAACCCCAATTCGTCATCGGGCCGGCCGCGCTCTATTCCCTGGGGCACTGGGCCGATGGAGTCGGGGGAGTGCTGATTCTCGCGCCGTGGTTCGCCGCACTTGGCGTGCTGGCCGTGGGCCTGATCGCCGCGGTGGTGCTGCGCGGCTGGTGGGGGCCGATCGCGGCGGGGGGCGTCGCGATTCTCTTTCCCGTGCTGCATACAGCCCGGGCCTCCTATTCCGAACCCTTGGCCATGGTCACCCTGGGGGCGGGGCTGCTTGCCTGGGTGCTCGCGGCCCGCGCCGATGATCGACGCCTCGCCCTGGCGGCCGGCATCCTGATCGGCGGCACCTGCCTGGTGCGGATCGACGGGCTGCGCGAGGCGGTCTTGCTGCTTCCGGTCGCCGCCCTCGGGATCATGCAAGGGCGAGCCTGGCCCAAGCCGCTGCTGCTCGGCACCGGCGTCTCGGTCCTGCTCGCCCTCGGCGCCGCGCTCGCGGTGTCCAATCAGTATGTCGGGCAAATCGCCGCCAGCCTCATCCCGCTCGTGGTGCTCGGGATCGCGCTCGGGCTCTTTGCCGCCGTGCTGATCGTTGCCGGTCGACGCGGCCGAAGCCTGCCGCGCTCGGTGGGCCGTTCCCTGCCACGCCTGGCCGCGTGCCTGGCGCTCCTCGGCGGCGTCGGTCTCGCCGCGCGCCCATTGTTCATGACCGTCCGTCAAGATCCCGCCGATCCTGGAGCGCGGGTGGTTGCCGGCCTGCAGCAGCGCCAGGGGCTGCCCGTCGACGGCGGGCGCACCTACGCCGAGCACACCGTGGACTGGCTGGCGTGGTGGGTCGGCCCGGTCGCCCTGGTCCTCGCCCTCGCCGCGCTCGCCGGGCTCGCCGCGCACCTTGCAAACACGTGGGCTCGCGGGCAGACGCTGCCCGCGTGGACCGGCCCCTATGTCGTGGCCGCCGCCTCCACGGTCCTGACTCTGTGGCGCCCCGGCATCACCCCCGATCACCCGTGGGCCGAACGTCGCTTGCTGATCGCCCTGCCCTTCGTGGTGCTGCTGGTCACCGCCGCGGCGGCCTGGTTGTGGCGCGGCGCCGGCGGGCGCCTCCGGTCGCCGATGGTGGGACGCAGCGCGGCGGTGCTCGCGATCCTGGCCCTCGTCATACCCTCCGCAATGGCGACCTGGCCGCACCGCAGCGAGCGGGTCGAGCGGGGGTCGCTCAGCCCAGTCTTCGCGCTCTGTTCCGCGCTGGAGCCCGGCGATGTCGTGCTCGCCGTCGACTCCCGCGCCGCCAACGAATGGCCCCAGGTGATCCGGGGTATCTGCGCGCGGCCCGCCCTCTCCACCACCAGCGCCCTCCGCGCGGCTCCGGGCGCGCTGAGGGCGGCAGCAGACCGGATCGCGGCCGGCTTGCCGCAGGGCGGCCGCCTCGTGCTGCTCGCCGCCGATTCCCCGGCCGCGATCACCGGCCTGGGAGGCACCCCGCACGCGGTAGCCAGCGCCGAGGTTCTCGAGGACGACCGGCTGCTGGAGGAGCGCCCGGAGGGCCTCGTGCCGCTGCGGATCGACGTCTGGCTGGCGCCCTATGGCCGCCCGTGAGCGATCAGGGCAGCACCTGATCGAGCAGCGGTGAGCTGAAGATCCGCTGCGGGTCCATGGCAGTGAGCGCTGCGCGCGCCGCGGCATAGGCTGGACCATAGGAGGCCGGGATCGTTGTGCTCAGCATCGTGGTGTCGGTGAAGGCTCCGGCGGCGGTGTAGGCCCACTGCTTCGACCACTCGACCCGGGGCACGGCATACGCGGAACAGGTTGTGAACAGCCAGGATTCGGTCTCGTCGAAGAAGCGCGCGGCGTCTGGCGTGCCCGGCTTTGTGAGGCTGGCGGCAATCTCCCCGGCGGATGCCGTGCGATGGATCCCGAGGCCGGCCAGGACGGACGCAGTCAGGACGGTTCGGTCGAGGGGGAGCTCATCTGGCGCACTTCAAGCAGTGGCGCGGCGCTTGACCAGATCCTCGGGGGTGTCGGCATCGCCAGGTACCCTTTGAGGCACAATGACCGAGCTTGTCGCGCCGCCTGCCCCATCCTCGCCGGGCCCGGCTCCCACCACCGCCCACCCGAGTCCCGAGGTCTCGACCAAGCCCTTGGTCACGATCGTGCTGCCCTGTTACAACGAGGGCGAACACGTGCTGCGCGAGATCCAGCGGATCACCGCCGCGATGGCCGGCAGCGGCCTGACCTACGAGTTGCTCTGCATCGACGATGCCTCCACCGACAACACGCTCGACGTGCTTGAGGGTGCCCAGCGCGACTACCCGCACATTCGGCTCTTGCCCTTCCGTCGCAATGGCGGCTCGGGGACGGCGCGCCGGATCGGCACCCAGCAGGCCTATGGCGAAATCGTCGTGTGGACCGATGCCGATATGACCTATGAGAACGAGCGGATCCCCGAGCTCGTGCGCTATCTGCTCGATGACCCCACCTATGACCAGGTCGTCGGCGCGCGCACGACGGAGGAGGGCACCCATAAGTGGGCCCGGGTGCCGGCGAAGTGGCTGATCCGCAAGGTCGCCGAGCGGCTGACCAACCAGAAGATCCCCGACCTCAACTCCGGTCTGCGGGCCTTCCGGCGCAGCGTGGCGCTGCCCTATCTGCGGCTGCTGCCGGCCGGCTTCTCGTGCGTCACCACGATCACCATCGCGTTCTTGTCCAACCAGCACGACATCCTTTATGTGCCCACGTCCTATGCCAAGCGCGCGGGCACCAGCAAGTTCCACTTCGTCCAGGACGCCTATCGCTACATCCTTCAGGTCTTGCGGATGGTGATGTATTTCGATCCCCTCAAGGTCTTGATGCCCATGGCCTTGTGGATGGTCGGCATCGGGGTCGTCAAGGCGATCGTCGATATGGTCCGGCATCCCTTCTATTTCCCGGCGAACACGATTCTGTTGCTGGTCAGCGGGCTAGTTGTCGGCTCCGTGGCGCTCCTGGCCGACCTCGTCGTGCGATCCCGAGACGGGGTATGACGCAGGCCTCCGCTGCCGTCTCGGTGGCGATCATCGGCCCGGCCCACCCGCTCAAGGGCGGGGTCGCGGTGCATACGACCGAGTTGGCGCACCAACTCTCGGCAGCAGGGCACGAGGTCGACCTGATCTCGTGGACGCGGATGTATCCCACGCTGCTCTATCCCGGGGAGCAATATGTCGTGGGGGAGCCCGAGACCCCACCCTTCCCCGGCACGACCAGGCCGCTGGCCTGGAACCGGCCCGACTCGTGGGTGCGCGTGGGACGGCGCCTGGCCGGCTATGACCTGGTCGTTCTGGTGCACGTCGTGCCGCAAGTCATCCCCGCCTACTTGGCGATGATGGCCGCGCTCCCGCGCGATGAGCGGCGCCCGCGGGTAGTCGTGCTCGCCCACAATGTCCTGCCCCACGAGCCCAAGCCGGGCGATGAACCCCTCGTGCGCCGCCTCTTTGCGAGCGCGGACGCGGTGCTCGTCCATACCCCACAGCAGGCATCGCTAGCGCGCTCCCTCGGGGCCGATCTCGTGCGGGAGGCCGCGCTGCCGCCGCATCTGCCCGGCGGCGAACCCACCCCCCGGAGCCCGTATGACGGTCCGGCGCGCCTGCTCGCGCTCGGCCTGGTGCGGCCATACAAGGGGATCGAGGACCTGATCGCCGCCCTGGCACAGGTGCCGGGTCCCACCCTGACCGTCGCCGGCGAGGCCTGGGGAGATGCGGGAGCCGCCCTGGAGCGGGCCGCCGCGGCGCCCGAGGTCGCGGGCCGGGTGAGCATCCGGCCGGGCTATGTCCCCGCCGAGGAACTCGCCGGCCTGCTGAGCGAGCATGACGTGCTCGCGCTGACCTATCGCACGGCCACGGCATCGCAGAACGCCCTGTTGGCCCACAAACACGGCCTGGCCGTCCTGGCCACGGCCGTCGGCAGCTTCCCCGGCGACGTGCGCGATGGCGTCGACGGCACGCTCGTCCCGCCGCGCGACCAGGACGCCCTGGTCGCGGCCCTGCACCGGCTGGCCGATCCGGTCGAACTGGCCCGGCTGCGCGCGGGCGTCCAGGAACCAGACCTGACCGGGCCGTGGGCCACCTATCTCGCCGCGCTCGAAACCCTGACCGCGCTCGACCTGCCCGAGCGCGTTCGCTCCTCGGTGACCTGGCGAGACCGGGCCCGCGGCGTGCTCGCCGGTTTGCGCCCCCGCGTGGACCTCGCGGCCACGGACCTGCCCGAATGGGTCAGCCCGACGGACATCCTCGGTGTCAGTTCCGATGCGCAGGAGGTCCGCGATCTCGTGCGCTCCCTCGGCCTGCCGCGGCGCGGTGACAAGGAGAGCGGGTGGGCGGCGCTCGGCGGGCTCGCCGCCGTGCTGCGGGTCACCGACGACGGGCGGCGCTCGGCGCTGATCGTCGATCAGTCCGGACCGCGCTCGCCTTTTGCCGCGTGGGCGCGGGCGATCGGGTTCGCGCCGGTGGAGATCGGGGCCGGGGACGACCTCGATGTCGACCCCGGGTCCATCGACGTCCTGGCTCGGTTGCACCCGCGCGATGCCGAAGCAGCGGAGCTGGGCGACCTCTTCGGCCAAGCCACCTGGGCGCTGCGCCCCGGCGGGCTGCTCATCACCACGGTGGCGCTGGGGCCGGCCAAGGTCAGCGGCACTCTCGGCCCGGCCGACCTGCGCGGCGTGCTCGCGCACGCCGACAATGCCGGCCTGCGGCTGGTCGGCGACCTCGATGGCGAGTTGACGGAGCGAATGCGCCGTGCCGCGAAGAGCGCGCGGGACCCCGACGCGGCATACGGGCTGGCGCGGCTGACCTGGCGTCGGCGGTGAGTTCGCCGCGGGCCCAGGCTCCCACGCGGCGCCGTGGCCTGCTCGCGAGCGCCCGGATCGCCATGGCCGTGCTCATCCTGGCCGCCGTGATTTGGAGTGTCGGCAGCAATTGGGCGCAGGTTTCCGATGACCTGCGGCGCGTGCCGCCCGGCACGCTGGCGCTCGCGCTGGCCCTCGGGTTCGCGGCGCCGGTGCTGACGATGATGGGGTGGCGCCGGCTGCTCGCGGACTTGGGCACCACCCTTCCGGTCCCGCCGGCCGCCGGGATCTTCTTCGTGGGTCAGTTGGGCAAGTTCGTCCCTGGGTCCGTATGGAGTGTGCTCGCCCAAGCCGAGATGGGCGCGCGCCTGAACGTGCCGCGGCGGCGCACCGCTGTCGTGGGCGTGGTCAGCGTCGTGCTGTCCTTGGCGACGGGGCTGGCGATCGGCATACCTGCTCTTCCGGTCCTGCTGCGTGGGGAGGACTCGCGGGCAGTCGCGGTGGCGGCGCTCGCGGTCATCCCGCTGCTCGTGATCGGGCTGCACCCCTGGGTGCTCAATGGTGTGCTGGCGCGGGTCTTGACGCGACTGCGGCGCGAGCCGCTGGAGCACCCGCTGACGGGGGCGGCGATCTTGGCGATGACCGCCTGGTTCCTCGCGGCCTGGCTGTGTGCGGGGCTGAGCGTCACGGTGTTGATCGGGTCGCTGGCGCCGTCCGCGAGCACCGGGCAGCGGCTGCTCGCGGGGGTGGCCGGCTTCGCGCTCGCCTCGGCAGGCGGGATGCTGGCGGTGCTCTTCCCCGCAGGGGTAGGAGTGCGCGACGGCCTGCTCTTGCTCATGCTGGAGAAGCTCATGCCCTTGCCGACGGCGATGGCGATCGCCGTGCTGGCGCGCTTCATCACCACCCTTGCCGATGTCGTCCTCGCGGGCATCGGGTGGGTGTGGGCGCGGGCCCATCACCTGCTGGGGCAGCGCGCATGAGGAGCTTTAGGATGCGACGGTGAGCGAGCCCAGCGAGCGTCAGGAGCAACTGGCCTACTCCGAGCTGATGGCCAAGATGACCGACGAGCCGGGGCGGCGAGCCAAGGCGCGCAAGATCATCGCCGTGCTGCAGCATGCGATCGGCGTGCGCGACCTGAGCGGACTGAAGGCGCTCGACATCGGGTGTTCAGCCGGCTTCATCGCCGATGAGATCGCTGCGGCCGGGGCGCGGACGACCGGGGTCGATATCGACGAACCGGGTCTGACTGCAGCGCGAGAACGCTTCGGGCATCGGGTCGATTTCCGGCTCGCGCGCGGGGAGGATCTGCCCTTCGCCGATGGGGAACTCGATGTCGTGGTCTTCAACCACATCTATGAGCATGTCGTGGATCCCGAGGCCGTCGTGGCCGAGATCCGCCGGGTCCTTGCGCCCACGGGGGCGCTCTATCTCGGGATCGGGCACAAGCACCAGATCATTGAGCCGCATTACAAGCTGCCCTTCTTGTCCTGGCTGCCGCAGCGTGCCGCCGATGGCTATATGAAGCTGACAGGCAAGGGCGAGAGCTACTACGAGCACTACTACTCGCGGGTCGGGCTGCGGCGGCTCTTTGCGGCCTTCGACCTGTGGGACTACACCCTGCCGGTGCTCGCGGACGCCCGCGCATTCGCCGGCGGCGATGTCATCCCGGCGTGGGTGTCACGCGTGCCGGAACCGGTGCTGGCGGCGGCGCTGCCGGCGGTTCCTACCTATATCTGGATCGGCTTCGGGGCTCCGAGCCGCCCGCGTGGACCGGCCTTGCCGGTCCCGCCCCGGCCGTTGTGACCTCTGCTGCGCCCCGTGGTGGCGCCCTCGAATGTCGCTACCGCCCCGGCCATCCCGTGGCGATCGGCGCCATCCTCGCCCCATTCCGGCGCGGCGCGGGGGACCCGACCTTCCGGCGCGATGCGGCGGGGATCTGGTTGGCACGGCAGACACCCGCGGGGGCGGGGACCTTGCTGGTGCGCGCCGAGACCGGCACCGGCGAGGTGGTGGGGCAGGCATGGGGCGACGGTGGGGCCTGGCTGCTCGATGCCCTGCCTGACTTGCTCGGGGCGCGTGACGACTGGAGCGGCTTCGTTGCCCACCATCCCCACGTCGCGGCCGCGTGGAAGGCCAATCCCGGGTGGCGCATCCCGCGCTCCGGGCTGGTCATCGATGCGTTGGTGCCCGCGGTGATCGAGCAGAAAGTCACCGGCAAGGAGGCCTTTGCGGGCTTCCGGTCCTTGGTGCACCGCTTCGGAGACCCCGCGCCGGGCCCCTGCGAGGGCCTGCACGTCGCGCCCGCCGCGGCCGGCTGGCGCGCCATCCCGAGCTGGGAGTTCCTGCGCGCCGGGGTCACCCCGCAGCGCGCCGACACCGTGATGCGCTGCGTGCAGCGGGCCGGCCGGCTGGAGGCGGCGGCCGGGCTGCCGCTGCCCGAAGCCCGAGCCCGGCTGCAGGCAATCCCCGGGGTCGGTCGATGGACGATGGCCGAGGTGGGCCAGCGCGCCCTCGGCGACCCGGACAGCCCGAGCTTCGGTGACTATCACGTGGCCAAGGAGATCGGCTGGCACCTGCTCGGGCACGACATCGATGATGACGAGCTCGAGGAACTGCTGGAGCCGTATGCCGGGCATCGCTATCGCGTCCAAGCCCTCCTCGCCCTCGGCGGCGGCCCGGGCCGCCCCCGTCGCGGGCCGCGGTTCACCCTGCCGACCCATCTGCCGACGCGCTCGTTTTGACGCCCGAGTTTCACCCGACGCCCGGGTTCCCTGACACCCGAGTTAGCCCCTGACGCCCGGGTTCCCTGACGCCCGAGTTTCCCCCTGACGCCCGGGTTCCCTGTCGAGTGGGGGCTTGTGCCCCGCTTTCGGGGGAAAAGTGGGTCGTTTGCCCCCACTCGACGGCGCCGGTTGGGTGCCTACCTGCTGGCGACGGTGCCGGTGACGCGCCCGGGGGAGCGGGCGTGAAGGGTGAAATCCAGGGATTCGGACCAGAGCGCCACTTCGAGGCGTGCGACCGCCCGGCCCACGGCGTAGTCGTCGGTGCTGGTCAGCGTGATGCTTGGGGAGATCTCCACGGTCGAATCCAGCCCGTCGGAGACTTCAGTGCGGACCGGTTCCGGCCCAGCGCCGTCCGTGCCGAGCGCAACGCGCACCGCGCGCGCGAGCCGATCGTGGATGCTCTCGGAGAAGATGGCGCGGATGCCGACCGTCTCGGCCAGCGGGGATCCGGGAGCCACGCCCAGGGCTGCGCGGGCGGCTTCGATGTGCCCCATGGCGAAGAAGTCGCTGGGTCCGGTTCGCACCAGCCGCCGCGCCCCACCCGCTGTGCTGGGATCGACTAGGTGCGCCAGGCCGCGAACAATCGCCACCGGGGTGCGGCTGATTTTGCCTTTGACCAGGTCGGCCGCCGCAGCGATCTCGTCGGCGACGGCCACCGCGGTGACCTCCATCGGGCGGCCGTCGGTGTCCTCCTGACCGCGATAATCCACGAGCACCCGCAGTCCGGCTGCCCCGAGCGCGAAATCCGTCTGGCCGCCGCGCCAGGGGCGTCCAGCGGTATCCGTCAGAACAATGCCCAGGTCAGGGGCTTGGCCAAGGGTCAATCTCAGGTATTCGGTGAGGCTTTGAAGCAGGTCATTGGCCGCCTGATCCGGGTCGTGCGGCAACAGCAGCAGCGCACCCGACGGGCCGACATTGGAGGCATCGACTCCCGCCGCGGCCATCACCACCCCGTGATGGCCCTGGACGATCCGCGTGGCCCCCGTGCTCGTCATTCGCTCCGCCACCACCGCAGCAGTCTCTTGCGCCACCACGGCCCGCCGATCCGGCGCGCTCGACGTGAGCCCGAATGCCTTCGAAATGACCTTGCTGGTCACCGCGATGATGTCGCCATCGCGCACCCCGGCCGCCACGAGCGCCGCCCCGATGACGGCCCCAAGGTCCGCCCCGGCCAGCACCTCCCCGATCCCGCCGACCGGCTGCACAAGCACGGCGGTGGGCCCGGCCCCTCGTGACCCCCCGCTCATCCCCCCGCCTCCGAGCCCGTATGCGGAGCCCCCGCCTCCCCCCGAGCCGCGCGCAGGTCCAGGCCCAGGTCGAGCGCGGCGCGCGCCAGGCGCGCCGCGGCGGGCAGGTCGCTCATCAGCAGCGGGGCGTCATACGTTCGGGCGGTCAGGCGGCCGGATTTGCCGGGGGAGCGAGGAGTGGCCTCGCCATCGGTGGGGTCGACCAGCCAGCCGTCGAGGAAGTCGGCATACAGCCCTGCCACCCCCCAGGCGCTTGGCTCGACGCCCACCACGGCCAGGCATGTGTCGGCGTGGCCGCGCACGGGTCGCCCGGCGATGATCGGCGAGACCCCGACCACCGGCGCCGGCGTGCCCCGCAGGGCATCGCGCACCCCGGACAGGCCGAGGATGATCCCGATGGAGACCACCGGATTGCTTGGCGGCAAGATCACCAGGTCCGCCGTGCGGATCGCATCGAGCACCCCGGGCGCGGGCGCCGCGCGGTCCAGGCCGACGGCCACGAACCGGGACGCCGGCGTTTCGGCGCGCTCGCCGACCCACCACTGCTGGAAGTGGATGGCCTCGGGACCGCTCTCGCGCGTGACGACGACATGCGTCTCCACCGGGTCATCGCTCATCGGCAGCAGGCGGATCCGCTGCTCCGGAAGGCCCCAGCGCGCCGCCAACCGCTGCGTGATCTGACTGGGCCGCAGTCCTTCGCCCAGCCAGAGCGACCGGGCGATATGGGTGCCGAGATCCTTGTCCCCGAGGCCGAACCATTGGGGCCCCACGCCATACGCGGACAACTCGGTCATCACCGCATAACTGTCCTGGTCACGGCCCCATCCCTGGCTCTCGCTGATGCCGCCGCCGAGGGTATAGAGCAGGGTGTCGACATCGGGACAGACCCGCAGCCCGAAGAGCGTGATGTCATCGCCGGTGTTGGCGATCACGGTGATTTCTGATTGCGCCAGAACGGGGTCGGCGTCCAGGGCTGTCCGCAGGCCCCGCAGGAAGCGCGCGCCGCCGACACCCCCCGCCAGAGCAGTGATCCGCATGGGGCAATCCTGACTCATTGCCCGCCAGCGCTTGACTAAAGGGGCATAACACGCGTGTAATTCCAGTGGTGTGGTTAGGCGACGCGGCGGGGCACCTCGCGTCGTAGTCGCCGAAAACGAGTGAAATGTAGCGAGGAGTGGCCCGTGCACGATGTCGTCTACCTAGGCACATTGGACGAGGAAGATCTGTCCTGGCAGGAGCGATCGCTCTGCGCCCAAACCGACCCCGAAGCCTTCTTCCCGGAGAAGGGCGGCTCCACCCGTGAGGCCAAGAAGGTCTGCACCGGTTGCGAGGTCCGTTCCGAGTGCCTCGCCTATGCCCTGGCCAATGACGAGCGCTTCGGCATCTGGGGTGGCCTGTCCGAGCGCGAGCGGCGCAAGCTGAAGCGGCGCGCGATCTGACGTCGCTGGCCGCGGATTTCCCCGCGTCCCGTGCGTATGCCGTCGCCCCCGCCCCCTCGATGACGCTCGCTCAGCCCGTCCCCACCGTCCAGATCGCGGCGGTGGTCCTCGTCACGCGCCTGGAGCATCGCTTGGTCGATGCCCTCCAAGCCCTCGCCGATCAGACCCGCCCGGCCGACGCCCTCGTGATCCTCGACGCCAGCCCCCGCGGCGAGGTCGCCGACCGGTTGGCGGAGTCGGCGGACTTCCGCGCCACCTTGCCCACGCTGACCATCCAGCGGGTCGATGCCGATGACCCCGCCTGGGCCGATCCCACAGCCGCAGCCCAGCAGGCCCTGCGGCTGGCAGCTGACCGCGGGCCCGAGGCCGGCGCCTGGTGGGTGCTGACGGGCGAGTGCGTCCCCGCCACCGATGCCCTCGAACAACTCGCCATTCTTCTCGACCGCGACCCGAGTGCCGCTCAGGTCGCCCCCAAGCTGAGCGACGCCGAGCGCCCCGGCCGCCTGCGCCGCTTCGGCATCCAGGTGACGCGCAGCGGCCGGTTGCAACTCGCCCCGCGCCCGGGCACCCCCGATCAGCAACAGTTCGACGACCGTCAAGACGCACTCGCGGCCCCGGTCCTCGCCTCCCTCATCCGGGCCGCCGGATATGCCGATCTCCAGGGTCAATCCCACCGCTTCGGCGCCCTCGGCAACGATCTCGACCTCGGGTGGCGGGCCCACCTGGCCGGCCACCGGGTCTTGCTCGCGCCCCGGGCGCGCGTGGCCGTCCCGCCGCGTGTCCTGCGCGCCCCGAGTCCCGCCGATCGCCGAGATGCCCGCCGCGTCGCCCTGGCGCGTCGACCCCTCCTGCTCACCCCCGCCCTCGCCGCCTGGATCGCCGCATCCAGCCTGGCCGTCGCCCTCGGGTTGTTGCTGCTCAAGCGCCCGGCGGCCGCGTCACGCTCGGCCCGGGACCTGGGTGCCCTCCTCGATCCGTGGCGGCCGATCGCCGCCCGCTGGAGCAGCCGCAAGGAGCGTCGCGTCCGCGCTGCCATGCTGCGCGGACTCTTCGTCACCCGCGAGGAGTCGCGCGCGCACGCCGCGGACCGGGTTCACGATGTCGTCATACCCCGCCGCCGCGGTCGCGCGGTGGCCAGCCCCGTCACCCCGAGCACTCCGCCCGCGGGGTCGGCCCTCGTGGCCAGTCCCGCGATCTGGGGCACCCTCGCCGTCGCCGCGCTCATGCTGGCCGGCTCGCGGACGCTGCCCAGCAATCTGGCGGCCGGCCTGAGCGCCGGCTTCCAGGGCGGCGAACTGCGCGCCATCCGAGCCGATTCCACAAGCGTGTGGCATGCCTGGTGGGACGGTTGGGCCGGCCCGGGCCTGGGCAACGCCGACCCCGCCTCGCCCGCGTTGCCGGGACTCGCCGTGCTCTCCTGGATCGCGGCCCACCTGCCCGGCGATGCGGGCGCCAGCCCCGCAGGCCGGGTCATTGCCGCCCTGATGATCGCCGCGCTCCCGCTCGCCTTCCTCAGCGCGTATGCCGCGGGCCGGGTCCTGACCGCCCGCCGCTGGCCACGCGCCGCCGCCGCGGCCGCGTGGGCGCTCTCCCCGGTTGCGATCGCCGCCTGGGCAGGAGGTCGCCTCGGCGGCCTCGCCATCCTCGTGTTGTTGCCGCTCCTGCTCGCCGCCGTGATCACGATGACCCGCGTCACCGCCCGTCCCGGCAGCCTGTCACTCGCTGCCCTGGTCACCACCGCCCTGGCCTGCATCGTCCCCGGCATCCTTGCGCTCGGTGTGGCAATCGCGCTGGCTCTGGTCCTTTTCGGCACCGGGCTGGCCCGCCGGCGGGCGCTCGGCTATCTCGCGGTGCTCGCCCTTGCGGCGATCCCCATCGTGCTGCTGCTGCGCGCCGGCCCCGCGGGGCTGCTCGGCGGCTGGGGAATGTTGGCTCCCGCTGCCGCGCCGCCCGCCTGGCAACTCGCCCTCGGCCAGCCCGACCTCGATCCGGTCGGCCCGGCGCTCGGCGGCTTGACTGACTACCGGGTCTGGCTCGGCGCGGGCATCCTCTTGGCCGGCCTCGTCGGCCTGGCCCGACCCCGCCGGCGAGGCGGGCTGTCCGCTGCCGCCGCGATCCTCGCCCTCGCGGGGCTCGCGTATGCCGTGCTCGCCCCCACCCTGCACCTCGGCGCCGACCTCGCGGGCGCGACGATCGCGCCGTGGCCCGGCGGTGGCCTGCTGCTGATGACGATCGGCCTGCTCGGCGCCGCGCTGCTCGCGGCCGACGGCGATGACCCGCCGGGCCTCGACACCGAAACCGGCGCCGAGACCGAGCCGCTGCGCCGGGCGGTGCGCACCTGGCGCGTCGGCGCTGGCGCGCTGGCCGCGATCGGTGCGCTGGCCTGCGGCGCCCACCTCGCCTATGCCGGCCTCGGCGAGCAGATCCGGGCCGCGATCGACCCCCGTCCGGCAGTCGCGATCGACCAGGCCGAGGGCCCACTCGCCACGCGCTCGCTGGTGCTCAGCGTCCGGGAGGGGGGCACGACATACGACCTGCTCGGACGCGAGCCGGGCCTCCCGGCCCGGGATCTGCCCCTTAGCGCGCCCACCACCACCATGCGCGCGCCGGTGGCCGCGCTGATCGATCCGGCCCAGGCCGGCACCGGCACCGATCCCGCCCGCGCGCTCGCCGAATGGGGCGTCGGATTCGTCATCGCTGAGCGCGGCATCGCCGATGAGGTGCTGCGCCAACTGGATGCGACAGCAGGCCTGACCCGGATCGGCGATCACGACGGCCGCGCCGTCTGGCGGGTGGAGCCGGCCGGGCGCGACGGTCGCGAACAGCCCGCCCGCGTCCGTGTCGCGGATGCCCAAAACGATTGGGGCACAGCCCTTCCCGTCGCCGGTGCGCACGCGGCCTTGCGTGCCCCCGCGCCACCCGGAGCCACCGCACTCCTCATCGCGCAGACCCCGCAATGGGCGCAGCACGCCCGAGTCAGCATCGACGGCACCCGGCTGCGCCCGACGACGACCGCAGTCGGGCAGCTTGCCTATGCCCTGCCGGACGGCGCCGAGGACATCCGCATCGTCGTGACCCCGCACCACCGCTATCTCGGCTGGGCCTATCTGCTCACCCTCCTCGTGCTCGCCTATCTCGCGACCCCGATCGGTGCCCCGCCGCAGCGCACCACCGGCCGGCACGCCGAGGAGAACGTATGACGACCCGCCGCCCCCGTGTCCTGGCCCTGGTGCGACTGGCGGGCGTCGGTGTGCTCGGCGCGGGCCTGATCGCCGGCGCTGGGAATCTGCCCGATCGGCAAGTGCGCACGCCGGGTGCGGGGCTGGGCACGACCGACCCAGGCATTGTCAACGCCGAGATCGCCTGCCCGGGTGCGGAATTCACGGGCATCAAGGATCTCGACGACCTCGCGGTGCGACCCCAGATCGTCGCGACCACGGCGCCCGCGACGGCCCTGCCTACCACCGCCGCCGCGCATGGGGCGGGCTCCCTCAGCCTCGCCCTCGGCGCGCGCTCCGCGCTTCCGGCCGAGGCCACGAGTGGCGGCGCTGGCACCTCGCTCACCACCCGGGAGCGGGCCGCCGCCCTCTCGCAACGGGCTGGCGTCGCGGCACCGGCCCTGATCGCCGCAACCGGCGCCCTGGCTCCTGGCGCACTCGCCGCCCAGGAAGCGGATGTCGATGATGACCTGGTCACCGGCGCCACCTACCTGGCCTGCACGGCGCCGAGCGCGCAGGCCTGGCTGGCCGGTGGCGCGGGGGAGCCCGGCCGGCAGGAGCGTCTGCTGCTGACCAATCCGGGCGCGAATCCCGTCACCGTCGATATCTCGGTCTTCGGCGCGAGCGGCCGGATCGAGGCACCCGCGGCGAAGGGCGTGGTGGTCGAGGGGCGCAGCCGGACGGCGTTGCTGCTGGATTCGCTTGCGCCCCAAGAGAAGTCGCCGGCGTTCGAGATCACGACGCGCTCCGGCTTCGTCAGCGCGGCCCTAGCCGACTCATGGATCGACGGCATCACCCCCCGGGGCATCGAGACAGTCGGGCCGCTCGCCGCCCCGGCTCGCGAGCAGATCCTGCCCGGGGTGCCGGGTGACCTCCCGGCCGCGGTCCGCATCATCGCGCCCGGCGACAATGACGCGGTCGTGGAGATCCGCTATCTCGGTCTCGACGGGCCGCAAGCGCTCGACGCCGGGCGCGGCGTGGTCCGCGTGCCCGCTGGGAGCTCGCGCACGGTGCCGATCCGGCCCTTGCCGCGGGGCATCGGCGGCCTGCAGATCCGCTCCGACGAGCCGGTCACGGCCGCAGCGGTCTTCACGCCCGCCAACGGCCGAGACTTCGGCTGGGCCGCCGCCGCGGCACCGATCCCGGACGGCGAGGCGACCGCACTGATCAGCGGTGCCGTCTATCCGGCCCTGACGGATACGACCATCCGCACCCGCACGCTCTCCCTGATCGCTCCTGGCGCACCCGCCACCCTCACCGTCACCACCGTCCGAGATGGGACGGCGACCTCCCAGCAGGTGAGGGTCGCGGCCGACAGCGGCGCCACCCTCGATCTGAGCGCCACCGAAGCCGTCTGGGTGCGGGCCGAACCCGGCACGACCGGGGTCCGGGCGGCGATGGTGCTCTCCGGCCCCGCCGGCAAAGACTTCGCCCTGGCCACCGCTGCGCTGAGCACGACACGCGTCCAGGCCTCATCGATCGCGTTGACCCCCGTCGGCGGGCTCGGCTGACCGCGCCGGCCTCACTCGATCGCGTCGAGATCCTCCGGGGCAACCCCGAGCAAGGCCGCGACATGCTCGGTCAGCACCTCGCGCACCAGGTCGGCGCGATCCTCACCCTCGCCGGCGCGCGCCTCGATCGGGCGGCGGTAGACCACGATTCGTGGCGGCAGCTTGCCGTCGGCGGGGAAGAGGCGCCCCAGCAGCACGCGCCGCTCCTCCCATGGCGCGGGATCGCTCGGGGGGACATCCTCCACGGCGAACTCCGTCTCGGCATACCGGCCCTTCAGCAGGTTCTCGAAGCGACCGGCGACCTCGAGGACGATGTCGTCGAAGCGGTCGCGCCGCGCCACCATTGCCGGCACGGGGGGCCAGGCCACCGGGCCGCGGACGCCCCGGCCGTGCCGGTCGCGCGAGGGGTTTGTGCCTAAGGGGCTCATGGCGTCCGATGGTACGGCGCGCCGGTGTCGACCCCAGGCCCCGGATGTCCTACGCTTCCCCGGTGACTGTTGCCCGCCAGTGCTCCCGGACCGCGTGCGTCCGGCCTGCTGCCGCGACGCTCACTTATGTGTATGCCGACCAGGTCGCCGTGCTCGGGCCGCTCGCCACCTATGCCGAGCCGCACTCGTATGACCTGTGCGACGCGCACGCCGAGCGACTCACCGCTCCGCGCGGCTGGGAGGTTGTCCGCCTGGCGGTCGATGCCGCGCCGCCGCAGACTCATGACGACCTGGTTGCCCTGGCCAATGTTGTGCGCGAAGCCAGCCGGCCGGCGCCGCGCAAAGCCCCCGCCCCGGCCGCGCCACCCCCGCCGCCGGGAAGTCGCCGCAGCCACCTGCGCGCGGTCCCGAGCGCGCCGACGACGACGGACTGAGCACGCGCCCGCCTGGTGGCAGCGACGATCCACCTGCCGTAGCCTTTCCGTTCGTGCCGGTTCCCGATCTGACCACCATCGTCAAGGCCTATGACGTGCGGGGCTTGGTGCCCCAGCAGCTCGACGCCACGATCGCCCGTGCCCTCGGGGCCGCCTTCGCCGAGGTCGTCGCGGTGGTGCAGGAGGCACCGGCCGTGGTCATCGGCCACGACATGCGCGAATCCTCGCCACCGCTGTCTGCGGCCTTTGCCGAGGGGGTCCGCAGCCGCGGGATCGACACCATCGAGATCGGGCTGGCCAGCACCGATGCGCTCTATTTCGCCAGCGGCGCCCTCGATCTGCCCGGCGCGATGTTCACCGCGAGCCACAATCCGGCGGCCTACAACGGCATCAAACTCACCCGCCGTGGCGCCCGCCCGGTCGGCGCCGAGACCGGTCTGACGCAGATCCGCGAACGCGCCGAAGAGCTCCTGGGCAACCCGCAGAGTGCTCCGGCGCCCCCCGAGCAGGGGAGCGCGCAGGCCAAGGACCTGCTCACGGCATACGGGCAATTTCTGCGGGGCTTGGTCGACTTGAGGGCCAGCCGGCCGCTGAAGGTGGTCATCGATGCCGCCAATGGCATGGCGGGGCTGACCGCGCCCGCGGTCCTGGGCACGGCGGCGGGCCTGGGCGCTCTGCCCCTGGAGATCGTGCCCCTTTATTTCGAGCTCGACGGCAGCTTCCCCAATCACGAGGCCAACCCGCTCGATCCCAAGAATCTCATCGACCTGCAGCGCGCCGTCGTCGCGCACGGCGCCGACCTCGGGCTGGCCTTCGATGGTGATGCCGACCGCTGCTTCGTCGTCGATGAACGCGGGGCGGCGGTCAGCGCCAGCGCCATCACGGCCCTGGTGGCTGTCCGTGAGATCGCCAAGGAGGTCGCGGCCGGCGTGCCGGCCGATCAGGTGCGCATCGTCCACAATGTGATCTCCTCGCGGGCCGTGACCGAGTTCATCACCCGGGCCGGGGCCGCCCCGGTCCGCACCCGGGTCGGTCATTCCTTCATCAAGGCCGAGATGGCCGCGCACGGCGCGGTCTTCGGGGGCGAGCACAGCGCGCACTATTACTTCCGCGACTTCTGGTTCGCCGACACCGGGATGCTCGCGGCTATGCACGTGCTCGCCGCCCTCGGCGAGCAGTCCGGGCCGCTGTCGGACCTGGTCGCCGAATACAGCCCGTATGTCAGCTCGGGCGAGCTCAACTCCACCGTCACCGATGCCGCGGGCATCACCGAGCGGGTCGCGCAGTGGGCGGGTGCCCAGGGCTTCGGGCGCGACACCCTCGACGGGCTGACCGTTTGGCATCGAGGCGGCGAGAGCGACCCGATGTGGTGGTTCAACCTGCGCTCCTCCAACACCGAGCCGCTCTTGCGTCTCAACGTCGAGGCGGCCGATGCCGCGACGATGGAGCGGGTGCGCGACACTGTCCTGAGTATGATCTCGGCCTGACCGGCCGTCGAGACCGAGGAGATTCCCCATGACCCAGCCCCTGATTGCCGAGTGGGTGCGCGATCTCTTGCGCTGCCCGCAATGCCTCGCCGAGTTGCGCGATGAGGAGGGCGGGTCCGGCCCCGAGCTGGTGTGCACCGGTGATGCCTGCGGGCTGATTTATCCCGTGGAGGACGGCATACCCGTGTTGCTCATCGACAAGGCCCGCCCCCGCGGCTGACCCGGCTCGGCCATGCCCGCCTTCGACCCCGACCTGCTCGATCAGCCCGAGCGGCTCGCCGAGCTCGACCGCACCGGCATGTTGCGGGCCCTCGCCGGAGCAGGCGCCCAGGTCCGCCGGGCCCTGACGACGGCAGCCGACGCCGGAATCGGCCCCACAGCGGCGGCGGATCGCCCGCGCGCGGTGGTCGTCGCGGCGATGGGGGCCGACGATCTCGTCGGCGACGCGATGGCGACGCTGGCGCGCGCCCACTCGCCCGTCGGGGTCAGCACCGTCCATGACCTGCCGTTGCCGGGCTGGGTCGGTTCGCTGGATCTCGTGCTCGCGGTCTCGCTCTCGGGGCGCGCACCGGGTCCGGTCCGGCTGGCGCTGGAGGCCGGCCGGCGCGGCGCGCTCGTGGTGACGATCGGGGCTGCGGACAGCCCCCTCGCCGAGGCGGCGTCCCGGGCCCGGGGCGTGCATCTTGCGATCCCGGATCGGGACTCCTTCGGCCCCTTGGCCTCGCGCACTGCGGCGTGGTCGATGCTCACCCCGGCGCTGCTGGCGCTGGCCGCGTATGGCGTGCTGCCCGCCCGCGCCGAAGACCTCGACGCGGTCGCGGACCGACTCGATGAGGTCGCCGAGGCCGCGCGACCGAGTGCCGAGTCTTTCGTCAGCCCCGCCAAGGTCCTCGCCACCGGGCTCGGGGCGAGCGTGCCCTTGGTGCTGGCCGATGGCCCGCTGACCGCGGTCGCGGCCCGCCGCGCCGCCACGATGCTCTCGCGCACGGCGCGGATCCCGGTCATGGCCGGCGAACTGCCGCACGCCGCCGCGTCGATCCTCTCCTGCCTCGATGGTCCGTATGCCGCCGCGCCCGCCCTTGACGGCGGTCGCGATATCTTCGTCGACCCCTTCCTCGATGCGCCGCCGGGACCCGAGGTCAGCCTGCTTGTCGTGCGCGATCGCGACCCGCGGGCCGGGGCCGAGATTGCCGGCGGGGTCCGCGCCGGCGCCGCCCCGGCAGACACCGGGGCCGGTGAGATTTCGGCCCGGGAGGCCGCCCGGCTCAATGTGGCGCACGGGGTCCTTGACCTCGCGGTCCGGCGCGGCGCCCGCGTGCAGCAGCTCAGCCCCGGTCCGGGCCCGGAGTTGGTGCGCCTGGCCGAGGTGATCGCCACCACTGACTTTGCCGCCACCTATCTCGCTCTCGCCCACGGGCTTGATCCCGCCACCGCCCCGAGCGTGCGTGACCTGCGCGACGTGGCCGGGCTCGACACCTGGCGCTAGGCGCTCTGGCCCCGTCTGGGTCCTGCGCGCAGCGCGGGAAAGGGCACTCTGACCCCGTCGAAAGGGCACTCTGACCCCGTCGAAAGGGCACTCTGACCCCGTCGAAAGGGCACTCTGACCCCGTCGAAAGGGCACTCTGACCCCGTATGGGTCCTGCGCGAAGCGCGGGAGAGGGCACTCTAG
>Ga0075158_10001130_pt1 | contig 20497 bp, 19 predicted proteins | sample JI91814BDNA_FD_70968 | JGI IMG/M metagenome (GOLD analysis project Ga0075158, IMG submission 70968) | Wastewater effluent complex algal communities from Wisconsin, to seasonally profile nutrient transformation and Carbon sequestration -... | ecosystem: Engineered > WWTP > Effluent > Algae... | reverse complement strand
CTCGACCTGCTCGTGGGTGGGCCACGGGTGATCGACAGACCACGCGGTCAACGCGTCATAGGGAATCACAGGTCCGGCTCCACATCCCGGTTTATTCGCACCAGCCAGGCAGCATCCAGCGCACCGGTCAGATCCCGTGTGGGGTCAAGGCGAGCCGGTGTGCGCGGCCCCGTGATAGCCAGGGCACGCAGGTCCCCGAGCTGCTCGGTCATTCTGCGCTCGGCAAAGTGCTCGAGGACCCAGCCCAGGCGACGCACTGCGCTCGGCGGGTATGCCGTGGCCAATCCGACCAGGTCGGCCACATCAAAGCGCCCTGATTCGGCCAGCTCGACGAGCACCGTAGCCGCGTTGTCGATGCCGCCGGCAAGGGAGGGATCGCTGGCAACGTCGAGCATCGTTGCGGCGATCGATGAGACCGCCGCCGAACCCGACCGTGTCTCTATCTCCACGACCGGGACCCGAGCCGTCGGCCGCGCGTGGAACTCAAAGCGCGTCCGCCCGACGACGCGATTGCGGACCGGCCGTGAGGCTGCCACCTGGAAGACCTGCGGTGCCTGGTGAGCCGCACCGTGGATTGCGGCGGCACTCAACCAGCCGACGTAGTAGTCGATGCCCAGGTGAGCGGCCAGTGCAGCAACAACCTCAATGCCGGGAGGGGCTCCCCAGGTCCGGTATTCCGGAGCCACCGGGATCCAGAGCCCGCGGGCAGGCTGAACCCACTCGCCCCTCTGCATGGGCGCATGAAGGCGGACGCGGACCTGAGCCTCAGGAACCGCGAGCAGCCTCGCCAAGTCGTCGGTCCGCATGCTGCCGATGCCGTGCGCCAGTGCCCAGTCAGCGGCATGGGGAGCGCGCACGCGTACCTCCGCCGATCCCGTCATGAGAGCCCTCTCTCTGCATTGCACATCGTAACGCTTTGTGTAATGTTACGCATTTCTGAGAGAAGGGACGCATCAAGGGAAGTGGCGACCAGCCCTTGGGCAGCGGCGAACTGCGATATCAACCCTTCGATGCGCGCAGCGCGGTCCGCCGCTGCGGCTCGGTCGTCTTCCAATGCTTGGAGGACGTCATCGAGTCGTGCAGCGGCCTCACGTGAGGAGCGAGTCACCAGCCACCCGCGCCAGTTGTTGTCCGCCGCGCGGAGGGAGCTGATCTGGGCGGCGAGCGCGTGCGGGGCCAGGCCCGAGTTGGGGTGGACACGCAGGATGCGCGCCGGAGAGCAGGCCACCGAACCGCCATCGCGGTCGACGACGGCCGCCGGTGATGGGGAGTTGGTGAAGACGACATCCCCCGGCTCGGTCCGCTGGGCATGGGGGTAGTCCGTGGCCAGCTCAAGAGCACCGAGGCCCCGGGCCGGCTCGGGTCGACGCATGGCGACGTCCGAGGCCGTGAAGACCCGCACGATGCCCTCCTCTCGCAGCCGGTCGATGGCGATGCGGGCGCCGCGGATCAGTCGGACATCGCCCTGGTCCACGAGCCGCTCCAACGGCAGCGTTTCCGCGGTCTCGCCGGTAGCCGGGTCGATGCGGATGGCGCCGATCATGGAGGGACGGGGGATCAGGAGGGCTGCATGTTCCGCCCGCATTCGGATGATGTCGGCAGCAGGATCGGCCACCCGTCGCTGATGAGGAACCGCGGCGATCGGCACCAGGCCGGCGCCCTCGGCAAGGACGTCCGCCGCCCGCATCACACGCAGGGCCGCGAATGCGCGCGTTCTGGCCAGCTGACCGCTCACACTCGCCAACGCATCGGTCACGATGGCCTCGATGATGTCTTTCGACAGCTCACGGTCTGTCACGTCCCCGGCCGCAAACCAGCGCTCGCCTACTGGCACCCGAGTCTGGGGACCGGTCAGCACCCAGACTCCGAGCCGTGTCCGCGGGTTATCGGAGCGCAGTCCAGCAGGGAGGCGGATTGCGCAGCGCAGACCACCCCGGACAAAGGTGTCGTCACGCAACCGGCGCGCCTCGGCATCGACGAGCGGATCGCACAGGAGGGCGGCCGGCCCGATGACGATGACCGGCTGGGTCGAGGTGAATTCCAGATGCGCATCGTCAATCCTGGTCAATGTGTCAACCGCCGAGCCGCCACACGCCACGACGTTGACGACGCCGAGCGCAGGCAGGTCCGGACCGAGCACTCCGGACGCAATGTCGGCCCGCTCGATCAGGAGCCGACGACGACTCCAACGGGCCTGGTCAGCGCTGCCACCAACCGTGACCGTGATGCCGATCCGCTCGTCCAGACGCGCCAGAGCGCGGGCGACCAGCGGCTGCGCCAGCCCGTCGGGATCTGCGATCAGCACGGAGTCGGTCGCCCGGTCGAGGGCAAAATCCGCGATGAGCGTTCCCCCCAAGTCGAGCGCCTGATCAGCGAGTTCACCCGTCCTCCCTGATCGCGCGCGCCACATGCGGTCGATCCGGCGCCCGGCGCCGACAACGTCATACGCGGCATCGGTGAGCAGGTCGACGAAGCCCGCCACATCCGACACAGAAGAGCCCAGAGCCTCGATCTCGGCATACAGAGTCTGGTTGTCAGGATCCTGTGCATCCGCGAGATCGAGGATGTCATCGGGTGTGGTCGCCCGGAGCTGCCGACCTGTGCACGCCTTCAAGGCAAGCAGCGCCGACGCTCCACGAAGGGACGTGTCCAGGTCGAGGCCAAAGTCGGGTAGGTCGCTGTGAGCCAGGGCGTCGTCGCGGAATTCGGGGTTGACGCCGCGACCCGTTCTCTCGAGCCACGACACGATCTCGCAACTGGCGAATCGCTCGACGCCATCAATGGTCGCGACGGGATCCGGAAAGGGAGCCAGCTCATCGCGAGCACGGCGCCTCTTGCGCCACATGGATACAACCGGCCTCCGCACGCCAGTCAGCGCAGCGATGTCCGACATGGACATCGTGGACTGGAGGACTGTGGGCATGTCAGCGACAGTAGCGCGGATTGTCGTTCGCGCGGCGCGATTGCTGATAACCCCTCTTATCAGTATCTAGCTCCGCCGCGACTGCGTTCGGGATGGATGGTGACCTTGTCATTGCAATCACGCACGTCAGGAGCAGCACCATGTCGACTCCCCCGCACGATCACAATCTCCCGCCCAACCCGCCGCCGTTCCCCGCGGCTGCCGGCGCGGGCGGCCAAGCGCCGGCCAAGAAGTCGAAGAAGCACCTGATCGGCTATCCCCTGGTTGCGCTGGTCGCCATGGGCGTCGGCGCGGCCTCTGGAAGCGGCGGCAACACGGCGACAACCGCATCGGGCGGACCGACCACCACCATGACCACGACAGCAACCAAGACCGAGGCACCGAAGGACGCGGCCACCGTGACCGAGACCGAAACGGCCACCGAGACGGAAACGGTCACGGCGAAGCCGTCCGGCGCGTCGTCAACAGTCCCCGGAGACGGGATCTATGAGGTTGGTCGCGACATCTTGGCCGGCACCTATTCATCCGCCAAGCCGGACAGCGGCAACTGCTATTGGGCGCGCCTGTCGAGCACCGACGGATTCGACGGAATTCTGGCCAACAACAACACGGCTGGGCAGTCGCTGGTCACGATCAAGGCATCGGACAAGTTCTTCGAAACGAACGGCTGCAGCGACTGGGTGCGCCGCTAGACCGACGAAGGAGAGTCGGCGACCTGCCCGGGGCCGCGAGACGCAGCCCACGGCAGGTCGCCGACTCGTTGACGTGCTTACTGCAGCTTGAGCCACTCCTCGGCCACCTGCACGGCATTCAGCGCGGCGCCCTTGCGCAGGTTGTCTCCGACCACAAAGAGGTTCAGCCCCTTGCCGTCCGGGGCAGCCTGGTCCGCCCGGACCCGGCCGACAAAGACCTCGTCGCGGCCGGTGGCCGCCAGCGGGTTGGGGACGTCGGCGACGATCACGCCAGGCGCACTCTTCAGCAGGTCGAGGGCTTCGCCGGGCGAGATGTCCCCGTCGAACTCGGCGTGGATCGCCAGCGAATGACCACTGAAGACCGGCACGCGCACGCACGTCCCGGAGACGCGCAGACCGGGGATGCGCAGGATCTTGCGCGACTCGTGCCGCAGCTTCTGTTCCTCGTCGGTCTCGCCCGACCCATCGTCGACGATCGAGCCAGCCAGCGGGACGACATTGAAGCCGACAGGCACGGCATACACCTGCGCCTCGGGGACGGCGACTGCGCGGCCGTCGAGGGCCAGGCCGGTGGGGTCGCCCGCGGCATACCCCCCGCGCAACTGCCGGTCGAGTTCTTGAACGCCCTTGCCCCCCGAGCCGGAGACGGCCTGATAGGAGGAGACATGCAATCGCACCAGAGAAGCCTTGTCGTGCAAGGGTTTCAGGACGGGCATCGCCGCCATCGTGGTGCAATTCGGGTTGGCAACGATGCCCTTGGGGATGGTGCGCAAATCGCTGGCGTTGACCTCACTGACGACGAGCGGGACCTCGGGATCCTTGCGCCACGCCGAACTGTTGTCGATGACGATCGCCCCGGCCGCGGCGACCTGAGGGGCGAACTCCTTCGAGCTCGCGCCGCCATTGGAGAAGAGGGCGATGTCGAGGCCGGAGAAGTCTGCGGTGGCCGTGTCCTCAACCGTGACCTCGCCATCGCCCCACGGCAGGCTCGTCCCCGCCGACCGCGCCGAGGCGAAGAAGCGAATGTCGTCGAGCGGGAAGCCACGCTCCGCAAGCAGGGTCCGCATGACCCCGCCGACCTGACCGGTTGCACCGAATACACCAACACGCATGCCTCCAGGATAGGAGAGCCCGCGCCGCCGCCGCGGGACGCTCTCAGCATCCGGCGGTGATCGATAAGCGTCAGAAGCCCAGTCGCTGCAACTGCTTGGGGTCGCGCTGCCAGTCCTTGGCCACCTTGACGCGCAAGTGCAGATAGACCCGGCGCCCGAGCAGGGCCTCGATGCCCGCGCGCGCGTCGGTGCCGACCTCCCGCAGCCGCGCGCCTCCCTTGCCGATGATGATCGCCTTCTGGCTGTCCCGCTCGACGAAGATGTCGACCCGGACATCGAGCATCGGCTTGTCCTCGGGCACGTCCTCGCGCTCGGTGATCTCCTCGAGCACGACGGCGATCGAGTGCGGCAGTTCGTCGCGCACGCCTTCGAGCGCCGCCTCCCGGACCAATTCCGCGATCCGGGTGTCGGTCTCCTCATCGGTGATGACGCCCTCGGGATAGAGCATCCCCGGCGCCGATGGCAGGTATGACGAGAGCACCTTCGCCACATCCGCCACCTGATCGCCGCGGGTCGCCGAGCAAGGCACGATGGCCGCCCAGTCCCCCAGCTGATCGATCGCGATGAGGTGCTCCGCGAGCCGCCTGCGGTCGACCTTGTCGATCTTGGTGGCGATCGCGACCACGGGCAGCTTGCGGCCGCGCATCAACTCGCTCAGCTCGGCGGCGATGAACCGGTCCCCCGGCCCGATGCGCTGGTCGGCCGGGAGACAGAAACCGACGACATCGACATCGAGCAGGGTCGCGCGCACGAGGTCGTTGAGCCGCTCCCCCAGGAGCGTGCGGGCCTTGTGCAACCCCGGCGTGTCCACGAGGATCAACTGGCTCTCGCGGCCGGTGACAATCCCGCGGATCGTATGCCGTGTGGTCTGCGGTTTGGAGGAGGTGATCGCCACCTTGTCTCCCACCAAGGCATTGGTCAGCGTCGACTTGCCGGCATTGGGCCGGCCGACCAGGCACGCGAATCCCGCGACATACGAAGGCTTTTCGGGCGTCATACGCGCTGCTCCGATCGAGCGGGGTGGAGCGCCTGGCTGGCGCTCTCGATGAGTTCTCCCTCGTCGGTCAGCACCGAGGGCAAGGGCGTGACCAGCACCGAGGCGATGCGATGGCGTCGCCCCGCCATGCGTTCGGCGGTCAGGGTATAGATGCCGACATCGCAGTGCGACCCCAGGATCGGGACCTGACCGAGCCGCTTGCCGATCAGGCCGCCGACGGTGTCGACGCCATCCTCGTCGAGGTCGAGATCGAAGGCATCGGCGAAGTCGTCGATATTCATCGTCGCCGGGATCCGATACCTGCCGTCCCCGAGGTCCTCGACGCCCGGAGTCTCCCGGTCATACTCATCGTCGATCTCACCGACGATCTCTTCGAGGATGTCCTCGATCGTCACCAGCCCGGCCGTGCCGCCATATTCGTCGACGACGATCGCGATGTGCACCGACCCCTGCTGCATCTCGCGCAGCAGGTCATCGACGGGCTTCGACTCCGGCACGAAGGGCATCGGCCGCATCAGTGATTCCACCGAGACAGCCGCCAAATCCGCTGCGCCAGCGGTCATTTGGCGCACGACATCTTTCAGGAAGATCAAACCGACGACATCGTCCGGACCATCGTCGACGACCGGCAGCCGCGAGAAGCCGGATCGGTTGAAGAGCGACATGGCCTGCCGCGCGCTCTTGCCGGCCTCGATCGAGACCATGTCGGTGCGCGGCACCATGACCTCACGGGCGACCGTGTCGCCCAATTCGAAAACCGAATGCAGCATCTCGCGCTCGTCGTCCTCGATCAGCGCGTTCTCCCCCGCGATGTCGACGAGATCGCGCAATTCCGACTCGCTCTTGAACGGGCCGTCACGATAGCCGCGCCCCGGCGTGACCAGATTGCCGAGCATGATGAGCAGTCGCGCGATCGGGCCGAGCAGCCGCCGCAGCCAGATCACCATCGGCGAGAGCGCGAGCGCGACGCCATCGGAATGCTGGCGGCCCAAGGTGCGCGGTGAGACCCCCACGGCAACGAAGGAGACCAGCGTCATCACCGCGATCGAGATCAGCAGCGCGCGCCAGAAGCCGTCCACGACGCTGGTCACGGCAAGCGTGATGCAGACGGCAGCGACGCTCTCGGCGACCGTTCGCAAGAAGGCCGTCACCGAGAGGTATGCCGCGCTGTCAGCCAGGATGGCCGCCAAAGCCGTTGCCCCACGGCGATTTTCGGACTCAAGCTCCTGGGCTCGCACCCGGCTGGAGCGGCCGATGGCCGCCTCCGCGAGCGCGATAGTGGACGCGAAGAGAACCGCGACCAGCGCGACCGCGATGAGTTGGCCGAGCATCGTGATCAGGCTTGCGGTCGGCCGCGGCCGGCGAGGAAGGTGAGCAGCAACTGCCGTTGCAGTTCGAACATCTCCTTCTCCTCCTCCGGCTCGGCGTGGTCATAGCCGAGCAGATGCAAGATGCCGTGGGTGGTCAGCAGAAGCAGTTCCTCCGCTGTGGCATGCCCGGCCTCGGCGGCCTGCTTGGCGGCCACACTGGGGCACAGGACGATATCGCCGAGCACCCCCTCCTGCGGGGTCTCGCCGTCGTGTCCCGGCCGCAATTCGTCCATCGGGAAGCTCATGACATCGGTGGGTCCCGGCAGGTCCATCCACTTCTCGTGCAGGACCGTCATCGTCGCCTCATCGACCAGGCGCAAGCACAGCTCGGCCTGCGGGTGCACCCGCAGCTCGGCCAGGACATAGCGCGAGAGATCGACCAACTCGACCTCGTCGAGCGCAAAGTCGGTCTCATTGAGGACGTCGACGCTCAACTCCGCTCCTTCCGGTGCTCACCGTGTGGGGTTGGTGCAAGGCGTCCCAGCGGCCATAGGCCTCGACGATGTCCCCGACGAGTCGGTGGCGCACGACGTCGACCGCCGTGAGATTGGCGAAGTGCACATCGTCGATGTCGGCCAAGATCCCCTGCACGACCTTCAGTCCGCTCTGGGTGCCGCCCGGCAGGTCGACTTGGGTGACATCCCCGGTCACGACGATCTTGGAGCCGAACCCAAGCCGGGTCAGGAACATCTTCATCTGCTCCGGTGAGGTGTTCTGGGCCTCGTCCAAGATGATGAAGGCGTCGTTCAGGGTGCGGCCACGCATGTATGCCAGCGGGGCCACCTCGATCGTCCCCGACGCCATCAGCCGCGGGATCGACTCGGGATCGATCATGTCGTGGAGTGCGTCATACAGCGGGCGCAGGTAGGGATCGATCTTGTCGTTGAGCGTGCCAGGCAGGAAGCCGAGCCGCTCGCCGGCCTCGACCGCGGGGCGGGTCAGGATGATCCGATTGACCTGCTTGGCCTGCAGCGCCGCGACGGCCTTGGCCATCGCGAGATAGGTCTTGCCGGTGCCCGCCGGCCCGATGCCGAAGACGATCGTGTGCGCGTCGATGGCATCGACATATAGCTTCTGATTCAGCGTCTTGGGCCGGATCGTGCGGCCGCGGTTCGAGACGATATTCATCGTCAGGACATCGGCGGGACGCTCGACCGACTGGCTGCGCAGCATGCTGATCGACCGCTCGACGGCATCGCGATTGAGCGGCTGACCGGCCTCGATGACGATCAACAACTCATCGATGGTGCGCTCGATCAGTGCCAGATCGGCGCTCGGCCCGGTCATCCGGAATTCGTTGCCACGCACCAGGATCTGCACGTGCGGGAAGGCACGTTCGAGGGTGCGCAACATCTCGTCGCGCGGCCCGAGCAGGGAGACCATGGGCACCGCGGACGGGATCTCGACGATGTGCAGCGGCTGCACGGGCTGCGGCTGGCCGCTCGCCTCTGGGGAATGCTCAGTCATGGGTCCTGACATTCTATGGGCTCTCCACGCCCGAGGCCCCCGATATATCTCGCCCCGCCGGGTTGCCGATCGCCCCCTCAGCCCGGCGGCCAGGCGAGCGATCGCCCACCCAGCAGGTGGAAATGCACGTGGAAGACACTCTGGCCCGCGTCCGGCCCGGTGTTGGTGACCAGCCGATAGCCGGTGTCCAGCGCCTCCAATGCTGCAACCTCCCCCGCGAGCGCGAGCACCGCCGCAGCGTCCTGGGGGTATGCCGCGAGCTCGGCCGCCGTGACCACGTGCCGCTTGGGCACGATCAGGACATGGGTCGGGGCCTGCGGGTGCAGGTCGCGGAAGGCCAGCGCGAGGTCGCTCTCCGCGACCACCTCCGGCTCGATCTCCCGGGCCACGAATCGACAAAAGAGGCAGTCGCTCATGCACCACAACCTAGCCGCGTCAACCGATTTGCCGTCCGGCGCGTCCTCAAGGGCGTGACAATGTCCGTTGTGGCGCGACCTGTGACTGACCTCGGGTCGCTCAGCGCTGACCAGGCGCTCGAGGCGCTCTATGCCTCGCACTGGACCGCAATGGTGCGGCTGGCCTGGCTGTTCGTGCACGATCAGGGCGTCGCCGAAGACATCGTCGCCGACGCCCTCGTGCGTCTGCACCAACGTTGGGGCCACCTCGACGACAAAGACATGGCGGTCGGCTATCTGCGCCGCAGCGTCGTCAATGCCGCGCGATCGGTGATCCGGCATCGCACCGTCGAAGCCAACTATCTCGCGCGCGCCGGCACCCGCGCCGAGGCCACCGCGACTGCCCCCAGCGCGGAGAAGCTGGCGCTGGACCAGGTCGGGAATGCCGCGATCCTGCGCGAACTCGACCGTCTCCCCCGCCGCCAGCGCGAAGTCCTGGTGCTGCGCTATTACTCCGACCTGTCCGAGGCCCAGATCGCCGACACCCTCGGCATCGCTCCCGGCTCGGTCAAGGCCCACGCGCACCGCGGCCTCGCGACGCTGCGCGCCACTCTCACCAATCCCGCCCGTTCCACCGGGGAGGAGACTTGATGGACCACCCACCCGCGCAACGCGATCCCGTGGAAGAGGCCCTGCGCGCCGCCCTGGCGGCGGACGCGACCTCGATCACGCCTGCCGAACGACTGGCAGCAATCCAGGACCAGGTCCGTATGCAGCCCGCCGCCCCCCGACGCGCCACCCGTTGGCTCTCGCTCGCCGCCGCGGCCGCGGTGGTCGGGGTCGTCGGCAGCGTCGCCGCGGTCGACCTCTGGCGCGATGCCCATCCCTCGGACCCGCTCGCCTCCACCACGATCTCGGCCAGCACTCCATCGGAGCCGCCAGCCACCCCGACGACCAGCGCGCAAACCCTCAGCCCCTCGGCGCTGCCGGTCTATTTCCCCGCCACCAATGACACCGACATGCAGACGTGGCTGCTCACCCGCACCTTCATCACGCCGGCGGCGGGCGCGGCAACGGATCCGGCGAGCCGGATCAACGCTGCCTTGACCTGGGCGATGCGCTCGGATGTGGTCTATCCGGTCGCCGATCTGGCGCCGCCGTGGCACGGCATGGATGTCAAGCAGGTCAACATCGCCGATGACCTGATCACGATCACCTTGGCCAGCGGCGGCACAGCAAACCTGTGGTCGGAGCAGGCCGAACGCTCCGTCATCGCGATGTTCGTCTGGACCGCACAGGCCGTCCTGGGCCGGGGCCGGGTGCCGGTCACCTTTGTGCTCGCCGACGGGGGCCGCGCCCTCTTCGACCGCTTCCCCGCGGCCGATCGCTATGACCGCGAAGCCTCCGACCAGCTCACCGGCGTCGTGGCGCCCGTCTGGATCGACCTACCCGGCATCGATCAGGTGCTCTCGGCGGGCAAGGCGATCTCGGTCCGCGGGCTCGCGCTGGCTCCCTCCTCGCCCCTGTCCTGGCAACTGCGGCGCGCGCAAGGAATGACCGAAGTAGCGACGGGGAGCACGACCGCCGATGAGGCGAGGCCGCAGGCCGCCTTCGCGTTCACGGTCGACGCCCTACCCGAGGGGACCTACTACCTGACCGTATCCGCTGCCGGACGGGCAGGAAACCCGCAGGTGCCGGCCTGGGAAACGGTCACTCTCTTCCGGGTCCGCTGACCGACCACGTGGGGGCGCCGCGGCCGGCCCCGAAGGCGCCGTCAGCGCCAGCGATCCTCTGCCGAGATGACGGCGATCGCTGCCGGACCGGCCGAGGAGGAGCGCAGCACCGAGGGGCCCAGGCGCCGCACCTGAGCACCGGCCGCCGTCAGCGTCGCGACCTCGCTCTCGCTGATCCCGCCTTCCGGCCCGACGATCAGGACGACCTCGCCGGCCGCCGGGACGGGGGTGCTCGCCAGCGAGACCGGCGCGTCCTCGTGCAGGACATAGGCCACGCAGGCGTGCGGGATCCGGCGGGCCAGTCCGGCCGTATCGAGCAGCGGCTCCACCTCGGGCACCCACGCCCGACGGCTCTGCTTGGCTGCTGCCCGGACCGTGTCGACCCACTTCTGGCGGGACTTCTCGGCCCGCTCCCCGCGCCATTGCACGATCGAGCGGTCGGCCTGCCACGGGATGATCCGGTCCACGCCATACTCCGTGGCCGCCTCGATCGCCGCCTCGTCCCGGTCGGATTTCGCCAGCCCCTGCACGAGGGTGATCCGCGGGCCGTCGATGACCTCGTCGCGGACCTGTTCCACCTCGATCGTCAGTTCCCCGGCACCAGCCTCGACGACCCGCCCGGTCACCCGCCGGCCGAGGCCGTCGGTGACCTGCAATCGCTCGCCCGCGCGCAAGCGCTTCACCGTTGCTGCGTGCCGGCCCTCCGCCCCACCGAGGGTGTATGCCGTGCCGGGCGCCATCCCCGCGAGGTCAGCGGGGTCGGCCAGGAACATCGGGAGAGTCATCGGTTCACCGCGTCTTGAAGGCGTCGCGCAGTTTGCCCATGAAGCCGTGCTCGCCGGCCGACAGCTTGCCGGCCGGGGCGTCCTCACCGCGCAGGGTCGCGAGTTGGCGCATCAGCGCCTCCTGCTCCGCATCGAGCTTCGTCGGGGTGCGCACATCGGTGTGGACGATCAGATCGCCGCGCCCGCCGGCGCGCAGGTGGGTCACGCCGAGGCCGCGCAGGGTGACCGTCTCACCGGGTTGGGTGCCGGCCTTGATGTCGATGTCCTGCACGCCGTCGAAGGTCTCCAGCTTCATCGCCGCCCCGAGCGCCGCCGCGGTCATCGGGATTGGCAAGCTCGCGTGCAGATCGTCACCGCGCCGGGTGAAGACGGGATGGTCGGCGACGGCCACCTCGACATAGAGGTCACCGGGTTGACCACCGCCGGGGCCGACCTCGCCCTCACCCGCGAGATGGATCCGGGTGCCGGTGTCGACACCGGCCGGGATAGCGATCGTCATGGTGCGCTGAGTGCGCACCCGGCCCTGGCCGGAGCACTCGAAGCACGGATGGGTGATGACCTCGCCGAAGCCCTGGCACGCCTGACACGGCCGGCTCGTCATCACCTGTCCGAGGAAGCTGCGCTGGACTTGCTGGACCTCGCCTCGGCCACCGCATATATCGCAGCGCCGCGTGCCAGTGCCAGGCTGAGAACCATCGCCCTTGCACGTGCCACACGCGGCGGCCGTCTCGATGGTCAGGTCCTTCTCGCCGCCGAAGACGGCATCGACGAGGTCGATCGGCAAGCGCACCAGACCGTCCTGGCCGCGGCTGGTGCGGCTGCGCGGACCCCGGCTCGGCGCCCCCGCTCCGGCACCGAAGAAGGCATCCATGATGTCGCTGAAGGAGAAGCCCTGCCCAAAACCGGCGGCCTGACCGCCATACGGGTCATTGCCCATGTCGTACTGACGGCGCTTGTCGGGGTCGGACAGCACGTCATACGCCTGGGAGACCCGCTTGAACTCCTCTTCGGCGTCCGCGCCCGGGTTGACGTCCGGGTGCAGCTTGCGAGCCAGGCGCCGATAGGCCTGCTTGATGGCCTCGGGGCTCGCATCCCGGGAAACCCCGAGATCCTGGTAGTAGTCGTTCACCTGGTCCTCAATCGATTGGTTAGGTCGTGCCTCACGGGGCGAGCAGCCCGGAGATATATGCCGCGACAGTGCGGACGGCAGTCATGCTCGCCGGATAGTCCATGCGCGTCGGCCCGACGACACCGATGCCGCCGACCAACTCCCCGCCGCTGCCATAGCCGGTGGTCACCATCGAGGTGGACTGCAACTGCGTCACGGGATTCTCGTGGCCGATGCGCACCGCGATGTGCTCACCACCGGCCGTGGAGAGCAACCGCAAAAGCACCACATGTTGTTCCAAGGCATCCAACACCGGCTCCAGGGTCGCGGGGAAATCGGCCGGGTGCCGCACCAGATTGGCGGTGCCAGCGATCATCACGCGCTCCTCGCGTTCCTCCACCAGGGCCTCATCCAGCACGCCGACCACCCGGCGCACGACATCGCGTTCGGCCGGGGCGAAGGCATCGGGCAGCGCGGACAAGGCGGTGGCGGCATCCACGAGCCGCCGGCCGGCCGCCGCCGTGTTGATCCCGGAGCGCAGGCGCGCGACCAGATCGGCGCCATCGTCGGCGAACTCCCACTCCACGTCCAAGACGCGTTGCTCGACCCGGCCCGAGGTCGTGATCAGCACCACCATCAGGCGCGATCCACCCATCGGGACAACTTCGATATGCCGCACGCTGGAGCGGGTCAGCGACGGATATTGCATCATCGCGACCTGCCCGGTCAGCGAGGAGAGCAGCCGCACCGTGCGGTCGATGACATCGTCGAGATCGACCGGATCGTGCAGGAACTGAGCGATCGCCGCCTGCTCCGCCCGGCTCATCGGCTTGAGTTGCGAGAGCCGGTCGACGAAGAGCCGGTAGCCCGCATCGGTCGGGATCCGGCCCGCGCTCGTATGCGGCGCCGCGATCAGCCCTTCTTCCTCCAGCGCGGCCATGTCATTGCGGATGGTCGCGGCCGAGACCCCGAAGGCATGCCGCTCCAAGAGCGCCTTGGAGCCGACCGGCTCACTGGTTTGGACATAGTCCGAGACGATGGCGCCGAGCACGGCGATCCGGCGCTCAGCGGAGAGGGGGCGCTCGATCGTCATACCTGCATTCGCCTCCTGCCCGGCGGGATGATTCTCGGCCGAAGGCATTGGCACTCCGGCACACCGAGTGCCAATTCTACGTCCCGCCGGGCCCACGCCATAAAGTCCTCGGGTGAGCGATCGGTATGGCAGCGATGTCCTGTCCGGAGACTGGCGACGGCCCGCGCGGGGCCGGGCCGTCGATCAGCCCGCGCAGCCGGGCCTGGTGGTCGAGGAGGTGGAGACCGGCTGGGTCGGCGCGATCATCGGCGTCGAAAAGATCGGTGGCCAGCACGTGGTCAGCCTCGAGGACCGCCGCGGCAAGGTCCGCGCCTTCCCCCTCGGCCCCGGCTTCCTCCTCGACGGCGCCCCCGTGCGCCTGATTCCGTATGCCGCGCCGCGCACCCCCCAAGCGCCCGCTCGCACCGCGAGTGGTTCCCTCGCGGTCGCCGGGGCCCGAGCCAAGGTCGCCGCCGCCTCCCGCATTTTCGTCGAGGGCACCCACGATGCCGAACTCGTGGAGAAGGTCTGGGGAGCCGACCTGCGCATCGAGGGGGTGGTGGTTGAGGTGCTGCACGGCGTCGATGACCTGTCCGCGGTGCTGGCCGACTTCGGACCGACCGAACGTGCCCGCGCCGGCATCCTGGTGGACCATCTCGTCGCCGGGAGCAAGGAATCGCGGATCGCGAGCGAGGCGATCGCGCGCTTCGGCAGCGATCGCGTCCTGATCGTCGGTCATCCGTATGTCGATGTCTGGCAAGCGATTCGACCCGAGCGAGTGGGGCTGCGCGCGTGGCCGGTCATCCCCCGGGGCCAGGACTGGAAGGCGGGCATCGCGGCGGCGCTGGGGTTGGCGCATACGAGCACCGAAGACATCGGCTTGGTCTGGAAGCACTTGCTCTCGCGCGTGCGCAGCTATGCCGATCTGGAGCCGGCCTTCTCCGGGCGCGTCGAGGAACTCATCGATTTCGTGACCGACCCGGCCGGGTGAGGTGCGGGTCGGCCCTGATCCGACCCCGGCGCGCGCCCCGAAACGGTCCCGCACGGGATCACCAGGCGCCTGGGTGCGGTTGTATTAGGTGCAGGCACGCTTCCCGAGACCGTCTCGGGAGCCTCGCACCAAGGGGAAAAGACGCTATGACGCAGCAGCCGAACCCGGCCGACCCGCTCTATCCGGACTCGACCGCGCCCAGCTATCCGACCACCCCCAGCTATCCGAGTGCGCAGACGCCCCCGCCGCCGTCCGCCACGGATGCCCCGGCGTGGCCGCAGAGCCCGCCTCCGCCGAGCAACCCCTATCCCCCGGCCGGGGATCAGCCGAGCGGCGCCTATCAGAGCGCCGCCGCGCCGATGACTCCACAGCAGGAACGCACCTGGGGCATGCTGGCGCACCTGATCCCACTCGTCTGCTTCGTGCTCAGCGCCGGCACCTTGGGCTTCGTGGCCTCGCTCGTCATCTACTTCATGTACAAGGACCGCGGCCCGTTCGTGCGCGCCAATGCCGCGAACTCGCTAAACATCCAGATCATCACCGGCATCGGCCTGCTCGTCTCGGCCATCCTCATGCTCGTGCTGATCGGCTTCATCACCTATCCGCTGATCTGCCTCTGGGCGATCATCGTCCACATCATCGCCGCCTCCAAGGCGAGCGCCGGTGAGTGGTACAACCCGCCGATGACGCCGCGCATCGTGCGCTGAGCCCTCAGCTCGCCAAGCCGAGCAGCCGCCGCACCACCGTGTCGGCGAGCAGCCGCCCCCGCTGGGTCAGCACGACCCGGCGGGGGCGGCCTGCGTCCGCCTCCGCCACCTCGATCAGCCCGTCCGCAACCAGAGCAGGTATGCCGTGCGCCCCCGCCCCCGCGAGGCTCGCGACCGGGAGCCCCTCGCGCAGCCGCACCCCGAGCAGGACCTGCTCGTCATACCTCTGCTCGGGGCTCAGGATCTCGCGGGCGGCGGCCGGCGATGCGCCCTGGGTGAGCCGATCGGCATACGCACCAGGGTGTTTGACATTCCACCAGCGCACGCCGCCGATGTGGCTGTGGGCACCGGGGCCGAATCCCCACCAGTCCGCGCCGCGCCAATAGGCCAGATTGTGCCGGCACTCCTTGCCCGGGCGCGACCAGTTGCTGACTTCGTACCACGCATAGCCGGCCGCGGTGAGCAACCGGTCGGCGAGTTCGTATTTGTCGGCCTCGTCATCGTCATCCGGCATCGTCAGCACGCCCCGGCGCACCTGGGCGGCCAGCTTGGTGCCCGCCTCGACGACCAGGGCATAGGCGGAGATGTGGTCTGGTTCGAGGGCGATCGCAGCCCTCACACTCTCGGCCCAGTCGGCGAGGGACTCCCCGGGCGTGCCATAGATCAGATCGAGGCTGACATCGAGCCCGGCCGCCCGCGCACCGGCGACCGCCCGACCGACCGCCGCCGGGTCATGCGTGCGTTCCAAGGTGGCGAGCACGTGCGGGACCGCCGACTGCATACCGAAGCTGACGCGGGTGAAGCCGCCGTCACGCAGCCGCCGCAGGCTCGCCGGGGTGACCGAGTCGGGATTGGCTTCGGTGGTGACTTCGTGGAGCGCGTCGAGGGACCAGTGCCGGCCAAGCCGCCGCAAGACGGCGACGAGATCGGAACCGTCCAGCAAGGTCGGCGTCCCACCTCCAACGAAAATGGTTGTGAGAGAACGCTGCCCACCCTCGCGGAGCACCCGTGCGGCGAGATCGATCTCCCGGTCGAGCGCGGCGCGATAGGTGGTGGTCGCGGCGGCGGGGCCGGTCAACTCCCCGGGGGCGTAGGTGTTGAAATCGCAGTAGCCGCAGCGCACCGTGCAAAAGGGCACGTGCACATAGGCGGCCAAGGGTCCGCCGGCTGCGGCCGTCAGCGCGGCCACTGGCAGCGAGCCGTCGGCGGGTGCGGGATCGCCGTCGGGGAGGGCGCTGGGCGGCATACCCGAATCCTCTCAGGCCGAGCCACGGGCGCCGTCCACGTCCTAGCGGTGGCGGGGCGCGGCGTGTCCAGCGCGACACGCCGCCCGAGCGAAAATTCCTGAAATTCACCTCGAGCTAGCGGTTGTCCATGGGCCGTTCCCGGGATAGAAATGTCCTATCGCAAACGCCTCCGGGCGGGAGCGACAAGACGAACCTTCGGGTTCGACCTCGACGCGAAACGTGTTTCGTGTCAACCCGATTCCAGCGCTTCGGCGCAGGAATCATGAGACGGGCCTCGGCCCGAATCACCCCGTTCGGACTTCGGTCCGAACACCGATCACGACTTCGGTCGTGATCACCCCGCACCACTTCGGTGGTGCACCGACCTCGACTCCGGTCGAGATCGAGAGGGCCTCGGAAACTCATACTTTCCGAGGCCCTCACCTATGTGCCCTGGGGCCCACGACCTAGGCTGGCTCGCGTGCAGCAACGATGGATCGACCTCGACGGCGTCGTCAACATGCGCGATCTCGGCGGCCTGCCGACGCGAGAGGGCCGGAGCATCAAATTCGGCCGGCTCATCCGTTCGGACAACCTGCAAGACCTCTCTCCCGCCGACGTCGAGCACCTGACCGGCCGGCTCGGCGTCACCGATATCGTCGATCTGCGCTCGGAGAAGGAGCTTCGGATCACCGGGGACTCGCCGCTGCGGGCCACCGCGCTGCGCCATCACCACCACAGCTTCATCGCCGAACACGCACCGGGAGAAGAGGATCCGGATTTCCTGTCCGATCAACCGCGACCCGACCTGCCGGCCAAGGACGCGGACTACTGGACCCAGCACTATCGCGGCTATCTCACCGAACGGCCGGATTCGGTCTCGGCCGCCGTCTCCGTGATCGCCACGGCCCCCGGGGCGACGATCGTGCACTGCGCCGCCGGCAAGGATCGCACCGGGACCGTCGTCGGCCTCGCACTCTCCGTCGCCGGCGTGCCCGACGAGGAGATCATTGCCGACTATGTGCTGACCGCCGAGCGGATCGAGCGCATCATCGACCGGCTGATCGATCGCGACCCCTATCGGATCTCGCTGCGAGACCAGCCGCGATCCGAACAGATCCCCCTCGCCTCCTCAATGCAGGCCCTGCTGCGGATGGTCGATGACGAGTATGGCGGCGCCGCGGCCTGGCTGCTCGCGCACGGCTGGACGGGCGCGGACATCGCCGCCTTGCGGGCCAAATTGTTGGCCGACTGAGGTCGCGTCAACTCCAGATGCCGTAGCGACGGTTCCAGTTCTGCGCGCCGGTGTAGGCGTCCACCATCCCCCAGATCCACACGCCCAAGATCATGGGGATGCCGATGAGCACCAACACCAGCGGCCAGGAGACGAAATAGAGCAGCAGGATCAGCACGCCCTTGCCGACCTCGCCATTGATCATCGTCCCCAGCCCGGGGATGAAGAAGGAGGCGAGCAGCGACAACCCGGGATTCTTGGGGGCGACCGGCCCCACGGCATACGAGGGCAGGTAGCCCGGCTGACCATAGGGCGCCTGGCCGTAGGGCTGGGCACCATAGGGCGGCTGGGCGTAGGGCTGCTGCCCGTATGCCGTGGGCCCGCCCCCGTAGGGGGGCGCGGCCGGCCCGGCACCGTCCTGCGGCCATGCGGCCTGCGGCATACCGACCCACTGCCCGCCGTCCCAATAGCGCGTGGAGCCGTCGCCTTGCGGATACCAACCAGCGGGTGCTGCACTCATCGCCGAACTCCTACTTCTTGGCCTTCTCGATGCTCGCGGCATCGGAGGTCAGCGCGGCGATGAAGGCCTCCGGCGGCACCTCGACCGAGCCGATATTCTTCATCCGCTTCTTGCCCGCTTTCTGCTTTTCCAGCAGCTTGCGCTTGCGGCTGATGTCGCCGCCATAACACTTGGCCAGGACGTCCTTGCGGATGGCGCGGATGTTCTCCCGGGCGATGACCCGGGCGCCGACGGCGGCCTGGATCGGCACCTCGAACTGCTGGCGTGGGATGAGTTCCTTGAGCTTGCCGGCCATCATCACGCCATACCCATAGGCGCGATCCTTGTGCACGATCGCGGAAAAGGCGTCCACGGCCTCGCCCTGGAGCAGGATGTCGACCTTGACCAGATCGGCGACCTGGTCGCCATCGGGTTCATAGTCGAGGCTGGCATAGCCGCGGGTGCGCGACTTGAGCTGATCGAAGAAGTCGAAGACGATCTCGGCGAGCGGCAGGGTGTAGCGCATCTCGACGCGGTCCTCGGAGAGGTAGTCCATGCCGCGCAGGGTGCCGCGCTTGCCCTGGCAGAGTTCCATGATGGCGCCGATGAACTCGCTGGGCGCGAGGATGGTCGCGCGCACGATGGGCTCGCGGACCTCGGCGATCTTGCCGCCGGGGAACTCGCTGGGATTGGTGACGGTGATCTTCTTGCCGTCCTCCATCTCGACCTCATAGACCACATTGGGCTGGGTCGAGATCAGGTCGAGGTTGAACTCGCGTTCGAGGCGCTCGCGCACGATCTCGAGGTGCAGCAGGCCGAGGAAGCCGCAACGGAAGCCGAAGCCGAGGGCGGCACTGGTCTCCGGCTCATAGACCAAGGCGGCGTCGTTGAGCTTGAGCTTGTCGAGGGCCTCGCGCAGATTGGGATAGTCCGAGCCGTCGATCGGATAGAGACCGGAGAAGACCATCGGCTTGGGGTCGCGATAGCCCCCGAGGGCCGTGCTCGCCGGCTTGGCGAGATTGGTGACGGTGTCGCCCACCCGGCTTTGCCGCACATCCTTCACACCCGTGATGAGATAGCCGACCTCCCCGACGCCGAGGCCCTTGCCGGGCACCGGCTCGGGGCTGATGACGCCGATCTCGAGCAGTTCGTGCTGGGCGCGCGTGGACATCATGACGATGCGCTCACGTGGATTGAGGTTGCCGTCGACGACGCGGACATAGGTCACGACGCCGCGATATGTGTCATAGACGGAGTCGAAGATCATCGCGCGCGCCGGTGCGTCCGGGTCGCCGACCGGCGCCGGAAGTTGGCGAATGATCTCTTGGAGAAGGACTTCCACGCCCACGCCGGTCTTGCCCGAGACCTGAAGGCAGTCCTCGGGTTCGCAGCCGATGAGGCCGGCGAGCTCCGCGGCATACTTCTCCGGCTGGGCGGCCGGCAGGTCGATCTTGTTCAGGACGGGGATGATCGTCAGCTCGTTCTCCATCGCCAGATAGAGATTGGCGAGGGTCTGCGCTTCGATCCCCTGGGCCGCGTCGACGAGCAGCACCGCGCCTTCGCACGCGGCCAGGGAGCGGCTGACCTCATAGGTGAAGTCGACGTGCCCGGGAGTGTCGATCATGTTGAGGGCGTATGTCGTGCCGTCGAGTTCCCAGGGCATCCGCACCGCCTGGGACTTGATCGTGATGCCGCGCTCACGCTCGATGTCCATCCGGTCGAGATACTGGGCGCGCATGGCCCGCTCGTCGACGACACCGGTGAGTTGGAGCATCCGATCGGCGAGGGTGGACTTGCCGTGGTCGATGTGGGCAATGATGCAGAAGTTGCGGATCAACTCCGGCGGCGTGGCGTGCGGCTGCAGCGCGGCGCGGGCACGGGGTGACACGGTGGATGCGATCCTTTGAGCTGAGCGGACGGGGCACTGACCATCCAGTCTCCCATGCCCGCCCCGCCGCGCCGACGCGCCCGGGCCGGGAGGCGGCTCAGGTGCACCTGCGCCGGGGCCGGGGCGCACGGCATACGGAATGATCGGGGCTGCTTGTCCGTTGGTGGCAGCGACTTCAGGAGGGCTGTATGACGATCCACCACCCCATGCCGGGGCCGCCCGGCGCGCCACCGATGGTGCCGGTGCACGACGAGGCCCGGCGCCGGGAGATTCGCGGGGCGCTGCGCCACCCGCTGGA
>Ga0075158_10001127_pt1 | contig 20536 bp, 17 predicted proteins | sample JI91814BDNA_FD_70968 | JGI IMG/M metagenome (GOLD analysis project Ga0075158, IMG submission 70968) | Wastewater effluent complex algal communities from Wisconsin, to seasonally profile nutrient transformation and Carbon sequestration -... | ecosystem: Engineered > WWTP > Effluent > Algae... | reverse complement strand
TCGACGGGACGTTCACCTATCCGGTCACCGACTACACCGGGCTGCTCGTCCTCGACGCCAATATCCCGGTCATCGACCACCTCAAGGCGCGCACCCGGCTCGACGCCGACGGCGCAGCCGGCGAGGTCGGCTCAACCACCGAGGGGACGGTGCTGCTCAAGCGCGAGTCCTATGCCCACTCCTACCCGCACTGCTGGCGCTGCCGGCAGCCGCTGATCTATATGGCGGTGTCGAGCTGGTTCGTCTCGACGACGACCATCCGCGAGCGGATGATGGAGCTCAATCAGGAGGTCACCTGGGTGCCCGCGCACATCCGCGACGGGCAATTCGGGCGCTGGCTGGAGAACACCCGCGACTGGTCGATCTCGCGAAACCGCTTCTGGGGCAGCCCGATCCCGGTCTGGCGCTCGGACAACCCGGAGTTCCCGCGGGTCGACGTCTATGGCTCGCTGGATGAGTTGGAGCGCGACTTCGGCGTGCGCCCGGACAACCTCCACCGGCCCTTTATCGACGAGCTGACGCGTCCCAACCCCGACGACCCGACGGGTGCCTCGACGATGCGGCGGGTCACCGACGTTTTCGATTGCTGGTTCGAGTCGGGGTCGATGCCCTTTGCCCAGGTGCACTACCCCTTCGAAAATCGCGAGTGGTTCGACCACCACTTCCCGGGCGACTTCATCGTCGAATACATCGGGCAGACGCGTGGGTGGTTCTACACCCTGCACGTGCTCGCGGCCGCGCTCTTCGACAAGCCGGCCTTCCAGACGTGCGTCTCGCACGGCATCGTGCTGGGCAATGACGGGCTGAAGATGAGCAAGTCGTTGCGCAACTATCCCGACGTCCGCGAGGTCTTCGATCGCGACGGCGCTGACGCGATGCGATGGTTCCTGATGTCGTCACCGATCCTGCGCGGCGGCAACCTGATCGTCACCGAGCAGGCGATCCGCGAGTCGGTCCGGCAGGTGCTGCTCCCGCTGTGGAACGTCTGGTACTTCTTCTCCCTCTACGCCAATGCGTTGGGGGAGAACGGGTATGAAGCTAAGCGCTCCACCGCGTCGACGCATCCGATGGACCGCTACTTGCTCGCGAAGTTGCGCGACTATGTCGCCGAGTCGACCGAACAACTCGACCGCTTCGAAGTGGCGTCGGCGTGTGACACGACGCGATCCTTTCTCGACGTGCTCACCAACTGGTATGTCCGCCGGTCGCGAGAACGCTTCTGGGACACCGGATCCGGCGACCGCGCCGCGACCGAGGCGGCTTTCGACACGCTATGGACGGTGCTCGAGACCGTATGCCGCGTGACCGCCCCGCTGATGCCGCTCACCACCGAGGAGGTATGGCGCGGCCTCACCGGCGAGCGGTCGGTGCACCTGACGGACTGGCCGGGTCTCGATGACCTGCCCGCCGATCCCGCGCTGGTGGAGGCGATGGACCGGATACGCGACATCTGCTCGGTCGCGTCCTCGCTGCGCAAGGCGGCCGGGCTGCGGGTTCGCCTGCCCTTGGCGCGCCTGACCGTGGTCACCGATCACGCCGACGCGCTGCGACCGTTCGCCGACATCGTCGCCGACGAGGTCAATGTCAAGGCTGTCGAGTTTCTTGACGCCGAGCAGGCGAAGGCTTCGGACTTCGGTGTCTCGCAGCGCCTTACGGTCAACGCGCGCGCGGCCGGCCCGCGCCTGGGCAAGCAGGTGCAGACCGTGATCGCGGGCTCGAAGTCGGGGGACTGGTCGGTCGAGGCCGACGGCACGGTGGTGTGCGCCGGCATACCGCTGGTCGACGGCGAGTTCGCGCTGGAGACGACGATCGCCGACGGCTCGGGCGGCCGCCAGGCGACGGCGATGCTCAGCCACGGCTTCGTCGTCCTGGACACCGACGTCGACGTCGACCTCGAGCTCGAGGGCGCCGCCCGGGACCTGATCCGCGAAGTGCAAAAGGCGCGCCGCGACGCCGGTCTGGACGTCTCGGATCGCATCGCGCTGACGGTGGTTGGGCCGGAATTCGTCCTGCGCGCGGTCCGGGCGCATGAGGAGTTGGTCCGCGGCGAGACCCTGACCACCTACCTGGAGTTGCTCGGTGATCTCGCCGAACTCAACCTCACGGAGACCGATGTCACCGGCGTGACGGTGGGTGAGCGCTACCCGGCCAAGCTGATGGTGGCCCGCTGGCAAGGCTGACGCCCGCGTGGTGGACGGGTCAGCCGGTGCGCGCCGCGCCCTGGCGGTCATCGCCGGGCGCGGCAGGTCGCCCGGATCGACCATCCCCTCGGCGGGGCGCGCCGTCACGAGGCGAGTCGCGGCCGCAACGGCACGTTCGACGAACTCCAGGCGCGCCCGCACCTGCAACTCCGCGGCCGCGACGAGTAGTTCACCCAATCGCTCGTCGGCCCCGGCCGGCCGTGCCCTTCGTACCTCGGCCAGATTGCGCAACTCCTGCAACAGATCTCGACGCACCACCCGCAGCGTCGCGTCGAGAATGTCGGGGTGTCCCAGCCGGCTGGCCGCCATCACCTTCAGGATGAGATCGTCCCGGTAGCCCGCGGAAGCACCCTCCGACTCCAGCAGCCACCGGTCGATTTCCTTGCGCCCGGGTGTCGTCAGGGCCTAGACGACCCGGTCGGGGCGGTGGGCCTGCTGCTCGGCGTTCGCCACCGCATACCCGTCGCGGACGAGCCGGCCGAGCACCTGATAGACGTGCCCGATGTTGAGGCCGCCCCATTGCGGTCCCATCGTCTCTTCGAAGCGCGCCTTGAGGTCGTACCCATGGCGCGGGCCATCGACGAGAAGCGCGAGGACGGCATGGTGCAGGGCCATGCGGAGAGTATGGACGCACCTCCGCTTGTGGACCGGCTGGCGAGGCGGGGCGCGCTCGGGCCGGAGGGCTATGACAAAGCGCTCAACCGCGAACTGATCGACGCCCACGGAACTCCCTCCGGCAGCGGCACCTTCGACTCGGACACCGCCTATCGCGACCTCCTCGACGCGATGGCGACGCCGGCCACCGAAGGCAAGTACTACGCCCGAAGCGTCTTGCGCATCCAGCGCACCAGTTCGGTCACTCTCACCGCCGACGCCAGCGGGCGCTTCGTCCCCGGCCCCGGCGGAGGACGACGACCTGGGCTGGGGCGTCAGCGATCTGACCGGCGATGTCGCCGACTCGGTCATCCCACCCGGCGGGGATGACGCGCGCGTGCGCACGCTCGCCGGCTACTTCGCCTCCCCAGCCCTCAATCCGCCGGCGCTGGTCAAGGTCGGCGTGTTCGACGCACTCAAACTTCCGGGCAGCACTTCGCTCGGGCGGGTGCCGCTGGGCACCTTCGCTTTCACGCCGGCGCAGGGCGCCTACGCCGCGAGCCGGGCGATCCTGCACGATGCGCCCTGGCTCCCGGCGACCAATCTGACCGGCTATCTCGACTCGCCGCCGCTGACGTTGACCACCCTCGATGCCGCGGGCGTTTTCAGAGACGCGCGCGTGTGGTCACAGCCCGACTACGGGGGGATCGTCATACCGGAGCGGCCGCCGTTGACCGACGCCCGCTGTCCGCGATCCGGGTTCGGGTCGCGGGGGTGTCGGGCGTCGCTCCGGTGGACCGCGAGCGGGTGCGCGGCGTCGCCCAGGACATCGCCCGGCTGACCGGTATCGACGTCGACATCACGATGGGCTCCTCGCCCGGTCCTCAGCGCATCGCCAATCCCGGCCGGTGCGCACGGGCGGCCAGCGATGACCGTGACCCAACTGTGGGTGACTAAGGGCGTGGCCGCGCGGCTGATGACGGCCGTGGACCGCAAGTCGCTGCTGTTGAACTGGGTGGTCCTCGCGGCGAGCGGTCTGGTGGTCGCCAATGCCGTCTTCGCGAGCGTCCGCGCGCGCCGACGCGAGATTGGGACAGCCCGCGCGGTCGGCTGGACCCGGCTCGCGGTGCTGCGTCATGTGCTCGTCCCCGTGCTCTCCGCCGCCGTCCGTGCCGGACTCGCCGGCTTGGTGCTGGCCGTTGTCGTGCGCGTGCTCCTGGCCGGCTCGGGAGTCGCCGGCGGGCAGCGCAGCGCGGCGCTGCGCGAGGTCTTCACCAACGCGGACGTATGGCGCACCGTCGCCCTCGCGCCGCCCGTCGCTTTCGGCGTCGCCTTGCTCACGGCGCTCCCGCCGGCGGTTTATGCCAGTCGGATCTCCCCGCTCTCGGCGACCCGGGCGCCGCTGTCACGAGCGGGTGCTCGCGTGCCGCGCCGCGTGCGGTCGGTCACCGGGCTCGCGACCCGATCGGTGGTGGCGGCACCTGGGCGGGCTGTCGCGGGCCTGCTGGGGGTGCTCGTTGCGACGGCCGGGCTGGGCGCACTCCTGGCGATCCAGGCACAGCTTCACGGCCGGGCGGTGGGCACCCTGCTCGGCGATGCGGTCGCCGTCGAGGTGCGGGCGCCCGATGTCGCGGCCGTTCTCGGCACTGCAGCCCTCGCCGGTGTGGGTATCGCGCATCTGATCGGGACCGAGATCCGCGAGCGAGCGACCGAGTTCGCCGGGTTGCGGGCGATCGGCTGGACCGAGGCAACGATCGCCCGGCTGGTCGTCACGCACGCAGCCTTGGTGGCGCTCGCGAGGGCGGCGCTTGGTGCCGGCCTGGCCTGGTGGTTTGTCGAATCTGCCTTCGGGGGCGCCACCGCCCGATGGCGCTGGCGATTGTGGGCGCCGGCGGACTGGCCGTCGTCGGCGCCGCCCTGATCGCGCTCCTCCCCGCCCGCCGGCTTCGCGATCTGGGCACGGCCTTCGTTCTCGCCGAGGACTAGGCGTCTAGCGAGGACGGACGAGGTGAACGTCGCGGTCGTCAATCGCTCGAGAGTGGCAGCGTTTGGCGGTTCTTGCAGGGTTTGTCGACGCGTGCAGGGATCTAGCTAGGCAACGGTCGACACGTCATGCAACGCTCGCCAAAGGCTGCCATTCTCGGTGGCCCCCGCCTGACCGGTCCGTGCGCGGCCTCGCCTCGGGCTCTCGGCACGGCAGACTTAGGGGGTGAGCCCCGCCCCCGACGCCGCCCAGCGCGAAGCCGCGCGCAAACTCGACCTCACCAAGCGGATGCGCGAGGCCGAGCAGGCCATCCTCGCCCGCGCCCCCGAGCACGACCTCGAGCCCGACCTGACGCGCATCAGCGCGGTCATGGAGTTGCTCGGCGACCCTCAACGCACCTTCCCGGTCGTTCACATCACCGGCACCAATGGCAAGACCACGACGGCCCGGCTGGTCGCGCAACTGCTGACCACCAGCGGCTTGACGGTCGGGCGCTTCACTTCCCCGCACCTGCATACGATGCGCGAACGCATCGCCATCGCCGGCCAGCCCATCGACGTCGAACGCTTTCTCGAGGCGTATGACGAAGTGCTCCCCATCATCGAGATCGTCGACGCTCGCTCGCAGGCCGAGGGCGGCCCGCGCATGACCTATTTCGAGGTGCTCGTCGCCATCGCGTATGCCGCGTTCGCCGATGCGCCCGTCGACGTCGCCGTCGTCGAGGTCGGTATGGGGGGTGGCTGGGACGCCACGAATGTCGTCGACGGCCAGGTCGCCGTCATCGCGCCGGTCGCCATGGATCACGCGCACTTCCTCGGCGACACCATCGAAGCGATCGCCCACGAGAAGGCGGGGATCATCAAGGCCGACGCCCTGACGATCATCGGGATCCAGGAGCCGGAGGTCGTGCCCATCCTTCAGGAGCGGGCCGAGGAGGCAGGGGCGCGAGCGGCATACGAGGGAAATGACTTCGGCGTCCTCGGGCGCGAGGTCGCGGTCGGCGGGCAGCAGGTCAGCATCCGCGGGCTCGCGGGTGACTACCCCGACCTCTTCCTCAATCTGCACGGCGCGCACCAGGCGCACAACGCCGCGATGGCTCTCGCCGCGACCGAGGCGTTCATCGGTGGTGGTGAACAGCCACTGTCCATGGACGTCGTGCGTGAAGCCTTTGCCGAGGTCACCTCGCCGGGCCGGTTGGAAATCGTCCGGCGCTCGCCGACGGTGCTCGTGGACGCCGCGCACAACCCGGCCGGGGCGCAGGCCCTCGCGGCGGCCCTGACCGAGGAGTTCGCCTTCGTCAAACTGGTCGGACTTGTCGGCATCCTCGGCGACAAGGACGCGGTCGCCATCCTCGAAGCCCTCGAACCCGTGCTCGACGAGGTGGTCGTCACGCGTTCGACCTCGCGGCGCGCGATGGCGCCCGATGCCCTGGGGGCGCTGGCTGCGGACATCTTCGGCGAGCACCGGGTGACTGTGGTCGAGCACCTGCCGACCGCACTGGACCGGGCCGCCGAATTGGCCGACGAGGGCGGCGTCGGCGGGGGAGTGGTCGCCACCGGATCGATCACCACGATCGCCGACGTGCGCCTGCTGCTGGGTGTGACCACCGGCTGAGCGGCTGGGCCATCCGGCTACCCTGACCTGGTGGAACAACGTCAGCTCGGCCATGGCGGACCATTCGTGAGCGCGATCGGACTGGGCTGCAACAACATCAGCCGCACCGGGCGGGCGACCGAGAGCTTGGCCGGCACCCGGGCTGTCATCGATGCCGCGATCGAGGCAGGTATCACGCTTTTCGACACCGCCGACATCTACGGGTCGCCGGCCACCGCGAGCGAATCGCTCATGGGACAGGCCCTCGTGGGACGACGCGATCGCGTCGTCATCGCCACCAAGTTCGGCCATTCGGCGTATGCCGTGCCGGGCACCGAATCCTGGGGCCCAAAGGGCGGCGCACGGTATGTCCGCAACGCCTGCGACGCCTCGCTGACCCGGCTGCGCACGGACTATCTCGACATCTTCCAGCAGCACGAGCCCGACCCCAGCGTCCCGATCGAGGAGACCCTCGGGGCCCTCGCCGAGCTCGTCGACGCCGGCAAGGTCCGCTACCTCGGGCACAGCAACTTCACCGCGCAGCAATCGGAGGCGGCTGACGACGCAGCGGTGCGCCTCGGCATAGCGCGGTTCGTCAGTGCCCAGAACGAGCTCAACCTGCTCGCGCGCTCGGCCGAGACCGACCTGCTCCCCACCGTGCGTCGGCTAGGCATCGGCTTCCTGCCCTTCTTCCCTCTCGCCAACGGCCTGCTGACCGGCAAGTACGGCCGCACGACGCGACCCGACCGGGGACGCTTGGTCCAGGACAAACCCGAGATCCTGGCGAGCGCCGACTGGGACCGGCTCGCGGCGTACGAGCAGATCTGCCGGGTCGCCGGCGCGCCGATGGGGCAGGTCACGATTGCCTGGCTGCTTGCCCGGCCGGGCGTGACCAGCGTGATTGCTGGTGCCACGACACCCGAGCAGGTGAGCCAGAACGCCGCGGCGGCGCAGGTGGGCCTGCCGGCTGAGTTGGTCACGGCGATCGACCAACTTTTCCCCGTCGCCACCGAAGTGGCGGCACAATCTGGGCCGGCTGCGGTGGTCGGGCACGAACCACCGGAAGTTAATGTTCCCGTATGACGCCCGCCCCAGTTGCCCCCACGCAGCCCGTCTCGTGGTGGCGTGGTCCGCTCGGGACCTTCACCTGGCGGATGCTCGCGACGGTGCTCGGTGGCCAAGGCCTGAGCATCCTGCTCGGCGCCGCTCTCGCCCGGTCGCTGTCGGCGACCAGCGGTGAGGGCAACAGCCAGCTGCGGTTGTGGTCGATGATCGGGCTCGGCCTGCTCTGTTTCGCGGCCGCCGGCGGGATGCGCCGCGGCTGGGGCCTGCAACTCGGGTGGCTGGCCCAGGCGTTGACGCTCGTGAGCGCGATCTTCGTCCCGATGATGATGTGGGTTGCCGCCCTGTTCCTGGCGATGTGGCTCGCGTGCCTGCGTAAGGGCATCCAGATCGACGCGGGGCAGCTCTCGGCGCGTCGCGCCGCTCGCTAGGCTGACCCGCGTGACCGAACGCAGCCTCGTCCTGATCAAGCCCGACGGATTCGCCCGGGGCCTCACCGGTGCCGTGCTGGAGCGCATCGAGCGCAAGGGCTATCGCCTCGCGGCGTTGTCCGTGCTCACCCCGACGCGCGAGATGCTCGCCGAACACTACGCCGAGCACGACGGCAAGCCCTTCTACGAGCCACTCGTTGCCTTCATGTCCTCCGGGCCGGTGACCGCCGTGGTCATCGAGGGCGAACAGTGCATTGCCGGCTTCCGCAGCCTCGCGGGTGCCACCGACCCCACCAAGGCCGCACCCGGCAGCATCCGCGGCGACTTCGGCCGCGACTGGGGCAATCCGGTGCAGGAGAACATCGTCCACGGCTCCGACTCGCCGCAGTCGGCTGCTCGCGAGATCGCGATCTGGTTCCCCGGGCTGGGCTAACCACACTGGTGCGCACCCAGCGTGGGCGGAGCAACGGCATACCGCAATAGGGGCAGGCGCCGCTCCGCGGCGGGCGGGGGGCCTGGGCAGCCTGCGATGATGGGGGGATGAGCAGCGCGAGCGCCCGCGAGGAGTACCAAGCCGCCGTCGCGGCTTATGTCGCGGCGGGTGGCGAGGAGTCGGTTCAGCGGGTGATCACCGCGATCTTCGGGGTGACCAAGCGCCTCGACCAGTGGTATGACCGCCAGCTCGCGGACCTGGCGATCTCCCACGGCGACTGGGCGGTGCTGGCGCACCTCGCGCAACGCGACGGGGGACCCGAGACGCCCTCTCGACTCGCCGACGCGGCACAGGTCGCCCCGTCGTCGATGACCGCGCGGCTCGACCGGATGTGTGGGCGCGGGTTGCTCGAACGCCGGCCCGACCAGGCCAACCGCACGCGCGTGCTGGTGACGATGACCGACGCCGGCTGGGAGCTGTTCGCTTCGGCGATCCGGGAGTCGGATGTCGTGGAGTCCGATGCGCTCGGCTCGCTGAGCCGCGATCAGCGCACCCAGCTCGCGGACCTGCTGGAGATCGTGATCTCGGGCCTCGACGCGCTCTGAGCCGGGTTGGCGCGCGGCTCGGCCGGCCCAGGGTCGCGCCGGTGGTTGTCGGGCGGCATGGCTCGCTGATCGACAAGCTGGTAGCGCCCACACGACGCGTGAGGTAACATTTCGAGTTCGAAATATTCGCCCTCGAAGTTATGTTGATCTTGCTATGCGTGCCCGCCTGCTCGTTCTCGCCGCTGCCGTTGCCATGCTCGGCTGGGGTGCTGTGCTGCCCTACCAATATGCGTATGCCGCGTCCGCCCGCGGCTGGGGCGGTCTCGTCGCGGCCGGCGCCTCGACGCTCTTCTCGGTCGGTGCACTCATTGCTGCGCCGGTCGGCGGGCGGCTCGCGGATCGCTTCGATCCGGTGCGGGTTGCGGTCGTCTCGAAGCTACTCGCCGTGCTGGCCATGGTCGGGTTGGTGTTCGCCAACTCGCCGGCGGCCTTCCTCTTCGGCATGTTTGCCTTCGGCGCCGGCATTACGGCGGCGACGGCGCCACAGGCCGTGCTCGTGCTGCGCTGGGTCGGTGACACCGACCGGCGGCGCGTGTTCGCGTGGCTGTTCACCGGTGGCGCATTGGGCATGGCGCTCGGCGCCTTCGCCGCGGGCTATGTCGTCGACCTGACGCGGCCAGACGGAATGCGCCTGGCCTTCGCCACTGCGGCGGCCGGTTTCGCGATTTCCGCGCTGCTCATCGCGGCGGCCGGCTACCGCGCTCCGGCGGCCACGGCATGCGAACTCGGCGAGGACCCGGCACCGGAGGTCGGGGGCCTTGCGGCTCTCCGGGCCATTTGGGCCGTGCCCGCGCTGCGCTGGGCGGCGGTTGTGACCGTGGCCTTGGCGTTGGGCTTCTATGCCCAGTTCGAAAGCGGCCTGCCGGCGTATGCCCTGACAAGTCTGCAGGTCAGTCCCCGCACCGTGGGGACGGCCGCGGCGGTCAACTCCGTGGTCATCATCGCGCTACAGATGGTGGTCGTCCGCCTGACTGCACGCCGTAGCGCACCCCTGCTGCTCACCATTGTCGGCGGCATCTGGACGCTCGGCTGGCTGATGCTCGCCGCGGCCCGCCTGAGCCCGGAGTTGGCTAGCGCGATCTTCGTGACCACCTTCGCCGTCTTCGCGGTCGGCGAGACGATGTATGCGCCGATCCTGTCGCCGCTGACCGCGTCGCTCGCGCCCGAGGGCATGGTCGGGACCACGCTCGGGGTGTTCACCGCCCTGCAGACGGGCATCTCCGCGGTGGGTCCGCTGGTTGCGGGCGTCCTGCTCGGCGCCGGGCTGACGGGCAGCTTCCTCGTTCTGCACATCGCGATCTCGGTGGTCGCGGTCGCAGCCGCGTGGCGGCTGCGCGGCCTGCTCGCCGGCGCCCCGCGTTCCGCGGCGGGCGTTGTCACCGCGGGGTCGGACAGCGCGCACCCCGCCGGCCCGGTGCCTGCCACCCACTGACGTCGAGAGTGCACAGACGTCACGTCGAACGTGGGCACATTTCCGTTGTCGAGCGTACGCACTTGCCTCATCGAGTGAGCACGCCCTCCCCGTCGAGTGAGCACGCCCTCCGCGTGGAGCCGCTCGACGGGGGCGTGTGATCAGCAGCAGCGCTGGGTGGGGTTGCGCTCCTGGTCGGCGTACTTCTCGCGCCAGAACTCCTTCTTGGTCGGCACGGCGCAGGCGGGACGCGCGCGGCGCAGGTGGGCGACATATCGCTCATAGGCGTCCGCGCCGGTGACGCCGCTCCAGTACCAACGGATCGCCCGAAGCGCGGATCCGGCCCGTCCCCGCGTGGTGTCGGCGCCCGGGCCGCTCGCCCCGGCCGGGGCCTGAGCCGTCATCGGTGCACTCCTTGCGGGCTCGGATCCAGCCCGGCTTCCCGCCACTCGGCGAGCACCTGCTTCTCGGCGTCGGTGGCCACGAAGCTCCGGGGCGCGAAAATCTGGGACGGCACATCCGGTGCCTCAGAAGTTGGCAGACCACCGGCCCGGATCGCCTTTGCGCACATCACGGCGGCGGCGAGCACGACGATGACAACAAGGCTCGCGTAGATGATCGACAGGCCCCCTTGCACGGTGGTGTTGAAGACGACCTTGTCCATATCGGCCATCGATTTCGCCGGCGCGATGACCTGACCGGCATCCCGCGCCGCCACGAACTTGTCGTGGTTGGCGAAGTAGCCGATTGCCGGGTTGTCGCTGAAGATCTTCTGCCAGGACGCGAACAGCGTCACGATCAGGTCCCAGACGAGCGGCAGACCCGGAATCCACGCCCACTTGAGCAGGCCCTGTTTGATCACGATGGTCGTGACTACCGTCAAGGCGATCGCCGCGAGTAGTTGGTTGGCGATGCCGAAGAGCGGGAAGAGCGTGTAGATCCCGCCGAGTGGGTCCTTGACGCCCATCACCAGGATCGAACCCCAGCCGGCGACGACGATCAGCGAGCAGACCCACGCGCCGACTCGCCAGCTCGGGTCCTTGAATTTCGCCATGCCCGGGATATTGCCGATGGCGTCAGAGAACATGAACCGCGCCACCCGCGTGCCGGCATCGACCGTCGTCAGGATGAAGAGCGCCTCGAACATGACCGCGAAGTGGTACCAGAAGGAGCGCAGCGAGTCGCCGCCGAAGGACTTCATCACCTCGGACATGCCGAAGGCCAGCGTCGGCGCGCCTCCGGTGCGGCTGACGATGGAGGCCTCGCCTACGCCCTCGGCCGCGCTCTGCAGCAGCGCCGGGTCGATGGGCGGCAACGCGGCTCCACCGGGACTGACGAGCGCGAGCGAATCGACGTATGCCGCGGCGGTCTCCGGAGTGCCGCCGGTCAGCGCCTTCGGCGCATTCATCGCGAAATAGATGTGTTGGTCGATGCTCACGGCCGCCACCATCGCCATCACGGCGACGAAAGACTCGGTCAGCATCGAGCCATACCCGATCATCCGCGCCTGACTCTCCTTCTCGATCAGCTTCGGCGTGGTGCCCGAAGAGATCAGCGCGTGGAAACCCGACAGCGCCCCGCACGCGATGGTGATGAACAGGAAGGGGAAGAGTGCGCCGGCGAAGGACGGGCCCTTGTCCGAGTGCGCGAACGACGTCACCGCCGGCATCTGCACGACCGGACGGGCCACGAGAATGCCCAAGGCGAGCAGGGCGATCGTGCCGACCTTCATGAAGGTCGAGAGATAGTCGCGGGGGGCAAGGAGCAGCCATACGGGAAGCACCGAGGCGGCGAAGCCGTAGAGGATGAGCGCCCAGGCCAACTGCACCGGCGTCAAGGTGAAGGTGTCCGCCCACGAGCTCTCGGCCACCCAGCGGCCGGCGATGATCGCGATGAGGAGCAGCACCACGCCGATCAGCGACACCTCGTTGACCGCGCCAGGCCTCAGGAAACGCAGATAGACGCCCATGAAGAGCGCGATCGGGATGGTCATGGCGATGGAGAAGACGCCCCAAGGGCTCTCGGCGAGCGCACCGATGACGACGATCCCGAGGACGGCGATCAGGATGAGCATGATCGTCAGCACGCCGATGATGGCCGCCGTCCCGCCGACCAGGCCGAGTTCGTCGCGCGCCATCTGCCCCAGGCTGCGGCCGCGTCGGCGAATCGACATGTGCAGGACCATGTAGTCCTGGACCGCCCCCGCGAAGACGACGCCGATGATGATCCACATCGTCCCGGGCAAATAGCCCATCTGGGCCGCGAGCACCGGGCCGACGAGCGGGCCGGCGCCGGCCACCGCCGCAAAGTGGTGGCCGTAGAGAATGCGCCGGTCGGTCGGCATGAAGTCCTTGCCGTTGGCGAACTCCTCGGCTGGCGTCATCCGGGTGTCGCGCGGCTTGAGCACTTTGTACTCGATCAGTCGCGCGTAGAAGCGGAAGGCAATGACGTAAGTGCACAACGCGGCCAACACGAACCACACCGCGTTCACCGACTCGCCCCGGACGATCGCGATCATCGCCCACGCGATCGCGCCGATTAGACCGATGCCGGCGAAGATCGCCTTCTGTCGGCCGGTGATGACGTCGGGTTCGACGACGGCGACGGGCGGCCGATCCGGGTCGGTCCGTTGGACGTCCACACTGTGAAGCTCCGTGCGCATGCTCCCGCTCCCTTGCGTGAGAGTTCCCCTGTGTCAGCCACCGTAGGACCGCGCACCGACAACCGCGCGTTTTAGCGCGCGCCGCGTTCGCCGGGCGGTCGCCTGGCGACGATGGCCGGTCACTCCCCGTATGCCGGGCGGCGGAGCGCCCCCCGTCCCCCGAGGGGGAGAGCTACTAGGCTGGCCGACATGGCTGACTTCGACGTGGTGGTCCTCGGTGCTGGTCCTGGCGGGTATGTCGCGGCGATCCGCGCGTCGCAACTCGGCCTGAAGGCCGCGGTGGTGGAGAAGAAATACTGGGGCGGTGTGTGCCTCAACGTCGGCTGCATCCCGAGCAAGGCGCTGATCAAGAACGCCGAACTCGCGCATACGCTCAATCACGAGAAGGCGAAATACGGGATCGAGGGCGACGCGATGATGTCCTTCGGCCCCACCCACGCGCGCTCGCGCCAGGTGTCCGCCGGCATCGTCAAGGGCGTCCACTTCCTGATGAAGAAGAACAAGATCACCGAGATCGACGGCTGGGGCACGCTGACCGGTCCGAAGTCGATGACCGTGGCCATGAATGACGGCTCCACCCGCGCGCTCACCTTCGACAGCCTCATCATCGCGGCGGGCGCGGTCACCCGGATGCTGCCCGGTGTCTCGGTCTCGAAGAATGTCGTCACGTATGAGGAGCAGATCCTCGACGAGAACCTCCCCGGCTCGATCATCATCGCCGGATCGGGCGCGATCGGTGTGGAGTTCGCCTATGTCATGAAGAACTTCGGCGTTGATGTCACGATTGTCGAGTTCCTCGACAGGATGGTCCCCACCGAGGACGCCGACGTCTCGAAGGAGCTGCTCAAGCACTACAAGAAACTCGGCGTCAAGGTGCTGCTCGGCACCAAGGTCGAGTCGGTCGAGGACACCGGATCCGGTGTGCGGGTGACGGTTTCGCCCGCGGCGGGTGGTGACCAGCAGGTTCTCGAAGCCGACAAACTGCTCTCCGCGATCGGCTTCGCTCCGCGGACCGAGGGCTACGGACTCGAGGCCGCCGGGGTCAAGCTGACCGACCGGGGCGCCATCGAGATCGACGACTTCATGCGTACCAACGTCCCGGGCGTCTATGCCATCGGCGACTGCACCGCCAAACTGATGCTCGCTCACGTCGCGGAGGCTCAGGGCGTCGTCGCCGCCGAAACGATCGCCGGCGCCGCGACCATGCCGGTCGACTACGCCATGATCCCGCGAGCCACCTACTGCCACCCGCAGATCGGCTCCTTCGGCCTCTCCGAGCAGCAGGCCAAAGACGCCGGCCATGATGTCAAGACCGCCCAATTCCCGTTCTCCGCTAACGGAAAGGCCATGGGCCTCGGTGACGCCGTCGGCTTCGTCAAGATCATCGCCGACGCCCAGCACAACGAGATCCTCGGCGCCGCCATGATCGGCCCCGATGTCACCGAACTGCTGCCCGTCCTGACACTCGCGCAGAAGTGGGACCTGACCGCCGACGAGGTGGCCCGCAATGTCTTCGCCCACCCGACCCTGTCGGAGGCCGTCAAGGAGGCCGTCGAAGGCATCGTCGGGCACATGATCAATCTCTGATTGCCGAATCTCCTCATCAGCTCGCGGGGTCTGCTCGTTCCTCTCAGCTACCGCTCGCTGATCGTCGCTGCGGCGTCGTTGGTGGCCGGCTGAGGCGGGTTGGCTTATCAGCTCGCGGCGGCGTCGTGGGTAGTTGCTTGAGTGACGCGATTTCTCGACGATCGGCGAGGCGGGCACGCGACGAAGGAGCGGACCCGTCGAGCCGTCGAGGAGAGAAATCAAAAGATGCAGTTGCCGTCAGGCCTCGCCGGCCAGCCGGGCGCGGGCGTCGTCCAGGGGGCGGCCCAACACCTGATGGAAGTCGACCAGGATCGAGCGGATCTGGGCGCGGACCACCTCGGCCGACAAGGGCGCACCCGGGGCCGGCGCCTGCGTGTCGAGCGCGGTCCGTTCGAGCGCCGCTTCCAGCGCCGGGCTGGGCCGGCCCTCGCGCACCGCACGGGCGAGCAGGTCGGTGGCGTCCGCGAGCTCGATGATCGCCTCGACATAGGTCGCCGGCACGGCCTCGCCGACGTGCACGGCCGTGGCCGAGCGCCGGATCAGCACCCGCGCGTTCCGCATCGCCCGGTCGATGGGCGCGAGCATGGCCCCGAGCTCGCGCACCTCCCGCCGCCGCCCGAAGTGCAGCGGCGAGATCGCCACCACCTCGACGGCGTCGTCGGTCATCCCGCGTAGCACGGCCAGGTCGCTCTCGGTTGCGCGTGCCCGCGTCAGCGCGTCCTCGAGCATCTCCTCATCGCGCGCCGACAGCCCGAGCGCCGTCGCCGTCAGCAGGCTCGACAACGTCTCCAGCAGCGCAGTCGACTTCGCACGCGGCCGGGCGATCATCGACGCCGGCACGAGTCCCGCGAAAACCACGGCCACACACGAGCCGATCAGCGCTTCGAACCAGCGCCCGAAGGCCGTGGAGCTCGTCCCCGACAACAACGCGACGATCAGCCCCTGCACGCCCGCCTGAGTGACCATCAAGGGCCCCGCGCCCAACACGCTCGCCACGCTCATCGCCGTCACGACGATCGCACCCACCTGCCACGGCCCGAGGCCCGCCAGGTGGAAGAAGGACTCTCCGACGAACGCCCCCACGGCCACACCCACGGTGATCTCGATCGCCCGCCGGAAGCGCTGCCCATAGGTCATCCCGAGGCAGCTCATCGCCGCGACCGGCGCGAAGAGCGGCACGGCCACCTCGAAGACGTAGTGCGCGATCGAGTAGGCAACCACCGCCGCGAGCCCGCACTGCAGGATGAAGAAGGCTTTCGGGCGCCACAGGCGCGCCTGTTCCCGCGCCTGGCGCCGCGCCAACTGCGTCGACATCTCGAAGGCCCGGCTCCCCGCGGCGACTCCCACCTCGAACCGCTCGCGCGTTCGACGGCCCCACGACCACGTCACTGCACCGATCCTAGGGCGGCGCAGTCCCGCCGGTGTCGCCGTCCACACCGCGAACGGCCAGGTCACGCCGAGTCGTCGGTGCCGTGCGAGAGGATTGCCGTATGACGCCCGAGGAGTTCCGCGCATCGGCTCACCAGCTCATCGACTGGGTCGCCGACCACCGCGCGCGTATCCCCGAGTTGCCGGTCGGGGCGACCGTCGCCCCGGGGCAGATCCGCTCTGCCCTGCCGACCACCGCGCCCGAGAGCCCGGAGCCGCTCGCGGACGTCATCGCCGATCTCGAACGCATCATCGTCCCGGGCGTCACCCAGACCCAGCACCCCGCCTTCTATGGCTGGTTCCCCTCCAATGCCTCGCTGGCCTCCTTGCTCGGCGATATCGCCAGCGGGGGAGTGGCGGCCCTCGGCATCACGTGGGCCTCGGCGCCCGCCCTGACTGAGGTCGAGCAAGTGGTGACCGATTGGCTGCGCGAGCTGTGCGGTCTCGACGCGGCCTGGCGCGGAGCCATCCAGGACACCGCGTCCACGGCGACGCTGGTTGCGATGCTCGCCGCCCGCGAGCGCGCCGGCGAGCACTCCCAGGAATCCGGCGGCCTGCAGTCGGTCGGCCGGCCGCTGGTCGCCTACACCTCACCCCATGCCCACTCGTCGGTGCCCAAGGCCGTGCTGCTCGCCGGTTTCGGCCGCGACAACCTCCGTTTTGTCGACGTCGACCCGGTCACTTATGCCATGCGGCCGGATGCCCTCGCCGCCGCGATGGCCGAGGATGTCGCGGCCGGCAAGCGCCCGGCCGTGGTTGTCGCCGCCGTCGGGACTACGGGCACGTGCGCGATGGATCCGGTCGCCGCCATTGTCGAGGTCGCCCGCACCCACGACGCCTGGGTGCACGTCGACGCGGCGATGGCCGGCTCGGCAATGCTGCTCCCGGAGATGCGCCACCTGTTCGACGGCGTCGAGGGCGCCGACTCGCTCGCCTGGAACCCCCACAAATGGCTCGGCACCATCCTCGACTGCTCGCTGCTCTATGTCCGTGACGTCGACCACCTGATCCGTTGCATGTCGACCACTCCGTCCTATCTGCGCTCGGCCGTCGACGACGAGGTCGTCCAGTACAAGGACTGGGGCATCCCTCTCGGCCGCCGCTTCCGCGCCCTCAAACTCTGGTTCCACCTGCGCCTCGAGGGGGCGGAAGCCATCCGTGCCCGTCTGCGCCGGGATCTCGACAATGCCCGGTGGCTCGCGGAGGCCATTGCGGCCGAGACGGATTGGCGCGTGCTCGCCCCCGTCGACCTGCAGACCGTCTGCGTGCGCCACGAGCCGCCCGGCCTCGACCGGGAGGCTCTGGACCGGCATACGCTGGCTTGGGCCGATGCCGTCAACGCGGGGGGCCGGGCTTTCGTGTCACCGAGCGTCCTGGACGAGCGCTGGATGGTTCGCATCTCCATCGGTGCCGAGGCGACCGAGCGCGCCGATGTCGAAGCGCTCTGGGCGCTGCTTCGCGAGCACGTCGCAGCGTCCCGGGTCGTGCCGACCGCGCCGTGACGTGACTCAGCCCCGGACGAGCGGTCGAGGTGCCGGCGCGTCCCTGGCCCCATGTGCGCGGCAGTTGACCCTAAGGTGACGCGGATGACGGATCTGCTGATCACCGGGGCGCGACTGGTCCCGGTGGCCGGCGTCGCCGCGCCGGAGCACCCGGTGGACGTTCTCGTCAGCGGTGGCCGGGTGGCCGACGTCGGCCCGAAGCTCGCGTCCCGTGGCGTCGCGGACGTCATTGCGGCACAAGGACGTTGGTTGCTGCCCGGGCTGTGGGACGCGCACGTGCACCCGGTCATGTGGGCGCTGGCGCGCGCCCGCATCGACCTTTCCGGGACCACCGATCCCACGGACGTATGCCGTCGGGTCGCCGCCCATCTGTCCGCTCGCCCGGGCGAGCAGCTGGTCCTCGGCTACGGCTACCGTTCGGCGGCCTGGGACCGCCTGCCCACCGTGTTGGAACTCGACGCTGCCACCGGCAGTCGACCGGTCGCCCTGGCCAGTGGCGACGCCCACAACGGCTGGCTCAATAGCGCAGCCCTCGCGCTGATCGGCCAGGCACCTCGCGAGGGCGCTCTCGTCGAGGGCGAGTGGTACGCGGCATACCGGCATCTGGAGGGCATCGCAACGTCCCTCGAGGAACCGGAAGCCGCGCTGGAGGCGGCCCTCGCCGCCGCGGCGGCCCGTGGCGTGGTCGGCATCGTCGATTTCGAGTTCGATTCCGCCTGGCGTACCTGGCCGGCCCGGCTGGAGCGCGGCCGACCGCCGGTCCGAATCCGAGCGGCCGCCTACGCCGACTCGCTCGACGACGTCGCAGCCGCCGGCCTGCGCACGGGAGATCCGCTCGTTGCGGGCGAGGACCTGCTCACCATGGGGCCGCTGAAGGTCATCAGCGACGGCTCGCTCAATACGCTCACGGCGTGGTGCTGCGAGCCCTACGCACCCGACGGGGGCGACGACGGGGGGTGCGGCCGGTCCAATCTCACGGCTGCCGAACTCCGTGAGGTGATGAGCAGGGCCGGCGACATCGGCCTGACCTGCGCGATCCACGCGATCGGCGACCGCGCGGTCGCGACGGCATTGGATGCGTTTAGCGCCACCCGCCAAGGCGGATCGATCGAGCACGCGCAACTTGTCGGCGCCGCCGACTTCGAGCGCCTCGCCGCCCTCGGCCTGACCGCGAGCGTTCAGCCGGTCCACCTGATCGACGACCGGCTGGTGACCGACCGCTACTGGCGCGATCGCGCCGACCGGGTCTATGCCTTCCGTTCGCTGCTCGACGCGGGCGTCGCCCTGGCCTTCGGCTCGGATGCCCCGGTTGCGCCGCTGGACCCGTGGCGCGCGATCGCGGCTGCGGTGTTCCGGGCTGACGCTGCCGACGAGCCATGGCACTCGGAACAGGCCATCACCCCCGCCGAAGCTCTCGCGTCGAGCACCGACGGACAGGGCACCGTCCATATCGGCCAGCCCGCGGACCTGGTTTTGGTGGACGCAGATCCGCTCGCGCTGGGATCGCTCGCCGATCGAAGTGCGACAGCGGACGGATCCCCAGCGGCACAGGCGGACCGCGCCCACCTGCGTGAGCTGCCCGTGTCCTTGACCCTTGTCGGTGGCCGGCGCACGCACGAGGCCCTCACCTGACGAATGGGAACCGTGGGCCTGGGCCACCGGATTTCACGATTTGTCGTCCGACAAATGTTGGACAGGGTAGGTTTCCCGACGGGCTCAGTTCTACCCTACGATTCGAAGCTGAAGAGCGGGGCCTCAGCAGGATTTTCGGGGTCTACCGCGCTCCTCATAGAGCGCGGGTGATGGATAGGGAGGGTTATGACGACGACGTCCGAAACGACTTTGTCGCCATGTCCCGAGTGTGGGGAAGTGGTGCCGCACACGTGCGCCGCCCCGGTCGGGGAGTCACGGATCTATCTGTCCTCGCCCGACATGTCGACCTTGGAGGAGCGGTCAGTTCTGCGCGCCGTTCGTTCGGGATGGATCGCGCCGCTCGGTCCCGAGTTGGATGCCTTCGAAGCGGAACTGGCGGTGCTCTCCGGTCGCAAGTATGCCGTTGGATTGTCTTCCGGGACTGCGGCCTTGCATCTCGGCCTCCTCGCCCTTGGGGTCGGCGAGGGCGATGTCGTCGTCGTCTCGACCTTGACATTTGCCGCGACGGCAAATGCGGTGGTGTATACGGGCGCTAGACCCGTGTTCGTCGATTCCGACGCCTCCGGAAATATGGATCCGGACTTGCTGGAGACCGCGCTGGCGACGCTGGCGGACGAAGGGCAGCGGGTGGCGGCTGTCGTCCCGGTCGACCTGATGGGCAAGGTGGCCGACCACGCGCGCATCCGTGAGATCACCGCGCGGCGCGGGATTCCGGTGCTCTCCGACGCCGCCGAGGCTTTCGGTGCCACGCGCGACGGGCGGCCGGCCGCGGCATACGGCGATATGGCCGTGTTGTCCTTCAACGGCAACAAGGTCGTCACCACGTCCGGCGGCGGCGCGTTGCTCACCGATGATGCCGAGCATGCCCAGCGGGTTCGGCACCTGGCCACCCAGGCCCGTGTCCCGATCGCCTACTACGAGCACACCGAGGTCGGCTACAACTATCGGCTGTCCAATGTGCTGGCCGCCCTGGGCCGCGCGCAGCTCGTCCGTCTCCCCCAGTTTTTGGCGAGTCGGCGCGCCCACCGCGAGCAGTATCGCGACCGGTTGGGGCACCAGCCCGGCATCTCGATCTTCGGCGAGCCGTGGGGCGGTCCCAGCGAGGACACCATGGACAACTGCTGGCTGACGACGCTGCTCGTCGATCAGGAGGCGGCAGGTGTAACGAGCGAGGACCTGCGCTTGGCGCTCGACCGGGCCAACATCGAGGCCCGGCCGATGTGGAACCCGATGCATCGACAGCCGGCCTACAAGGGTGAGCGGGCGTTCATCACCGGTGTCAGCGACTGGCTGTTCGCATCGGGGCTCTCGCTTCCGAGCGGGTCGGCCCTGGACGCAAGCGATATCGACCGTGTCTGCACGGTGTTGTTGCGCTCGATCCGGGCCTAGG
>Ga0075158_10001124_pt1 | contig 20563 bp, 19 predicted proteins | sample JI91814BDNA_FD_70968 | JGI IMG/M metagenome (GOLD analysis project Ga0075158, IMG submission 70968) | Wastewater effluent complex algal communities from Wisconsin, to seasonally profile nutrient transformation and Carbon sequestration -... | ecosystem: Engineered > WWTP > Effluent > Algae... | reverse complement strand
CGTCGCCGAAGACGTTGTCGGTGGCGAGGCTCAGCTGGGCGAGATTGGTGACCGATGCCTCATACCCGCTGGTGGCGTAGACGAGGTCGCAGGCGTCCTTGAGGATGGCGATCTGCGAGGTCGCGATGGCATTGGCGGAGTCGGTGATCGACGCCTGATCCGGATAGACCTCGAAATGAATGTGCGGCCAGCGACCGCTGTAGCACGCCGGGAAAATCGAGGTGAAAGTGACCTTCCCGCTCTCATCGGCAATCTGGACCCCGCGCAGATAATTCTGCTCGGTGACCCCCTCCGAATACAGGGAGTAATTCCCGGAGCGGTCGCAGTGCCACACATAGACGGCGGCCCCAGCGAAGGCTTTGTCGCCATTCGCCATATCGGTGATCGTCAACTCGATCGTGGCTGGCACACCCTCCGCGGTGCCGCTGTAGTCGCCGAAGCTGCTCGTGATGTCCTGCCGGATGACGCCGTCTTGCGTCAGCACGTCCGGCCCGTTAGAGCCGTCACCCGGATAGGGGCCGGCCGTCTCGTCCGGGATCTCGGTCACGTCACCGGCGGCCGACGTCGCCACCGACGCGGATGTCGTGGCCGAGGCGGATGTGCTCGCGGACCTGCCTGAGGCGCTGGTCGACGCGCTCCCGCTGCCCGAATCTCCACAGGCGGCCAGCGCAGCCACCGACACGCCGAGACCGGCCATGCGCAAGAGCCGACGGCGGTTCATGGTCTCGAGGTCGAAGGCCAACCCCTGGTCGAAGACGTCCTCGTCGGGCCGGGGCAGCGCCCTGCCTTCGTACGTTCCGGGCCGGCCGTCGTCATGCGCGCTCAAGCTCATCCTTCAGACATCCTTCGATCGGGACGGTCGTGGTCCCGGCGAGCCTAGAGAAGTTCGGCCACCTGTGCATGTGCTGTGTTCAATACCCCTCAACGAGCCCGCCAATGTCAACTCAAACTTGACAGTATCGAGTGTCAAGTCTACTTTGACAGTCATGACCATCTTGACGCAGCCACATCTCCCGGCTGACCCGACAGACGCAAGCGCGTGGCTCGCCTACGGGCGGGCCTGGGCCACGGCATACGGCTCGCCGCCCGGCACACCACGGGCGTCCCGGACGCACTCAGCACCGGCGAAGCACTTCTCGCACAAACCGATTCCTGAGCTGACCCTCACGATGCACGCCTATCGGGAGGCAACTCCCGGCCCGAGGTGGCAGGCGCTCGCCCGGGCGACGTGGCCGGCCTACGCACGCTGGTTCCGGGCGCGGCCCGCCTCCGACCAACCGACGTATGCCGAGTGCCGCGACGCGTTGCGCCGCCACCTGCCCGCGCTCCTGCCGACGTGGGAGCACCTGACCGAACTGGCCGTGGCGGCGACCGGCACCACCCACGAGGACGCCGGCCGGCTGCTGAGCCTGTGGCGGCCGACGCCCTTCGTCACCGGGTGCAGCCAGGTGGCGCTGACCGACCCCGAGCCGGTGCTTCTGCGCAGTTACGACTACGACCCGGCGCTCTTCGAGGGGGTGGTCGCCTCGACGAACTACTCGGGCACCCGGCGCGTCATGGGGACCAGCGATTGCCTCTGGGGCCTACTCGATGGGATCAACGAGGACGGTCTCGCCGTTTCACTGACCTTCGGCGGCCGTCCCGGATCGGGCGTCGGCTTCGGCATCCCCTTGGTCCTGCGCGCCTTGCTCGAGGAATGCGGCGACGTGGCCGAGGCAGTGGCGCGCGTGCGCACCCTGCCCGTCGCGCAGGCTTACAACCTGACCTTCGTGGACGCGGCGGGAACGGTGGCCACGGTTTTCGTGGCTCCCGGCGAGGAGGTCATCACCTCCCGGCAGCGTGTCGCAACGAATCACCGACTCGATGTCGTGGAATATCCCGCAGATGCGGCCCGGCTGCGCTCCCGAGAGCGTCACGACCTGCTGACCCGACTTGTCAACGTAGGCGCGACGCGGCGGGAAGTCGTTGGCGCATTCCTTCGCGAGCCGGTCCGAAGTTCGCTCTTCAGCGCGGGTTTTGGCAGTCTCTTTATGGCCGAATTCTTACCGAAGGAAGGTAGCGTCACGTACCGCTGGCCCGGCCAAACGTGGACGCGCCGGTTCGAAGATCCCGACGCGTCGATAACGGTGGAGGTACCCAGTGCCGAAGTCCCCAGCGGATGCCGTGGCCCGCGACCTGGCAACGGCTCAAGCCGCCATCGATCGGCTGGCCGCAACGGCAGAACCTGAGGCTTTCAACGCTCTGCTTGCCCTGAGCGCGGCAGCTGGCGAAGCTCTGGGCACGTCGGCCCGGCTGCTCGCAGAGTCCGCCTCCTGGGCGGCGGTCGGCGAGGCCTCGGGGACCACCCGCCAGGCCGCCTGGGCCCGCTGGCATACGTGATCCGCGGCAGCGTGCACGCAGCGCTCGGCTCCTCATGACTCCTGCGCGGCGCGCCCCGGTCGGGTCGCGTCGCGCAGGCCGTACTTGCGGCCCCCCGGAGAACGGCGCGGACGGGCGCTGGTCGCCTGTCAGGCTGCTCGTATCTATCAGGCCGCTTGCGCGTACCGGTCAGGCCGCCTGGGCGTATGCCGTGGCCTCCCCCGCCGAGACGAGCGCGGCATAGTGCCCGCCACGGGCGAGTAGCGCCTCGTGGGTGCCGAGTTCGACGACTCGGCCACCCGCCAGGACGGCGATCTGATCGGCATCACGGATCGTCGAGAGGCGGTGCGCGATGGTGATCGTGGTCCGGCCGGCGCTCAGGGTGTCGATGGCCTGCTGAGCGGCGCGCTCGGTCCGGTTGTCGAGAGCGGACGTGGCTTCGTCCAGGATCAACACCCGGGGATCGCGCAGGATCGTGCGGGCGATGGCCAAACGCTGCTTCTCACCGCCAGAGAAGCGGTGTCCACGGGAGCCGACGACGGTGTCGAGACCCTCGGGCAGTCGTCCGATCAGGTCGGCAACCTGGGCCGCCCCGAGAGCGGACCACAACTGCGCCTCGCTCGCGTCGGGTGCGGCCAGCAGGAGGTTGGCCCGAATGGTGTCGTGCACCAGGTAGGTCTCCTGCGTCACGACGCCGACGATCGCGGCCAGAGCGTCCTCGCCGATCGCCGTCAGCGCGATGCCGTCGATCGAGACCGATCCCGACGACGGGTCGCGCAGCCGCGCGACCAGGCCGGCCAAGGTCGACTTGCCCGAACCGGTGTCACCGACCAGCGCGAGGCTCGATCCGGCGGGGATGTCGAGCGTCACGTCGTCGACCGCGGGGGGCGCGCCCTCGGCATACGTGAAGGAGACATGGTCGAAGCGGATGTCGCCCCGCACCTCGCCGGCAGGCAGCGGGACGGGCGCGACCGGCGCGGGCACATCGGTCACCAGGTCGAGGTAGCCGAAGATCCGGCTGAAGAGGGCCATCGAGGAGATCCACGAGACGCCGACGTTGAGCAGGGCCATCAGCGGCCGGAAGATCCCCGCCTGCAGGCTGGTGAAGGCCACCAACGTGCCGATGGTCATCCCCCCGCTGGTCGCCGGGAAACCTGCCGCGAGGTAGATCAGCGCCGGGATGGCGGCGAAGACGATGGACATGGTGGCCATCCGCCAGCGGCCGGCAAGTGCCGAGCGAAGCTCGAGATCGACGAGTTCGGCGGACGTCCGCTCGAAGCGACGAGAAGCCAGCCGGCCGGCCCCCAGCGTCTTGGTCAGGAGCACGCCGCTGACCGACAATCCTTCGTCGACCTGGACGTGCATATCGGCTAGGCGGGCCTGCAGGGCGGCGGTGATCTCGCGACGCAGCAGCGCCACGCGGCGGGTCAGCCACATCGACGGCGGGAGAACGAGCAGGGAGAGCAGGGACAGCCGCCAGCTCAGCGCGGCCATGGCCACCGCCGTGCCCACCGCGGTCGTCAGATTAGCCGCGATCGACGTCGCGGTCGAGGTGACCACCGACTGCATGCCACCGATGTCCTGGATAATGCGCGACTGGACTTCGCCGCCCCGGGTGCGCGTGAAGAAGCTGAGCGATTGGCGCTGGAGGTGGGCGAAGACGTCGCTGCGCAGGCGGTGCATGACCTGCTGGCCGACCTTCGTCGACATCCAGGTTTGCACCACGCCCAGGAGCGAGGTCGCAATGGTGACCGCGAGCATGCCGCCGACGGCCAGCAGGAGCACGCGAATATTGTTGTGCGGCAGGGCATCGTCGAAGACGGCCTTGAGCAGGAAAGGTTGCGCCAGCCCGAGAGCCGACGAGACCACGATGATCGCCATGACGGTGGCGATGGCCAGGCGGTGCGGCGCGAAGAGCGCCAGCACGCGCGGGAGCTCGACGGGCGAGAGCGCCAACTGGGCTCGATCGCGCGGGTCGACCTTCTGGGGGCCCCGCGAGCCCCCACCGGAGTGCAGGGTGTCAGCCATGAGCCACTCCTTCCGTTGTCTGTATCGTTCGTGAGGTTCCCTCACTAGTTAGAGAGGTTACCTCACGATGTGGTTGCCTCGCAACTTCACGTATGCTGCACCCATGCCGCCCGACGCCGACCAACCCCTCGACGTACTGCTGGGACGGGCGCTGCGGAGCATGCGGCATACGTGGACGGCGCAGCCGGAAGAGTTGGACCTCGCGCCCCACCAAGGACGGGCGCTGATGATCGTCGCCGAGTCGGGGCCACTGCGACTATCCGAACTCGCCGAGCGGCTGCGGATCGCGCCGCGCTCGGCGACCGAAGTGGCCGATGCGTTGCAGGAGCGCGGCCTGGTCACGCGATCGGCCGACCCCAGCGATCGGCGCGCCGTGCTGCTTAGCGTGACCGAGGCCGGCCAGCACGCCGCCGGCGCCGTGGCCGAAAGCCGGCGCGCGGGCGCGGAGGCCTTCTTCGGACGGCTCAGCGCGGCCGACCGAGCGAGTCTGACGCGCATCCTGACGACCCTGCTTCAGGACTGAATCCACCCGCTCATGCGACGGCCTACCGGGCAGCACCTGGGGTGATCACCCCACGTTGTTGGCGGTAGGCAGTTCGCAAAGACTGCGGGTGGGCCCGCGGGCGCTGGGCGGGCTACTGACTCGGCGGAAGCTGACCCGGGGGCGGCGTGGTCGGGATCTGCGCGGGAGCGGTGTCCTGCGGGGAGTTGTAGCCGGCCGGCGGCGGGATGTTGTAGTTGCTCTGCCCGAAGTCGACCTTGACCGGGTCACGCTCGGCGCCTTCGACCTCGAAGTACTCCTCGCGCTTGATGTTGAACATGCCGGCGACGAAGTTGCTCGGGACGGTCTCGACCTTGGTGTTCAGCTCGCGGACATTGGCGTTGTAGTAACGCCGGGCGGAGGCGATACGGTCCTCGGTCGAGGTCAGTTCGTTCTGCAGGGCCATGAAGTTCTGGTTGGCCTTCAGGTCGGGGTAGGCCTCGGCCACCGCGATCAGGCGCCCGAGAGCGGCGCTGAGCATGCCCTCGCTCTGTGCCTGCTGCGCCGGTGTCTGTCCGCCGGCCATGGCGGCGCCGCGCGCCTTCATGACGTCCTCGAGGGTGCCGCGTTCGTGCGCTGCGTACCCCTTCACGGTCTCGACGAGATTGCCGATCAAGTCATGGCGGCGCTTGAGTTCGACGTCAATCTGGCGCCAGGCCTCCTGCACCAGATTGCGCAGCTTGATCAGGCCGTTGTAGACCCCGACGGCCCAGAGCGCGACGAGCACGATCAGACCGAGGATCACAAGGATCGCAATGAGCACGGGCACTCCTTCGTCAGCCGACCGTGGCCGGGCGGGGCGCCGGGATGGTCCGGTCGCCGACTGGAAGCTTAACCGGCCGGGGCGCGGCAGACCCGCGAATGCCGGTCCGGAGGCCGGACCACAGGGCTCAGTGCGCCGGCCGCCGCGCCTCGATCAGGTGCCGCGTCGAGTGCGCGACGAAGACACCGTCGCGCTCGATCACCGCGTGCATGCGCGCGAGCGCATCGTGGTAGCGCTCGACCGAGAAGTCCGGCACCCACCAGACGCAGCGTCGCAAGATCCAGACGACGGCGCCGACGTCGAAGAACTCCATTCGGCAGCGCGCGGTCTGCAGGTTGACGATCTCGAGTCCGTGATACTCCGCCTCGGCGGCCTCCAGGCGCGGGTCGCGGCCGCGGCGGATGTCGGGGACCGGCCCGAGGACGATGACCGTCCACCCCTCGATGGCGCACATCCGTGGGGGAAGGACCGGCATCTCGGCGAGCACCTCGCCGGCGCCGGTGTCGACGTCGAGTGCGGATCCCACGTGCGCGAGCCGGTCCGCGAGTTGGCGGCTGTAACCCCAGGGCGGGCGCTCTTCGGTCGCTCGCCCGTCGAGCCACCCGAAATCCTAACCCGACACATCAGCGGTATCGGCCTCCGCGACGAGACCGTCGAAGTCCCTCACACCCCCCACCCTTCCGTATGCCGTGCGAACCCGCCCGCCGAAGGTATCCCCACTGCGTGCGACTCCACGCGCGCAGTGGGCGGCTATCTCAGGCCACGAAATCGATGCGGTGGTCGCGGCCCCGGAAAGCGACCGTGTCGCCGGCGCGGTGTCCGGCCAGCACGGCATACAGCGGGCTGTCGATCGACATGCCTTCGTAGGTGACACCGTCGCAATCGAGGGCCCCGGCGACCACTCCGACGCCATAGCGGTCGCCGTCGAGGCCGATGATCGCCCCCGGGGACACGCGCTCGCGGGGGCCAAAGTCGAGCGTCTCGAGCTCGGCGAGCGCGGTCTGTTGCCTCGCCACCGTCTCCTCGAAGAGCGCCGCGAGGCCACCGGCCTCGTCGGTCTGGGACTGCTCGTCGACCGAGAACGAGGAGTCCTGGTCGAGTTTGCCCGCGGCCTGCTCGGCCACGACGCTTTCCTGCGCCGCGGCCACCTCCTCGCGCGCCCGGGCGAGAAGCACCTCGCGGACCCGCGCCTTGGCTCCCGCATCCATCGTCATCTCAGGCCAGCCCGAGGTCAGTGAGCGAGAAGGCGTGGCGGTAGGCCAGGCCGGCGGCTGCGAACTTCTCCGCCGCCCCCGTCGCACGGTCGGCAATCGTCGCGACCGCGACGACCTCGGCACCGAGGTCGCGCGCCGCATCAGCCGCATCGAGCGGCGAGGCGCCCGTGGTCGAGGTGTCCTCGACGATCAGCACCCGGCGACCGGCGATCGACGGCCCCTCCACCCGCTGCTGCAGGCCATGCGCCTTGCCGGCCTTGCGGACGACGAAGGCATCCAGCCGCTCGCCCGCCGCGGCCGCGGCGTGGAGCATCGAGGTTGCAACCGGGTCGGCGCCCAGGGTCAGGCCCCCCACGGCGTCGAAGTCCAGGTCGGCCACGAGTTCGCGCATGACGCGCCCGACCAACGGCGCGGCCTCCCCGTCAAGGGTGATCCGGCGCAGGTCGACGTAATAGTCGGCCTCCCGACCCGAGGAGAGCGTCACACGACCGTGAACGATGGCTTTGTCCTTGATGAGCGCGAGGAGGCGCTCCCGGTCCGGCGAGAAGGCAGTCATACGGCAAGCGTATGGGGCGCGCGGATCAGTACTGGAAGATCTCAGCCGAGTGGGCAGCCACGGTGACCGACCCCGAGACGCGGGCGCCGTCCAGGGTGCGGGCGCCCTGAGTCAGCCGCAGGCCCGAGGACGACTTGCCGACGTTGACGACGACCTTGCCCTTGGTGAAGTTGCGGGCATACATGCCCGTGCCGATCTTGGTGTAGGACCCCGTCGGGGTGCCGATGTCGATCTGGTTGAAGGGGTGCGCGCCCCACGAGGCGCCGGCGTTCTTGTCGCGCAGGAAGCAGAAGTAGGAGTTGCCGTTCGAGCCCATCAAGAAGGTCGCCAGCGCGTATTTGTGCCAGGCGTTCTTCTGGGTCTCGGACGCATTCGTCCACAGCTTCGTCATCGACAGGACGCGGCTGCCCTTGTTCTGGACGTCGATCATCATGTCGACGTCCTGCTTCCAGTTGGTCTCGCTGTAGTAGGCGCCGACCGGGGAGTGGGCCTCGCGGACGAAGAGCTCCGGCTCCATGCCGTCATTGCCGGCGACCAGGCCCTTGGAGGACATCGTCGTCGAGAAGTACCGCCGGCCGTTGCCCAGGCCATTGCCCATGACGGTCTTGCCGCCGGTGGCCTTCTTGGCGGCGACGGTGATGTCGTCGGCCCAGCCGATCCACTGCGGGTGCGTCCACTGCTTGCCATTGGTGACCGGCATCGAGGACAGGTAGTTGCCCATCAGCGGGCCGGAGCCGAGGACGTCGAGGAAGCAGCCGTCGTACTTGCTGACATTGATCAACTCGACGCAGCTCTTGCCGACCTCGGCCGCCCAGGCCGGGCTGGAGAGATTCATCAGGAAGGTCGTGGGCCACTTGCGGGCGTAAATCTTCTGACCGGACTTGTTCTTGGCGTAGAGGCTGTCGGCATAGCCCTGGCCGCCGAAGGAGGCGTTGCGGTAGGCCAGCACCTTCAGGCTCGGATTGGCTGCCTTCATCGCCGCGATGTCCTTGGTGAACTTGCCACGCATCGCGACGATGACGCTCATCCGGCGGGCGAGATCCTGGGCCTGGGCGGTGGTGAAGGACTTCTGGCCGGCCATCCACTCGGCCGACCAGAGCTTGAGGAACTTCCCCGTGGCGGCGCTAGAGGCGGCCTGAGGCGCCGGCTCGGGGGCGGCCGAGGCGCTCGGGAGTCCGGCGGCGAGCAGGCCGACACAGGTGGCTCCGGAGGCGACCAGCGCGAGGGCACGGCGCGGCGACGAAGAGGGAAAAGACATGGGGTGTGCTCCAGGTGAGATGGGGGACAGGTCCTGGTGCCGATCGATGGTACTTGCCTTTTCGGTGCCGGTCGATGATCCGCGGGTTGCGCGTGAGCGAGCGCGGTGTGACGCGCAGCAGGCCGACAACGGCCCGGCAGCGGCGCCCTGGGATCGAGACGACCCGCCCGCGGTCCGCATCGGCGAGGGCCTCCCTGACCACCTTTTGAACCGGGAGCCAGGCGAATTCGGGGATCCCTGTCATGGCCAGCCCGGCCCGCTGGTGGAACTCGGTATGCACGAATCCCGGGCAGAGCGCCGTCGCCGTGACGCCCGATCCCGCCAGCCGCCCGGCAACCGATTCTGTGAGCACCGTCACATACCACTTCGCGGCCGAATAGCTGCTGCCCGCGATCAAGACGGCCACCGATGAGACGTTGATGATGCGCCCGTGTCCGCGCTCCCGCATGGCCTTGGCCGCGGCGTGGGTCAAGACGAGAACCGCCCGGCACAGCACATCCAAGAGCGCCTCCTCGTCGGCGATCTCCGTGTCGAGGAAGCCGTGCCCCAGTCCGAAGCCGGCGTTGTTGACGAGCACCTCGACCGGCCGCTCGAAGTCGGCCACCCGGTCGGCGACACGCGCCAAGTCCCGCGCGCACGCCCAGATCAGCGGGCAGCACCTCCACCCCGATCCCGTATGCCGTTCGCAACCGCCCCGCCGTCGCCTCCAGTCGCGTTGTGCGGGGGTGGCCCGCCGGCCCGGGCGCGGGCTCGGTTACCGTGGCCGGATGCGGATCGCGACATGGAATGTCAACTCCATCCGGAGCCGCATCGAGCGCGTGATCCCCTGGCTGGAGCGCTCCGACGTCGATGTGCTCGCGATCCAGGAGACCAAGACCCGCGAGGATCAGTTCCCCTTCTTCCGCTTCGAGGAACTGGGCTACGAAGTCGCGCACCACGGCTGCAACCAGTGGAATGGTGTCGCGATTGCGTCGCGCGTCGGGCTGACCGATGTGGTCGCCGGCTTCGCGGACGCGCCGCTGTGGGGTGAGGCGACGAGCGCCGAGGCGCGGCACCTGGGGGCGACCAGCGGTGGCATCAGGGTCAACAGCCTCTACGTCCCCAACGGCCGCAACATCCTTGACCCCCATATGGACTACAAGATCGACTGGCTCGGCCGGTTGCGCGACGCCGCCCAGGGCTGGCTCGCGGACGGGCCGAGCGTGCTGATGGGCGACTGGAATATCGCCCCCCGCGATGAGGATGTCTGGTCGATGGAGTTCTACATCGACAAGTCCCACGTCTCGCCCCGCGAGCGGGCCGCCTTCGCGGCGATCCTCGATGCCGGGTATGTCGACCTGGTGCGCCCGCTGCTGCCGGGGCCGAAGGTCTACACCTACTGGGATTACCAGCAGTTGCGCTTCCAGAAGGGCCGTGGCATGCGCATCGACTTCGTCCTCGGCTCGCCCGACGTGGCTGCGCGGGTGACCGGCGCGGTCATCGACCGCGAGGAGCGCAAGGGCAAGGGTGCGTCCGACCACGCTCCGGTCATCGTGGAGTTGACCGATGCCTGAGCGGCTCAGCGGCGAGCGCTTCGAGATCCCCCGGCCGGGTGGCGCACGCATCGTCGGCGAGACGTATGACCCGGTGGGCCGGGTCGATCCGGCCCTCCCGGTGGTCGTGCTCGCGCACGGGTGGACACTCAACCGCACGCTGTGGAGCCGGGTGATCCGCGGTCTGCAGGAGCGATTGCCGATCCGGGTGGTTGCCTACGACCAGCGCGGTCATGGCGAGTCGGTGCCCGGCAGCGTCGCACCGTCGATCCGGCTGCTCGGTGAGGACCTCGCGGCGGTCATCGACGAATGCGGCGGCCGGGGCCGGCTGGTCTTGTGCGGGCACTCGATGGGCGGCATGACCGTCATGGCGTATGCGGGCCTGCACCCCGCCGACGTGATCGCCCGCGTCGCGGGTGTGCTTCTGCTCGGGACCGCAGCCGCCGACGTCTCGCGCCCCGGATGGGTGGGCAAGATCGAGATGGGCGTCATGCACGTCGCGGCCCGCGGTCCGCGGATCCCCGCGGGGGTCTTTGTGACCAAACGGCATCAGCGCCACCTGAACTTCGGCGACGACGCCGACCCCCGCGATGTCGCGCTCGTGCGCAAGGCGATCGCGGGCACCAAGATCAAGGACATGGGCTCCTATTTCACGGCCCTGGAGGGGATGGACGAGCGCGCGTCGCTCGCCGCGCTGGCCACGGTGCCGACCACGATCATGGTCGGGTCGAAGGACCGGCTGACCCCGCCGCCCTACGCCTATGCGCTGCACGAGGGCATCCCCGGGTCGGCGCTGATCGAGTTCCCCGGCAAGGGCCACATGCTCGGCTACGAAGCCACCGCCGAGGTCGTCGCCCAGCTCATCGCCTACGCGACTCCCTGACGTCCCTGACGTCGAGTGGCCGGTTCAGACCCGTCGAAAGGCCGGTTCAGACCCGTCGAGTGGGACGAGCCTTCGGCCCGTCCCACTCGACGGGTCTGAACCGGCCACTCGACGGGAGTTTGGGACCGGCCACTCGACGGGAGTTGGGACCGGCCGGGGTCAGCGGGGCTGTGGGTCGTGCGGGTGGGCGGGGTCGGCGGCGAAGGCGCGCTCGTAGATGTCGTAGATCAGCGCCGACTTGGCGTTGTTGTAGTGCATGACGTCCTCGAAACCTTGGTGCGCAAGAGCGAGTTTCAGCCCCCCATAGGCGCGGCGGTCGTCGTCGTCCGCCCGCAGCCAGTCGCGGAACATCCGGTGCCGCGCCGGCTCCGGGCAGTCCGGGCTCCAGATGTGCACATTCGCTACCGGTTCGGCGCCGCGGACCAGTCGGTGCTCGTGCCACTCCGGCTCGCGGATGCGCAGCACGAAGCCGGCGCTTTCCAGCGCGGGCAGATAGGGGGCCTCATCGCGCGCGTCCGCGACGATCAGGTCGACATCGATCACGGGCTTGGCGGCCAGCCCGGGCACCGATGTCGAGCCGACGTGGGTGATCGCGAGCGCCCGCGCCCCCAAGGCCGCGCCGATTTGCTCCCGCACCCGTTCAAAGGCCGCAGCCCGGCCGGGGTCCGGCGCGACCACCTCGACCCGCTCGGCAGGAGCGGGCTGCACGCGGGCGGCGGCGATCTCGGCGTCGGTGGGCACGGCATACGGCTGCCACAGGGGGTGAGTCGGCATCACGCAACGGTAGACGGAACCGCAGCCGATCGACGCCGCGTCCAAGGCCCATGTTCGCTCGCGCAGCCGCCCTCGCCACCATTGCGCTGCTCACGGCCTGCGCAGATGGCGGTGACGCGAAGAACGGCACTGTTCCCGTGAAGAACCTCAGCCAAATCGTCGGTAGCTATACCGCCGTCAACACCGCCCAGTCCCCCACGCCGCTGGTCAAGGGCAGTGTGCTCACGATGCAGATCAGGCCGGACGCGATCATCGTGCAGGCCGGCTGCAACACCCTGTCCGGGCCGGCGAGTGCCGCCGACTCGCACCTGGTCGCCGGTGATCTCGCCATCACCGAGATGGCCTGCGCGCCGGAGCTGATGGCCCAGGACACCTGGCTCGCCGCCCACCTCGCCAAGCGCCCCCGCATCGACTGGTCGGGGCCTTATGTCTCCCTCGTCTGGGACGACGGGTGGCTCGGATTCGACAAGTCGCTCGCGCCCGAGCCGGGAATGACCGGCGACCCGGACACTCCGGTCAGCAGTTCGCCCACCAGCTAAGCGCCCTACAACCCGAACGTATGCTGCCCGCTCACTTGCCCGCGCCGCTTCAGTCCCAGCGCGACGGCGCTGAGCGCGCCGAGCGCGGCGGCCACCGCCGCCCCGCGGAAGACGAAGTGCACCTGCGAGATTGCGGCGTCGACCAGGGCCTTGCGATCCGACGGATCGGGCAGTTCGGCAACCACCTGGTAGTAGTGGTGCAGGCCCAGCGCGGTGAGCAGGGCGATCCCCACGACCATGCCGACCATGCGCGCGACGACGACGAGCGCGCTGGCCGTGCCATGGGCCGATTGCGGCGCCTCGGCAAGCGCGGCGTTGTTGACCGGGGCCAGGGCGAGACCGAGGCCGAGACCGGCAAGCGCGAGCACGGCATACGGCAAGGGGCCGGCGAACGACCCGCGGCCGTAGGTCGTCAGTAGGCCGATGCCGACGGCCGCCAGCCCGAGGCCGACGGCCGCGACCAGACCGTCGCCGAGCCAGCGCAACGCCCATCCACCCAGGAGCGCCCCGACCGGGACCGCGATCAGGAAGCGCACGAGGATCAGCGCCCCCTCGGTGGCGACCGGTTGCGCGCCGGCGGAGTCGGTGTGCACCAGGCGCGCGAGCAGAGGGACATCAACGATCACGGCGACCAGGGCGACTCCGACAAAGAGTGAGACCACAAGGGCCCAGACCGTGCGCCCGCGCACCAGGCCGCGCGGGATCACCGGCGCTGCCGATCGGCGGTGGAGCACGGCATAGCCGATCGCGCTGGCCACGCCCAGGGGAAGGAGCGCGAAGCCGAGCGGGCCGACGACCTCCTTCTCGGGGTCGGAGGCGGCGAACGTCAGCACAACGCAGCCGAGCGCGCCCCCGAGCAGCGCCGCGCCCGCTGGGTCCGCCCGCCGCACCACCGGCCAGGCCGTATGCAGTGTCATCGCCAGCGCGCCGGCCACCAGCACCAGCCCCACCACGCCGATCGGAGTGGCCAGGTGCGCCGTCGCGTCACCGAAGGGGACAAACGGAATCCCCAAGCTGACCGAATTGGTCAGCCGTTCGGGGGCCCAGAGCGCGAGGCCGGTCACTGCGAGCCCGGCCGCCCAGATCAGGACGTGCCCTATTGCGCCACGCGTGGCCGACGCCCCCGTCGCCGGGCCGATTGCCCGGATCAGCAGCGCCAGCACGATCCCCCCGATCGCGTTGAGCCAGAAGATCATCCGCCAGTCGGCGACCGCCAGGACGAGGGCGCCGAGGACCGGCCCGAGGACCGAGCCCAGCTCTTGAACGGCCCCGACCACCCCGAGCGGCAGACCTCGGCGATCCTCGGGCCAGAGGGCGGCGACGATGGACAGGGTCGCCGGCACCAGGCCGCCGCCGCCGACTCCCTGGATGACCCGGCCGGTGACGAGGACCGACAGCTCCGAGGCGAGGGCCGTGATGCCCGAGCCCACGACGAAGATCGCCAGGCAACCGAGCAGCACGCGTTGGCGATCGATGAGGTCGGCGAGCCGGCCGATCAACGGCAGGACCGCGACATAACCCAGGAGGAAGCCGCTGATGATGGGCGCCGCACGTTGGAGGTTCTCGATGCCGAGCCCGACGCCTTGCATCATGTCGGTCAGCGCGAGCACCACGACATAGGTGTCGGCAGCGGCCAACGCCACGGCGATCGAGGCAAAGGTGAGCAGCGTGCGGGCCCGGTGCGGGCCGGGCACCGCGGGCAGCGGGGGGTCAGGGCCGGGGGATGTCAATGCTCTTGCCGTAGTCGGTCAGGACGACCGAATAGGTCGAGCTGATCCCCTCGTAGAAGTTGCCGGTGACCTTGGCCTGCCGCAACTGCCCGGACGCGGGTTCGATCCCGAAGACGGCGTCGAAGGTCGTGCCGTCCTTGCCCAGGCGCAGCAGCGCCTTGATGAGGGAGCCTGGGAGCTGGGCGGCATAGGTCTGCAGGACTTCCTTGCCGTAGCGCTGTTCGCCCGTGGCCCGTGTATCGGTGGCTTTGGCGAGCATCTGACTGAGGCCGGTCGCTGGGTCGAAGAAGGAGCTCGGGGTCGGCGCGCCCAGGTCCGCCAGGTCGACGGGCGCGAGCTTGGGCGTGAAGAGCGACATCCAGGACTTCGCGCCGATGCTAACCATGTCGACGGTGGCGGGCGTGCCGTTGACCACCGCGGTGACCTGGCCCTTGAACTTGGGGGTGGTGGCGTCGATGATGCCGGTGCCTTTGGCGCCTTTGACACCGTTGTGGCCCGAGGGGATGTCGATGCTCGAGGCCAGGTCGATGGTCACCGCCTTGGCGGTGTCGAAGGTCGCCTTGGCCTTGGCGAGGGCTGCCGTCGGATCCTGCGGCTTGCTCTCCCCCGTGCAGGCCGAGAGCGCGATGGGCAGGCTGATCAGGGCAGCCAGGAGGGAGCGACGGCGCATGGGCAGGACGATACCGGCCACCACCGTCAACGACATCTAGGCTGGCTGGCCATGAGCCCCGTTGCCGAGCCCCGCCATCAACTCGTGCTGCTGCGCCATGGCGAGACGGAGTGGTCGCGGACCGGACGGCATACGGGGCTGACCGATCTGCCGCTCACCGAGCGCGGCATCGCCGGCGCGCGCGCCGTCGGCACCCTGTTGCGCGGCCGGGAGTTCGCGCTGGTGCTCACCTCCCCCTTGCAGCGAGCTCGGCGCACCGCCGAGCTCGCCGGGCTGACGCCCGAGATCGAGCCCGACCTCCTGGAGTGGGACTACGGCGCGGCCGAGGGGCTGACCACCGCGGAGATCCGCGCCCAACGAGGTGCCACCTGGACGGTCTTCGGCGACGGCGTCACCCCGGGTGCCACCCCGGGCGGAACCCTCGAGGAAGTCGCCGCCCGCGCCTCCCGCGTGCTGGCGCACATCGACGGCGCGCTGCGAACAGGGGATGTCGCGCTCGTCGGCCACGGTCATGCGTTGCGCATCCTCACGGCCGTCTACCTGCGCCAAGAGTTGCGCTTTGCCGCGCAACTCCCCTTGGAAGCCGGCGCCGTCAGCATCCTCGGCTGGGAGAAGGAACTGCCGGCGATCCTGGCATGGAATCGCCTGCCGGATCTCGAGCCGGCATGACACCACGGGCCGCGGGCGGGCAGGCAGCCCCCACCCGGCGACGAGCTGGCCGCGGCGCTCGACCCGGCCCCGGCGGGACGGCGAGCGATGAGGACCTCCTGGCCGGTTTCCTCAACGGACTCGACGCGGATGCCCTTCGCGGGCTGCTGCGGGAGTTCGCGACGGACGCGGGCATCCGGCGGGCGTTGCTCGTGCGCGCGGCAGCGTCGGTCGGCACCGACGCCGATCTGGCCGCGACGTTGACGGCGAGCGTCAAGGCGACGCTGACACTGCCGCGCCGGCTCGATCGGCGACAGAGCACCGCCTATGCCGCTGCCGCCGCCGCGCTGCTCGACGAGCTCGAAGGACACCTGGCTGCCGGCCGGGCCGATGCCACGCGGGAGCCGTTGCAGGAAGCCGCCGTCCGGCTGCGCAAAGTGGTCATGAACGTCTACGACGACGCGGGCCTGATGGGCGCCTGTTGCCAGCGGGCCGCCGATCTGCATGTCCGCGCGTGCCGCGAGGGTGCGCCCAACGTCCTGCGGCTCGCGAAGTGGCTCACGTCCTTTCGCACCTCGAGCCCCGGGTGGCCTCGCACCGACCTCGCCTCCTATGCCGACCTCTTCGATGAGCGCGCCATGGCGGCCTACCGCGCGGGGATCGACGCATATGCCGTTCGGCTCTCCGGCGCGCGGGAGTGGGATCGCCGCATGCTCCACCAGCTCCAAGTCGAGCTCGCCGATCACGACGGTGATGTGGATGGGGCGATCGCGATCCTCCGCAGCAGGGAGCACCCCGCGTATGACGAGATCCTCGAGCGCCTCGACGCGGCAGGCCGAACGGACGACGCCCTGGCGCTTGTCGATGAAGCGGTGAGGGCAGAGCGGTATTCGGCGCGGGCCCAGCTTCGCGGTCATTGGCTGAGCCCGGATGCGGTCTCGGACCACTATCTCGCGGCCGGCCGGGTCGATGATGCCCTGGCGTTTGCCCGGACCCTACTTGTCAAGGACCCGTCCACCACCAGCCTCGCCCACCTCCTGCGGGTAGGCAGTGAGACCGGAACCGCTGCGGCCCAAAAGAATTGGGCGACATCATGGGCCCGTGACCGAGCGAGCAGGTCATCGGGCGATGTGCTCATCGACTGGGCCTTGGCGGCCGGTGATCTCGAAGAGGCGCGAGCGGCAGCCCTCGAGTTCGGCGCGGGTGCCCAATGGTCGCAACTGTCCACAGCGCTCGAAGCGACACACCCCAAGGATGCTGCCGACCTCCACCGCCCCAGGCTGGCCGACGACCTGCGCTACCCAGATACGCGGACGTATCCGGAGATCGCCGAACGCTTGGCGACGATGCTTCAGTTGTATGCCCGCGCCGGGCTCGCTGACGAGTTCATCGCCGAGATCCGCGGCATCCGCGCGCAGTACGCCAATCGTCCGTCGCTGCAGCTGGCCATGGATGCGGCCGCGCTCCCCCGCTGACCGACCGGGCAAGCGCCCTACCGTGCAGAAGGTGGGGTAATCACGCCACCTACTTCAGGGAGGGCGTCTGCGGGTGAGCGGCCTCACCACGCGCCGGCATCACCGGGCGCGCGGCGAGAGCAGGCCGAGTGCGTCCGCCAACCGGCGGCAGCGCCGCGTGAAGACGACGGGCAGATCCGTTGTGCCGCTGAGGATCTCGGCGATCTCACCAGCGATACCAGGGGCGTCCGCGCGCGTCGGCCGCTGGTCTTTCAAGTCGGGGACGTCGGCGAGGCGACGGGCTTCGGCGGCGAGGGCACGGCATACGTCCTCGGCCACGGGGGATGGGTCGGCGGGGAGTGCGAGGGCCGCCTGCACCAGCGACCTGGCGGCTGACGCACAGACCACCAGCACCGCGACGCGGTGGCGCCGGCCGGCGTGGTCGGCGTCGAAAACGCGCGGCCGGATCAGCGAGTCGTGGGCGCTCGCGAGTTGCCGGGCTGCTTCGTCGAGGGCGACGACCTCGCGATAGATCGTCGCGCGGTCGGTGAAGGACGGCGGCACTCGGACCGCCCCGCCAACGCGCTCGAGGAGGTCGGCCAGCGTCGTGAGCAGTTGCCGGCGAGCCAGCACCAAGGTGTCGCCCGAGGCGACGGGCAGCACGGCATACGTCACGAAGATGCCGGCGGCAGCACCGGCGGCCGTCTCGGCCAGCCGGATCCACAGCAGGTGCTCGGTGTAGTCCCGGAGCAACTCATAAAGCTGCCCCAGCACGATGGTGATCAGGCAGATCATCCACGTGGTCGAGAGGGCCTGGACATAGAACGCGAGGAAGATCCCCAGCAGCATGAGCGCGCCGGCCACCACATGCTGCCCACCGGTGACGTGGGCCAAGCCGATCGAGACGACCAGGCCGACCAGGGTGCCCACGGTGCGATCGATCGCCTTGCGCGTGGTCTCGGAGGTCGTCGACGCGCCGGTGAAGGTGACGAAGGCCGCGATGGCCGCCCAATAGGAGCGTCCCGGCGAGATCAGATCACCGAGCAGCAGGGCGAGAGCCGCCGCCGTCGCCGCCTGGATGGCCTGGCGCGTCGTGAAGGCCATCCGGCCCGGCGACCACCAGTGCTCGGCGTCCAGCGCCACGGCCTTGCCGGCCAGCGCCGCGCTGCCCGGCAGCGCGTCACCGGAGAGTTGCACGACCGGCTGATATCCCGGCTGATTCTCGGCGCGCGCTTGCTCGAGCACCGTGCCCGAGTTCCAGTCCTCGACCGAGGTCAGCAGCAGATCGCCACCGAGGACGAACCGCCGCGCCGCGTGCTCCCCCCAATGGGCGTCCTGGCGCAGCACGGCGAGCGCCATCCGCGCCTCGTCGAAGCGGGACCAGCCGAGTTCGGTCAACGCCCGCCGCATCGCCATTTCCGTATGCCGCGTGCCCCCGACCGCGGACGCCGCATCGTCTCGCGGGCGATCAGCGAGTTCCACTACGGCGCCGGCGACCTCGTCGACGCCGATCTCGAGGTCGATGATCCACTGCCGCAGACGCAGCGGTGAGACGCCCTCGGGCAGGGCCCGGGCATCGGCGAGCTGGCCGTCGAAGAGCAGCGCCACCTCACTGGTCTTGATCAGGTGGGCCCGGAGCGCGCGCCGGGCGGACTCGCTCGCGGGGTCGGCCAGGACGTCGAGGCAGGCGCTGAGGACCGAGCGCGCCTGGGCCCGGAGCGCCGTCACCGTGCGCTGCAGGGTGGCCTCCGGGTCGCGCGCGAGGATCGTGACGAGAAGCAGGCCGACCCAGGCCGTCGAGATCACGGCCGCGAGCAGGATGCCGGGCAGGGCGCTCGCCGGCGGGTGGAGGAAGAGCCCGAAGAAATGCGCCTGCCACATGACAAAGCCGGCAGTGAACCAGCGGGGCCCGAAGCGGCGCACCCAGACGGCCAGGAAGGTCACCGCCACGAAGACGGTCAGCGCCACCGGACGCCACGGATCGGCCAGCACCGAGCTCGCCGCACCCACCACGGCACCGCCTGCCGCGGCAGAGGCGGTCGTGACGATCGCGCGCCGGCGGGTGTCCTTCAAGGTGGTCGCGAGGTTCAGGGCGACGATCCCGCCGACCATCACGTGCATGAGCGCGGCGGGGCGAGGCGCGCCGGCCGCCGTGGACAAGATCGCCTGCAAGACGACCGTGGTCGAGGTCGCGACCACCGCCCGCGTGCCGTGACGGAGCCTGGTCAGCCCGGGGTCGGAGGCGACGAAACGGTCGCGGGCGTCGCGCCACTGCTGGCGCACCGAGTCACGTCCGCGGCCGAGCGCCCCCTCGGCCCGGACCCGCGTCATGGTCACGCGCCCAGTCTCTCAAGACGTGGGATACCCCTGCGAACATTTTAGTTGATCTATCAACTAAACACGAGGCAGATAGGTACTTCGGAATCTTCACGGTCGGCGATGTGACCACGGACCCGACGACCGGGCGCACGCCGACCGAGCACGAGCGAATCAAGGCGAACGTCGAGATCGCCAAGAAGGCCGACGAAGCCGGCCTCGACGTCGTTGCCTTCGGCCAGCACCACAACCCGCCCTTCGTCGCCTCCGCCCCGACGACGACGATGGCCTATGTCGCCGCGCAGACCTCGCGGATCCTGCTCTCGACGTCGACCACGCTGATCACGACGACCGACTCCGTGCGGATCGCCGAGGACTATGGCACGCTCCAGCTCCTAACCGATGGGCGGATGGACCTCATGCTCGGGCGCGGCAACACCGGCCCGGTCTATCCGTGGTTGGCAAGGACATCCGCGACGGGATCGACCTCGCCATCGAGAACTACGCTCTGCTGCAACGGCTTTCGCGCGAGGACGTGGTGACGTGGACGGGTCGCTTTCGCACCCCGCTGCAGGGGTTCACGGCCACGCCACGGCCGTTGAACGGCATACCGCCATTTGTCTGGCACGGCTCGATTCGCAGCCAGGAGATCGCGGAGCAGGCCGCCTACTACGGCGACGGCTTCTTCGCCAACCACGTCTTCTGGCCGGCGTCGCACACCCGGCAGATGGTGCGGCTCTACCGGGAGCGCTATGAGCACTATGGTCACGGCCGCGCCGATCAAGCGATCGTCGGGCTCGGCGGGCAGGTCTTCATGCCCCAACAGCCAGGACGCCGTCCGGGAGTTCCGGCGTATTTCGACAATGCCCCGGTCTACGGACACGGCCCTTCGCTGGAGAGCTTCACGCGCGAGACCCCGCTGACCGTCGGCTCGCCCCAGCAGGTCATCGACAAGGCGCTCTTCAAGTCCTTCATCGACGTCCTGGAGCCGGATGCCTTGCGCGACAAGCCGATTGTGCTGGCTGCGACGGGCGGCACCGAGCGACACTCGCTGATGTTGGAGCACGCCCCGCGGCCGCTGTTCAGCCACCTGGCAGCGGCACCTGTGAGCACCGCGGTGTATGCCGCGACCGCCGACTTCGGCGGGCCTGGCTCCGCCGCGCTCGCTGGGCGCGTCGAGCGCCCCGCCCGAGAGTTGGCGGCGGCGCTCATCTCCCGCCCACAGGCAAGCAAGCGGGATCAGGAGCCGGGGACGGACAGCCTCGTCCCGTTCGAGCAGATGCTGGCCCGACTGTTTTT
>Ga0075158_10001123_pt1 | contig 20564 bp, 15 predicted proteins | sample JI91814BDNA_FD_70968 | JGI IMG/M metagenome (GOLD analysis project Ga0075158, IMG submission 70968) | Wastewater effluent complex algal communities from Wisconsin, to seasonally profile nutrient transformation and Carbon sequestration -... | ecosystem: Engineered > WWTP > Effluent > Algae... | reverse complement strand
AGAGGGCGATTCCCAGTGGAGCTTCTTCGCCGGCAACTACCAGGAATACGAAGCCGACAAACGCAAGCGCCTGGGCGAAGAAGGCGCCAAACCGAAGCGCATCCGCTACAAGCCGATCACGCGCTGAACGTCGCCCCGGCCATCCGGCCGGGCCAGCGGATCAAAGGAAGCACCCGTCACGGGCGCTTCCTTTTTTTATATCGGGAGCCAAAGCGGCAAAAGTGAGGCAAGTCGTGGACTTAGGCTTGAGATTGCGTAGTGCAGTGTCGGTAAGCATCGAGGTTTTTCCTCCTTTTCGTGACGGCTTTTACCGTCAGGGGTCAGGAGACCTGCCGATGCTCGGAAAGCCGCATGAAACAAGCTTTCCTTATGAGTTTTTTATGTCAAAGACCGGTTTGGTCCGAATAGTTAACGGCAGGGTCTTAATCCGGCCTTTGGGATCTACCGTCACCTTTACCGCCAACTTGTTCCGCTTGCTGGCGATAGCCACCGATAGATTTCGCGACGTATTTCTTTCCAAATCAACACGTTACGACAGTTTTTCGATAGGTCACGATAGTCCCCGAAAGACCCGATTTCATTCCCACTCGATCATTTCCAACCGCCGTAACCCCGCGTAAAACCTAGTTCTTTGTTCGCTCGTATCACCGTCTACCGTCACTTCTACCGTCATATAGCGAGCGCTATTCTTCGCGCTCAAGATCGCCTCGATTGGGCGAGTAGCTGCGCCCGCCCGACATTGAACACGGCCGAATCACGACAGTATAAGTTTGTACGGCGCCAGAGCAATTTCAAGGCGAAAGGTCGGACAATCGACTTCTCTGACATTAACGCTCCAGGCAACTGGAAGGATTTGGCGGTCGCCTAATGCGCGTCCCAAGCCCCGGCCTCTGACAGTGCGAAGTCGAATCATCGAGAGACGTCGACGCCGATGGCGCTTCAACCATGGCGTCTCACAATCGAGTACAGATGCGATAAGAACACCCCCAAATGAAGTGAGCCCGATACGATGGCGATGCAAACGACGAACGTCCGCCGCGCCGCGTACGGACCGGCCCCCGCCGTGCCAGAAATGGCAGGCGGTACAATACTCGAATCCTGATACGGCGGCCCCTGAGAAAAAAACGCCGACACTGCGTCGGAGAGACTGCTGAGGAATAGGTCGTTCCCGTTTGCCCACATGAACAGCGTTGTCAAGACCGCGATCCAAGCTCCCAACGCACATAGAAAAATTGGAAAAGACTTTAGGAGCAGTCGCATGTAGCCCAGTAGCGGCGTCAGCAACCATCCCAGGCGGCGTTGTCTTGTCCACAGCTCATTGTGGAGCCTGCGCGCGCGATCCATGCAACGCTGTTCTTCGTCGAACTGGCCGAAGCTGCGAAGGATGCTGATGAGCCTTCCCAGCGTCTTCAACTGCGCATTCAGGCTGGCGGTCTTTCGCTCACGTGTGCCGACAAACCACTGGGAGATGGCGTCACACTCTAGTTCGATTTCGCGGATACGTGGCTCGATCAGAAGGTGATAGCCGACCCCTGCGAATTGGCATTCCACGTGAAGCTCCAACTCATGCTTCAACCCTAGCGCTTCGAAAGCGCTCGTGGGTGTGCGGTTGCCGATGAGCTCCAGCGCATCCGTGGCGAGCACCGCGCCCTGTAACGCGCGGTCCGCGGTGTCCGCCTGTGGTAGAACCTCGCGGGCGCGCCGGATCAATGTGTCAGTAAGCAGCAATAATTTCCCCGGTGCGCCGTGACCGCCTCCATCCGGCCGCGGCTGAGGGACTTGCGGCGGCCATACGAAATATGGGACGTTGCCGATCCGGCACGTACAGGGCCACTGTTTCAGCAATCCAGCTTTCGACCACAAATCAAACAGCCCGCTCACGGGCTTTATGATCACATCGCCGTGACCGACACCTTTGTTGCGCAGATATTCGCGGTTTGCCTCCATGACTTCCGGACCTTCGCGCGATTGGCCAGTCGTAATGAGGAGACGATGTTGCGACGGCTCCACCGTAGCATCGATCGAGCGCAGCTTTGGACAGTAGTGCTCCCGGCCGGAGCGAATTCCATCTGGTTCGGTGTGAGCGCCGAGACGCAGCAAATGAACCGATTCACTCCGATCGACGAAGTTGAGGCTCATATCCTCGAAGAGTAGCCAGTAGTCGTGCGGACCTTCGCCGCTGAAGCGGTCCTTCATTGCGCTCCATCGGGTGATCACATCCGCTCGGCAGCCGAATCGATACGCCGCATAGGCATGCAAATAAGCGTAGCGTCTCTCCTCGTCGATTGCGGCCGCGAGGGGTTGACGGATCGCGAGCTTCAGATCGTCTCCGGCACGACGCAGTCCTTCGTTGGTCACCGCGCGAACCCAGTTGCGCAGGCCGGTCGAGTCGAATAGCGGATCGCGGATCGCCGACTGCAGCAACGACGAAAGTTGATGGTGAGGGCCGATGTCCTTCCATGCGAGGGTGCCCGCACCATGAACGGGTACCGACAGTGTGTCTGCATCTGCGCCAGCGCAACAGCCAAAGACCCAATACAGGTCGGGAAAGCTCAGGATCAGCATCGCGATGAGTTGATCCCACCCGAGATTCGACGTGGCATCAAGCTCATGCGGCTGCACTTGGTCGATGAGCACAACAACTTCGCCGCGCCCGACCGCTCCATCATCGCCCCGAGCGGCCTTCTCGATGCCTTGCATAAGGCGCTCGTACGCTTCGATTCCTGCCTGGGCCGTACGAATCGGCCGATCCGATACGATCGTGTGTACAAACCCCGGCGCGCGGGTCTCCTCGCACAGTAATTCGAGCCAACTTCGCAGAGCGCGGGCAGTCAATGCGGATTGTGCGAGAACCAGATACCGTTTCATGAGAAGTCTCCCCTAGATCACCGCTCAGGCATCATCGCGCCGGCCGGATTTCGGCCGCAATCGCACAGCGATCTGATACGCGGCCATGAGATCGCCATCGATTTCGCTCTGAATCGGGCCGAGCAAGCGTTTGACGAGATCCGCCGCTTTCGAGGCGCTAACGCTCGGATCGCCAGTCATCAGCTTGACGCTCGGATGGATTTGAATGACACCTTCCGGGCACGCGGACGTGCGACGCTTCGTGGCGAGCAGAGCGGCCTGCAGATACCGCGCGAGCAACCATGCTTCGCAGCGCTGAATTTCAGCGAGCCGCCCGGCCCACTGGCTTATCGCTTCCTGCGGGAACGTGATTTTGCTGATTTCTTGGAGCAGGCCGGAAAGTGCCGCTTTCGGCGCCTCGGGCTGTCGCGGCGCGCGAGTTGAAGCGGGCTTGGTCTGTGAAGCAGACTTGGTCTGCCGATAGGCCACAGTATCCTGGAGATGCGCGGGAACGAGATACTCGACATCCGGGTGCCGATTCACCGCATCGAACACACACGCGCGCAGCTCGCGCACGTTGCCGGGCCAGTCGTGGCTGCATAGGTAATCAAGCGCTTCGGGCGTGATCTGCCGCCGCATTATGCCGGGACGCTGGCGCTCCGCTTCGCGGACAAACCGTTCAGCGAGCAGCGCGATGTCAGCCTTGCGCTCCCGCAGAGGTGGCAGCCAGATCTCGCCACCGATGCGCAGGCGGTCCAGCAGATCTGGCCGAAACCTGCGTGCATCGTTCTCAAGATCGGCATTCGTCGCGGCCAGAAACCGTACGTTGACGGTCCGTGCTTGGCGCGCACCCACCCGCGTCACGCGCCGTTCCTGCAGCACGCGGAGCAAAGCAGCCTGCACTTCCACAGGCATGTCGGCAATCTCATCGAAAAACAGATCGCCGCGATCGGCCGCTTCGATTACGCCAATCTTGCCCTCGACGCCAGTTGCTGTTCGTGGCTCGATGCCAAATAACTCGGCAGAAGACAGCGACGGTGTGAGAACCGCCGAATTCACAGTGACGAACGGGCGCATATCTGCCTCATCATCAGTGCCCGTCCGGTGAACGTAGCCCGCCAGCAGTTCCTTGCCCGTACCGCGCTCCCCGCGAATCAGCAGGTTCTCCCGATGGCAAGCTGCACGCCGCGCGTCGCGCAGCGCGAGCAGAATGGGTAGAGAGTGGCCAATCAGCTGTTCATCAGGATCGCTCAGCAGGCCGTGTTGCCAAAGCATCTCGGCAAGCAACTCCGCCGCGCGCGCATCATCTCGCGCGATGAAGCTAACGGCCCCGCGCCGGCTGAATTCCAGGCTGACTTCCTCCCGCGCCTTGCTGGAAAGAATCGCGACCGGCAGCTCTGGAAACTCAGAATGAATGGCATCAAGCAGGGTCAAGCCGAAATAGCGCTGCGGATCGTCATCTCCCGCACGGCCTTCCGGCATCCCAGGTGTGCGCCGGTGACTCTGCTCAGTCACGCGGCCGGTGTAGAAGCACAGGTCGAGCAGCACCATCGCCCAGGGCGGCGCGCCACACGCGAGCGCATCCGTCCATCCAGCACGAACCGCGGCAAGGGTACCAAGCACATCATTTTCGACGGTCGCGCCAACCCCAGCGGCACTTGGGGTTTGCCCTCTGCAGAATACCGCTTGTGCAATCGGAGCCTTCACCTCGATCTGACGTGCGCGCCGGTTCGGCGCCGCGCCAGTATCGGCAAGCAATAGCTTCCCGCAAAGATTGATCCGCTCGCGGTTGGGCGCGTCCTCGATCACGCGCCCAAAGAGGTCATCGATCACGAGCACGCGTGTCGTAGAGGGGATCTTCACGTGAGCAGCACCCGGCTCGGCAATCGCTCGATCGCTTTCGACAGGGCACGACACGCCGAGCGAAACTCTTCGAACCAGGGCGAGAACTCAGGATTGAGATCGCCGCCGGGTGCCTTAAGCGGCACGCGGGACAATCTTTCGTAACGAGCGTCGACGACTGCGACGGCATCTCGCACCACACTCAGCAAATCATCGACCGGATGACGCACGCGCCAGAGTTCGTATACGAGGCTGCAAATTGTCAGTCGCGTAGCCTCGTCCCACAATGAGAACGGTTCCCCGTCGAACAATAGGAGCGGCGATGCGTGCACGGGGAAATCCAGCAGCAGGCGGCGCAGATCCTCGCGGCGCTCGCGCCACTCAGGCAGCTCTATCGCAACGAGGTCCTCGAGATAGTCCTGCCCGTGGATGCGGCCGATCAGAATGTTGTGCGCGGTGTCGAGAGCCGAGAGGAATCGGTTCTTCAACCATTGATGATTGAATTCACTGCGCCGGCGCTGCCAGTCGGATTGATAAGGCGTGATCATTCCAGCAATCGACACACTTCGACATAGGCGGTCTGCACGCGCTCGCCAGTCACGGCAGGCGCACGAAGCAGCGCAACGATGCCGGGGCTGTTGCAGCTCTGCGCGAGAAATTCTGCTAGCGCATCGACCGGCTGTTCGCGCAAGTCGGCTTCGGGTGCGAGCGCGAACTCTGCGCGGGCAGCCGGTTCCATTTCGATATCCCCGATCAACGCGGCCAAGACCTTCTGCTGTTGCGTCTGTGCGCGTACCTCATGCGAAGGTTGCATGCCACCGCCCCCCTCCTCTTGAGGCAGAAGGTGCTCGAACCACCACTCACTCGGCTGCATGGCTTTCCACAAATCTCCCAATCCGTCGGCAAGTCGCGAGGCGGTGTCCGGCGCGAGTAGCGGCCAGCCGAGCGTCTTCGCGGGCTCGAGATCGCCCGTGTTCCGATGGATGCTTATCCACGCGGCGAGATACGCCTGGCACAGAATGGCCAATGTCATCAGCACAGTGGCCGGCGCTTCGTACGTACAGAACCACGGCGGCACGCGACGGTCACTACTGCGGACGAAGCCCTCGAGTTCCCCCAGATGACGCTTAGTGATGAGCCGCGTCCCGTTTGGCCGATACGGTCGGTGAACGCGGATCGCTTGTGGCCTATCCGGGAGCGGGAATGAATCCGAAACGCCACCGCCAGAAAATGCAAACTCCACGGCAAACGTTATGTTTGCTGGAACGCTTCCGACGTCCGGGGTGCCTGTATGAAAGAACAGCATGTCCATCTGAGGCTGCAGCTCTTCGAGCTTGATGGGTCGCGGCGTCTCCCCGCGGCGGTATTCGGAAACGTTGATTTCTTCCAGGTCACTCGACCGTGCATGAAGGAACACGCGAAAAGCGTGCGACTGAGCGAGCGTCGTCGCAATCTGCACACCGCGAGCGTCTGAACAGACGATCAATACTGTGAGTGGCGCGTTCGAGTTCACCGCCCGATCCTCAACCAACCATTCTCGAGCGTGAGCGTGCTCGAGGTACCGAGACCATCGGTGTGCACCTGGCTTGCGATGACGAAGCGAAGGAACGAGCCAACGGTCTTCTGCTCGCCAAGATTCAGCGTCCCATCGAATGCCTGCTGGGCGCAACGCATCATCGTTTGACCACACTTTTCCAACTGCGCCGGCGTCCAGTCGAGCTTCAGCCGGAAATGGGCGTGCCTCGGCGACGGAGGTTCAATTTGCGTGACGCCCAGCCGCATTTCCTCTCCTTGCAGCGGGATGATCGAATCGAAGAATTGGAACAGCGCTCGGATACTCCGGCCGGCATCCACAATGGGTTGCGAAGGCAGGAAAGGTAGCGGCGGGGGAGGATTCTCCCCCTGCTTGGTGAAGAGACTCCAGTCATCTAAGAGAAACGGAGTCAGCTTTTCAGGAAAGCGACGATAGAGCGCCTCGAGAAAAATGAGATACGCGCCGCCGAGCGGAAACGGGCGTCCTTGCTCCCCCCTGCCGATCCATGCCGCGTGATCACCATATGTGCCCTTCAGGCACTCATGGAACGCGTTGGCTTTGCGTTCATCGGCCCACCACTTCTCCGGGTACCACGGGAACACCCGCTGCACGCACTCGCGATGCGCAGTAAGCGGCAATTCCTTCCAGTCCGCATTGTGAGGCAGGCCGTGTGCCTGCCAGTTCCGCCAGCCGATGCCCGTGCCCTTGCTGAACCAGCCCGCGGTTGCGCCGCGGATCCGGTCGAACGGATTGACGAATTCGGAGAGCTTCGCGCACCACAGCTCGATCAGGTCCTTCTCGTGCCCGGTGGCGTCGCTTACATCCAGCTGCTCGCTGTAGATGGCCCGCGGCGGCCGGATCGCGAGCTTCTCCCGCTCGGCGATCACGTGAATCTCGGCCTCGCGCGCATACGTCGTGGTCAGAATCGCGGGAAAACCGACTTCCTTCGCCAGCACCATCACGAAAATGGCCAGCGGATACTCCCGTACGATCAGCGCCAACTGCTCGTTGCCGACCGCAGCGCGCTGGTATTTTTCCAGGGCGCGCCCTAGCGCAAGCGCTCTGTCGCCCGGCATGTTCGGCGGCGGGCTATCCGCCGCTGCACGCAAATCTTCCATGAGCCGGAGATGGGAGTCGCCGACCACGCCGAGGTTCAGGTCGACGAGAAAAATCGCGTGTGTCTCGTGGAGGAATACCTCGAGCAGTTCCTGCGGGTCGCGGCACCGGTCCACGGCGGAGTCGGCGTCCGTCCCGAATCCGGCTTCGATTGACATCGCGCTGTGCTCCGCGCGATTGTTCAGATGCCGCAGGATGTTGATCACGCGCTGCTGCTTCGTGACCGTGTCGTCGACCATATAGACTTTCATGGCTCGCCACTCCCTCGCGGAAACGGTACGCGCGTCTCCCAGACCATGCGCACGGTGTCGTCGGCTTCCAGCCGTTCGCGGCTCTTCGGAGCTAGCACCACCAGCGCCGGATCGCCGTACTCGCGTACGTAGCCCATGATCGCGGTGTGTGTGCCAATCTTCTTGTCCGGCGACGCCTTCGCCTCCTCGACGAGCAGACACTCGTTTTCGATTACTAGCGTCATCGGATGATTGGCCTGCTGGTCGACGAAGATCCGCAGTTGCGGCGCACGGTGCTTGCTGAAGAAGGAATGACGGATGGCATTGCGAAGCGCCGCCTGCACGGCGAGCGAGAAGGGTTTCTTGCCCCGTTTATTGAGCGGATACAGGTCGTCGGGCACCTCGTTGCGGGTGGCCCGGCTCACTTCCTTCACTTTCGCGGCCATCGCCTCGTCGAACTGGCCCGGCTCGCGCGCGAGCCCGCCCTCGCGCATCGTTGCGGCCACGATGAATTCGATGCGCGTGGAGGCGGTGACGAGCCCTTCGATCTGCCGCGCGAGGCTGCGCGTCGTCATATCGAAGGGGTTGTAGGGGTCGAGCCCCATGATCACGGTGTTCAGATAGTCCCGCACGAGGTGATAGACGTTGTCGCTCAGCCCGGAGCTGATGGCCGCGATGACGCGGCCGGTCTCGTGCGCATCGGCCTCGGCCCGCATCGTCACTCCCTGCGCCTGCCCCTCGCGCGCAGCGGTCGAGGTTGCGTTCGATTCATACAGATGCAGCATCACGTAGCGGAACGCATCGAACAGATCCTCCCGATCCGTCAGTCCCGCATCGAACCCCAGGAACACGATCGCGAACTGCGTATAACGCGAGAAATCCGTGACGTCGCGATAGCCCACCGGTGAGGCGATGAGCCACTTGAGCGGCTGCCCATTCCGACTCCGGAGGCGGGTGCGATGGCGCGAGAAAGTCTCCTTCCACCGTCCCCACACGGTACTGAGAGACTTGCCCGTGCCGAGGTTCGAAGTGAGTTCGCTGCGCTTCGCAAAGACCGCCCCCAGATCGGTGGCAACGAAGTTTTCGCTGAGACCTACAGATTGATCTTCTTTATGCGCGAGGTGTAACAAAGCCTCCGTGCTTTCCATCTGTGCTTGCGGAGCGACGAATTCATCGAGGCGCGCGATCAGCACCCCAGACTCTGTGCCCGATTGGCATATCGGCAAGCCCCGCTGAAATTGCGGATGAGTTGCCAGCGCATATTCGAACTCCGGGCCCCAGAAGTCGTTCAGCGCGGTTTGGTACGGCCGATGGCCATCGGCGCATATGCCTTCCTTATGGGGGGTGATTACAAAGGCCAGAGACTCGGTAGGCAACGTGCGCGGCGGAATGAATAAGAAGTCCGCGAAGCAGACATGCTCCGCTCGCGGGCATTTCTCCATCCAACTTGCAAAATGCCCGAGGAGCACCTTGGGCTCGTCGGACCCTCCCGGAGCCTCCGCGCCGGAGGCGCGGTAATAGCGGGCGAGCGCATCTTCCAGCTCAGAACCATAGCCGAAGACCATCCTCTGCGCGATGAGATCCGGCTCACAATCGACGTGGGTCCGGGCGGACGGGGTTTCGCGTGTAGTCACGAGGCATCTACTCCGTCAATTCAACGATCTGGCCCGAGTCGTTCACCTTGGCAAGCACGACCGTGGCGACGATGTCGCGGTTCTGATCGAGCGCAACCTCGCCGTTGACGCCATTGAAGGGAGTCGCATCCCCGAGAGACTTGGCTGTCAGAGTGCCGTACTTCTTGTATGCATTTACGATGAGCGTTGCGTTGTCGTACGCGTACGCCGGTACATACGTAGGCTTCACGCCGAATCGCGCCTCGTACTGCTTCTTCCATTCGGACGCCGTGGCAACCTTCCCCTGTACGTCGAAGGCCGGTGCCACGAAGACCACGTCCTTCAGTTCCGCCTGCGGCGTTCCGGAGTAGATGAGATCCACGAAGTCGAGATTCGCCACCAGATGCCCCGGTCTAACGAGCTCCGCCACTCGCAGGTCTCGAATCAGCGCCTGAAGGTGGAACGAGAAACCCATGACGAAAACGAGGTCAGGCGCCTGAGCCTTGGCTTTCTCGGCGATCGAGCGGAAATCGCGGACATCCATCTCGAACACTTCGCGGGTGACGGTCGCGCCGGCCTGCTTGAGCTGCGGCTCCAGGATTGAGGCATACGCCTCCTGCAAGTTTGGATAGTTGAGGTAGATGATATGCACGTGCTTGGCGCCGTGCGTGCGCGCGTAACTTACGAGCAGCGGCGCATCCAACCGGCTGTTGGCCATGACGCGCAGACGGTCGGGTGCGACGGCTGTGATAAACGGATCAAACGAGGCTAGGAACTGCGGCTTGTGCGTCGCGTCGACCAGCGGGGCGACGGCATTCACCGGCCCGGCCGCTGCGGTCACGTACACATCGAAGCCGGAGAGCTCCTGCTTGCGGAAAATCGATACGGCCTGTTCAGGCTTGCCGGAGTTGTCCTGAATGTCCAGTGAGAACTCCTTTGGGTCGATCTGCTGAGCGCGGAGCGCGTCTTCGAGACCCATCCGGAAGCCATTGCCGAACTGCCCGCTCCATGCGGCGATGGGCCCGGTGAGCGGTGCATTCACGGCGATCGTAACGTGCGCGCCGCCTGTGTTGCGCGGGGCGTTGTCCGAGACTGTGAAATAGAAGACCGCAGCAACCACAACTGCGGCGAGGACTGCGATAGAAAGTTGTTTGTTCTTCATTGCGTTTTCGGTTCCTCAGAAGGGGAAAGGGTGGGGACGAGGATGAGCGTTGCCTCATCTCCCCGCGGGATCAAAAAGGGCAAAGTTTCTTGGATATTGCTGGCATCTAACTGTGCAAACGGTTCATCGACCACGCGCAGCCGCGGGCGTGGTTCGGCAAGTAGAGTCGCGAGTGCGAGCACCTGGCGTTCACCGCCGCTCAATGCGGAAACCCTACGCGTTCTGAAAGGCGCCAGCAGATTTTGCTCGGGTGAAATTTTCGCGAGCGCCATCTGTTCTGCAACTGTAAGGTCACTGAAACATGCACCAGTCGCAGGGACGATGCAGATGCCGGCGCGCCGGCGTACCCACGGAGGAATTCCTGCGAGGGACTGGCCCGCGAGCGTGATCGTGCCGGAAGTTTCGGCAAGAGTGCCACTGAGGACTTCGGCAAGCGTCGTCTTTCCCCATCCGTTGGGCGCCTGCAGGATCGTGATTTCACCAGTATTGATCTGAAAATTGCAGCCTGAGGCCTCACCTGTATCGTCGAGACCCAGAACGATGCGGTGCCCTCGCCGAACCAGTAGTGCCCGCACATCGAGTAGAGGCGCGGAGGCGCGCTTGCCCACACCGCATGGCCGAATACGCGTGAGTAGGGCACCGCGCGGGAGGAGTTCATCCACCACCTCATGTTCCGGTCCAATCAATTGCTCCAGCCATCTCGGGCGTGAGAGCTTGGCCGAGGCCCGCGGTTTGGCAATCGACGAGGCGGCGGATCGGATGAGTTTGCCTCCTGCGAGCAGCCAATCTGTGGTCACCATTCTGCGCAAATGCGGCTGGTTGTAGATGTGCTCCACAATCACAATTGTGATGTTCTCTGAATGCACGAGTGCTTCGAGCATGCAGAGGACTTCTGCGACGCCGGCGCTGTCGAGCCCTGCGAGCGGCTCATCGAGAAATAGGACACGGGCTCCAGCGGCTACCGCTCGTGCGGCGGCAACGCGTTTGGATTGGCCCAGCGAAACCGCGTCCGCCGCTTCGCGACTCTGCTGCCCCAATGAGAATCGCGCTAGCAAATCATTCGCGTCACGCGCGATCTCCTGCTCACGGCGTTGTGAGCGCACGGGTGATAGCAGTGCGCGCAAAGGGCTCTCGCCTGGGTTGTCCTGATGCGCCACGGCAATATTTGCTTGAATTGTCTGGGAGCCGAACAGGCGTGAATCCTGCCAAGTGCGGCCGATGCCTTCGCGCGCCACGAACTCGGGCGCGAAATGGTCGAATACATTCAACTCCTGCCACCAACTTCGGGGAAAGTGATACTCGCGCGACTTGCCCTGCGTGGAGTATCGGACCACGCCCGCATCCGGGTGCAGATTCCCGGTAAGAATGTTGAGCAGCGTCGTCTTGCCGGACCCGTTCTCACCGCGCAGCAGGACTACTTCACCCTCCCGCAACTCGAGATCGACACCATCCAGCACGTGCTGACCATTGAACGCCACACGCAACGATTTCGCGTTGATGAGCACGGGCGCGTGGCCCAGGTCACGCACAACATCCGGGTGAGCGTGCGCTTGCTCGGCCACGGCGGTGGATTGATTCAGGCAGTCGTTCATGCGTGTCTCACGTGACCCGGTACTCGCCCGCCACGCCCTGCGGGCGCAAATGCATCATTAGAATCAACGCGAGGCCGTAGATTCCCAGACGGAGATTCGCCGCCTGTGCCTCGGGTAGGCTGAGAAAGCGCAGTAATTCCGGTAGCAGCACAAGAATAGCGGCGCCAACGATCGAGCCGCGGAGATTCCCGACGCCGCCCACCAGCACCATACTCAGCATCAGTATGCTCTGATCGAGCGCCCCGGCGCTCGGATCGAGGTAGCCGATATAGGAGACATACAACGCGCCTGCGATCGAAACGAGCACGCACGAGATAACGACAGCCTGCGCTTTCAGCATGCGAGTGTTCTTGCCGAGACCGCGCGCCGCAAGCTCATCGTCACGCATGCTGAGGAGCACGCGACCCCACGGCGATGAGGTCAGCCTTGCAACGACGACGGTGCACAGAAGCACAACGAATGTGGAAAGGAGCAGGAACGCTGGGAGTGCGTCGAGGCGCGTGCCCAGAATCTCCGGCCGCGGAATCGCGGATATACCGAACGGCCCATTGGTCAGATTGCGGATCGAGCCGAGCGGAACCGCCGGGTTAAACCAGCTACGGAACAGTGTGAAGAAGAGCACCTGCACGGCGAGGCTCGCCATGACGTAGAAGTCCCCCTTCAGTCGCCATCCTGGCAACGAGACCGCGAGACTGAGGATCGAGGACACTAGCACGACGAGACCGATGGCCGGCAGGAAGCTCCAGTGCTGAACAACGGCCAGCAATGCATACGTGTACCCGCCAACGGCGAAATATGCGGCATGCGCGAGCGTGAGCATGCCGCAATATCCGACGACGAGATTGAGGCCCAACGCGACGATCACGTATATTTCAAAGTAAATTAGCACGTGGATGGCGTAGCTCATGAGGCCACCGACTCTATGCGCGTCTTGTGGCCGAACAGCCCCGCCGGCCGCAACAGCAGAAATGCAGCCAACAGCAAAAACGTTGCCGCGTCCTGCCAGAGAGCGGAGAGATTCCAAGACACCTGCTCGCGGACGAGCCCCAGAAGTATTCCCCCTGCAATTGGACCTATGAATGATGTCCTGCCACCGATGATGACAGCTGAAACCGCGAGCAGTACCACATGCAGTCCCCCATACAGGTCGAAGCCGATATCGTATGCCGTGACAAGCGAAGCGCAGGCTGCAAGGAGCCCCGCGAGGCCGAAGGCCGTAAGACGGTGAATGCCGGGATCGTATCCATAGCGGGCAAACTGCTCAGCACTATTCGCCAATGCCCGCAAGCGCAGACCCAGAGCTGTAGTCCAAAGAAGGGTGACAAACCCAACCAGCAGCGCGCCCGCGACGCTCGCCGTTACGAGCTGCGAATAAGTAAGCACGATATCGCCCACCTGAACCGGCGTGTCCGCGGCCGTGCGCAATGTTTGAGTGCCGGAGCCCCAGGCCATCGCAGCAATCTGTACGAACAGTATGTAGGTGCCAAGCGATGACAAGAGATGCGAGCCATCCGACGCGCCTCTGCGCGCAAGCCGTGCGTGATTGAATAGCTCACATGAGATGGACAAAGCGCAGACGCCGGCAAGTGCGATCGCGACGCTCAGCACCCAAGAGCCAAAGAGGGCGTAACTGGCCTTGACGAGGTAGGGCGCCAGGGTAAACAGGGCAGCCAGAGCCAGAAAGAACACCCGTGTTGGGAGGTATACGAGCTGAAACGCCGCCGCCAGCAACGCGATTGCGAGTCCTAAAACAAAACCATTGACGAGAATCTGCATGTCAATCATTAAAGCAAACTATGTGCCATATACTCGATGTATGAATCCAGCACAGTAGATGATTGAAATTCAGGGGAATAACTAGCGTGAACACAGCTTCGCTAACAAGAACAGGATCGAGGCTAATAGTATCGTATTAGCCACTTATAGTAGCAACGTATGCGAGGGAGCCAAGTCCAGAAGGATCACTTCCTCCTTGATCCACGCCCGAGGGAGGCTTGGTTTCGCCCAAGGAGTTTCTGCACAAGGACACACACGGGCCGCGGCCGATCAGGCGCTCTCAAGGCTGACCAAAGAGGGCAAGCTGATGCGGGTCGGGCGCCAGTTCCAGCCGATTCGGCACGCGCGCGCCGGAGAAAGTGGTGAAGCGCTGGTAGCCCAAAGCAGTGAAGTTGTCGCCCCGCACGGCGCCATCGCGGCGAATACCTTGGGCCTGATCCAGCAAGTGCCTGTTCGACCTGTCCACCTGACTTCGGGGAGGACCCGAAAGCTGAAACTCGGGGGCTCTGAGGTCAGGGTGAAGCACGTACCCCGCTGGGCACGGGCCCCGCCGGCGCCGCAGTCCGTGCCTTAGCCTAAATACTGTTTAGATAGTCGGCCCTGCAAAATTCATCCAGGCGCCCCGGCTAGCCGGAAATTCTGTTGGCCCGAACTGAATCGTTCCCGACCAGCGTTGATCAGTTGCATCAACGCCCGTAAAACTGGCCGCAAGAAAGCGGCCTTCAAGCCCAGACGGAGCATGGCCCGCAGCAACCAGCGCAGGTTGTAACCGGTGGCGCACAGCACGGCATGCAGGGCATCGCCCAGTTGCCCTTGGAGCCAACAACGATCCATCCGGTGATCCGACTTGAGATGGCCGATCGCCGGTTCCACCGCCTGTCGTCGCTTGAGCCATCGGCGCTGCGGCCTGGTCAGCGACTTGTATTTGCCGCGATGAATGAGGTGTCCTGTCAGATAGTCTGACAGCCTCGCACCAGCCGACAACTTCGCCTTGTTTCTCGCCATGTCACGCCCTCCGCCAGGAACATGACAGCTATAACGGCAGAAAACAATCTATCTAAACAGTATTGGCCTTAGCCTGGCTGGTTTGACCTGTCGCTTGCCCCAGCTCGGAAAATGCGAAAAACTACCGATATTTACTGCGCAGTGAATCTGTTGATCTTACGCCGATTAGCCGGGCATTCGTACCGTCGAGTCCCACGCCCGTCGTCAACGCGGCAAAGGACTCCGACGGTAAACATATCGTTGGCTAACACGTCAATTTTCTGCCGTCAGGTCTACCGTCAAGAAAGTGGGTCTGAGTAGTGCATTATCTATGAGCGAGAAATGACAATATATTTAAGTTCATGGTATTACATTTAGTCTATATGCTATTGATGTCGCAGAATCGATCATCATCAACTTCACGCATGCCATTGATTAATATATACATTTAAACAACACTCACTCCCACTCGATTGTCAATAGCATTCTCCATCCTCAGTGTTCATGCCACTTTCCGTGGACTCATACTTCTTGATACCGTCGCCGATACCGTCAAACTCTCTTGCCTTGGGACCGCTGCCTGTAGACAGGTCTCACGAGGGTTCATACTGTCTCAGGCGCACCCAGTGACAAGGGTTGGTTAGGCTCGCATGAAAGATGATCCGGAACACAACAAGAAGTTGAATATTATGCCAGAGGCTGGGTCGTCGACCAGGACAAGATCTGGCTCTCCGACTGGGGCAGAAATGCCCTACTCCGCTTCGATCCGTTGATCGAAAGGTTTGAGAGTTTTCCGTCGAGCCGCCCGAACGCCGGCGTGCGGCAACTGGCGGGCCCGTCGGGTGAGGTATGGGGCGCCGAATCGGGCAATGACCGGCTGGTGCGGATCAGAGTCGGCTCCGGTCCCGGACGCCGGCGGGCGACGCACAATCGCCTGGCTGCGTGGCCGCACCGCTTGTCCGACGCTTCGATGGCTTCTGGAAAATATTGGCACGAGCGGCACCGCCCCGGGGTGGCCGGCACCGGCTAAGTTGGCCCGCGCGCGGGTGGGCCGCATCATCCGCATACCAGCCTTTGGTTGATGCCAAAGCGGACTATGCTGTAGCCATCGAGGGTACTGCAATAGTAGGCGTTCCCGCTTTACGTTTCTTCGCCGTATCAGCACTGCGCTTCTCCGTCTGCGCACGCCAGTTTTCCAGCACCATGATGTCGGCAAGCAGTTCATCAGGCTCGGGGAAAGCCACCCCACCCATCAGTGCCTTGTCGTGCGCATAGTTCGAGCACTTCGTCATGCCGGCATCCACCTGGGCGTAATCGTTGTCGTCGACAATGACCTCAGCCAGTCGTTGCGTTTCAACGCCTTTTCGGAAACGCAGGATGACCCTGCGTAGCAGTACCTCTTCTACAGCGCGCTCCCACGCCATACGCAGATGGAAGTATGCATCGATGGTTTGCTTTCGGTGCTCCTGTTCCTCGCCGTCTTTATATAGCTTGGAAATGAGCTGATGCTGGGCCTTGAGCGCACCGATTCGCTTGCTCGCATTCTTACCTTCGAACGGCAGGTCCGGATCAGCGACACCGAACCCCTCGGTTCGCCTGGTAAGGCTTTGTGTGTTGATCGGCACGCCAGCAGCCTCGGCTTCTTCTGCGAGGATGCAGAGAAAATAGATATCGTGGGTAAACACGATCACTTGGCGCTGCGCGGCTTCCTGCGCCAAGCGCTTGGCCACCCGTTCTCGGCGGCGATGATCGAGGGAAGATACTGGGTCATCGAACACGATTCCGCCTTTACCACCGATCAAACCAACCTCCGCGAGGAAGGAGCCGATCGCAATAGCGCGCTGTTCCCCCTCACTCAGTATGTCGCCGGGACTGCGACTCTGCGGCAGTTCGAGCTTCAGCTTGTGCAAGGCCTTGCCCTTGTCCGAGCGGCTCTGTAGCGAAACACGAAGCGTGCCGACTCCCAGCGCCTTGAATTCGCGGTTAAGCGCTTCGGCGAGTTCCTTCGATACGACCTTTTCTGCCAGTTCCGAAGCCTTCAGCGAAATAGCGTTAGTCTTGATGGCGGACAGACACTGCGCGAGTTTGGCTTGATGGCCGAGTTTGGCCACTGCAGTGATGACCGCGTCCTTACGCTGAGCAAGTTGCATACGCGCATCGAGTTCGGCGAACTGCTTCTGCAAAGCTGCGCGCACCTTTTCATCAGAGGCTTTCTCCAGGGTTCCCGCTTCACCATTCAGCTTGTCGGCCAATGCCTGAAGCCGAGGCGCCGGATTGTTCAATTCCTGCGTCAGTCCGTCCCATTGGTGTGTGGTTACCGCCGTCTTGATTGCATCCTGCCTGACAGTCAGTGCCTGTTCGAAAGTTCGCGTATCGACCGCGAGTTGCGGCTCCAACGCTTCAATTTCACTGTACGTCACGTCGTCGAGGTTCAGCGTCAGGACATGTGCGGCCAAGGGCTTGTACTCGGTATGCAACGCGATACGCCGCGCCTGCGAGGTCTTTTCTGCCTCTTCCTGGATGAAGGCCTCGAAGCGCAAGAGGCGCGCGGCCCCTTCGGCCAGCGGCTGCTGACACAGCGGACAAGGTGCATCAGCCCCTAGTTCGGGGAAAACCTTGTCCGGATGTGATTCGACGGCAAACCTGCGGGCAGCATCAAACAATTCCCGCCATGTTTCACCGCCGGTACCAGGCAACAGATTCTCGCCGTCCTTAAACTGCTTGGCCGCCAGTGTGGCTGCCGCCTGTGCCGTGCGATAGCTATTTGCCAGACCGTGCATCTTGTTCACTACGGCCAGGTCCACCAGCGCACCCTTACTGGCTGCGTTCGTTGCGACGGCTGCGATGCGACGTGCTCGCAAGCGCAACTGGATAGCTTTTTCCTTTGGATTGTGCTCTTTGAGGCTCTTGCCCAACTCCAGATGCTGGGCAACCTCTTCCTGCGTTAATGTCGCCAATGCTTCAATCTGGGCTTTCGTCGTCTTCGCGGATAGTGTGGCGATCAACTTCCCCACTGGGGTGTCGCCCTGTAGTGGCGCGAATGCCGAGAGGTCAGCGGCCGACTGGGAATGCTCGGTGTCGATCAACGACTTCAGTTGCTTGCAGACCTTCGCCAATCCCTCGAAGACATCAAGCCCGTAAGGCACATAGGAAAAATCATCCTCGCTGTCGAGATAAGCACGTGCGCAACGGGAATCGAAGATCGCGAGCGACGACAGGTCGGGCGGTGCCACCTTACCATGAGTCCACTGCACATCCTGCTTAACACCATTTACCCCTATTTCGAAGGTAGCCTCGGCCGCTCCAGCCTTACCAGCCGGCAAATAGGCGTTCGGGTGGATAGCTTCCATCTGATCGCGAGCACGACAAGCCCGCTTGAGCACACGCGAGTAGCCTGATTTCCCCGAACCGTTGTCGCCGTAGATAACTGTCAATCCTCCTGCGCCGAACGAAAGGTACTGGTTTTCGGCGATCGCATTGACGTGCTGTAGATTCTTCATGGCCAGCAGTTGGACATGCGTCGATGCCTTCACTGGCGCAGGGATCTGGTCGGCCGCGAGGGGCTTTGGTGTGCGGTTTTTAGGGTCGGGGATGCCGTGTGCCATTTTCAGCAGCGCGTACAGATCATCCAGATCATCAGCGTTTAGCGTCTGCTTCGCCAGCAGGCGTGCAGCAGCATCGCTCTGCCATGCAGGCACCCCCTGTGTCCAGCCGAGTATTTCCTGCAGTATCGACATAGTGCTCCCCTTTGTATTCTTGTTCGCCGTCTTTTTGCTCAGCCTGGCCGGTCTATCGCCGCCACGGTCGTTGCCATACACCCGCCGACCCCCGCTTGGCTATGAGTTCCGCGTAGCGTGCCCCCGTGCGGGCATTCAGCTCTGCCACAATCGTCTTGCCAATGCGCTGCTGCAGGTATTCGCATATGGCGTCGAATTTCTCTTACGACAGCAGCTTTCCGTGAGACACCGAACCAACTTTCGAGGTTTTGAAGGATGACAGCATAGTTGAATTTCTTGTATGGGTCATATCCTTGGGCGCGATTCCTGGTATCGCTTGATCAGGTACTGCACATTTCGGCTCAGTTCCTGATCGGCACCGATGGCTGCATAGCCTGGTGATCTCGGGTGCATCGTCTGCCATGGTTACCCTGTAGCGCAACCAGATGTGGCTACTGTGCATCCAGTGCCATATTTGCTTGGCACATCGTGCCCAAGCCGCCGAGACTAATTGATGACCTCCGCAAAGCGGGCCTCAGAGTGTTCGTTTGAGTTGAAGGCTTGGGACTAGCCGAGATTCTTGTAAGATTCTTGGCGCGGCATGCATACATCGTACGCGGCCGGGCCGCCGACAGCGCAACAAGGAGGGAATCCCCCGTGAAATTCATCCATGCAGCAGATCTGCATGTAGACAGTCCGCTACGCGGCTTGGACAGCTATGATGGTGCTCCCGTGGCGCGCCTGCGCGGCGCTTCACGCCAGGCGCTGATTGCTTTAGTCGAACTCGCCCTTGAGCAGCAGGTAGCGATGGTCTTGCTCGCCGGAGACATTTACGACGGCAACTGGGCCGACTTTCGCACGGGCCTGTTCTTCCGCGAACAGATGCTGCGTCTGCGGCGCTCTGGCATCCTGGTTTTCATGGTCAAGGGCAACCACGACGCGGAAAGCCAGATTACGAAACAGCTACCCGAAGTCGAAGGCGTTCACGTCTTTAGCGCTTACAAGAGCGAAACGATTGACATGGAGGCACTCGGTGTCGCAGTCCACGGGCGGAGCTTCCCGCATCGCGCGGTGCCGGAGGACTTGGTGCCCCTCTATCCAGATCCGCTGCCGGGACGCTTCAACATCGGCCTTCTACATACGAGCCTGACTGGGCGCGAGGGCCACGACTCGTACGCGCCCACTTCCGTCGAGGTGCTGTGCGACAAGGGCTACGACTATTTCGCGCTGGGCCACGTGCATGCGCGCGAGGTGGTCCGACCGTCTGATCCCCGCATCGTATTTCCGGGTAACCTGCAGGGGCGCCATGCGAAAGAGACCGGTCCGAAGGGCTGCGAGTTGGTCACGGTCGAGGGCGGCGTCATCACTGCGGCCGAGTTTGTTCCCTTAGAGGTGGTGCGTTGGCATCAGTTGCGCCTCGATGTATCGGGGCTCAGTTCCGTCGACGCTTTGGCAAGGCACTTCGTGGGCCAAGCGAACGAACTCGTCGCCGATGCCCGGGACCGTCTCCACGCTGTGCGCCTCGTCATCCAAGGGGAGTCGGCGCTGCACAGACTGGAGGCGGAGCAACCCGGCTCGATCGCCGCGGCGATCCAGGCGGCAACTCAGGACCTGGAAGATGCTGACATCTGGATCGAGCAAATCCGCCTCGACCTGCAGTCGCCCTTGGATCGCACTGCCATGGCCGGGCGCGCCGATGCGGTTGGCGAAGTCGTGCGGCTGGTTGACGCAGTCAGCACGGACGAGGGGCAACTCAAGGCTTGGTTCACACAGCAGTTGGGCGAGATGAAGGACCTTCCGGGCGCGCTCGCTGACGTCGACCCGATGACATTCGACGTCGCCACGATGCGCGCGTTTCTCGCGGACGCCGAAGCAACGGTGCTTGCTCAGATCTCCGGTATCACGACCGAAGGAGGCACCCCATGAAGCTGCGCCGCCTGCACCTGAAGGCTTTTGGCCCTTTCACCGACCGAGTGCTTAACTTTGGCACGGCCGAGCAAAGACTTGTGCTCGTGCATGGCGCCAATGAAGCAGGCAAGTCATCCACCTTGCGCGCCATCTCTGATTTGCGATTCGGGATACCTTTGCACAGCAATGACAACTTCATACACGCTCACCCGGACATGCGGGTGGGTGGTGAGTTCGTTGATCG
>Ga0075158_10001118_pt1 | contig 20605 bp, 22 predicted proteins | sample JI91814BDNA_FD_70968 | JGI IMG/M metagenome (GOLD analysis project Ga0075158, IMG submission 70968) | Wastewater effluent complex algal communities from Wisconsin, to seasonally profile nutrient transformation and Carbon sequestration -... | ecosystem: Engineered > WWTP > Effluent > Algae... | reverse complement strand
CTTCAGGCGAGAGACGTTAAAGTTATAAAGTAAGGGTTATAAAATAAAAAAAGCCACTTTTCAGTGGCTTTTTCTCAACTATCATTCGGTATGAAATTAGTCTACTAATTTAACGCGTACTGCGTTCATGCCTTTTTTGCCACGCTCAACCTCGTATTCAACCTGATCATTCTCACGAACTTCATCGATGAGACCTGATACGTGTACGAATACTTCTTCGCCTGAGTCGGCTGATTTAATGAAACCAAAACCTTTGGCATCATTGAAAAATTTTACTGTTCCTTGCATTGTATTGTTTGTTAAAAATTAAAAATGTCTGCAATCACGCATTCAGCAAATCCGGATTATCATGGTATTCTATTCGATTTTGTCCCGGTCGGGACGAAGCGTATGGAATGATGAAAAAAAGACGGTTAGCACCGTCACGTATTCTTTGAATGCTTAATTACGGGGTAAAGATACCGTTAATAATCAATCCTTCCAATGAAACACCTACAAAGTTTGCACAATCGCCACCTGCAGCTTGAAATCACGGGTTAGCGTGAACTCATACGCATCCTGCTCCATCAGTTCGGTTGCCTTTTTTGATAGCGTCAGGGCATGCAACAGATCGCTGGCGATGATCGAATCCTTGATTTTTGTTAACGGCTTGTTGTGCTGCACGCGCATCGTAAAACCAAGGCTTTTGCCTTTTGGAGCGAGTGAACGGACTTCATGCGCAAACAACTGGTATTCCTGCGGGGCAGTTTTTGCGTCAACCATCAGCTTGAGAAGAGCCGGGCGATACTTGTTCCACAACGGGGCATAGGGTGATGTAAATGTTTTATCCATGAAGAGTTTAATTTTAGCCTAGATATGAGCGAAGTCCATGACTTCTGAATTCTTTACGCAGCTGTACGGTAGCCTTTTCCTTGATCTGCCGCACCCGCTCACGTGTTAAATCGTGTTTAAGCCCGATTTCTTCCAGCGACATCGCCTGCTTGCCTTTTAATCCGTAATAATCGGAAAGAATATCGGCTTCGCGCACAGAAAGTGTGTCCAGCACGCGTGAAACTTCCTGCTGTAACGAATCATGCATCAGGTCAGCATCGGGGGTTGCCTCTGAAACATTCTGCAGCACATCCAGCAAGCCATTATCTTCATCTGCTGAAAAAGGTGCATCGATAGAAACGTGCCGGCCGGTGTTTTGAATGGTTAGCCGCATTTCCGTTAGTGGAATGTCCATAACCTGAGCCAACTCTTCGGGTGTGGGCTCACGCTGGTATTGCTGCTCGAGTTCTGAAAATGTTTTAAGCATCCGGTTTACGGAGCCAATACGGTTCAAGGGTAATCGTACAATGCGAGATTGTTCAGCCAGGGCTTGCATGATGGATTGCCTGATCCACCAAACGGCATACGAAATAAATTTAAAGCCGCGTGTTTCATCGAACCGCATCGCTGCCTTAATCAATCCCACGTTGCCTTCATTAATAAGATCTCCCAGTGTAAGGTTATTGCTTTTAAATTGTTTGGCCACCGAAACAACAAACCGAAGGTTTGCTTTGGTGAGCTTTTCAAGCGCAACGGTATCACCCTGTCGGATGCGTTTCGCCAGCTCAACCTCCATTTCAGGGGTGATAAGCGAGACCTTGCCAATTTCCTGTAGATATTTGTCCAGCGAAAGTGATTCGCGGTTCGTGATCTGCTTGACGATCTTTAATTGCCTCATGCTACTGTACTATGCAGGAATCAGCCTGCGTGTTAAAGTCCTGATTACACACGTTTACCGGTAAACCGGCTTCAATTGATAAAGACTGATAATAGGAATGATCTTTCAAAAGAAGATGCCTTCAGCAGATTTCAGGAATTGAGTATCAAAGATACGGATTTTAATCGGTTTTAGGTCAAAAATGAACCTAAGCACCTTTTTGCAATCAATCGGCTAAAATGCTGAAATATCCCCGCCAGCTTTCGTTCACCCAGTTGTTATGTCTAAACCGAACTGAATACGGTATCTTTTATGAATCTGAAAAGAAACGTTACACTTTAAAGTTGGAAAATATGATAGCTGCAGCAGAAGCAAAAGTCGATAAGGATTTAGCGAATAAGAAAATAACCGTCACCAAAAGCTTTAATGCCCCACCTCAGACAGTATGGGAAGCATGGACGACCAAGGAAGTTCTCGATCAATGGTGGGCACCGAAGCCCTGGCGCGCTGAAACCAAGTCGCTTGAATTTAAAGAGGGAGGATTCTGGGTTTACGATATGGTGGGCCCGGAAAACGAACGCCATCATAGCAAGGTCGAATATACAAGAATTGAAGCGTCCAAATCTTTTGAAGGGACTGACGCATTCACGAATGAGGAAGGTGTGGTGAACATGGATATGCCGCAAACGAAATGGAAGGTAGATTTCAAAACATCCGGTACGGGCACTACACTTGTCACCACGCTAACTGCTGAAACAGAGGAAGCATTAGAAAAATTACTCGAGATGGGTTTTGAGAAAGGTTTTAAGATGGGTCTTAATAACCTGGATGAATACCTGGACAGGAACGGTTTATAGAATTTATTTCACTGTAAAATTGTAAGCCACATTCTTTGTGAAATGGATGTCCATTTTTTTTGGGGGAGCACTACGCATGTTTACCTTTTGAAATCCTACAACCAAATTATCTAACTTTGGTATTTTGCATGCATGAAGTTTTTTCAACAGCCTTATCCGTATTACTATTTCCGGACAAATCTTTTCCGCTTGGCTGCAACAGCTTTTGTAATTATTTTCGTTTTCCTACTTGCTTTCAAGCCCTTCATTGTTAATCCGGCTGAGCAGCGCGTCAGTTATTGGCTTATCTGCGCGATTCATGCTTTGGTTCCGGCCATGGTTTTCAGCATTTATTTCTTCGTGGCAGATGGGTTGCTTTCAGAAACAGCTAAAGATCGCTGGTCGCTTGGAACTGAGATTGCTCATTTATGTATTCTTTTTTTCCTGTTTGGGATTGGGAGCTTTTTAGTGCGGGATATCATTTACACAAATCCTGATAATTGGTCGTGGTATTATTTAACAGAAGAGGTGAAAAATACATTCCTGGGCGGAACACTTATTTCATTGCTTCTGATCTTGTTAAATTTTTACAGGCTCTATTCACACGCGCAGCAAGACGCGATTAAAATCAGTAAACAATTGCATCCGTCCATTTCCAATGCTGTTCACGCAATCTCTATTACAACGAATGTTAAGAGTGATGATTTTGAGCTTGACCTGGCTTCTTTTTTATTTGCGCGTGCTTCGGGCAATTATGTTGAAGTCTATTCAAAAGCTGGTATGCGTGTTACCAAACAGTTGAAGCGCCTGACGTTGGCTCAACTTGAAGCGCAGCTTTCTTCGCACGTGTTGCGAACGCATAGGTCATTCCTGGTTAACCCAGACCACATCGTTCATGTTTCGGGAAATGCGCAAGGCTATGAACTGTCCTTTTCAGGCACGGATTTGAAAGCGCCCGTTTCCCGAGGGAGCATTACAGCATTTAACGCTGCAATGGCATAGTGTTATTCATCACAATCATTTGTCGGTCGTCACAAAATTCCTTTTGAACTGTGTGGAAGCTATATTTTTGCAGCCATGATAAATACCGGTACTCTCACAGTAGGCGATCTGACAGGCAGAAGAGCAGAGCTCGACTGGCTGCGGATTGCTTCCGTTTCCCTTGTTTTTTTGCATCATGTCTGCATGCCTTTTAATGGCGATCAGTTCCACATTATGAACAAAGAATCGAGCAAAGCACTGGACGATATCATGGTTTATTTTGAACAGTGGCGATTACCGATGCTGCTGTTGATATCGGGAGCAGGAACGGTAATGGCTTTCAAAAAGCATTCACCTTTCGGCTTTGTGAAAGAACGCAGCCGCAGACTTTTTATTCCGTTGATTGTTGGAGTTCTGTTAGTCGTTCCACCTCAAACCTATTTTGAATTTAAAGATCAATTTACCTCGTACCTGGATTTTTATGCGCAGCTACATGACAACCTTGAAACCAATCACCTCTGGTTTATCCAGTACCTGTTCTTTTTCTCTCTGATGGTAATCCCATTGGTTCTTTATTTTCGCCAGGAACGATCTTCGGATATACGGAAACGCATAGGTGATTTTCTGGCAAGGCCATGGGCCATGTTACTAATATGTGTACCTGTTATGGCACTGCGGATCATCAGTATGGTTTATTTTCCGGATGGTGATGATGCATGGATCAATTTTCCGAAAGCTTCGTACTACTTCTACTTTTTTGTAACGGGTATTGTTTTGTTTTCATGTTCTCCGGCCTGGGATAGCATGTCGCGGCATCGCAACCATTATTTGATAGCGGCATTGATAAGTCTGGTTTTGTTTTATGCCTACTACTACCTTCCACAGGAATGGATTCCTGAATCGGTTTCACTTGGTAGTCGGTGGAGCATCTGGTTCGTAGTATGCGCACTTGTGGGCTGGAGTACCATGCTGACGATTATGGGCTATGCCCAGGTATATCTTAACCAACCCAAACCGATATTGCAGAAATTGAATGAAGCGGTGTATCCGTTTTACATCCTTCATCAGACGGTTATCGTTGTACTCGCTTATTATGTTATTCAATGGGAAGCGGGGATCGGGTTAAAGCTCATTGTTTTACTGGTTGTCTCATGGATAGTAATTATTGCGGTATACAGGTTTGTGATCTATCCTTTTAATGCGATCAGGATTTTGTTCGGGATGAAACGGCAAGAGTCAACCCGGTGAAGGCATTGCGGTATGAATATATTTTTGTTTATAAATAACTCAACAACCATTTCTCTTTGTGGTTGAGTTTATAAGCGTCAAATCGTTTGCAAAGTGGATAGAGTGCGCCAATTACAAGTATCCAAATCAGGTACACGGCCCATAGGTCGAAGCCGAATCCTTTTAATTCAGGCACCATAATAACCCAATCTGTCATAATCATGCTTTGCCAGCCAAAGCCTGTAAGTTGTGCTGCGATTAACGCGAGACCATGAATCAAATAAAGATGCAGGATGTAGTAGAAGAACGGAACTCTTCCAAAGGTGCTGAAAAAGTTAACGACTCTTCCTTTCAAATTCTCACTATTGGCCAGGAATAATAGCGCGGGCCCGAGTGTCATGAGTAGATAACTTAATGACGGGGGATATTTTGTCGTGGCTAAAAATGACATGAGTGTTTGAATCGTGGTAGAATAATGCGCCCACTGAGCAGGATCACCGTATTGATTAATGCAGCGTATAATCACAAACAAAACGATAGAGGAAATGCCAAGAATGTTCAGGATTTTTCTGCGTTTGGCTGGATTAAATTCTGATTCATAAAGCTTACCAAAACAATACCCGAGCGACATTACTGCAATCCATGGAATGATTGGATAATCGATGTAAAATAAATTTCCTCCGGGCAATTTAAACGAACGCATGTCATGTAGTGCAGCCCAAACAAAACTGCCCTCAAAATGAACCGGGTCAAGCAGGTTATGCCCGAAAATCAAAACAATGCTGAAAATCAGGATTGCTTTGTACGGTAAATGAACAAGTGCTGATAATACGATCATGCTCATGCCGAGCGACCAAATCACTAACAAGCCAGGTGTTCTGAATAGCGGATCAAAATACCATGCAAAGTTGACGATCGTCATCTCGATGAAGACCAGCCATAGTCCTCGTTTTAATAAGAACAACGAAAGGTCTTTCGTACGCTTTCTTCTTCCAACGAAAAAGGCCGATAGTCCGGCAAGAAAGCAAAACGTAGGAGCGCAGTAGTTGGTAATCCAACGTGTGAAGAAAATTGGTACGGTGGTCAACTCCGGATTATTCGGATCAAAGTAAAATGCTGCGTTGTGAAAATAATCACGTGTATGATCCAGTGCCATGATTACCATGACAAGACCTTTTAACAAATCAATCGATTCAATTCTGTTTTTTACGGGCAATGTCATGTGTCGAGTCTACTTGTTAAATCTAATTCAAAGTATCGGGCGTGGTCGTGCGGATTAAACCGGTATGCAGGTATTTCCACAAATCCGTGATCGGTATAGAGCCTAATGGCTGCGTGCATAAATGCAGCAGTATCAAGCTTGATGGATGTGTAGTTCAGGTTTTTGGCTGTTTCAATACATTTCCGGAGCAGTTGTTTACCAATTCCCATTCCTTTGGCATCATCTTTCACAAACATGCGTTTTACCTCAGCATTCGTGTCATTGAATCTTCGAAGCCCGGCAACGCCAACAGGTTGGTTATTGAGATATGCTACATAAAGCCCGCCATCCTGTTTGTTGTACATATCCGGCAGACCGGCCATTTCTTTATCAAAGTTTTGAAAGGCAAGATCGAACCCAAGCCACGAAACATATTCCAGGATGAGTTCTTTAGCATCTAAAAAATCCTGCGGATGCTGCGCTAACCTGATTTGTACAGAGGTATCCATGGATCTTTTTATTCCTTGCGAAAACGCTGAACCTTTCCATACGTTAAGGACCGCCAAAGCCACTCCATGGGTCCGAAGCGGAAGTATTTAATCCAGAAATGACTGAAGATAACCTGGAATGTATAAATAGCAAACGCTAAAAGGGTAAGCTTGGCTGGCCCGAGAGTCGCTACTAATCCTAAGCCATAGCTCATGAAAATAAGTACACAGATCAGCGATTGCATGAGGTAATTCGTAAGTGCAAGCTGACCTACCGGTGCGAAAATCATGAGTCGCTTTTTTCCGTCAGGCGTTGTAAACCACAAGGCAATGGCTGACGTATAAAAGAGGCATAGAGCAGGTACTCCAAAGGCATACACGATAGGCTGAATGATCCCCAACGGTTCAAGATCATAATAGGCATTGGTTGTCATCATCGTTGCGAGGATGATGTTGCAGGGAATTCCGACTACCGCTCCCCAAATCATAACTTTTCGGATGAACGAACGATTAGTCTCTACATTGGCATACAACATGTTCTTTGCTACATAAAATCCAACCAGGAACATGGCCAATACTCTGAAGAATCTTCCGGTAAAAATTAAATCCGGATACCGGCCAAAGATCAGTCCACCAACATTATTTTGAATAATCTCAATGAATGTTCCATTTTGGTAGGAAAGAATAAGCTGATCAAAAAAGCTTTGATCAAAACCTCCTCCGGCTGACGGTGATGGATTAGCAAGATTAATGCCCCAAAAAATTGCATATTGAATTATAGGAAGAAGCGTAAGGACTAATGCGCTGCGCAGTAAAAATTTGTTTGATGAGTTCCTGAAAAGAATCAGAACGAATCCGGTTAACGCGTACACGGTAAGAATATCACCCACGTAAAGGAGAATAGCATGCATCAGTCCAAAAAGGAACATGATTAGTAGTCGTCTTCTAAAACGCGACACAAAATTGAGGTCAAGTTCTGAAGCGCGCTTCAGCTGTAACGCAAAGCCAATCCCAAAAAGCATGGAAAAAAGCGAATAGAACTTTCCATCGATCAGGAAGTGTTCAATCCACTCTACAATATGGTCTGTCTCGGCTGTATCAAGTGCCGCACGGCCGGCTTCGGATAAAAAGAAATAGCCGGAATGAGTAACCATGTTGGCAAGCAATACGCCTAATAAGGCAAAGCCGCGTAATACGTCTAAGAGACTGTGGCGTTCGGTGAGGGAGGTAGGTTGGAGTGTGGTCACAATATTGGTTTAATGCTCAAGTACTATTTCTTATTCATCTCCGTATAATCGATAACCAGATTGCACATTGCTTTCACACCTGTAGTAAATGCACTGTCGTCAATGATAAAAGACGGAGTATGATGCGGCCCGGAAGTTTTAGGATCATGTCCTTTGGGCAGGCCACCGATAAAGAAATAAAGTCCCGGTATTTTCTGAGCGAAAAAAGAAAAGTCTTCAGCGCCAGTTTCCGGCACCATTAAGATTACCTTTTCCTTGCCGGCCGATTTTTGCAGGGTGGGCAGCATGTCGGCTGTCAGTTTTTCGTTATTAAATGTCACCGGATAATAATGCTCAAAAGGTAAGATCACTTCAGCCGTAGCTCCGGCCGACTTAGCCGTATACTCGGCAATTTCTTTGATGCGTCTGTATACAAGCTTTTCATCTGCATCACTGAATGTTCTTACGGTACCAATCATTTCTACTGTTTCTGAAATAATGTTATCACGATTGCCACCATGAATGGAACCGATGGTGACAACAGCCGGATTCTCTGTAATGTTCACATTACGACTGATAACCGTCTGTAAATTGTTAATGATCTGTGCGGATACAACAATGGGATCAACCGACATCCAGGGTGCTGCACCGTGCGATGGTTTACCCTTCACCACTATTTTCAGTTTCCCTACACCAGCCAACGCGCCTCCGGGCCGATAGGTTATTTTACCAACTTCTGTTTGTGCGTCCAGGTGCAATCCGAAAATCACATCGACTGTTGGATTTTCCAATACACCTTCTTTTATCATCAACGCTGCTCCGGCTGTTTCTCCGTTTTGAACACCTTCTTCAGCCGGCTGAAAAATAAATTTCACTGTGCCTTTTAAATCTTTTTTCATGCCCGCTAAGATTTCGGCAACTCCCATTAGGATGGCAACGTGACCGTCATGACCACACGCATGCATCACGGGTGTTTCTACGCCTTTGAAAAGGCCCTTTGCCTTTGATGCGTAGGGGAGATCATTCTTTTCTTCTACGGGCAACCCGTCCATGTCGGCACGCAGGGCTACAACCGGACCGGGCTTACCTCCTTTTAAAATGCCAACCACACCGGTAACACCAATCTTTGTTTGAACTTCAATGCCCAGTGCCTGTAAATGCTTTGCAATAATTTCTGCTGTGCGAAATTCCTGGTTGCCAAGCTCCGGGTGCTCGTGAAAATCATGTCTCCAGGCAATTACTTTTTGTTCGATTTTAGTAGCAGCTGTGCTGATGGATTCAGGGGTGATCTTTGATTGGGCAATTGCCACTGAGCTTATTGCAGTCAACGAATAAATACAAATCAATAGATGTAAACAATTCTTTTTCATGAGTTGAGTTTTTTATTTTGAGTTCGCATTGTTCACTTCAAGCCAGTATCCGTCAGGATCTTGTAGATAGAGTTGCTTTATCCCATCTGCCCGGGTTGTAACAGTATTGGCGGTGCCTGCCCAATCTCCATACGGAATCTTTAGCTCGGTTAGTCGCTTCTGAAAACCCTCTAGGTCAGAAGTTGTAAATGCTATGTGAACAGATTTATTAAGTGATACGAGTTCTGCACTGGAAATCAAGTGCAGCTCTTTTCCATCATTCATGGAGATCCACCGAATGTTGGGGTTTGCCGTACGGTTAGTAATTTCGGAGAGCTGAAAAACTTTTTTATAGAACTCAACGGCTACGTTCAAATCTTTTACCGACAGCGCAAGATGGTTGAATGTAAAGTCAGCAGGAGTTTGACTCTGCGCAAGACACGTAATGAATAGCGCAAGGGTGAGGGTTAGCACTATTTTTTTCATGTTGATTACTTTAAAAGTTTCCGGAATCGACACCGTGAATGAAATTAATAACACCAGTCATAAAAACCTGCTGATCGTCCCACATCGCCAGGTGACTTCCGTTTGGACAATACAGATACCTGCCTTTCTGAACCATCTTGCTTTGTTCTTCCATCGCTTTCGGATCCATCGTATCGTGCTTTGCGCCAATCATCAGTGTTGGGACAGCAATTTCTTTCAGCCGGTCTTTAACATCCCAGTTGGCAAGCCTGCCGCTGATGCCAAACTCACTCGGTCCTTGCATCATCGTGTAAACAGTTCCATTGGCATGTTTCATAGAACGATTAAGCGCATCGGGCCACTCTTCTAAACGACAAATGTGCTCATGATAAAAATTCGGAATGAGCAGCTCCATGTAGCGGGGATTACTAAAATCCTTTTTGGCTTCAATGGCCCTGACTTCCGCTAACACCTCAGGCTTCATTTGTTTGGACAGTACTTCATTCGCATATTTTCCGTATTCCGGAGCGCTCGCTACCATGTTCGCAATCAGCAGACCTTTTAAATTCTTCTGATATTTTAACGCATACTCCATGGCAAGAATACCACCCCAGGAATTGCCCAACACATAAAAGTTAGTACTGTCGGCACCAATGGCTTGCCTCACCTGCTCCACTTCTTCGACAAACCGTTCGGTCGTCCACAAACTGCTATCGGTTGGCTGATCGCTGTAGTAAGAACCGAGCTGATCGTATTCATAAAATTCAAAGCCCTCTCGTTGAAAGAATGTCTCAAAGCATTCCATGTATTCGTGCGTCATGGCAGGACCGCCATGCAGGAGTAATACTTTTATTTTAGGATTTGTGCCGAAACGTTTTGTCCACACCTTGAATTCGCCAACGGGAGTTTTGATGGGAATCATTCTCACGCCTCCGGATTGGATCGAATTGCCGTAGTTGAAATAGTCTGCAAGCTGTGAATCTGTAGAAGTTTCTTTCTTGCAGGAAGAAATCCATAGGGAGACCACTACAACCAACAGTACGGGTAGTCGTGCAGGCACAGTTGACTTACTCATAGTTTTTACGTTTAATTCTTTTTTATCCGCGTAGAGTGCAGAACATTAACTTTCCATTTCTTTTCCTCCCGAACCAACACTACGGTCTCCAGCCAATAAACTGAAGAATTCTTCCCGTTAGAAGTTATCTCCGAATGCAGGTTATAGGTAATCCAGGCAACATCATCGTTGACCGTTGTACTGATAAAATCAAACTTGTTCGTACGCTTAAAATCCGTAGCGGTATTTTTTGTAATCGCCTTATGAATGAGTGTGTCTGCAGTCCAGGCTTCACCGTATTCATAAAACCTCACATCGCTGGTGCAGTGACTTCGTAAACTTGCTGCATCACGAGTTGACAATGCATCGAATACTTTTATGATAGTTTGCTGTGCTTCCTGCTCATCAGCAGCCGATGAGGGTTGCGCGTGCTTGACTTCTGTGAGTACTGAGATAAACGTGGTCTTGCCAATATTCTCGACATAATGTTTGCCTGAATACTCGCTCCATTCTGTTTGGCCAGTTACCTCATCAAATTCAATTGGTTCTTTGCCCTCGGGGTAAACTCTGAGTTTGCCGCCCGACAGAACGTGTGATGTCCGGGGAGGATGCGTATGTGGATTATCTTTTTGTCCCGGCTTGAGTGTGTATTGCACGATTCTAACATGATCATTCTCCAGTAATATTTTGCAATTGCCGGGTGAAGCTTCTACGATATCAATATTCAGTTGTGCGTATGCGTGTGACAGACTCAAGGTCAGCAGTAACAGAAAAAGCGGCTTGGCTTTCATGATGGAGGTTCAGGTGGTTGCCCAAGTTAACCATTCCTTTCATTTCATCCATTGAATTTGTTAATATCTGAATCCACCCGGATTACTTTTTTCTGCGGTAGCTACGCGCAACTGTACCAAGACTACTTTCAATGAAATTTTCATACACTGGGAACTAAGGTAACTCAATAACTTTCTTTTCACGATCGCTCCTGAATGCAGCTTCAATAATACGCATCACCATGATTCCGTCATCTGCTGTTACCGGAGGTGGTTGATTGTTGGCAATCGATTGGTAAACGCCTTCGTAGTACGCCATATAATTTCCTGGCAGACTCTCCACAACTTCCTTCACAACAGTACCATTTATTTCAGTATGTAATATTCCACGATCCTGATCTAACTCCGCACCCCAATCTGCTCCAGTAGGTTTTCGCCCCGCTTGCAGTGTAGCTTCCTGAACATCGCCCCGTGTTTTTAGAAACGATCCCCGGGTACCGTGCACAATAAAGGAAGGTGCGGGTTCTCTTACAAAGTAACTTGCCCGTAAGCGCACGTGCAATTTTGGGTAGTATAACAGTAGCTCAAAGTAATCCTCCACTTGTGAAGTTGCGCGCAGTACATCGAAGCTTGCAAAAACTGCCAATGGTTTTCCAAACAGCACGAATGCCTGATCGATGAGATGCGGCCCCAGATCGTATACAACACCTGCGCCCGGACCTGGAATTTCCTTGTGCAGCTTTGGACTTAGCGCGGGATTAAACCGGTCGTATGAAAATGATACTTCAACCGGATTGCCGAGAATACCTTTATGAATGATGTGTTGCACGGTTCGAAAATCGCTGTCCCATCGTCTGTTTTGGTACACGGATAATTTCCTGTCCATCGCTTCTGCGAGCGTTTTCAATTCCTCAGCTTCCGCTACGGTGGTTGTAAATGCTTTTTCAACCACCACATGCTTGCCAGCTTCCAACGATTTCTTAGTGAGTTCGTAGTGAGAATTTGTTGGTGTATTTACAATGACCAGGGTAATCGCTTCATCTTGTAACACCGATTCCAGGGTGGGATAACTTGTTGCTTCGGGATAATGCTCCACCAGACTTTTTTTCGAACGTTCCCAGGCTCCTGCAAATTCAAAACCCGGATGCTCAGTAATAAAAGGCGCGTGAAATACCCGGCCCGACATGCCAAAGGAAAGAAGAGCTGTTCGTATTTTTTTCATAATCGATTGTAAGTGGTATGCTTCCCAAGTTAGAGATTTAATGCTAGTGGACTGTCAAATGTGAACAGATTAGGGTTTGGCTCTGAATAGGGGTATCTTCACCAGCTTCCGAAATGCAGTTATTTACAACTGCTCAACGATATGAGTAAAACTTCTCAGCCACTTGTCCTGCTTATTGAAGAAAACAAGATTGATGTTCATAAACTCCTTGACTTTTTCAATGAGGCGTTGCGCACAGAGGAGAGGTTCCTTGAACTGACGCAGGGTATCATTACGCTTCAGGAAAGTGAACGCTCCAACGACACAATTGAATTATTGTCAACGTTCAAAAAAAGACTGGGTGTATTTTGCCGCCAAAACAATCTTCTGCCCAGCGAGCTGAGCGCCATGCCTGAACCAGTATACAACAAACTAATGAATGCGCTTAAGTTCCTGTTACTGCTCAAAGAATTCCCGCTCGCGCTGGATGAATTTACGGATGAGTAGTAAGCTCTTTAAAAGCTACTTTAACTTTTGATTGAAGAATTCTATTGTGCGGCTCCATGCAAGTTCGGCCGCGGCTTTATCATACCGCGGAGTCGTATCGTTGTGAAAGCCGTGGTTTGTGCCGGGGTACACGTATGCCGTGTATTCTTTTTTATTTTCTTTCAAGGCTGCTTCATAAGCCGGCCAGCCTTCGTTTACACGGGTATCAAGTTCTCCATAATGTAACAGGAGAGGAGCCTTGATTTTCGGAACGTCTTCCGCTGCAGGCTGACCTCCGTAAAACGGTACGGCTGCGGCCAGTTCCGGAATACGAACTGCCATCATGTTACTGATCCATCCGCCAAAGCAAAAACCAACTACACCAACCTTGCCAGTGCAATCCGGGTGTGCTTTCAGATAATCAAAGGCTGCAATAAAATCTTCTAGCATTTCATTTCTGTCGCGCTTACTTTGCATTTCACGACCTGCGTCATCTGTTCCAGGGTATCCGCCTAACGGACTAAGCATATCCGGGGCAACGGATATAAAACCTGCCAGCGCAGCTCTTCGCGCAACATCTTCAATGTGCGGATTTAAGCCCCGGTTTTCATGTACCACAACAATTCCACCCAGTTTCCCTTTAGCACCTTCGGGTTTTGATAGTAGTGCTTTAATTGTTCCGGCACCTTTGGGTGAAGGATAATTGATATACTCCGAACTCTGTCGCGCATCGTTTGCCTGAATTTGAATCTGCCCTTTATAATCCGGCATCAGGAAACTCGACAAGGCAGCAACAGTAATTCCGCCCACAGCAAAGGTGGAGAGCCGTTGTATAAAATCGCGTCTGTCGATGCGGTTGTGGGCGTAATCATCGTACAGGTCAAACACTTCCTGTTTGATGTCTTCTTTGCGGAGCTGGCTCATGGTGATCTCGTTTAGCTATTCAAAGGTAAAATATTGCAGCATTTTTATAGTGCGTATCCAATCTTAAACACAATAACATTATTTTTATTGAGTTCTTTTTTCATGTCCACATATCTTTCATTCATATCAGCCTGCTTATCGCCCATTAGAAATTTATCCCGAAATTTCTCCAGTTCTTTCTGCGCATAAGCTGTTGAGTAACTGATCATCCAATAGGCGTCCGTTACATCATGCTCGAATTTGATCGCAGCAAGAGGTTTGAGTTGAAGTAAATCAATTTCGGGCCTGGTTAGCTCTGTAATAATAACCGGATGGATCCCATTCCAATAATAGCCATTTTCTTCGTCCGCTACATCGCAGTTATTACAAACTCCATACGACAAGACCTTTATTTGTTTTATGGATTTTTTAGAGATAATCAAATCATCCTCTGATACGCATGCTTCAAAATGAAACGTACAATTTTCTGAATCACCTTCCATTATCGGATACTTTAATGTCTGGATATTTCTGTAAAGATGAAATGTGTCGGAAGGATTATTTTTCTTTAAATATTCTAAAAAAGAAATGTCTTTAAAGTGAAATCGCCTGTCGTAACCGCCTACATAAACAAAACCTTTGATTTGTTTTCCGTTCAATGATTCAATAACCACATCATATTTTACGCAACTTCCAGCATCGGGAATTGTAACTGAAAATCCAAAAAGAAGAAATAATGTGAGTGTTGATAGGTATTTCATGGGCAGAGGTTAGGATGCCATTCGAACAACAATAAAGCCAAAAGCTGCTAACGTTCTTTATTTATTTTCCTTAAAGCAACCCCTTCTCTTCCAGCGTCAACTTAAGCTTTTCATGATTGGCCCAGAATTTCGCTTCAATTTCGTTCACGAGCTTTTTGGATTCGGATCGCGTGCTGATGTTCGCGGGTATGGGTTCCTGCCGGATGAACAGGATAATCCAATATTGAATGTTATCCTGCTTGGCAAAACGTCTCAAGTGTTCAAGCGCTTTGTCCGTATTTCCGATGTAGTCATAATATGCCATCAGACCCAAATCTTTGTATGCGGTTTGATCGGTTTCTATAAATTGACGGTAATCTTCAATAAACGCTTTCGCTTTTTCGGTTTCACCCGCTTTTTCATAAACCATTCCTATCATCAGGTTTTCGTGTCGGTAAACATCCAGTTTCAGAGTTTCCCGCAGCCGGACGAAACGCTTGTAATAACGATACGATGAATCATACTCTTTCAGGTAGTAGCTCACCTTACCAATATCTTGAAGGATATCAAAACGGGTAGTGTCCTTATTAAATTCTGTTAGCAGCGATTTTTTAACCTGTTGTAAATCTTTGTCTTTACTGTATACAACAAATGCGCGTAAGTGGGGTGAAAAAGGATTTTTGGGATTATACTGAAGCGATTTGTCGAGGTACTCCAGCGACTTGTCCATAAACCCGGTTTGTGCAAGTGCGTTGGCTAACTGAAGATAGCGATAGCTTTTAGAAACAGAATCACCAGAAACATCACGTTGCACTCCTTTCAACGCATACTCCAGGTATTTGCCGGTATTGGGCATATACATAAAATAGAAGTCGCTGAGTAAGCCAATTAGCTCGGTTGAGTTAGGATTGTACTCCAATCCTTTTACCAGGTGTGGTAATGCTTTATCGTACTCTTTTTTCAGCAGATAGTACATGGCTTTAGCCATAAGGCTTTCAGCGAGTTTGGAATCGTAGAGCAAAGCTTTATCGGCATAATTACCAAGCTCTTCAATATGTGTCTTCTCCGTTTTGAAAAAATCAAGGTAGTAACAGGTTATGCCCGCATACGCATACGCATAGGCAAACGAATTATCTTTTTTAATAGCATCCTGAAATTCAACAAGTGCGGCTTCAAGATTTTCATCACCGCGTTTAATCAACAGGTCAATTCCTTTGAGAAATGAATCATACGCTTCCAGGTTTTCCGTTGGAATTTTTTCAATGCGCTGTTGCACTTCCGGACTGATTGCAACTTCGATCTCTTCCGCAATGTCTTTTGCCACTTCCTGCTGCAAGGCAAAAATATCGGTAGCCTTTCTGCGGTATTGCTTTGACCAAATATGCTTGTCGGTCGGACCTTCGATTAGCTGAATGGTTAATAAGATCTGGTCGCCCATTTTCTGGCCGCTGCCTTCAATAAAATATGTTGCCTCCAGCTCAACCGCCATTTCGGGGATTGATTTAGTAGAGTTGCGGTACTTCTCCGAGGAAGTTCGGCTCAGCACTCTCAAGTCTTCAATCTTTTGAAGATTATTCAGTGTAGATTCCATCAATCCGTTGATCAGGTACACATTCGTGGAATCACTGCTTTCATTTTTAAAGGGTAACACAACTATCGATCGCTCGAGTGGGGAAGGAGTGGATCGCTTAAAATATTGGAATGCAATTGTTGCGATCAGGGCCGCTAGTCCGATAAGCGCGAACTTTTTCCAGTTGACACTACGGGATACGCCAGTTTGCGGAGGTTCAGTCGTGCTGTGCTTGCCGGCCTCGCCCGGAGGGTAGCCGTAATACTCACGAAAACACTTAATAAAATATGAGGTGCTGTTGAAACCTACCTGGACCGAAACTTCCGAAACATTGGAAGTAGAGTTTTTCAAAAGTTCCATGGCCCGCTTTAAACGCGCTTCCCGGATCAATTGATTTACCGGAATATTCGTTGACTTCTTAACCTTTCGCAGCAGGTTCGACCGGCTCATGTTCATAGCCTCGGCCAGCTCGGTCACACCAAACTGCTCGTTTGCCATGTTTTTGGCAATCACTTCATGGAGTTCGTTCAGGAACTGAATATCGGCTGGAGAAGAATCGGACATGCTGGTAAAATCGAACGCGATTTTAACGAAAAGTACTCAGACTGGCTCTATGCCGGACCCGTTCCGGCATCCCTGATAGGTGCCCTAAAAAGGGGATCGCGGCACAGGGCCGCGAAGTGTTGCGTCAAAATTTATATCGATTCGTCAATAGTTATAGAGGTTTACTCAAAGTTTATGGTTTTCGGTGCAAGGCTGTTCAGCCGACCGTACCCATGCCTGCGTTCTTTGTGGCAACAAAAAAATCTTAAAAACTTAATTGAACAAATCATGAAAAAGAATCAAACATCATTTGTCTATCGGTCGGTATTCTTTGTAATACTCACCTTGGCAATAGCATCCTGCGGAAGCAAGGACAGTTCGGCTCAAAACAAGAAAACAGGTACTGTAGCTCCTTCGGTCGACATTCACACGGCTGTAGTGACGGATAATCAGGAAGCTATTAAGCAACACATCGCGGCCGGCTCTAATATTAATGAGAAGGATCCATATGGCGGATCAAGTCCGCTGATCTCTGCTGCGTTATTTGGTAAAACGGAAGTCGCGAAGTTGTTGATTGATGCCGGAGCGGACATCAACTTTCAAAACAATGAAGGTTCAACCGCGTTGCATACGGCTGCATTCTTCTGCAGGCCTGAAATCGTAAAGATGCTGCTGGATAAAAAGGCAGACAGGACCATTAAGAATAAGTACAATTCAACCGCGTATGAATCTGTTGTCGGTCCGTATGCAGACCTGAGGCCTACCTATGAGGCGTTAGAAAAAATGCTTTCACCGATGGGTCTCAAGCTCGACTATGCCTATGTTGAAAAGACCCGACCGGAAATTGCACAGATGCTGAAATAGGCTTCGACAAGCTCAGCCTGACACAAATAGTAGATAACATGAGCACAACCAACCGCAGATACGACATTGACTGGATACGCGTGATTGCCATCGGCTTATTGCTGATCTATCACGTAGCCATTGGCTTTCAACCGTGGGGAATGATGATTGCGTTCATTACAAACGATGATCCGTGGACGTCACTATGGATTCCGATGTCGATGCTGAACGTGTGGCGAATACCGCTGCTCTTCTTCGTCTCGGGAATGGGTGTATATTTTGCGTTGCAGAACCGGAACTGGAAGCAGCTTATCGCTGAACGCGCAGGCAGAATTCTGGTTCCGTTTCTTTTTGGCGCTGTCGCGATCGTTCCGATTCACTGGCTTATCTGGCAGCACAATTATAAGTTTGATCTGGCGTACACTCCGAGTCCCGGCCATTTGTGGTTTTTGGCTAACATCTTCATCTATGTAGTGCTATTTGCTCCACTGTTCTTTTACCTCAAAAGAAATGAATCTGGAAAAGCTGTCCGAGCAATTACAAAACTCTTCAGCACTCCGTTGGGATTACTCGTGGTTATAGGAGCGTTTATATTGGAGGCCGTTATGCTAAAACCTTTACCCTACGAAATGTATGCGATGACCTGGCATGGGTTCTTTCTCGGAATGCTAGCATTCTTTTTCGGGTTTTGCTTTGTGCTGAGCGGAAGCGTATTCTGGAACATGGTCTTAAAATACCGGTGGATGTTTCTCCTCCTGGCAATAGGCTTGTTTATAATTCGATTAGTGTACTTCAGCATGAATACCCCAGTATATCTTTTGGTTACTGAATCGCAATGCTGGATTGTTTCTGTATTCGCGTTCGGATATAAGTATCTGAATCGCGGAGGAAAGACACTTACCTATCTGAGCAAGGCTGCTTATCCGGTATATATTTTACATATGATTTTTCTGTACCTCGGCTCGTTGTGGATTTTCCCGCTGTCACTGGATGTGCGGATAAAATTTGTTTTGGTACTTCTCGCAACTGTTGGAGGCTGCCTAGTCACCTATGAAATAATCCGGAGAATTAAATGGATCAGGCCGTTGTTTGGAGTAGCGTTTACAGAAAGGAATAAATAAAGAATTCTTTTTAAAAACCCCGATTGACGCCCATTCCCTGCAAATGACGGGCAATTGGCGGGTGAAAAACGCATCTCCTGTTCCGCACCTTCGCGTTAAACGCGTAAACTTGTGCAACCAAAAATTGTCATGCAACAACCGGAACTGGGAATGCGCCTCATCGCCTTACGTAAGGAAAAGAACCTTACGCAGGAAGAGCTCGTGGAAAAAAGCCATGTCAGCGTTCGTACCATTCAGCGTATTGAAAGCGGTGAAGTCATGCCGCGCCTGTCGACTGTGAAAATTTTATGGGAAGCACTTGGAGAGACATTTGAAGAAACATCAACAAAATCAAACCAAGTCATGGAAACAAAAAAAATGCCTTTGCCGAATGCCAACCGGATGACAGTGCTGATCGCTGCACTGGCCGGAGCGGTTTACCTCGTATGTCAGATTGTTCTTGCAACGCTCGACATTGCCTGGTTTACCAATGGGGGTAATTGGGAATTTACAATGAATGCAATTTATATTGGTCTCACGGCTGTGATGGTGATCGCGTATGCATTTTTCGCCTGGGGATTTATCGCGTTAAGCAACGTATTCGAGAATACACTCTTGAAAAGCGTTGCCTATATGCTGATACTCGCTACAGCCGCGCTGGGCGTTTTGGATGTAACTTCCTTATCCTTATCCGTGGAAGATTTAAAAACACTATGGCTTCCTTACTCCATGGCTGCTGTGCTGTTTGGTACCTTAAGCATTGTGTTTGGCATCGCGCTTATCCGTTTGCAAGATAGCATGGGTGAACTTTCGCGCGTAGCCGGTGTGCTTGAAATTGTAATGGGTTGTTTCCTGATTACCGTGGTGCTGTTTTTTATCAGCTATGTGATTATGATTCCGGCAGTAGTAGTTGAAATTCTTGTGCTCTATCGCGGCTATGAGTATCTTTCACGAACAGATACTGCGCAGGTTTAACAACGTGCATGGTAAACAATGAGGGAAAGAACATTTTGTAGGAAAGAAATAGCTTTTTAAAAAAAAGATATGATTACGTCTGTCATTCCCAAGCTGCCATTTATTGACAAGCAAAAGACAATCGACTTTTATAAACAGCTGGGCTTCATATTGCAATCCGATTATGTTGATTATCTCATCACACGATCAGCGGAGGTTGAGTTGCATTTTTTTTCGTACCCAGCATTAGTACCGGCCAAGTCTGATTTTATGATTTACCTGCGGGTTGAGACCGATATCGAGATATTGTATCTGCAGCTGCAGCAGAAAGGTATCGCCATCCATCCAAATGGTATGCTGGAGGATAAACTTTGGAGACAAAGAGAATTTGCCATCATCGATCCCAACGGTACATTGTTAACATTTGGGCAGGCTATTTAAGCGATTCAAATTGTTATCACCTTCTTAAGAAAGCGCCTGAGGCGAAGGATTACTTGCCGGTCTTGATTTATCTTCCGGCAACGGCACAAATTCATGGTTATCAGATGGTGGCAGAATGATCTTACCTTCTTTCCAGTCTGACTTTGCCTGCTCTATTCTTTCTTTGCGTGAGGAAACAAAATTCCACCAGATGAATCGTTCGCCCAACGGCTCGCCTCCGAGAAACATTAATGTGCTTGGTGCTTTCGAAAAAATTATCGGGTCGGTACCTTTTGTGAACACAAGCATCTGTCCGGCAGTGTATGTTTTTCCTGAAACCTCAACACTTCCCTTTGCTATATAAATGCCGCGCTCGGAATGCTCGTGGGGTAATCCAAAGCGAGCACCTTTTTCCAATACAACGTGGAGGTAATACAGGGGCGAGTGTGTCTTTACCGTACTTTTCAATCCGAAAGCATTGCCTGCGATCAGCCGCATCCATACTCCGGTATCGGTAAAGATGGGTAACACGTCAGGTTTATAATTATCAAACGAAGGCAT
>Ga0075158_10001115_pt1 | contig 20621 bp, 13 predicted proteins | sample JI91814BDNA_FD_70968 | JGI IMG/M metagenome (GOLD analysis project Ga0075158, IMG submission 70968) | Wastewater effluent complex algal communities from Wisconsin, to seasonally profile nutrient transformation and Carbon sequestration -... | ecosystem: Engineered > WWTP > Effluent > Algae... | reverse complement strand
AGAGCTCGAGCGAGCGCTGCCGATCCAGGAGGCGGCGCTCGGGGCGGATCATCCCGAGGTCGGGTCGACGCTCGGCAACCTCGCGTCGGTGCTGCTGGCGCGCGGCGAGCCGTCGCGGGCGATGGCGCTGCTCGAGCGATCGCTGCACATTCAGGCGCAGGCGCTGGGCGAGGGGCACCCGGACGTGGCGCGGTCGGTCCACAACCTGGCGGTGCTGCACGGGCGGCTGGGAGATCACGCGGAGGCGGTGACGCTGCACGAGCGAGCTCTGGCGGCCCGTATCGCGGCGCTCGGACCGGATCACCTCGATGTGCTGCAGTCGCTCGACGACCTCGGGTACGAGCGCCGGGCCCACGACGAGCTGACGGCGGCGGCCGCGGTCGACGAGCTGGCGCTGGCGCTGCGCGAGCGCGTGTTGCCGGCGGGGCACACGGATGTCGCGTGGTCGCTCGAGGTGCTCGCGGAGGTGAGGATCTCGCAGGGCCGTCTCGACGAGGCGGAGCCGCTGCTGACGCGGGCGCTGGACATCCGCGGGCGTGCGCAGCCGCCGGACCACCACGGGCTGGCGAGCACCCGCGTGCTGGTCGGACGTCTGGCGCTGGCCCGCGGACGCACGGCGGAGGCGACGACGCTGCTCGAGCAGGCCGTCGCGGCGCTGGCGGCCAGCACGGAGGCGTCGGCGCTGGCGCGGGGCGAGGCGGAGTTCGCCCTGGCGCAGGCGCTGGGGCCCAGGCAGGCGCGCGCGCGGGAGCTGGCGGGAGCGGCCGACGAGAGGTTCCGGACCTCGGGCGCGATGGGTGCGCTGAGGTCGGCGGAGCTGCGGGCGTGGCTCGGCCATTGACGATGCACGCACGCGTGGGGTCTACTGGCGCGGCATGGACGACGTGACCCTCGCGGCGCTGCGCCAGGCCCTCGCGGCGTCGCCGGACAACGAGCCCCTGCGCACGGTTTTAATTAAAGCGCTGGCGGATCGCGGCGACGTGCGGCAGGCGATCGACCTGCTGCAGGGGCGCGACCCGACGCGGCTCGGCGAGGAGGACAGGCGCGTGGTCGCGAAGCTGTACCTCGCGGCCGGCGACGGCGAGCGAGCGCTGGCGCTGCTGACCGGGCACGCGGCGGAGACGTTCTTGCTGCGCGCGCGGGCGCTGATCGAGCTGGCCCGGCCGGACCAGGCGCTGGCGGCCTACAACGAGGCGGTCGGCAAGAACGCGGCGCTCGAGGACCTCGACCTCAAGGCGAGGATCACGGCGCGGGTGTCGACGCCGGCGGCGCAGCGACCGGGCACGGTGGTGCCGCTGCGCGTGCTGTCGACGGACGACACCGCGGACGACGAGGTGAAGCGCCTGCTGCAGCCGGACGAACAGAAGGTGACGTTCGCCGACGTCGGCGGGCACGACGACATCAAGCGGCAGATCGAGAAGCGGATCATCACGCCATTTCTCAAGCCGTCGCTGTTCGAGCGGTTCAAGAAGCGGGTCGGCGGGGGGATCTTGATGTACGGGCCGCCGGGGTGCGGCAAGACGCTGCTGGCGCGGGCGACCGCCGGGCAGTGCGACGCGCAATTTTTTAATGTCGCGATCAGCGACGTGCTCGACATGTACATCGGCGAGAGCGAGCGCAAGCTGGCGGCGATCTTCGCCAAGGCGCGGGCTGGCAGCCCGTCGGTGCTGTTCTTCGACGAGCTGGAGGGGCTGGCGGCCAAGCGCAGCTACCACCGCGAGGCGTCGTCGGCGAAGGTGGTCAGCCAGTTCCTCACCGAGATGGACGGGTTCGCCAAGAACAACCGCGGGGTGCTGATCCTCGGGGCGACGAACGTGCCGTGGGCGGTCGACCCGGCGTTCCGCCGGCCGGGGCGGTTCGACCGCGTGCTGTTCGTGCCGCCGCCCGACAAGGTCGCGCGCGCGGCAATACTTAAAATTTTGCTGGCGGGGCGGCCGACGTCCGGGACGATCGACCTCAATTATGTCGCCGAGCGGACGAGCGGGTTCTCGGGGGCCGACCTCGAGAACCTGGTCGAGGAGGCCGCCGACGCGGCGATCGAGGCGTCGCTGGCGGCCAGCGTCGAGGTCCCGCTGCGGGACGAACACCTGCGCGCGGCGCTGGGGCACGTCAAGCCGACCACGCTCGAGTGGCTGACGACCGCGCGCAACCACGCCCGCTATTCGAACGAGGGCGGGCAGTACGACGAGGTGCTGCATTTCCTCGATCGCCACGGGAAGCACTGACATGGCGAAGCCGAAGTCCGCGTACATCATCGACGACGAGCCCGCGACGAGCGGCTCCCTGCAGAAGTGGATCGTGGATCCGATGTGGCCGCTGCTCGCGGTCATGATGGCGGGGGTGTGGCTCGGCTGGCCGTGGCTGTTGTTGAACGGGCGGGCGCTCGGCAGCCCGAACTGGCGGCGACAGGCGCAGCTGCTGGCGTTCGGGCTGGCGGTGACGATCGCCCTGGCGGTGACGATCGTGCTGCTGTGGGACGCCGGGCTGATCCACACGCGCACGCACGTGCGGCTGGCGCTGCTGGCCGTCACGGTGTGGAAGCTGGGGGTCAGCTACAAGGTGCACGCGCTGCAGTCGGGCACGTTCGAGCTGTTCAAGTACTACGGCGGCGAGGTCAAGCAGGGTATGCGGGCGCTGATCCTCGGGGTGTACGTCGGGCGGGCGCTGATGCTGGGGCTCGTCGACAGCGTGCTGTGGGTCATCATCATCAGCGGCGGGATCTTCAGCGCCGACCTGACCGCGGGGGGGCTGTGATGGACCGGACCACGGATCACTGGGTCGAGCACGCCGAGCGCATGCAGCGGATCGGGAACCACACCGGGGCGATCGACGCGCTCAAGCAGGCGCTCGCGCAGGAGCCGACCCACGCGGGGGCCCACGCGCTGCTGTCGTATTCGCTGCTGGCGACGCGGCGGGTCAACGCGGCCGCGCGTGAGGCCGCCGAGGCGCTGACGCTCGACGCGGAGCTGCCGCTGGCGCTGTACGCGTTCGGGGCGGCGGCGATGGCCCAGCGGCGGTGGGCCGAGGCGCGCCAGGCGATCGACACGCTGATGGGGCTCGAGCCGGGCGACCCGGCCAACCTGCGCTTGGCCGCCGAGCTGCGCCGGCGCGACGACCCGCGCCAGGCGGTGCCGCTGCTCGAGCGCGCGCGGGAGCTCGACCCCGACGACGCGCACACGCTGGTCGACCTCGGCGAGCTGATGCTGCAGCTCGGGGACGTCGGCCGCGCCGACGCGCTGGCCGACGCGGCCCTCGGTCAGGCGCCAGAGCTGGTGTCGGCGCACGTGCTGGCCGGGCGGGTCGCGCTCGAGCGAGGCGACGCGGCGACCGCCCGCGAGCACGCGGCCGCGGCCCTGCGCGGCGACCCGCAGGACGACAGCGCGCTGTACCTGCTGACGGCGATCAAGGCCCGCGAGAACCCGCTGCTCGGGCTGTGGTGGCGCCTGCAGGTGGCCCTCGGCGAGTCGGGTAGCGCTCGCTCGCTCGGCATCCTGCTCGGCATGCTGGTCGTCATTCGCGTGGCGATCATCTTCGCCGACGAGTACGGGCACCCGGGGCTCGCGCTCGGCCTGATGTACGCGTGGGCCGGCTTCTGCGTGTACACGTGGACGGCGCCGGCGCTGTTCCGCAAGATGCTGGAGCGCGAGCTCGCGGCCGTGACGCTCAAGCCCGGCTTCTGAGGACCGCGGCGCCCGCGTCGCTGTCCGGCGGGCGGCGCGTCGCGGGCCCTGACACGCGCGCCTCGCTGGGCGTGAATTGGCCGCTGTGGGCCGTCCGTGGGCGCTGGCACGGGCGCTGCAATAGGGGTCGACATGCTGACCCGCAACCCGCTGCTCCTCGTCGCCGCCCTGTCGTTCGCCCTGCCGCTCGCCGCTTGCGACGAGAAGCAAGGCAAGTCCGAGACCGCCGGGGACGAGGACGGCGAGGTCAGTGACGACGGGGTCGAGGGTGAGGACGAGGCGGCCGAGCCCGCCGAGCCCGCCGAGCCGGCCCCGGCGGCGGCGGTCGGATGCGAGGGTGTCGAGCCGAAGGAGTGTCGGACCGAGCAGCGTGAGCCGGGTCTGAGCTACTGCGTGGTCGTCGAGGACGAGCAGGTGTGGAGCGCGTGCCTGGGTGAGTTCGACGCCGAGTGTCTGCCGGGCGACAGCTCGGACATGGGGTGCTTCGGCAGCTACTGCACGTTCGACGGCGAGCTGTTCCACAACTACGACTGGGCGGTGGAGGGCGAGTGCAACACGCCGCTGGTGCTGAGCTTCGACGGTGCGCCGGTGCGGTTCACGGCGGGCGAGACGGCGCCGGCGTTCGACTTCGCGGCGGCGACCGGCACGTGCGCGACGGACTGGCCGACGGCGCCGTGGCTGGCGCTCGACCGCGACGGCGACGGCGCGATCGACAGCGGCCGCGAGCTGTTCGGCAGCGGCACGCGCCTGGCCTCGGGCCGGCGCGCCGACCACGGCTTCGCGGCGCTGGCCGAGCTCGACGCCGATGGTGATGGAACGATCTCCGCGGCCGACCCGCGCTTCTCCGAGCTCGTGCTGTGGTCCGACCACGACGGCGATCGCGCCGGCACGCCCGGGGAGCAGGCGTCCTTGCAGAGCGTGGGCCTGGTGGCGATCCACCTCGACTTCCACCGCCGCGGCGCGTGCGACGAGCGCGGCAACTGCGGCCGCGAGCGCGCCGCCTTCGAGTTCCGCGGCGGCTCCGGCGAGCTGCGGGTCGGCGAGGTCGTCGACGTCTACCTCGCGTGCCAGTGAGCATGTAGTCTGGCGGTGATGGAGCTCCGCCGACTCCCCGCCGCGGGTCTGATCGTGTGGCTCGCGGTGTTCGCCGCGCGCGCGCCGGCGGGGCTCGACGAGGCGACGCTGGCCGAGCTGATCGTGCTGTTCATCCCGCTGTGCGCCGCGCCGCTGGCCCTGCCGCAAGCTGTCCGCGCGGACATGTCCTCGAGGACCGGTCCCGCGGGGCTGGCGGGCGCGGGCGCGGCGCTGCTGCTGGCGATCGGGGTCGCGTGCGTCGACACGGGCGGGCCCGTGGCCGCCGCGCTGGCGGTCCCGTGGCTGCTGTTCGCGGTGGCGGTCGCGATCCAGGCGGGCCTGCGGCTGCTGCGGCGCCGGCCGTGGTCGACCGGCGAGGCGGTGCTCGACGTCGGACAACTGGCGCTGCCCGGGGCGGCCGTGTGGCTGCTGGTGTACCGCGCCGACCTGGTGTTCGCCGGGTTCGGCGGGCTGGCGGCGGTGCTGACGGCGGCCCACTTCCACGCCGCGGGGTTCGGCGCGCTGGTCATGACCGGGCTGGTGGGGCGGGGGCTCGCGCTCGCCGGGGCGTCGCGGGCGCGGCGGGTCCACGCGGTCGTCGCGGTGCTGATGGTGATCGCGTTCGCGGGGCTGGCTGCCGGCATCGCCACCGGGGTGCGGGCGATCGAGCTGACCGGCGCGTGCCTCTACGCGGCCGGATTGCCGACGCTCGCGGGGCTGCAGATCTTCGCGGCCTTGCGGGCGACGAGCGGCAGGGCGAGGGTCGCGCTGGTGCTGTCGTCGCTCGGCCTGCTGGTAGCGACCGGCTACGCGCTGATGTTCGCGGTCCAGGGGTTCTATGGCGCGGCGGTGCCGATCGCCACGATGCTGCGCCTGCACGGGGCGATCAACGCGTTCGTGTTCCTGGGCCTGGGCCTGTGGGGCTGGTCGCGCGTCGACCCCCGCGGGTGAGCGGAGGGGTGGCCCTTGGGTTGGCCGGGGTGTCCCGCCCGCTGGCCACCTGCTGGTTTTTGCGGGCGTAAGTCCGCGGATTCACGCGACGCGGAGGCGGGACATGGCTTGCACATGCAGGCCACGGACGAGTGGCTCGACCGCGTGCTCACCGTGAGCAGCGCGGCCGAGCTGTTCGCGCCGTGACGGCTCAGAAGGCCGCGGTGTTGTCGTCGATGACGCGGTCGATGAGCTTGTTGTAGGGGTCGATGCCGGCGCGGTACGGCGGCTCGTCGACGACGACCTCGATCACCTGCTCGGCGGCGGGCTTGTCGGTGCCGGTCGACTTGAACTTGCGGCGCTCGAAGAACAGCGGCTTGCCGAGCACGTAGTCGGTGGGGCCGGGTTTGGCGAACACGCCGACGTCGATGTAGTCGTCGAACGGCACGGCCTCCTCCTTGCCGAGGTCGCCGGCGTGGAGCTTGCGGACGTTGACCTTGAAGCGGACGTGGTACTTGCCGTCCTTCGCGGTGACCTCGGGTTCGCTGGCCTTGTTGTCGTAGAGGGTGATCTTCTCGAACAGGTCGGTGATGAGGTACTGCAGGTCCGCGGGGGTGACCTCGCGGAGGATGTTGACGAGGTCGTCGGCGAGGGCGAACGGCGGGCCCTTGAACGCCTGCTCGCGGATCAGGCGGGCGAGCGCCTTGTTGACCACGTCCTCGCCGAGCAGGTCCTTGAGCAGGTAGAACACCAGCGAGCCCTTCTGGTAGCGGATGTAGCCCTGGCCCTCGTTGCGCATCAGGGACAGCTCGCGGCGGCGCTCGAACCCGCGGCCCTGCAGGTAGCCGCGCAGCTCGTAGGCCAGGAACTTCTTCATCTTGTCGGGGCCGAACTCGTCCTCCATGACCATGAGGGCGGCGTACTGCGACAGCGACTCGGACAGCATGGTGGCGCCCTGGACGTCGGCGCCGATGACCTGGTGGGCCCACCACTGGTGGGCGACCTCGTGGGCGGTGATGTAGAACGGGTAGTCGAGGTCCTCGGGGTCGTCGTCGCGGACGCGGGCGATGAAGCCGATCGCCTCCGAGTACGGGATCGTGTTGGGGAACGACTGGGCGAAGCTCTCGTAGCGCGGGAACTCGAGGATGCGGACCTGACGATGCTGGTACGGACTGAAGTTGGCCTGGAAGTAGTCGAGCGACTTCTTGATCGAGTCGACCATGCGCGCCAGGTTGTACTCGTGGCCCTTCTGGTAGTAGATCTCGATGTCGATGCCCTTGTACTTGTCGCGCAGGACCTCGTAGCGGGCCGACAGGAACGAGTAGAAGTGGAGGATCTTGGTGTCGCCCATCGAGTAGGCGAAGCACCGGCGGCCGTCCTGCTCCCACTCCTTCTCGAGGTAACCAGGGGCGACGGCGATCTGGTCGGGCGCGGTGCACACGGACGCCTTGAACGAGATCCAGTCGGAGTCGGCGGCGATGTACGTGTTCTGGCGCGCGCGCATGTCGTCGATCGGGTGGGCGAGCGGCTTCTCGGGCAGGCCCTGCTCCTTGCGCTTGTCGGGGTCGCCGAGCTCGAAGCCCTCCTGGTAGCCGAGGAACGGCATCATGTCGCTGTTGTTGAGGAAGGTGCCGTTGGCCAGGACCTTGAGGCTGCGGCCGCCGTTGGCGAACCCCTCCTTCTCGGCGCCGATGTCGAACTTCAGCGTCATCTCCTTGTGCGGCTGGAGCGGCTGGCCGAGCCGCCAGATCTGGTAGCGCAGGCGCGGGTCCTCGTGCTCGAGGGTGGCGCCGCCGTCGAACTCGAGCCCGTGGATCGTGTTGTCCTCGGCGGTCAGCACGTGGACCACGTCGATCGCGACGTCGTGGCGGTTGACCAGGCGGTAGCTGCCCGTCGCGCGCGCCTTGCCGGTCTCCGGGTAGAGGTCGACGTGCACGTCGGCGGCGATGATGCGCGGCTGGGGCAGCGTGAGGTGCTGCTTGTAGGTCCGCTCGTACTCGGCCTGCAGCGCCTCGCGGTCCTCGGTGCTGCGGTACGTGTTGAGCACGTGGATGTTGTAGTAGTTGTATCCGCCGAGCCCGAACCACGCGGCCATCGAGACGACGAGGAACCCGAACCACGCGGGCGTCACGCGCGAGCGGGCCAGGCGCAGGCGCGAGCGCCACCCGCTGCCCGTCCCGCGCGCCAGCAGCAGGCGGGCGATCGCCAGCAGGACCATGGCGAACGCGGCGTAGTAGGCGGTCAGGCTGATGTACATGCCGACGTTCGGGCCGAACCCGTTCATCGCCGAGTAGACCGGGCTCGGCGCGTTGTCGTAGCGGACCATCCTGTTGTCGACGCCCCACACCGAGAGCACCAGGGTGAGCACGTAGTACAGGACGATCAGCGAGATGCCGAGGTACTTGTTGTTGACCAGCGTCTGCAGGAAGAACGCGAGCAGGGCGATGAGCGCGAGGCCCGGGAAGGTGACGCCGTAGAGGTACGCGAAGTAGACGTCGAGCTCGTAGTTCGTGTAGCCCTTGAAGGTCTGGTAGACCACGCCGACGACGATCAGCATGAGGAGCAGGGTCGCGTAGACCAGCAGCAGGCTGACGATCTTGCTGGCGAACGTGGCGGTGTCGCTGGCCGGGCTGGCGTCGTGGATCTGATCGCACTTCAGGCCGCGCTCGCGCCACATCAGCTCGGCGACGTAGACGGCGGTGAGGATCAGGAAGAACAGGCCGAAGCCCTCGATCACCTCGATCACGGCGTAGGTGACCGGGTAGATCGTGGTGCCGTACAGGCGATCGCTGAAGGTCGAGACGTAGATCGTGTACAGCATGCCGATCGCGGTGATCGCCCGGAACGCCCGCGCGCGCACGATGTCGAGGTAGTACAGGCGGGTCATCGTCGCGAACGCGATCAGCGAGGCGGACAGGCCGAAGCTCTGGGTCGCCGGCGGCAGCGGCTGGGGGTCGCGCGGGCCCTTGGCGACCTCGGGCACGACCACCTTGTAGCGCTTGGCGCGGCGGGCCCCCGGGAACGCCTCCATGCGGAACAGCTTGTAGGCGCCGAGCAGCACGAGCACGCCGATGGCCATCCATAACAGGCGGTTGTAGAGCAGCGGGCCGACCAGCCCGAGCAGCTGGCTGTTCTGCTCGTCGACGGTCCAGTAGCGGCCGGCGAGGCCGCTGGCGGTGATGCCGAACGGGTCGAGCAGGGCGCCGAGCAGCTCGTTGTCGAGGTCGGAGATGGCGTTGGTGGCGATCTGCCAGCCGACGAACAGGACGACGCCCTGGATGTAGACGGCGAGGAAGCTGCGGGTCAGCACGCCGACGGCGAAGAACAGGGCGCACGTGAACACCGCGTTGGGCAGCACGTAGAGCACGAGCGGCCACAGGTACATGCCGGGGACCGCGGGCCCGAGCTTGTCCTGGTCGAGCCACGGCATGTGCGCGCCGAGCCACAGGCCGAGCGAGCAGCAGGCGAGCACGATCACGGTGACGACCCACGCGCCGACGAACCGGCCGAACACGAAGCTCGACTTCCGGAGGCGGGTGGTGAACAGCAGCTCGTGGGTCTTGAACTCGAAGTCGCGGAGGATCGCCGTGCCGGCGATCGCCGAGGTGACGATCATGCCGACCAGCGTCAGGATCATGACGGCGGTGTTGATCACGTACGGGGCGTTGATGTGGACCGCCCCGCTGACGCCGCCGATGCGCACCGCCGGGCTGGCGACGAACAGGAAGCCGAGGAAGAACATCATCGCCATGAACACGTAGTTCACGGGGCGACGCAGGTGGTAGCGCAGCTCGAAGCCGGCGAAGCTGAGGAACTGGCTCATGCTGCCCTCCGGGCCGCGCGCGTGATCTGGTAGAAGTACACGTCCTCGAGGTCGGGCGCGACCGATTCGAAGTCGGGGCCCGGTGTCTCGTCGTGGTGCACGTGCACGACCGGGCGCCCGGTGATGAGCCGCGTCGAGATGACGTGGAGGCGCTTGCCGAGCTCGGGCAGCTCGGCCTTGCTGGCCACGCGGCGCCAGATCTTGCCCTTGAGGCTGGCGACGATCGCCTCCGGCGCGCCGGTGTAGAGCACCTCGCCGCCGGCGATGATCGCGAAGTTGGGGCACAGCTCGGCGACGTCCTCGACGATGTGCGTGCTGAGGATGACGACGACGTCCTGGCTGATCTCCCCGAGCAGGTTGAGGAACCGCTGGCGCTCGGTCGGGTCGAGGCCGGCGGTCGGCTCGTCGACGATGATGAGGCGCGGCTTGCCGAGCAGGGCGATGGCGATGCCGAGGCGCTGCTTCATGCCGCCGGAGAACCCGCCGACGGCCTTCTTGCGGACGGACGCGAGGTTGGTCTGCTCGAGCAGCGCCTCGACCTGGGCCTTGCGCTCGCGGGCGTTGGTGAGGCCTTTGAGCACGGCGAAGTGGTCGAGGATGTGGTCGGCGGCGAGGTTCGGGTAGAGGCCGAACTCCTGCGGCAGGTAGCCGAGGACCTCGCGCAGCGCGGCCTTCTGCCGCAGCACGTCGATGTCGCCGAACTGGATCGTGCCGGTGTCGGGCTCCTGCAGGGTGGCGATCGTCCGCATGAGCGTCGACTTGCCGGCGCCGTTGGGCCCGAGCAGGCCGAACATGCCGGCGGGGATCGTCAAATTGATGCCGCGCAGCGCACGTGCGCCGCCGGGGTATGTCTTGGTGAGGTCGCGGATCGTGAGCAGTTGCATGTCAGGCCCGGGTGCGAGGATATCCCCTCGCGGAGCAGGTAGGACACGCTGGAGAGGTCCGCGGTTTTATGTCGTGGCCGAGATGGGACCGCATCGCAGCGGGGGTCACGGGCCTCAGATGGCCGCGATCACTGCGGAACGGCGTCCAGCGGCGGGAACAGCTCGCCGACGTCGAGCTCGATGGCCTCGAACGGGGGGAGGCGGGCGGTCACCGTATCGTCGTAGGCGCCGAGCCGCAGCCAGCGACCGGACTGCAGCGCATACACCTCCAGCTGGCGTGCAACAGTATCGACGAGCCAGTAGTGACCGACGCCGTGGGTCGCGTAGAGGTCCGACTTGTAGCCGCGATCGTACCGGGAGTTGGAGGGCGAGAGGATCTCGCAGATCCAGTCGGGGATGACATCGATCGGTCGTTTGCCGAACGGTGAGGCGAGGCGTGAGCGTCGCCATCCGCTGTGATCGGGGCGGACGACATCATGCGGGGTGAATCGGATGTCGACATCGGGGAGGATCCACCAGCCGCCGGGGGTACGGTTGAACCCGAATGGCCCGCCCACCCGATGGCTCAAACCTGCCTGGAAGTATTGATGCTCGTTGCTCGGGCCGGGTTGCACGAGGATCTCGCCGGCGAGGATCTCGGTGCGCGTGCCCTCGGGGTAGGCGAGGGTGTCTTCGTAGGTCGCGAGCTTGCGGGCGATGCCACGAGCGTATCACGGAGGCGGGGGGCCGGGTCTGGCGGCCAGGGCGGCGCCGTTCTCGAATTGTTTGCCGGTGAAGTCCTGGCGGTCGGCGGCGATCTGGGCGATGGAGCGTTCGACCATGAGGTCGAGGGTCCAGTCGATCATGACGCGGACCTTGTTGGCGAAGCCGACGAGCTTGGCCAGGTAGAGGGTCCGCCAGATCCACCAGGCGATGAAGCCGGACAGGCGCACGCCCATCAGCTCGACGGCGGCGAAGTGCTCGCCGACCGACACGAGTGAGCCGTAATTAAAATATTTGAAGGGGCGCGTCGGCTGGTTGCGCAGCAGGCGGACGAGGTTGTTCGCGGCGTGCTGGCCCTGCTGGAACGCGACCTGGCCGAGGGGCGGGAGCGGCTTGTCCTTGTCGAGCAGGAAGGCGGCGTCGCCGAGCACGAACGTGTCGGACTTGCCCTTGACGCGCAGATCGGGGTCGAGCTCGGCGCGGCCGGACTTGTGCAGCGTGAGGCCGCAGGCGGCCAGCAGCGGCGAAGGTTTGACGCCGGCGCACCACACGGTGGTGCGGGTGCAGATCTTCTCGTGGCCGTCGAGCTCGACCGAGAAGCCGGTGACCTTGATGACCTTGCGGTTGCAGCGCAGGTCGATCCTGAGGGTCGACAGGCGCTGGCTGGCGGCGGTGACGATCGAGGTGTGCCAGCCGGGCAGGATCTGGTCGCCGGACTGGATGACGATCACGCGGACCTCGGCGGGCTCGACCTCGGGGTAGCGGTTCATCAGGACGTGGTCGATGAGGTCGCGGACCTCCGAGGCGAGCTCGACGCCGGTCGGGCCGGCGCCGACGATCACGAAGGTGAGCTGCTCGCGGCGGCGCTCCTGGTCGGTCTCCCGGGCGGCGCGCTCGAAGCAGTCGATGATGTGGTTGCGCACGGCGATCGCGTCGCCCAGCTCGCGCATGAAGAAGGCGTGCTCGGCCGCGCCGGGGGTGTTGAAGGTGTTGGTGTCGGAGCCGGGGGCGAGGACCAGGTAGTCGTAGGGGGTGTCGCAGTAGATGACCTGCGGCTCGCCGGTGACGGGGTCGTCGTCGACGTCGACGCGGGCGTGGATCAGCCGGTTGTCGGTGTCGATGCGGTCGACCCGCTCCTTCTTGAAGCAGATGTTGGTGGCCTCGAAGATGCGGCGGAACGGGTAGGTGACCTGGCGCGTCTCGATCGCGCCGGCGGCGACGCTCGGCAGCAGCGGCGGGAACAGGAAGTAGTTGCGACGATCGATGACGGTGATCTTGAGGTCGCGGTGGTAGCCGAGCGCGGCGTCGAGGTGCATCGCGGTGTACAGGCCGGCGAAGCCGCCGCCGACGATGACGACCCGCACCGGCTCGCCGCCGGTGCCGCGCCAGCGGCGGTAGATCCACATCTCGGCGAGCGGGCGCAGCACGCCGAAGATCAGCAGCAGCGACTCGAACGCGACGCCGAGCCCGAGCAGCCCGCGCGACGCCTCCCAGTACGGGAGCAGCAGCCAGCACAGCAGGTCGAATCCGCCGACGGCGACCATCAGGCCGACCAGGGCCTTGCGCGCGCCGCGGGCGATCGCCACGCGCTGCAACAGCACGCCGGTCACGCCGATCACGAGCGCGAGCGAGGCGATGTGGGCGATGAACAGGGCCCAGAAGAAGCCGGACTGGGTGGTCTTGAGGATCAGCAGGCGGTCGCCCCAGCCGAGCAGCGAGGCGGTCGACGTGTCCCACGACAGCAGCTGGACCTCGATGTACCACTCGGCGACGAACAGCCCGAGGCCGCCGATCAGCGCGAGCGAGGCCAGCAGCTTGCGCAGGGTGGACAGGTTGGTGAGGCTGTGGCGATCGACTTGAGCCATGAAAAAGAGCCGTGGAGCAGCGCCGTGAGGCTGCCATGGTTATGCGAGGTGGCGACGGCGAGCGCGGGCGCGCGGATGCGCGTGCGCGGACGATCGTGGCCGATCATGGCCGATCATGGCCGATCATGGCCGGTGGGCGGGGATGCTTTGGAGGGTCGTGGGATCGGGGTCGAGCGCGAGGGTGTCGTCGATGGGCTCGCCAGCCACGAGCTCGCCCGACTTGTTGCAGGTCCACAGCTCGCGCGCGCCGTCGGCGGTGAGCTTGACGGCGTTCGTGCCGGTCCAGACGCCGAGGACCGGGGCCATCGAGGCGCCGGGGGCGGACGGGTCGAGGCGGATCTTGCCGCCCTTCCAGGCGAGGTCGATCACCGGGTGGCCGCCCTCGCAGCGCCGCTTCTCGCTGACGAGCGCGACGGCGCGGTCGCCCTTCACGGCCGTGTGGACGCGGGTGCACGCGCCGGACTCGGCGGACACACCATTGAGCTTGCACGCCTCCTTCTCGTCGGCGTAGTCGTCGGGGCAGATCGTGACGAGCTCGTCGCCGGTCCACGCGCGGGTGAACGGCGGGCGGCAGTCGTGGAGCGGGACGGGGGATGCGGCGGCGGCGGCGTGGTAGGGGGCGTACAGGTGGCCGTAGGTGGCGCCGCCGTGCCACGCGTAGATGGTCGACACGACGCCGGTGCCGATGTCGACGAGGTCGAGCATGTCGGGGTCGCCGCCGTCGGCCCCGAACTTGCCCGCGAGGCTGGAGGTGCCGTCGGGGCGGGCCCAGCGGACCTCGTAGCCGGGGCACTTGCCGCGGCGGTCGGTGACGATATCGGTGCACTCGGCGGACGAGCTGACGGTGGCGATCGCGGCGCCGCCGTCGGCGAGGGCGAGCACGCGGACGTGGTCGCGCTCGGGCCACGCGCCCAGGTCCTGCGAGGCGAACTGGTGGAGGGAGATCGGCGGGTGCATGGCCGAGAGGTCAGGTTCGATATGCACGGCGGCGATCAGCGCGCGTGGGGGGTCGGAGTCGGGCGACAGGTGGGCGGCCCAGGCGATCCACGCGGCGCCGCCCCGGCGGTGCACGTCGAGGTCGACGACGTCGCCGGAGGTGCGGCGCACGAGCCTCGGCTCGCCGCGCGCGCGACCGCGGTCGTCGAGCAGGAGCGCGAGGATCTCGCTCCTGTTGGCGGCGCCGTCGTGGCGCGACCACACGACCAGGACGCCGCGATCGACGGCGGTGGCGGCGAGCGGGCCGCGGCTGTAGCTCGCGGCGCTGGACGGTTGTGGTTCGTCGGGCTCGCTCGCGGGTGGTGTTTCAGCGGGCGGTGGCTCAGGGGACGGTGGGGGCGTGGGCGTCGCGGCGGGTGCGGGCAGGGCCGCGGGAGCCGCGGGTGTCGCGGGTGTAGGTTGTTCGCGGGGCGGCGGGGAGACTTGCTGGCAGGCGAACATGGCCGCGAGGACAGGCAGGCAGCAGAGGGGTCGCGGGCGCCGCATTCGTGTAGTGTATCAAGGCGGCGCGGGGATCGTGGCGGCGCGCGGTCGCGCGGGCCCGGCGGGATTGTGTAGCACCGATCGAGGGTCGAGCTCGGCGCTGGTCTCAGGCGCACTCGCTGGTGGAGCCGCTGACCTGGGCGATGATGAAGCTGACATCATCGGAGGCGGAGGCCAGGCCGCGGAACTCGGCGAGCCGCTGGTGGAGGCGGACGACGAGCTCCGACGAGGGCACGGGGGGGCCGGCCGGGTCGCGGATCCGGGAGATGTAGCGCGTGACTCCGTCCTGTCCGAGCATCACGTCCGCCTCGTTGAACAGCTCGGTGAGGCCGTCGCTGCAATATGTCAGCATCTCGCCGGGCCTCAGCCGATCGACCTTCGTGCTGATGTCGAACTCGATCAGGCCGAGGGGGATCGATTCGAAGGCCGCCAGCTCGCGCGTCTGGCCGCGGGCGTCGACGATGATCGGGCTCGGGTGGCTGCAATTGATCGACTCCAGCAGGCCGGTCCGCGGATCGAGGATGCTCGCCGCGACGGTGACCGAGGTCGCCGCCTCCCACGTCGCCAGCAGGTAGCGGTTGAGCGTGGAGATCATCGCGGTCAGGGTGAAGCCGTGGGCGGCGCAGATGTGCACCGTCGTGTGCAGCCCCGAGGAGATGAGCGCGGCGTCCATGCCCTTGCCGGCGACGTCCATGGCGACGAGCAGGATGCGACCATTGTCCATGGACAGGGCGTCGACATAGTCGCCGCCGACCCCCTTGCACGGGATGAAGCCGAAGCCGATGTCGACGCCTCCGGCGATGAAGTCGCGGGGGATCAGCCGCATCTGCAGGTCGTGGGCCCGCCGCACCTCGTCCTCGAGGGCGAACTGGAGCTGAGCGGCCTGTCGCGCCGTCCAGACCTGCTCGGCCTGACCGGACAGCGAGGCGGCCATCATCGCCAGCGCGAGCCACTCGGCGGTCCCGTAGGCGCCCGCGAGCGTGACGTACAGGATATCGAGGTGATCCGTCGTGATGACCACCGGGCAGGCGACGGCGGCGACGCGGGCGCCCGCGCCGACCGTCATCTTGACCACCTCGGCGCTGCCGACCGGAGACGGCGAAGAGGCGGCGAGCACGGCGGTCTCGCTGGTGACGACGGCGTGCAGGACCGAGCTCGAGAGGATCGGCGCGACGCTGCCCTCGGCGAGCGCGGGCTCGCCGAGCAGCTCGGGGTTCGGGTCGTTCCTGTGGAGGCGGAGCAGCAGCGCCGCGGTGCCGTGAAAGTCGGCGCCGATCATCAGCTCGCACAGACGTCGACGTCGCTCGGACATCGTCTGCGTCGCGAGGAGGTTGCTGCTGAAGGCCAGCAAGGTCGACAGGTGCTGGGCCGCGAGCTTGGGCGCGGGCATCTGGTGCATCGTCCGGATGACGTCGTGGCCGCTCTGGGCGACGGGGAGGATGCCCCTGGGGCGCGGCGCCGGTGGTATGAGGGTACCTTCGCGTTGGAGCTGGAGTTCGAATACATCGATCTGGATCCGGTCTCCGGGCTGGATGAGGTGCTCCCGGGTGATCTTCACGCCGTTGACCATCACGCCGTTGCGGCTGCCGAGGTCGCGGATGGCCCAGCCGTCGCCGAGGGCGAGCAGCTCGGCGTGACGGCGCGAGACGCCCGCGCTGTCGAGCACGAGGTCGCACTCGCCCGCGCGGCCCAGGACCATGGGCTTGCCCAGGAGGCGGGTGGTGGAGAGCATGTGGCTGTCGCGGTGGATCTGTAAGCTGTACTTGGCCATGGTGCCTCGCCTGTGCGTGCGGCAGTGCGGGCCGGCGGCCGCGTGGATATTCGCCGGAGGACCCGTCACGGGGAAGAATCTCAGTGGAGCACGACCTGCGCCGTCGGCAGGAAGTGCTTCATGTTGGCGAGGGTCCTGGCTTGCCAGACGACCTCGCTGGAGCCGTGGAAGGTCACGTGTACCCCCGGCTTCGCGCGCAGGGCCAGGACGAACCGCGACAGCGTGTTGAGGCCGGAGCTGTTGATCATCCTGAGCCCGCGAATGTCGAACCCGAGCAGCGGCGGAGCGAGCAGCAGGATGTGATCGAGGAGCTGGCGGATCTCCGTGTAGTCCTTGGTCATCAGCCGCAATGCGCCGGTGATCGTGAAGGTGCCGGAGCTCTGGTCGAACAGGATGGTGTGATCTTTATGTTCGATCTTCATGAGGAGCTCCGCTCGCTCGAAGACGGCGCTGGCCGCGACGACAATCCGTTCATCGCCCGGTGGATATGCTCGAGCCCCGCACGTCGGCCGAGCAACATGAACAGCGCCGCGGCGATCGCCGCGCCCGCAGCGGTCGCCGCGATCCACAGTCGGTGCTGCAGCCGCACCAGCTCGGCCTCGGTGCGCAGCATGTCCTCGTCCGCGGCGCGCAGCAGGTCCTGGGTCGCCTCGAGCATGCCCTCGAGTTCGGTGCGCCGGTTGGCCTCGGCCTGCCGGACCGCCTCGACCTGCTTCTGACTGAGCTGGATCAGCGCGCGCGCGTCGGCCGGCAGATCGTCGCCGTACTTGTCCGCGACCTCGAGCGCGTAACCGAGGCGCTGGGCGTCGAGCAGCGAGCCGTGCTCCTGCCACTCGTGGACCCACAGCCCGACCTTCAACAGCTCGACGACGCGCGCCCAGTCCTCGCGGACCCAGTCGCGCAGGCGCTGCCAGTGGTGGAGCAGCGACTCGTGGACGAGCTCGGCGGTGGCCTGCTTGCCGAGCCCACGCGGCCGGGTCTGCTCGCCCAGGACGATCAGCCGCGCGGCGATCATGGTCGCCAGAGCCTCGCGGAAGGCCTCGGCCTCGCCGGCGTCGCGGGGCTCGATCTGATCGATCGGGACCCGCCGCCGCGACTCCGAGCCCGCCTCGTTGCGGGCGCCGACGAGGCGCACGAGGGCTCGCCTCGCCTGACGCAGCTGGCTCGGGCTCAGGCGCTGGATGACCCCCTCGGCGTGCCGCTCGAGCGCGCCGGCCACCCCGCCGATCGCGTCGTAGGCGGTCAAGGTCAGGCGCCGCTCCTTGCGCTGCTTCCACAGCAGCATGAGCGCGTACTGCAGCATGGGCAGGGCGCCGGGCTTGCCGGCGACGTCGGCGACGATGCGCTCCGCGAGGCCGGGGTCGAGGTCGACGCCGACCGCCCGCGCGGGCTCGACGATCGCGGCGCGCAGCTGCGGTGCGCCGAGCTGAGCGACGAACACGCGGTGGTTCGCGTCGTAGGCGACCTGGTCGAGGCGCAGGTCGCTTCGCTCGTCGAGGACGATCTCGCTGCAGCGACCGATGTAGTCGAGGCGCAGCGCGGCGACCACCACCACCCGCAGCCCGGGGTCGCGGGCGATCGTCCACAGCAGGCGCATGAACAGGATCCGCTGGGCGAGATCGGCGGTCTGGGCGAGCAGATCCTCCAGCGGGTCGACGACGATCAGCAGCCAGCGCTGCGGGTCGGCGAGGTGCCAGGCCTGCACGGCGAGCCTCGCACCGTCCGCGTCAGGGGCGACGCTGACCGCGGCGAGCTCGCCGAGCGCGGCGGCGAGCTCGGCGATGGGGGCCGCGCCAGGGGCCATCTCGATCGTCCGCCAGCCCGAGGTGGACCCGCACGCCAGCGCGGGGATCAGACCGGCGAGGATCAGCGAGGTCTTGCCGACGCCGGCCGCACCGGCGACGACGGCGAAGCGCGGCTCGTTGCGATCGATCAGGCCGCGGACCAGCGCGTGCAGCTCGCGGATCTCGACGTCGCGTCCGAAGAAGGCCCAGCTGTACTCCGCGCGGAACGCCAGCAGCCCGCGGTACGGTCGCACGAACAGCGGATGCGTCGCCTCGCCGTCGGACAGCCGCGCGTAGTACTGCAGGGCCGCCCAGTCGAGCCGCGCGGGGTCGCGGGCGAGGTGGGCCCGGGCCGCGGCGACGGCCAGCTCGACCGGCTTGCGGCGCACCAGCAGCCAGTCGTAGAGCGTCTGGCTCATGTGGATCGAGCCGGTCACCGACAGCGGGAAGCGCGAGGCCAGCACCGCCTGCAGGCCGGCGCGGTGCAGGGTCTGGGCCACGCTGCCGAGCTGGTTGCCGAGCGCGCCGACGTTGGCGCCGTCACAGGCGGCGAGGACGACCAGGCGCAGCGTCGCGGCGAACGGCGCGAGCAGCTGCCGCAGGCGGCCGGCGTCGACGACGACGGCGCCGTCGCGGGGATCGGAGCTCGACAGCGCGAGCCCGAAGGTCTGACCGTTCGCCGCGCCGTGGCAGAGGAGGTGCAGCATGGTGAACGGCGCGTGCTGCTCGCTGGCCGCGCGCAGGGCGGCGACGAGGCCCTCGCACGAGGCGTGGGCGACGACGTCGCGGGCGGGGTCGAAGGGGTACCGGGTCCTCGCGCACGCGGAGGCGATCGAGCTCAGGTGTTCGGACGCGGGGACCGCCCCGCCCGCCGCCGACCACGCGAACAGGATCCGTCCGCGCTCGACCGCCTGCTCGCGCACGGTCGTGGTCTCGGGCCATTCGTAGCGGACCACGAAGTCGGGCAGCTCGCCGATGTGCTGGCCGGTCGAGCGGATCGTCACGAGCTCCCATGGCAGCGCGTACAGCTCGGCCGCCGCCGAGCGGATCGTGAGTACGACGGATCGGCCGCGCTGCACGGCCTCGACGAGGCGCTGCTCCTCGAGCGCCCAGCCGGTGCCGCCGAGGAACCGACGCAGGCGCTCGCCGAAGCGCTGGACCAGCACCGGGTCCCACTGCGGGTCCCGCAGCGCCTGCAGGTCGGCCAGCAGCGCCGCGTCCCACGGCATCTCCGCCGAGGCGAAGCCGCCTCCGGGCGTGTGGACGATGTACGACTGCGGGGTGAACTGGAACGCATAAGGGTCGTCCACCTGCGCCGAGCGAGCGAGCTCGAGGACGATGCGGAGCGGCTCGCGGTTCGCCGCCGTTTCGGGTTCAGGTCGATCGTGATCCGTGCTCATGGCTGCTCCTTCGCGCTCGCGGCGATGCCGGCGCGGGGCGGCTCGACGGTCCGAGCGCATCGAGATGCCTCCGAGGCATGAACAGGGGTCGACGATGATTGTGAAAGGTTCACCCCCGATGGGTGAGCACGTCACGTCAAAGGGCGGACCTGATCGCGGGGGTGTCGGCGATCAGCGACAGGGCGTGGCGCGTCGAAGGCGGGTACGCCCAGCACAACGCGAGCACCGTGAGGCCGATCGACGCGCCCAGCGTGTTCATCGGGAGCGCGGGGGCGCCGAACGCCATGGCGGCCGCGCAGGCCCAGGGGATCGCGCAATTGAGCAGGAGCACCCACGAGATGAACGGGGCGGCGACGAGGGAGCACTGCCCCAACGCCAGCATCTGGACCAGGAGGATATCCTCGACCGAAAGACCCGCGTTCAAGGTCGCCAGCGGGGTGACGATGTAACAGCCGATGGAGACCGAGAAGATCAGGCTGATCATGCGAAGGTGGTAATTGTTGCGCAGCAGCGCGAACCGGGCCAGGTAGACGACGATGCTCAGGATGACGAGCAAGAGCGTGGATATGACGATCATGATATCGACGGGGATGCCGGGCGTGCGACCGACCCTCAACGCGAATTGCGCCCCGAAGACCAGGGAGGTGCCCCCAAAGAGGCCGAGGACGAGGCGACGGCGCTCGCGGGCGGCGGCGGCGGGGTCGCGGCGGGCGTCGAGCAGATCGAGCTGGTCGAGGAGGTCGGAGAGGAAGGGCCAGCGTTGGGCGGGGTCGATGGCGAGGCCGCGGCGGAGGAGGGCGCGGAGCGTGGGGAGGTCCGGGGCGCCGGGCGGAGGGTCCTGGAGGACGCCGGCGAGGGCGCTGGCGCGGAGCTCCGGGAGGGTGGAGCCGCGGAGCGGACGGACGCCGTAGACGGCCTCGTAGAGGGCGGCGCAGAGGCTGAACTGGTCGGCGCGCGCGTCGACATCGGGGCTGCGGAACTGCTCCGGGGCCATGTATGCGGGGGTGCCGACGATGGTGTCGTCACGGGTGGCGAGGTCGTCGGCGGAGGCGAGGGTGGGGGAATGCTCGAGGGGGTCGCGGAGGTGGCGAGGGACGGCGAGGCCGAAGTCGCCGATCCTGGCGCGGCCGTTGTTGTCGATGAGGACGTTGTCGGGCTTGAAATACGGACCCCTCCCGGGAACCCCCGGCGCAGGGAGATCTCGCGGGTATGTGCTCGAAATTGCGAGC
>Ga0075158_10001114_pt1 | contig 20627 bp, 8 predicted proteins | sample JI91814BDNA_FD_70968 | JGI IMG/M metagenome (GOLD analysis project Ga0075158, IMG submission 70968) | Wastewater effluent complex algal communities from Wisconsin, to seasonally profile nutrient transformation and Carbon sequestration -... | ecosystem: Engineered > WWTP > Effluent > Algae... | reverse complement strand
GCCCGGCCGTTGGAAGCCCGAAGAAACTCGCGCGAGGGAACTGGCACGCCTCTATCTATGGACGCGCGGTCACGGGCGCGCGCACAGATGGGGATGTTGGTGGGTGCTTAGTGACGCGTGGCGCGCGGAAGTGGCGATTGGAGGGCGTGGAGAGGGGTGAAATTGGGCTCAAAAATATGGGAATTCGTGTTTTGGGGTGGGAAAGGAAGACCGTGTTTGTGCGCGCGCGGGAGGTAGGTCGGTGAAAACGGACTAAGAGAAGACACCACGCGCCCACTGAAGACAGTGGTCGGGTGGTGGCACCCGAGTCTGGCCACCCGCCTTGCGCTTCGGGCTCGTCAAGGCGAAGAGAGGGCATCACGCGTTGAACGCTTACGTGGTGGCAGGCGGCACACCGTTCAAGGCGCACATGAGCACGGAAGCCCCATCCTATGGGTCTGCCATTACCACACGCGGGAAGTCAGCAGCCGGCTTCAAACCTTAACAGGAAGAAAAGCAAGTCCTCGATAGTGACGGCACCGTCCGCGAGTCCCGTTCCACTTCCGTCGTCGATGTCGACCGATACTCCGCCCCGTTCAAACCCAGTGAGGAAGTACACGAGGTCTTCGATCGAGACGGCTCCATCGCGATTGCCGCCGGTCAGGTATTCACCATCGTCATCCAGGTCGGCGTTGCAAAACGAACGAAATGCCCACAGTTGCGAAGTGGGATGAACGTTGAAGAACTCTGGGCTGTCTACGAGCCCGCCGAAGAGCATCAAAGAGCCCTGATCGCCCCACCCAGTCATAGCGGCACCAGTTCGACGGCCGGGCCCGATCAACTCGCGTCGTGACCAGATTGAATCGCTCCACTCCCAGATTTCATCCGGGTCTTCGAGTGAACTCTGATTTCCGCCGTACATCACCATTCGACCGCGATCTGCGTCAAACGCGAGAGTGTGTTCACTTTTCTCTGGGCCGGTGGTACTCCGAAGCCTCCAAACCAGCCCATCCCACTCCCATGTCTCGCGCGAGATGCTATTCGCCGCAACACCATTGCGACCGCCAACCAGAACGACGACTCGCCTGATCGGGTCATAGGCCATGGCATGGAGGAAGCGTGGAGCAGGTCCAGGCACATCGCGCCGGATCCATGCATTGCCGTCCCACTCCCAGGTCTCTCCGAGCGGTCCGGCCTCTTCAGGTCCGGTCGCACCCCCAAACATCACCGTGACACTCCGAGCTGTATCGTGGGCCATCGCGTGGAATTGTCTACTCGATGGACCGGAGACCAATCGCTGCTGCCAACTGATTCCGTCCCATTCCCACGTTTGGTTGCTGAGTGACGGGTTGTAAGTTTGACCCCCGAACAGGGTCGTAACGTGCCTCGTTGCGTCGTAGGCCATGGCGTGTCCAAGCCGAGCCGACGGACCCGTGGACGATCGCAGCCGCCACCATTGCCCGTCCCACTCCCAGGTGTCACCCAGAACTATGGACACGTTTGGTTCGGACCCGCCAAACACGACCAAGGCACCACGATCCTCGTCATGAACCATCGCGTGTTTGTGGCGTGTGCCCGGAACATTTGAAGCAACTTGCACCCACTCGCCGTTGCGATACTCCCAAAGGTCGGATTGAAACGTGTTGCCGTTGCGGCCGCCCACGAGAACCGGCGTTCGACGGCGCAAGTCATACGCCATTGCCGCTCCGTTGCGAGGCGAGGGACCGACTGTTTCAACTTGTACCCACGCGGCTCCGTCCCATTCCCATGTGTCGGCAAAGTTCGTATCGGGCTGGGTGCTGACATCGGTCCCCCCGAAAAGCACCGTCCGGCCGCGGTCAATGTCGTACTGCATCGCGTGCCCACTGCGGCGCGATGGCCCAATGACTGCGCTCAACGTCCACGCTGCACCGTCCCATTCCCATGTCTCGTCGCTGACGTCGGTCACCTCAAAGAAGCCGCTTCGCCCTCCAAAGAGAACGACCCTCCCGCGGCTCGAGTCAAAGCACATCGAATGCTCGGTCCTTCGGCTGGGACCGAGAGCAGTTCGCTGGGTCCATTGAACTCCGTTCCACTCCCACGTGTCCGAGTAGTAAGGACCTCCACCCCCGCCTACGCCTCCAAAGAGCACCGTGACACCTCGATTCGAGTCGAATGCCATCGCGTGCCCATACCGTGGGGGTGGGCCTTGGACTGGAACTCTCATCCAAGTGTCGCCGTCCCACTCCCAAGTTTCGCCCGAAGTCCCACCGGTGCCAGCCGCTCCCGTGAACAGGACAACCTTCCCTCGGTGGGTGTCGAAGACCATCGCATGCCCATGATCCGACACGGGGCCCACGCCTTGCCTGAGCGACCACGCAGTTCCATTCCATTCCCAAGTCTCTCGGCATTGCGCAAGGCGATCGACTCCACCGTACATGACCATCACGCCGCGAACGAAGTCGTACGCCACGGCATGCCCACGCCTTCCGCTCGGAAGGACTTGCTTCCATTCCACAGGTTGCGCTCCCGCGACGAATGTGCTCCCAACAAGCAGTACCAGTCCACATAAAATGCGGACTTCCAGGCGATTCAAGATGCGGACAAGGGTGTCACACAATGGACGGGACATTCGACCTCCACGCGGCTATCGGCGCAGCAACGCCGCCCAACGACAATCGTGGGCGAGCATACCTACTCACCCAAATTGACGCAAGCCAATCCGGTGGTGTGCGCGAAAGGAAGCGTTGAATCTGCGGAGGTGTGTCGGGAGCGTAGATAACATCGATACGGTCATTTTCCATGCGGCGAGAGGCTCAGTTGCTGTGTCCTGTGGCCTATGCGGGCGGCCCGGCTCATTCTCCCTGTGGGGAGTGACACTACTCGGGCGTTGTCGGCAGCGGCCGCGTGGTGCGTGGGCATCGTGCGCGAGAGTGGTTGCCAATGGTCGATGCGCCTTCACCGCGTGGGCACCACGCGACCTCTGAAGTCAGAGGTCGGGTGATGGCACCGCCGGAAGGAAAAGTGGAGCCGGGGGGAATCGAACCCCCGTGCCGATGCAGTCAGCAAGCCGCTTCTACGCGTGTAGCCATTCGTTTATTCTCGCCCCGGCGGTCGAGGATTGGCACCCTCCCGCCGGTTCAAGCCCTCAGTAGTGTCTCGCGGGTCATCCCTGAAGACCACGGATGTTCGCCAGCCTGATGTTTGTCATATCCCGCCCTATCAGGCGTTGGGCAGGAGATGCGCAGCCTTATTTAGGCTGCGAGAGCGTAATTGCTATTGTTAGCAACTATTGTGTTGCATGCTTTTTACGAGGCCAGCATGCTCCTCGACGCGCGACGGCAGGCCTTCCCTGCTCGGTCGAAACCAGTTCGGCCCCAGTTGTCAAAGATGAAACTCGACGCTTGATTGTACGCGGGCCGGGGGGTGGGGTTCGGCGGAGCGGAACGATCGCGGGCCCCTCTCGGGGCGAGCGCGGCGTGATGCGACGCAACCCCGGGTTCGAGGACTCACCCGGGGATCCGTTCGCGCAGCCCTTCGGGCTGAAGAAACTGGAATGTGGAACGAAACGTCGTGAAGAGATTAGACGAAAGACGCGTTCGGGCGACGAGACGACTTGCGGGTTGGGAAGTACCGCTCCCTGACGGTCGCGGTTCTGCTGGAGTCAATCGCGGACGATGACGACTGGCGCTGGCGGCTTGGGGGCGATTGCGGCCGCGTCTACGCCTCGCTTGATGGCGAGGATGAGGGCTTCGCGGACGCCGCCGAGTTTTGGGGCTTCGGCCCAGACGGAGACGTTCCATGTGGTCGGCGCGAACTCGATGAAGGCGACTGCGGGGGCGGGGTCTTCGATGGAGCCGGGGACTCCCGCGATGCTACCTGCGGCCTCGGTGAGGACGCGGCGGACCATGTTGACGTCGGCGTCGGGGGCGACGGGGACTTTGATGTCGATCTTGCGGCGCGGGTGGAAGGTGGTGTTTTCGATTGTGCCGCCGAAGATCGCGCTGTTGGGGACGATGATGCGGCGATTGTCGGGTGTGTCGAGGGCGGTGGTGAAGAGGTCGATGGCGTCGACGACGCCGCTTTGGCCTGCGGCGGTGATGGTGTCGCCGACTTTGAAGGGGCGGAAGACGAGGAGGAGGACGCCCGAGGCGAGGTTGGAGAGGGTGCTCTGGAAGCCGAGGGAGATGGCGAGGCCGATGGCGCCGAGGATGGCGGCGAAGCCTGTGATGTTGATGCCGAAGGTGCCCGCGGCGGCCATGAAGCCCAGGAGGAGGACGCCCCAGCGGGCCATGTTGGCGAGGAAGCGGGCGAGTGTGGGATCGAGTTTTGCGCGGGTGAGCGCGGCGAGGATGGTGCGGCGTGCCCAGCCGCCGACGATGAGGCTGAGGATGAGGACGAGGAGTGCGCCGAGGATGCTGGGGAGCCACGCGACGGCATACTTGATTGCGGTCTCGATCCACTGCTCGGCAGTATCGACGGACTTCTTGGTGGCTTCGACGGCTTTGCCGGCGACGCTGGTGGATTGCGCGTCGGCGGCGGGTGCGGCAGGAGCGGCACTGCCTGGCGCGGTTTCGCTCGTCGTTGCAGAGGAGGCTTGCGCGAGGGCGACCGCGCTCATGAGCAACGACGTGAGAGTGAAGACGATGGCGGCGAGGGATTTCATAAGGGACGGAGCGTAATCACGACTGGGCACAAGGTCCATGCGAGCGTGCGCGAACGCCTAACATTCTCCAATCATGTTGCCACGGACGCAGAGCAGTCGGAATCGGTTCAGGGATTACCTCGAGAAGCGCAAGGCGGATATCGCGGCGGGGGTGAAGGACCTGCCGGGGGTGAGCGAGAAGTCGCCCTCGAAAGATGGGGAGAGGAAGCCACGGAGCCGTTCGTTCGGGACGCTGTTCGCGCGGTTCTGGGGATTGCTGCGCGGGCACCATGGGACGGTGATCGCGGCGCTGGCGACGTTGAGCACGGTGACGTTGATCAGCCTTGCGATTCCGGCGAGCACGAAGGTCGCGATTGATTACATCATCACGGAGAACCCGGACCTTGGCGGCTTGCCCGAGTGGGCGAGAGGGATCTTCACGGACGGCACGAGTCGAGTCGGACTGCTGTGGAAACTCGGCGGCGTGATGGTGATGCTCGCGATCATCGGCGTGAATCTGGGGACGTGGGGCCGATTCCAGATGACGCGCCTGACCAAGCGCGTGCAGGTGCGGTTGCGGAAGTTGGCGTTTATGCACGCGGTGAAACTGCCGCTGCATCGGATCCATGCGTACAAGAGCGGCGGAATGGCGAGTTTGCTTCGTGATGATGCGGGGCAGGCGGGTGATTTGCTGTTCAGCATGATCTACAACCCGTGGCGCGCGATCGTGCAGTTGATCGGGACGCTGGCGATTCTGGCGGTTGTGGACTATCGGATGCTCTTGGGCGGGCTGGCGCTGGTGCCTGCGGTGTGGGTGAGCCACAAGACGTGGATCTCGCGGATTCGGCCTGTGTTTCGTGACATCAAAATGGTGCGGCAGGGGATCGATGCGGCGACGACGGAGGCGTTCAGCGGGATGCGCGTCGTGCGCGGGTTTGGGCAGCATCGCGGGGAGAACGTGCGGTTTGGCAACTCGCAGCACTACATGGCGCGGCAGGAGATGCTGGTGTGGTGGTGGAGCAGGATTGTGGAAGTAGCGTGGGCGGTGCTCATCCCGCTCGCGAGCGCGGGGGTGCTGGTGTATGGGGGGTCGCAGGTGATCAAGGGATCGCTCACGATCGGCGACGTGATGATGTTCAGCACGTACTTGCTGATGCTGCTGGGGCCTTTGGAGACGCTGACGAGCACGGCGGCGAATATCCAGGGGAATCTCGCGGGATTGGATCGCGTGCTGGATTTGCTGGAAGAGCCGAAGGAGTTTGAGGGGACGCTGGTTGCTGGGAAGGAACTGGCGCAGGTGTCGAAGGCGTCGGCGCGGGGCGAGATTGAGTTGCGCGATGTGTGGTACGCGTACCCGCGTGCGGAGAGGATCGAGAAGCGGAAGAAGAAGGGGGCGGCGGACGGGGCGAAGGATGCTGGTGAAGTGAAGGAAGCGAAGGAGCCCGAGCCGGTGATCCGCGGCGTGTCGCTGCATGTGCGCGAGGGAGAGACGGTTGCGCTTGTGGGCGCGAGCGGGTCGGGGAAGACGACGCTGTGCAACCTGATCGCGCGGTTCTTTGACCCCACGAAGGGGACGATCCTCCTTGATGGGGTAGATCTCAAGCAGATTGATGTGAACTCGTACCGGCGGCTGCTGGGCATCGTCGAGCAGGATGTGTTCCTGTTTGATGGGACGGTTGCGGAGAACATCTCGTATGGACGGCGCGAGGCGCCACGGGAAGAGGTTGTCGCGGCGGCACGGGCCGCGAACGCGCATGGGTTTATTGAGGCGCTCGACAAGGGGTATGAAACGATCATCGGGGAGCGGGGTGTGAGGCTCAGCGGTGGTCAGAAGCAGCGGCTGGCGATCGCGCGGGCGCTCTTGTCTGATCCGGTGATTTTGATTTTGGATGAGGCGACGAGCAACCTCGATGCGGAGAGTGAGGCGCTGATCCAGGCGAGTCTGGGCGGGTTGCTTGCGGGGCGGACAAGTTTCGTGATCGCGCACCGATTGAGCACGGTGCGGAACGCGGACCGGATCGTGGTGATGGATCAGGGGGAGGTCCGCGAGGTGGGGACGCACGATGAGTTGCTGGCGGCGGGCGGGCGGTATTCGGAGTTGCTGCGGACGCAGATCGAGGCCCACGTGATCCCGGGGTCGGGTGCCGTTCGGTCTTCGGGGGCGAGCCCCACGCTCGGGTCGGCCCGGCCTTAGGTTCTCGGCCGAGGAGATTGGTGGTAATCCAGAGGTTGCGTGGGTTGGCGCCTCTATCGGACGGTTGACGCACCTGATATTCTGCAGGGCCGAGGCTGTTGTGTTGGGGCGGGTGTCTCGGCGGTCGACCATGGAGGGCGATGATGCGATCAAGGGGAATCGCGGCGTGGCTCTGGTGCATCCTTCTGTTGGAGGGATTGACGCCAGTGGCGGTGGCGCAGGATGCGCGAGGTGGCGGCTCGGACACGCTTCGGGCTTTGGGGCCTTGGACCATTGTGCAAGAGTTTGGGCCAGCGGTTGAGGCGATGGAGGGTTGGGTTCGCCCGGCGATTGGCGCGAGGGTGTTGCTCGACGCCGAGGCGCTGGGTGCGTTGCTCAAGAGTGCGCCTCGTGAAGAGGTTGGGCGACGGGTGACGGGGCTGGTGGTGTCGTTACCGATGCCGGAGGGTGAGTTTGAGCGATTTGAGGTGCTCGAGTCGCCTGTGATGGCGCCTGAGTTGCAGGCGAAGTTCCCTCAGTTTCGGACGTATGTTGGGCGTGGGCTGGATCGCGTGGCGACGACGGTTCGGCTGGACCTGACGCCACGGGGTGTGTCGGCGCAGATTCTCACGCCTGAGGGCACGATCCGGATTGATCCGTACGTGCGTGGCAGTGCGGTGTATCACGCGAGTTACTTCGCGCGCGACTATGCGGGTGGGCGGCACGCGTGGGCGTGCGGCGCGCACGAGGGGCCGGGGCTTGCGCTCGATGAGATCGGGCAGACGCGTGCGGGCACGGTGCGCACGGGCGACACGCGGCGTGTGTATCGGCTGGCGGTCGCCGCGACTGCGGAGTACACGGCGCTGCAGGGCGGCGCGACGCAAGCGATGAACGCGATTGTTTCGCTCGTGAATCAGTTGAATGGCGTGTATGAGGTGGAGGCGTCGATTCGGTTCGTGCTCGTCGCGAACAACGACCAGATTGTGTATACGGACGCGCTCACCGATCCTTACACCAACAGCAACAACGACGCGATGCTGGGTGAGAACCAGGGCGTGATCGACGGCGTGATCGGCTCGTCCAACTATGACATCGGGCATGTCTTTGGCACGGCGAACGGCGGCGTTGCGAGCATCGGCGTTGTGTGTATTCCGGGCTTCAAGGCACGCGGGGTTTCCGCGTCTCCCTTTGCGATCACGGATCCGTACACGGTCCAGACTTTCTGCCACGAGGTTGGGCACCAGTTCAATGCGCGGCACACGTTCAATGGCATCAATGGGTCCTGCACCGGTGCGCAGCGATCGAGCAGCGATGCGTACGAGCCGGGCAGTGGCTCGACGCTGATGTCGTATTCGAGTTTCTGCGCGACGGACAATGTGAGTCTGGCGTATGGCGAGTTGTATTTGAATGCACAGTCGCTGAGCCGCGTGAATGGATGGGCGAATGGTGTCGGGTCCTGCGCAACGCTGGAGGCGACGGGCAACACGGCACCGGATGTTGACGCCGGGCCTGATTACACGATTCCGGCCTTCACGCCCTTTGTGCTGAGCGCGACGGGCTCGGACATTGATCTTGACGCGGTCACGTTCTGTTGGGAGCAGCGAGATCTGGGTCCTGCGCAGGCGCTCGCGGCCGGTGACACGGGCACCGGGCCGATCATTCGTTCGCGGCTTGGAACGACGGCGACTTCTCGCTCGATCCCGACACTTGCGAACGTTCTGGCGGGGACGAGTTCGCCCGGCGAGATTGTGCCGACGACCTCACGCACGGTGAACTTTCGCGTGACGGCTCGCGACAACCGCGCTGGTGCGGGCGGCGTGACGACGGACGACGTGGCGATCTTTGTAGAGGGCACGGCTGGCCCGTTCCAGATCACGTCCCCCAACAGCAATGTGTCGTGGACGCCCGGCGCGCAGACGGTGACCTGGGATGTCGCGGGGACCGCCGTTGCACCGATCTCGTGCGCAACGGTGCGCATCTCGTACTCGGTCAATGGCGGGATGACGTTTCCGACGGTGCTCGCAACGGGCGTTGCGAACACTGGTTCGGCGAGCGTGACCATTCCTGAAGGGCCCACGACGCAGGCGCGGATCCGGATCGAGGCGGAGGGGAACATCTTCTTTGACGTGTCGGACGTGAACTTCACGGTGCCTTGCGAGCCGCCGGTGGGTGTTGTCGCGTCGGAGTCGTACTGCGATCGCGTGGATGTGACGTGGTCCCCGGTGGTCGGGGCGACTGGCTATTCGGTGTGGCGCGGGACGACGAGCGCGCCGGGGTCTGCGTCGCTGTTGGGCACGACGAGCGACACGTTGTTCAGTGACACGACCGGCGTGCTCGGAACGACGTACCACTACTTTGTGAGCACTGCGGCGGCGACTTGCACGAGCGGGTTGGGCACGCCCGATACGGGCAGCCGTGCGACGCTGACGGCGCTTGGAACGGTCGCGGCGAGCACGGGGCAATGTGATGGCGTGCATCTGTCATGGCCCGCGTATAGCAATGCGACGGCGTACCAGGTGCGGCGGAACACGAGCAACTCGCTGATCGGCGCGACGTTGGTCTCGGTGCCGACGATTCCTGCGGCGCTGGATACCACGGCCGCGGCGGGGCAGAACTATTTCTACTTTGTGCGGGCTCAGACGGCTTTGTGTGGCTTCTCGCCTTACGCGGCGGTCGCGCAGGGATCGCGGGCGGCTTTGCCTGATGTGCCGACGAGCGTCGTGGCAGGCGATTTGAGCAGTTGTGCGCACGTGGAAGTGACGTGGCAGGCGGCGGCTCTCGCTACGGGCTATGACGTGTATCGCAACACCATCGATGACTTTGGAACGGCGACGTTGGTTGCGAGCACTGCGAGCCTGCAGCATCAGGACGCGACGGCTCTGCCCGGCACCCCCTACTACTACTTCGTTGTCGCGACGAATGCGTGTGGCGTGAGCGGGGCGAGCGTGTCGGACCTGGGCTCGCGGACGCAGGGCGTTGCGATTGGAACGCAGCCGCTGGAGGCGAGCGTGTGCGCGGGGAGCGATGCAGAGTTCACGGTCGCGGCGTCGGGATCGTTGCCACTGGCATATCAGTGGTTTGTCGGTGCGACGCCGGTGGGCACTGATAGTCCCACTTTGTTGCTGCCGGCCGTCGCGCTCGGTGATGATGGTTCCATAGTGCGATGCGATGTGACGAATGCGTGTGGGACGGTTTCGTCCGATGCGGTCGAGTTGTCGGTGCGCGTCTGCGGGCCTGATTTGTTTGTCGATGCGAGTGCGACGCCGGGCGGGAACGGGGCATCGTGGGCGACGGCGTTTGATACGCTCCGCGGTGCGCTGGCGTACGCAGCACTTGAGCCGACGGTAACGACGATCAAGGTTGCGGCTGGAACGTACACGCCACACGCGAGCGATCGTGACGTGGCGTTTGTCGTGCGTGGCGGGCTGACGATTTTGGCCGGTTACCCGACGGGCGGCGGTGTTGATGCGATGCGCGACGCGCGGGCGAACCGCGTGATCCTCAGCGGCGATTTGCTCGGCGACGATGCCGGGTCGTTTGCGAACCGGAGCGACAACTCACGCCGCGTGGTTCGCGTAAACACTGGCGCGGTCGTGGTCGATGGCGTTTCGATCAGAGGTGGCAACGCGGACGATGTTGGCCTCAGCGAGAGCGGCGGCGGCGTGTTTGTTGACGCGGCGGGTGCCCTCTCGATGGTGGATTGCACTGTTTCTGACAGTCAGGCGCTGACATTGGGCGGCGGCGTCCACGCGCTAGGATCGATCTCGCTCTCGCGTTGCGCGGTGCAAGAGAATGCGGCTCTGCAAGGCGGCGGGCTGGCGCTGGCGGGTACAGCGATGATCGAGAACTCGACGATCAGCGAGAACGATGCGTCGAGCGCCGTGCCGGGCGAGGGTGGCGGCGGCGTGCTGCTTGTGGCGGGCTGCGATGCGACGATTCGGCACTGCACCATCGCGTACAACAGCGCCACGAGCGATGGCGGTGGTGTGCTGCACGTCGCGGGGACGGTTTCGACTGATCTTTCCATCATTGCTGAGAACCTCGCGTCGATCGGACCCGATGTCGCCGGTGATTGCGGCTCGCAAGGACACAATCTCGTTCAGCAATCGAGCGGGTGCGTCGGCCTGCTGGTGACGGACCTGGCGGATGTCGATGCGCGGCTGGAGCCACTGGCGGACAATGGTGGTGTGACGCCAACGCACGCGCTGGGGACGTATAGCCTTGCGATTGATGCCGCTGGCGTGCCATGCGAAGTCGCGACGGACCAGCGTGGAGTCTCGCGTCCGATCGCGGGCGTGACCGGGGGCGATGCGTTGTGTGATCTTGGCGCGTTTGAGGCGGGGACGGTGGCTCCACCTTGCCCGGCGGACCTCGACGACGGGTCGGGCACGAACTACCCGGACGCTGGCGTTGATATCAACGACCTGCTTTTCTTCCTGGCCAACTTTGAGGTCGGCGATGTCGTCGTTGACCTGGACAATGGCTCACTAACGGGCACTGAGGATGGCGGCGTTGATATCAACGACCTGCTGTATTTCCTGTTCCACTTTGATCTTGGGTGCTGAGAATCGGCGGTTGGTTCACTCGACCTCGATCGAGGATGCGACGCGCACGGCGGAGTCGACATCGAGCAGCGAGATCGAGAGCCGCTTGCCGCGGAGTTTCGGCGCGAGCCCCGGATAGAGGAATCGGCGGATGGACTGATTGCTGGGCGGAAGGTTCGAGACTGTGCCGGTCTGGCGCGGCTGGTCGGGTGCGAACGCGGTGATCGACATGTTGAGCGGCGCTTCGGAGATGTTCGCGAGGGCGACTTCGAGGACGACGTCGTCATTGTCCTGGATGCGATAGGAGAGATTCACGCGGACGTTGGAGAGGCCCACGTGCAGGTCGCGTTTGACCTCGAGGCGCGGGTATTGCACCTGGGCCGAGAGTTCGACCTGGAAGATGAACGCCTGTGGCCCGAGTTCCAGCCCTGATCCTGCGGCGATCGCGAGGGGGAGCGAGACCTGCTCGCCGGGTGCGGCGGAGAATCGCATGACGCGCGGGTTGACCTTCCATTCGCGCGTGGTGCCGACTGATTCTTCGCGCGAAGGGCTCAGGAGCGTGATGGTGCCTGCGATGCCTGTGGGGAACGGATTGCGCAGGATGATCTGGTGATCGCCGGAGGCTGCTCCGGGTTCGATGGTTTCTGGCTGCAGTTGGAAGTCGCTCAAGAACTGGGCGAGCGCGGTGTCGACGCCCTCGATGAAGACCGGCTCCTGCGCAAGCGCGACACGCGTGCCCGAGGAGCCTCGACCTGGGCGACCGGGGGTCGCCGGTGGCAGATCTGCTTTTTCGTTGCCGAAGATATCGAGGGTCCTGATACCACCCGAGCCAAAGAACCCTTCGAGAACGGCGTCGTGGGCGTCGGCCGATTCGTTCCAGGCAACGATCGCGCCGGTGGTTCCGGCGGGTGCGGCGGAGGTGGGACCGAGCAGATAGGCCTTGGTCCCGGGAGGGGATGGAAACTGCGCGACGATGCGGCGATCGATGAGGCGATCGGTCACGCTGCGCCATGCGATGAGTTCGGCGCGGGGCATGAGTTGCGGGCGACGCGGGCCGAGGACTGACCAGGGCTCGATGACTGCCATGTTTGGAACCGCGACGGGAGACGCGACCCATGCTTCGATTGCACGGCGAACGAGGTCACCGGCGGAGGCCCGCGGTGACAGGAAGCCTTCGGGGGCGCACTCGAAGGCGAGCGTGATTGACTGGCGCTCGCCCGCTGGTGGGGGCTTGGGAGCGATCGCGCGAACGGCCTCGCCCACGGCTGAGGGCGTCATCGCGTATGGCACGAAGAAGACCGCGTCGATCGCTTCGTTGGTCGAGATCCAGGGTGTGCGATCCACGCGCATCGGCATCGAGACGATCGGGCCTGAGACATAGCGTCCGAGGGTGCGTGCGACGCCTTGCGGGTCGTAGATTTCCGGCTCCCAGAACCAGCCGTCGTCGCCTGCCTTGGCAAACTGGAAGCGTCGGACGCGTTGCCCGAAGCGGTCGAGGAGTGGCTCGATTGCTACGAGCGCTTCCTTGCTGCTGCTGAGCGCGCTCAGCGGGCGATCGGCGGCGGCGCTGGTGATGCGAAGGCGCGTCACCTGGAGCGTGATGTCCTGCCATTCTTCGAGCGCCTCGTTCACGGCGCGGGCGAGGGGGGCGTTGGCTGCGGTGGATTCTTCGGTGGCGTCGAGCGAGAGCGTGCCCGTCCCGATGCGTTTGGGCAGTTGGCCGATTGATTCGAGGATGCGATCGGGGAGGGGGCCTGCGATGATGCCGAAGTGCTTGCGATCTGAGGAGAGGGCTCGCGCGGAGCGCGACGCTGCGGGGCCGCTGGTGCCACGGGAAGTTGCGTGCGATGGCACGACGCCGAAGTCCACGGAATCCACGCCGATCGGCAGGCCATCGGCGCTCACGGTCATGACCGAGCGATACCAGCCCAGTTGGGTGACCTTGGGGACGTGCGAGACTCTCTCGGCACCGGCGATTGGGCGCTCGACGGTGTCTACGAGGTTGCCTTCTGCATCGAAGGTCTCGATTCGCGCACTGAGTTTCTCGCCCGTGAGGTCGCGGATGCGGGTCACCAGTTCGGGAACGTCGGGCCAGACCGCGATGTTCTGCGGCTCGTTGGTCGTGATCTCGGCGCGTGGCAACTGGACGACGTCCACGTCGTCGAAGTACGCCGAACCTGCGTAGTCCTCTGGGAGCGCGACTTGCGCGGGGTCTGCGAGATGCGGGAATTGGTTTGGCTGGAGCAGATCGAGTTGGACCTGCAGGAACGCCGCTCGCGGGAACTCCCCCACTACTTCGAGCACGACGGGGGTCCACGCGTCGGGTGAGGCGATGAGTTCGCTGGCCTGTTCACTCGCGACGATTGGCGTGCCGTCACGTTCGAGGAAGCGGATGAGGACGCGGGCCCGCGCGTGGCGTAGGTCTTTGGTCTGGACCTTCGCGAGCACTCGGTAGTCGGCGCCGACGAAGACGGGGACCACGCCCGGGTCGAGGACGAGTCGCGTCGAGCCGCCGCCTGTGGGCAGGCGCACGCACCCTTCGCCCTGGGCGCAGGGATGTCCGGCGTCGGCAAATGCGAGTTCGGCCTGGTTCCATCTGGGCAGCAGCGGTCGGCGTGCCTTGCCATCGCCGGCTTCCGCTGCGTCATAGACGCGCGACCAGTTTTTGGGAACGGGGTTGGGGTTGGAGTTTCGTTCTTCGAAGTTGAAGGTCTGGACGAAGCGCGTCGCGGAGAGTGGGCGCACGGGCTCTGGCTCCGCGGCGGTCGCCGCGCACGCCATGCCCGCCGCCAAGAGGAGGCTCGCCGAACGTCGCATGAGACTGATATCGGCGAGGAAGCGGGGTTTGGGAGAAAGGACTACCTGCGGCGGTTGGTCTGATACCCTAACACCTTCCGAGCACGGTAGAGGGCCAAGGCGGCCAGCCCGCCATAGAGGAGGACATAGCAGGTCACCAGTAGAGTGAAGCCGGGGATGCCCGGACTGCCGAGGAAGTTTGGCAGTTGGTACGAGGTGCCGGAGGTGTTCCAGTAGGAATCACGACCAACGGCGACCACTGCGAGATACACCGGGTTGATGATGAGGGCGACGCCGAAGAAAGCGTCGTCGGACATGCGATTGCCCGCGGCTTCCAGGATCGCCATGAAGATTCCCAGGAGTGGGAAGGGCAGGGCCCACAATGCGAGCGCGATGAGGGCGGTGCGCACACCTGCCCCGGTGGTCTTTTTGCTGATGACGCTCATCCACACGCCGACGGCACTGAGGAACGCGAGTGTGACGAGGAAGATCGCGCCGACGTGGAAGATGGCGACGATGGGCACCCCTCCCGCAAACACGCCCGACAGCAGGAGGTGTACGACGACGACGCTCGGCAGGAACCATTGGCGACGCAGCGCGCCGACGAACTTGCCCCAGACGATCTCGCGAGCCGAGAGGGGCGTTGTGAGGAGCACGTCGAGTGTTCGAGACTCGCGTTCCTGGGTGAAGGTGTGCGCGGTGGCACCGAGGCCGATGATGAGAGATAGCACCATCCCCAGACCATTTACAAAGTTGTTGGCACCGCGTCGCTCATTCTTGTAGTCCATCTCACTGTTGAGGTACAGGAGGAGTCCGCCGATCACGACGAGCGTGAAGATGAAACGGGCTTTCGAGCGAAATGCGGGCTGGGCCAACTCACGCCAGAGGACCGGGCGGTCGCCGACCTCGCGGGAGTCTTGCTCGACGAGGTGGACGTCTTGTGTGCTGACGGCGGGGGCTGGTGCGGCCGTGAAGTCGGGGATGGCAGAAGATGCTGGTACCGCTGAGGATGCCGCACGATCGGCGGCTTTGGCGCGGCGTTTTTGCTTGCGTGTGAGGAGCGTGACGGCGGAGCCGGCGTCCATGAGCATGACTTTGCGCAGGCGGAAGACGACTGCGACGAACGAGATGCCCGCGAGGATGAGGCTGTAGAGGGAGTTGTAGAGACAGACTTCAATTGCACGGTACCCAAACGTCGCGAGCGGAGACTCACCCAGCAGTTCGGCGGTGCTCATTCCCAGGATCGCGGGTCCGCACAAGGTTGTCGCCACGCCGAGGGCCGTGTTCTGGGTGATGATGTTCTTGGCAGCCATCCACACGAATAGGAGGGAGGGTCCGCCATGGAGCACGGCGGTTGTGAAGATCCCCGAGATCGCGGCGTTGAATCCTCTGGGCGCTTTGGCGGAGTAGAACATGCTGAGGGTGGACGCGAGGATCGCGGACGAGATGACCACGCAGGCCATGCCCAGGACGGTGTCGAGGGAGACGCCGCCGAAGATGCGAAGAAAGAGGATGATGGGCAGCGCGAGGAGGATGAGGATCACCATCTGCGAGAGGCTCGCGAGGAGTTTTCCCGAGGCGATCTGGAATGCGGTGAGGGGCGTGGTCATGAGCGCGCCGAGCGTGCCGCTGCGGCGTTCATCGCAGAGCGATCCGCCGACGAGGATCGGCCCGATGAGCAGGAGCGTGACATACTCGAACCAAACGATGACCAGCGTCATGACTGGCGCCAGTTCCTGAACCCGCTGCATGAACATCAAGCCCGTTGAGTTGCGGCCCATCTCGATCATCAGCGGCAGGTACGCCAGACACACGACTGCGAGCAAGATGAGCAGGAGCACGCAGCGGAGGATGTAGGTCGATCGCTTACGCCCCGCGACGTAGATCTCTTTTTGCAGGATCGGGTTGCGCAGGTTCGCCGCGAGGCGCGCGGGCGCGAGGCCTCGAACGAGGCGCTGCGCGAAGTTCGACGGCTTGTGCGCACGAACCGCGGCCACGGGAGTTGGGGCTGGCTCACTCATTGCAGCGCCCCGGTCGTGAGTTTCAAGAAGGCGTCTTCGAGTTTGATCTCGTGGGGCGTGAAACGGTCGATGCGGCCGCCACCTTTGATGATGAGTTCAACGAGGAAGTGATGACCATGCTCGCCCGGCACGAGATCGACCATGAGCGACTCGGTCGGGGCCGTTGCACCTTCGGCGGGAGCGGCTTCGGTGCGTTGCACAGACACGCGCGCCACGCGATGGTCGGCCTCGACGACCGGCTTCACGCGTTCGGCGTTCATGCCCGTGGGGTCCAGGCGCACTTCGACGCGCTCGCCGGAGCCGCCACGCGTCTTGGCGTAGGCGTCCTTGATCGAGCCGACGTACTGCAACTTGCCGCGCTCGATGATGCCGATGGAGGTGCACATCTCGGCGAGTTCGCTGAGGATGTGGGATGACACCATGAGGACTTTGCCCATTCGTCCGAGTTCTGTGAGGAGCGCGCGCATTTCGATTCGTGCGCGGGGGTCGAGGCCGCTGGCGGGTTCGTCGAGGAGGAGGACTTTGGGGTCGTGGATGAGGACGCGAGCGACGCCCAGGCGCTGCTGCATGCCGCGCGAAAGGGAATCGACCATCGCCCTCTTCTTTTCGGTGAGGTCGGTCAGCCCGAGCACGGAATCGACGGTGGACTTGCGGCGGGCGCGAGGAATGCCGAAGGCTGACGCGAAGAACTGGAGATATTCCTCGACGGTCAGGTCGTCGTAGACACCCAGGAAGTCGGGCATGTAGCCGAGGATGCGCCGGATGTCGTCACCTTGCGTCGCGACGTCGAAGCCGCCGACGCGGGCGGAGCCGAAGTCTGCTTTGAGGAGGCACGAGAGGATCTTCATCGACGTGGACTTGCCCGCGCCGTTTGGGCCGATGAACCCGAAGACCTCGCCGGGCCCGATGTCGAGCGTGAGGGAGTCGAGCGCGACGAGATTGCCAAACTTCTTGGTCAGGTTCTTTGCTTCGATCATGGTTGGCTCGCGGCTGGCGGGGGTGTGATTGGCGCGGGGGTTGGCGCGGTCGCCGGAGTGGCGGTTGTCGGTGTCTTCAGCGGCACGAGCACGCGCAGCACGGCTTGCGACTCGGTCGTCCAGCCGTCGCCCGGGTCAAGTGCGATGTCCGAAGGCCAGTGGAGAATGTGCAGATACACGCAGGCCCATTGCCCGGTCGCGACCATGCGTTCGATGGTGTCGGTGCGAGTGCCGGAGAGGGGCAAAGACCGAGCAACGCCGGGTGCGCCGACGCCGTTGAACGCGGCCTGGTCTTTCGCGCTCGTGGAGTACACAAAGTACCGATCCGAACCGGGAGCGACGCTCCAATCCGCGGAGGGGTTCACTTGGCTCGGCCCCGGGTCGGACCATTCACACGGATCGGTCGATGTGCCCAGTGCGCGCCAGCCGCGCGATGTCTGCACCGTCGCCCGCAGTATGGACGCACCTGGCGGCAGACCTCGCACGCGCACCACGCACGCGGCATCGATCTCGCACTCAACACGAAGCGCCGACAACGCGGGGGACTTCGCCTCGGGGCATTCGTCGAGCATTGCGCGCACGCTCCATTGGCGAAGCGAGAGTGCGATGGGCGTGATGCCGCGGAGCGTGCCCGTTTCTCCTACGCCTTGCAGCAAGGGGAGGACGGTCCCCGCGAATCGCTCTCGCGCCCGCTTCACGATCGGCGATGCGCCGCGATAGACGACGCCATTGCCCTGGTCCTTTGCCTGGACCAAGCCACCTTTGCCGGGGAGGATGCTCGTCGCTCCTTCCCGGCAGGCGAGATTGACGGCTCCATCCTTTCCCGCGATCGCGTCGTACGACGCGAGACGGAACAACCGGTCATCGCTGGATCGGATGAGCATGGGAGCCGCAATGCTCGCGGCGGACGCGATGGCTACCCACAGCAACGCCGTCGCCCAGGAATGCTGCCGCCATCCGCGTTTGCGGAGCACGATCGCGTCGAACGGGCCGACGAGCAGTGCGAGCACGAGCACCACGCCCGCGATCGCGATGAACGTGCCGTGACCCAAGTTGGGCACGCGCGTGATCCCGGAGAAGACGTATTCAAGAGCCGCCCGTTCGGTGTCGTTGGAGCCACTGGACGTGCCGGCGTACCACGTGCCCCATTGATTCTGGCTGGGCTGATACCTCGGCGTGCCTCGGTCGAGGATGATCGTGAGGATGTCGCGCCACAGTCGCGTGGTCGCACGGCTCGATACCACCGCAGACATCTTCGCAGGGTCGCACGAGACGAGCATCACCGTCCCGAAGCCCACCGGGCCTATCGCGCATGTGCCCAGCGTCGTTTCCTTGCCCGAGGCGCCATCGACGAACGCCGTAATGGTGTGGCTCAGGTTCCATCCCTTGGCAACACCGGTCTCGGTCAAGGTCATCCACCGAGCACTCATCTCGTCTGCCGCAGCAACCCCAGCGATTGCATCTTCACCCTCTTCCGGCTCGCCGCGCCTTCCCAGCACGCCAACCGCTCGCTTCGAAGTCGCCCGCGACTCAATCTCGCTCATCTCGACAACCGGTGCTCCATCAAGGAATCGAGCCCATGCGTCTCCTGCGGGTTCGACGAGCACGACGAGTTTGCCGCCGGCTTTCACCCACGCTTTGAGTGCTTCGAGCGTTCGTGCATCGACAGCGTCAGCGCCAATGCCAACGTCACCTCGCACCACCACGACGTCCGCGCTGTCATACGCGGCCCAGGTGAGGGGCATCTTGTCCCGCGGCAGATTCGCCTTCCAGGTGGTGACCCATGGTGAAGCGACTGGATTCGCGGGCTGCCCCGAGAATGCTGGCATCCCGGGCGCCATGGGCGTGATGCCGCTGCGTTGCGTCAGCGCGTCGTCGAGAGCGCGTGGCCCATCAAACATCACGACGCGGCGGCCGACGGCGTCTTCGGGCGGAAGATCGCGAACGTCCGGGTCCTGTCGCAAACTGCCACCCAACTCGTATCGGAACTCACGGGAGCGCATCGACCCGCCGTCCTCAAACCTGAACTTCACTTCCGTGAGTCCTTCGGGCACGCTCAGCGTGATCTCGATCGGTGTCACCTGGCCGATCGTCGTCGCGACGGGCAGCACCACCCTGGCGGTTTGCGTGCCGTCCTGCGCGTAGGTGACCACGAGTTTTCCGGAGAAGGGCTCCTTGCGGCTCGCGATGTACACGCGCAGGGGAGACCAGCGCTCGGGGACCAACCCATCGCAGAATCCAAAGTCTTCATCGACGATGTCAACATCGAGCGGCGCTGCGGCAGCCTTCGTCGTGCAGACGAACGCGAGCGAGAGAGCCGCGACAATCCACGCCAGCCACGTCAGACGGCGCGACAGCATCAGATGTGTACCTTCCGGTTGTAGATAAACCACTCCAGGAGGATCACGCCCAGTGCGGCGAGCAGCAGGTAAGGCCACAGTTTGTGGTCGGCCTTGGCATCGCGGCGCTCCGCGGCCGTTGCTACGGCGGACGCAAAGGGCACTTCCTTTGCCGCTCGCACGTCCGTCTCGGCGAGGTCGAAGAGGTTGGCGGTAAAGATGCGAGCGACGCCGCCATCGTCGGTCTTGAGGTCCATGGGTCCGGGCGTGCCGTCGAACTTGACGGTGTAGATGCCCGACTTTGGGATCGGGCCATAGACGATCCGGCCGTCGGTCGCGGGCGTGAGCGCGGTGCTTATGCCGCCCGGCGCTTCGAGCGAGGCTCGCGTTGTGCCAACGGGCAGACGATCGGAGTAGGTCTGTCCCGGCTGCACGCTGCGGAGCGAGCCGCCCGGTGCGCCGTCCTCACCAAGGTAACTCATCGCCGACGCGTTGAAAACGACGAACGACACGTCAAAGGGCCAGTTGCTGGCCATCGGGTTGAACGGCACGACGATGGCGCGCGTGTCTGAGGTTGACAGTTCGATGATTGCTGGTCCCTTGTCGGAGTTCGCGATCGAAGTCGCCGCTGAACTCGCCGCGACTTCGACGGTGCGCGATTCGGCGATGACGACATTCTCCAACCCGACCGACCGGAGCACCGGGTGGTTGCGCGACCACTCCATGATCGACGCCGGCTGCCCCTTGCCCTTGTCGGTCAGCCCCGATCCTTCGCCCACCGGCACGCCACCCAGCACGAGGTACCGCCCCGGCGGCAGCCCCGTCGGTCCGAGGTTCGTCGTGGGCAGGTAGTTGTCGAGCACCACGACGTCAAAGTCCGCGAGTTGCTGGTCCTTGAGCATCTGCTCGAACTTCTCGGGAGCCACCTGTGTGATGCGAACGGGCAACCCTTCGTAGAGCGACGACAAGACCAGACTGCCCTTCGTCACGATCGCGACTGAGATGCGTTTCGCAGGCGGCACCACGATGATCGCGCGATTGTCCACTGCGAGCACGTCGCCACTGGGCGAATCGGGCGAGCCTGGTTGGCGCAGGTTGATCTGGATCACGGCGCCTTCGAGGCGGTCGAGTTGGAAGATCGTGCCACCGACGCCCGCACTCGCCGCCATGCGTG
>Ga0075158_10001108_pt1 | contig 20704 bp, 20 predicted proteins | sample JI91814BDNA_FD_70968 | JGI IMG/M metagenome (GOLD analysis project Ga0075158, IMG submission 70968) | Wastewater effluent complex algal communities from Wisconsin, to seasonally profile nutrient transformation and Carbon sequestration -... | ecosystem: Engineered > WWTP > Effluent > Algae... | reverse complement strand
CGACCTGATCAAGGATGGCGTCATCGATCCTGCGAAGGTGACTCGTTCAGCACTGCAGAATGCAGCGTCGATCGCGGCACTGTTCCTCACCACCGAGGTTGTCGTTGCGGATAAGCCTGAGAAGGCTGCTCCGGCGATGCCAGGTGGCGATGGTGGCATGGGAGACATGGGCTTTTAGCCAAGCGAGCGAGTGGAGGTAGCGCCCGAAGGGGGCTGCCGAAGCGGAGCGAGCGCAGGCTAGAAGCCAATAAGCACAGGCTTTTAGCCAAGCGAGCGAGTGGAGGTAATCCCCATAGGGGATTGCCGAAGCCAAGCGAACAAAAGGGTTGGGGTCGTTCCTTCGGGATCGGCCCCAACCCTTTTGTCTAGCTCTTTGGTGCGCTTGATTCGTAGGCCTTCAACAACCCGCCGAAGTTGATGGATCCCCAACCGGATGCCGAGTCGTATCCGGGAGCCGCAGTGCAGCAGCCTGCGGAGTACAAGTCGTTGGTTCCCTGGGTGATGTCGTTGAGCACGCTGCTATTCGACGGGGACGCGGCGATGTTGTAGAACATCGGATTCATGGATCCGAGTCGCAGTTGTGCGCCGTTGTTCTTGCGCAGTTGTTGAAGCATGGTCGCCAACGCAGCGGCATAGCCAGGTGCAGTCGCCGAGGTACCGCCAACTACCTGCATCTGGCATTGGCCGTTGTTCTTACAGACCGGAATAGGCCCGAAGTCTGCTGGCTCGGCGACCAGCGCAATGTCAGGAATGATCCGGTTGTTAGGCCCGGGAAGACTGTTCTGGTAGCTCGGCTTAGGCATTCGGCTGACTTGTGATCCGCCGCCGGCTTGTTCCTGAGCGGGGCTGTTGTTCCATACAACTTCGCTCGGCCGGGGCCCGCCAGTGCCGACAAACTCGGTGCCCCCTAGGGCTGTGACGACACCAGAAGTTCCAGGGTATTGGCTGGCTTGGTCCTTGGTCTGCGGATAGCAGGCCGATGAGCCATCGTCGCCACTTGAGGCCACCGTTGTGAGTCCGGTAGCGGCACCGGCATTCAGAATCCACTCCATGATCGATATCTCTGGACCTTGGAGATTCTGCTCGCAGACTCCGATGCTTGTGGACAGGATTTCGGGCCCATCTGGTTGATACGACGCGCTCACCGCGTCGTTCAGCGCGAAGACCATCGAGGTGTATGGGTCGAACTGGTACGTCTGGATCCCATCGAGGTTCGGCGCAAGCAGCCCGGCGGCGACGATATCGAGGGTCGATTCCTCGGCCTCGTCACCAAATGCCTCGGGGTTCGCATCGGCAACGATCGTGTTGGTGACCGGTGGAATTTGAACCTTGAAACACTTCTCAAACAGGGTGATCGCTGGTTGGGAGAGTTGATCAATCTCAAGCATCGCCAGTTTCAGGCCCTGCCCGGTATTGCCGCCGGCGTAGATGGCGTCAAGACCGTAGTAGGTGCGCAGGCGAGCGGTCAGCGCGATGGGTGGTGGGCACGGCGGCAGATTTGGTGTGGCTGGCGCGCTCGGTGTGGCGGCACCACTCGGGATCGAGCGGGCAAAGCCCGCGACTTCTGTGGCAAAGGCGGCCAGTGAACTGGGGACTGAAGGAGGCGAGCTAGGTCTGATGACTTGGACGGTGTCTTCAGTGACTAGTCGAAGGTCAACACCGAAGAATGCCTCCGCGTCCTTGGCCGCCATGAGGCCAGTGATGATCGAGCCAGTGGGGTCGAGGGAACCGCTGAAACCTGCTCCCTGCAGGGCCTTGAGGGCCTCCTGTGCATTGTTAGGGTTGGTGCCGTAGGTCGTCGCGATGTTCTGGGCAGTCAACTGCGACAGGAACTGCCCACCGCTGGGATTGGCTGAGTTTGCGACGGCCTGTGCGAGTCCTGCTTGGTCTCGTCGAAGCCCCACCGCAACCGGAACCTGCACGTCGTCAGGTGCCGGGCTTCCCGCCGGGGTGGAACAACCTGCGGCCACCAGCACGATGGGTACCGCGCAAACGATCCCGCGCAACCACGGGCGGCGCGCAAGCTTGCTGGGCATCCGCAAGCCTCCTGTCGGGTGGGCGTTCGCGCTGAGTAGCAGTGTCAGGTTGGTCGTGGGAATCATACGAGTCAGAATCCCCGGAGTCCTTGCTCGTGGATCATGCCTCCGAGCTGCTGGCATCTGGACGGCGCGTGGTGCGATCGCTTCGGCCAGCGGGCAGAATCGCCAACGTGTTGACCGTCTGGGATCAGATCTGGCCTTTGGCAGTGGCTGGCGCGTTGAGTCCGAGTATCACGGTCATCGTGCTGGCTCTGTTGATGCGACCGGATCGTCCCCGGACTCGGGTGCTGGTCTTCTGGCTGGGTGCTGTCGTTGCCATGCTGGTATGGGCGATCCTCATTTCCAGCGCGTTATGGGGGGTCGTGACCGCAACCGAACGGAGCCTTGAACGCTTCAGCGGCGCGATCAACCTGGTTCTGGCGGTTCTGTTGCTCGCCTTCGCAGTTTGGCGCTACTTCCGCAAGCCACCCGATCCCGGCGTGAAACCACGGTTCGACTTCAGTGATCTTGAGCGGCACGGTTTGTGGAGTGAAGCTGTCTTTGGCGCAGTAATGCAGGGCCGCAACGTCACGTCAGTGCTGCTCTTTCTGGCAGCGCAACAACACATCGACACTTCCCAGATTCCGGCGTACGAACAGTTGGCGTTGACGTTCATCGTCATCGGGATAATCACCGCGTCAATTTGGCTGCCTTTGTTGCTTCCGGTGAAAGCAACGGACGCTTTGCATTCGCGACTCGCTAAACCCCGTGACTGGCTCGAGACGCACACCAAGGTGATCGAGGTCAGTGCTGCACTCCTGGGTAGTGCGTACCTCTTCTACCGCGCGCTTGCCTGATCGGCGTCAGCTAGCTGCCTCGGCGGTCTTGTTACGCTTCATGAAGTTTGGCAGGCCGATTTTGTGTTTGGGCCGCGGCGGCTGAAGTCGTGGCGGGAGGGATCGTCCGGTGAGGTACTTGGCTACGGCGTAGACCGTTCCGCCGATTGGGACAGCAAGCAGTGCACCGATGATGCCGAAGGTAAGCGTCCCGAACGCAATCATCGACACGATTGCCAGTGGGTGCAGGTTCACGGCAAAACCCATGATGAGCGGCTGGAGGATGTCGCCGTCGAACGATCCAACGACCACAGTCAAAGCCACGACTAGCAGGGCAGTCAAAGCTCCCTCGGTGGCCAATGCCACAACAGCTGCGAAGAGTGTTGCAATAGGTGCACCGATGACCGGAATCAACGCACCGAACATCACAACCACTGCGAGTGCGGGTGCGAGCGGTACCTTGAGGATCACTAGGCCAATGCCGACGAGTACTCCGTCGCAGATGGCGATGAGGATGATGCCGCGGGTGTACCCCGAGAGCGTCTGCCAACCTGCCTGGCCGCAGTCGTCAACCTCGGTGCGAACGTTTGCCGGAACCCAGGACATTGCCCAGCCCCAGATTTCCTTGCCGCTGTTGAGGAAGAAGAAGGCGCCGAACACTGCAACAGAGGCCGCAGTGATGAAGTCTGCGGCACTGCCGAGGACATTTGGAACCTGCTTCGCGATGCTCTCGCCCTCGGTGGTCAGCCACCCTTGGACGTTGTTGATCAAACTATTGATCGCCGTGTCGTCGAGCTTGAACGGCCCGGTACGCAGCCATTCCTCGATCTGCGTGATGCCTTGTTGTGCTGCAGCGACCATGCTAGGTGCCTGATTGACGACCGCCTGTACAACAAACCCCATGACCGCAAGAACCACGAGCAACATCAGCAGCAACGTCAGGACCGTGGCCAGGGCGTTCGGCATGTGCTTGGCGAGTCGGCGTTGGACTGGCCCGCCGAGTGCCGCGACAACCATTGAGAAGAAGAGCGCAATCGCGACGCCGCCGAGGTAGCCCACGAGCCGAACCGCAACAAAGATGCCGACGAGGACGACCAGGACGCGCCAGATTGTGCCGGCGCTGTTCTTCAGCCCTTGGGGGACTCCAATGCTGCTGAACGCATGCATCGGGATCGCAGGAACGTCAGCGGTGGCGACTGAGCCCTCGTTCGCGGCGGAACCGGTATCGCCCTGGGTCGGTTCATTCGGGGTTGTGTTTGTTGCCATGGCGCCGATGTTGGCAGGTTTGAACTTGCCGTGTCGCGCTGTTGGCGGCGCTCCAACTAGTCAGTTCCGCAGGTCGATGCAGGTGTCTTCGACAAGTTTGTCCGCAACAACTTCAAGTTGGTGGGCGAGTTCAGCGGCGCTGCGCCCTGCAGTCCCAAGAAGCTGGACGTCAAGCGCGGCCAACTCGGCGAAGTAGGGGCTGAGTGCGGCGCGAGTAGCCGGGTCGAGGTGATGAATCATTGTGGTTGCCCACGGGACCAGCTCGGCCCGCACCCAGGTGTGCAATGAGGCTGCTTCAGATACCGCCCAGGTGCCGTCTTCGACTGCCTCTTCAAGTTGACGCACGAGTCGGTTCAGATTGGTTGTGAGCACGGTGCCGTAGTCGGTGGCCGTTGAGGTTGTTGTCATCGGAATCACCACCCGGGCTTTCGAACATGTCACACATGTTGTTACCCCCTTGATACGCCTGAATTGGCGGAATAACAAGAGCCAAGCAGTGCACCGGGGATACCGAACGTGATTTGCTCTGTTCATGGCAGCGAGCAAGAAGGCACAAAGCAAGCACCATGGTCAGTGGACGGTTGTCGCGCGTGAGGGCCACATCAATCTCAAGACCAATCGAATCGGGATCTTCACGATCGACGCGACGGCACCAATCGTGGGCGGTGAGGCAGATTGGCAGGCTGGCCAAGCGACGCTGACGCTCGAAGTTGGAATCAACGAGGTGAAGACCGGTAATCGACTACTGGACCCTGAGGTTCATGCGCTGGTCAATAGTGGATCTGACGGTGTCCTGACATTCGCTGGCACTGGACACGTCACAGATTCCGAAGTCCGATTCGAAGGTCGGGCCTGGGCAGGAAATGTCGAGGTTCCGTTGGTCCTTACCGGTGCGCCGCAGGATCTCGGCGGCGAAGAACGTGATGTCACTATCGACGGCACAGCAACGTTTGAGGACATTCATCTCCCGCTCCCAGGATTCAGCAACGTCAAGCAGATTGACGTGCACATTCAGGGATTGCTGAAGTTGATGCGGGCCTAGCAGCGCTGACCCCGTGCGCCAGCGGAAGTCAGGCGTCCAAGTCGTTGGCGACCGCGCGCATAACCTTGGCGATGGCGCGTGACTTTTGGTCGTCTGGATACCGGCCGCGGCGAAGGCTATTCGACACGTTGTCCAGCAGTTTGATCAAGTCTTCAACAACGGGCGCCATGTCCTCGGCTGGCTTGCGCATGGCCTTCGCGACACTCGGCGCCTGTTCCAACACCTTGACCGACAGCGCCTGCTTGCCGCGCTTGCCGTCAACAATTCCAAAATCGACCCTTGAGCCCGGCGTCAACTGATCGACTCCGGCAGGAAGGGCGCTGGCATGAACGAATACGTCTTCACCGTCATCGGTCGCGAGAAAGCCGAAACCCTTTTCGGTGTCGTAGAACTTGACCTTGCCGGTTGGCACCTTGGTGCACCTCTCGTTGGTTGCCGCGGCAGCCGCAAAGCCGAGAGTCGCGCGGCCTGGGACTGGCACAGCTATTTTGCGAAATGCCGAGTCTACCCGCAGTTCGAACAGAATCGTGATGATTTTCGCAGGCGTGACTCATGCACGGCGTAGCTGCCGCGAGTAATGCAGTCCTTGGCAGACGCCTACTGCATCTTCTTCATCTCGGCCTGAATCCGTTCCTCTGATGGAGGCCCGGAGCTTGGCCCGTATGAACCCAGTGCCATGAAGAGGGCGGCGATGCCCATGCCACCGATCGCCCAAATCGGCCAGAAGTAGCCTCGTCCCGACAGAGCCCAAATACCGATAAGAATGATCGACACAATCGCCCAGGTGCCGAGATAGCGAACGAATGCTCGCTGAGATGCGATGCGCTTTTCAGCAGCCTTGCGGCGATCAGCATCGTCCACAGCTGGTTGCTGGTCTGGTGTGCTCATAGCAAAAAGGTTAGTCAATCTGGACCCGGATTGCTGCTTGGCTGGTACGTGCGGGGCAACGCCCGAATCGTGGCGCACACACCGGTCAGAAGTCAGCGTTGCCCGGCGCGTACCGTTGGTCTGATGTCCACAACGATGCGGTCCAGCCGAATGCGCAGCCTCGCCGATGATTTGCGGCGCCGTGACGACGAAGAACTCAGTGAGTTCATCCGTCAACGGGCAGATGCGGTGAACCCGATTCCGGCCGATATGTCTGAACTCGCGTCGCAAGCTTCAGCTGCCGCATCGGTTCGTTATGCCATTGAGAAGCTCGCTGGTCCGGAGTTGCGGGTGCTCATTGCGCTCGCGGTTGCTGATCAGCCTGCATCGGCTGATGTGGTCCTTGTGCCGGTTGAGCAGCAGGCTGAACTCCTCCGGATCGTGCAGCGGCTCTGGGCCATTGGCTTGGTGTGGGGACCGCGGCCAGAAGGTGCCACTTCTGAAGTCCACGTTGTGACAGCGGCCCGCGATGCAATTGGTGCGCAACCTGAACTGCCTGCCACCGAAGTGGCGGGAATCGATCTTTCTCTTCGACCGATCACCACGTCGGAGTTGCCCTTGGCGAACACACTCGATGGTCAAGGCGGGCAGCATGCTTTGGCAGCAGTCACGTCCCTGTCAACCTTGGCTGAACATTGGTCACAACATCCACCCACCAGCTTGAAGTCCGGTGGCTTGGCAGTTCGCGATGTTAATGCTGTCTCGGAGTTGCTCGGAACAGACGAACTTACGGCGGCATTTTGGATCGAAGTCGCTGCAGAAGCCGGACTTGTTGGTCCGGAGGATGCTGCCTCTGCAAAGTACGCACCGACCGTCTACTACGACACCTGGCGGCTTTCCGATCCCGGCCAGCAGTGGGCACCGGTGGCTGCGGCATGGCTTCGCTTGGACAGAGATATCGATTCCGTCAGCGGCCAGACTGGAGATCGCCTTTCTGTGCTGGCAGAGCAGCCCGGGCAGGCATGGCGAAGGGAACTTCGTAGCGCAACACTTCAACTCTTGTCCGAAGTGGAACCAGGCCAAATCTGCGAGTTCCCGGATTTGCTCGAGCACCTCGCTGAACGTCGTCCACGCGCCAGGCGCGACCGCCTTGAGGTTGTGTGCCAGTCGACCTTGCGGGAGTCGGACTTGCTCGGCATCACAGCGCGCGGAGCTATCACGGCACTCGGGCGCGCACTGGTCGAGCCGACCGTTCGCGAGGAGCAGCTAGCTCTGACGGCGACGGCGATTCTGCCGCCCGTTGCCGAGGAATTCGTGGCACAAGCGGACTTGACCCTGGTTGTGCCGGGCCCACCAAGTCCCGCCCTGCGTCGACTGTTGAGCCTGGTGGCAGATGTTGAGTCGACTGGTGGCGCAGCCGTGTACCGGGTGACTGCTGACAGCGCAGCGCGTGCCCTGGGCAGCGGCTTGAGTCCGGCGGACCTCATCGCTGAGCTGAACACCCGCAGCGCCACACCTCTGCCGCAGCCGCTGGAATACATGATCAATGACGCCGCTCGTCGACATGGCGGTGTGAGGGTGGGGACAACAGCGTCCTGGATTTCCTCTGATGATGAGTCCGTCATCGCGCAGTTGCTGTCCGACCCGCAGGCAGCCCGCCTGGGGCTCACAAGGTTGGCCCCGTCTGTCATCGCGAGCACGGCCCCGGCAGAGGAGTTGATGACCCTGGCGGCAAGTGCGGGACACATACCGACTGTGGTCGGTGCCGATGGTGAGTCCGTGCCGTTGAGTCGCCCAGTGCATCGCTCACCTGATCCGGCTCGCAAGGACCAGCCCGGTGTCGATGACATCTTCGTCGTCGCGTTGACCTCGGCATTGAGGCGCAGTGAATTGGAAGAACCAGCGGGAGTGGCGATTGCTGCTCCTCGTGAACTGCCGCGCATGCCCACGGCTGCGACTGCGCAAGTTCTGCGCCGCGCCCAAACCCAGCAGGTGCCGGTTTGGGTGGGATATGCCGACAACGCTGGATCCATGACGAGGCGCCTCGTTGACGTGGTCGCAACCGATGGCGGAGCCATCAGTGCCTTCGACCATAGCCACGGCCGGATTCGGACGCTCGTCCTTTCGCGCATCACGGGTGCAGTTTTGGCAGCCGACATCGCAAGTGCTGACATGGATCCGGTAGGTACCCAGGACGGGAGCAATAGTGACTGACGGCCCTCTCATCGTTCAAAGCGATAAGACGCTGCTCCTTGAAGTTGATCACGAGCAAGCAGAAGCTGCACGTCGCGAGATTGCCCCCTTCGCCGAACTTGAGCGTGCACCCGAACACATTCACACCTACCGGTTGACGCCGCTCGGGCTTTGGAATGCTCGCGCTGCGGGCCACGACGCGGAGGGTGTCATCGACACCCTGCTGCGGTACTCGCGCTACGCAGTGCCTCACGCGCTTCTCGTCGACATCGCCGACACGATGGATAAGTACGGGCGCCTCAAGCTCATCGATGATCCGGTCAATGGCCTGGTGATGGTGTCGAACAATCTCTCAGTCCTGGAGGAAGTCCTGCGCGCGAAGCGGACTGCTGGGATGTTCGGGAAGCGAATCGATGATCTTACGATCGTTGTGCATCCCAGCGAACGCGGTCACCTCAAGCAAGCGCTGTTGAAGGTTGGCTGGCCGGCCGAGGATCTCGCAGGCTACGTCGACGGTGAGGCTCACGAAATCGACCTCGCCGAGGATGGCTGGACTCTGCGCGACTACCAACGCCAGGCGGCTGAGGGTTTCTGGCACGGCGGTTCTGGTGTTGTGGTGTTGCCTTGCGGCGCCGGCAAGACTTTGGTGGGCGCCGCCGCAATGGCGATGGCAAAAGCGACCACTCTGATCTTGGTTACCAGCTCGGTCTCCGCACAACAGTGGCGTGACGAATTGATTCGGCGTACCTCGCTGACAGACGAAGAGATCGGCGAGTACTCAGGAGCACGCAAGGAAGTTCGGCCGGTCACGATTGCGACCTACCAAGTGTTGACCTCTCGGCGCAAGGGCGTGTATCCGCACCTTGACTTGTTTGATACCCGTGACTGGGGATTGATCATTTATGACGAGGTGCACCTCTTGCCGGCTCCAGTGTTCCGATTCACGGCTGATTTGCAGGCCCGGCGTCGGCTTGGGCTCACTGCGACGCTCGTTCGCGAGGACGGCAATGAGACCGAGGTCTTCAGTCTCATCGGCCCCAAACGCTACGACGCCCCATGGCGCGAGATCGAGTCCCAGGGCTACATCGCCCCTGCGGACTGCGTTGAGGTGCGGGTCAGCTTGCCGGACTCCGACCGGTTGGCCTACGCAACTGCCGAACAGCAAGATCGCTACCGGCTTGCGGCGACTGCGAAGGAGAAGGTGCCGGTCGTCAAGCAGTTGATTGCTGCTCATCCCGACGAGCCAACATTGGTTATTGGGCAGTACCTCGACCAGCTCGCTGACCTTGCCGAGGAACTCAATTGCCCCGTGATCACTGGTGAGACGAAACTCAAGGAGCGCCAGTCTCTGTACGACCAGTTCCGTCGCGGTGAGTTGCCGGTCCTGCTTGTCTCCAAGGTTGCGAACTTCTCGATTGACCTGCCGGATGCGTCGGTGGCGATCCAGGTCTCTGGTTCATTTGGATCCCGGCAAGAAGAAGCCCAGCGTCTCGGCCGAATCCTTCGACCGAAACAGGACGGGCGAACTGCGCATTTCTACACGATTGTTGTGCGAGATACGGTCGATGCTGAATTTGCCGCTAACCGCCAGCGCTTCCTGGCTGAGCAGGGGTACCCCTACCGAATTCTTGATGCTGAAGACCTCTAGACGAGTGGGTTCACTACGTCAGGGCTACTGGCTGGCTGGGACCAACCGGAAGAGCCACAGTCCGCGATTCTGATCTGCGCTGGTACCTCGTGCTGTGACCGCAAGAAGGTAGCCGTCAGGCGGTGTCTTCACGTTGGGATAGGTGAAGCGGTAGTACGACTCGCTGATAGGCGACTCGGCGAGCGGCTGTTGCCCGACTGAGGGCAACCACGTGGCTTCTGCCACCTGCGGATCGACGTTGATGCCGACGATGCTGCCTGGGCTCACGGCGATCGAGGGGATGTCCGAGGTTGGCTTCGACTGTGCTTCGGCGATGCAGCTCTTGACCGCTTCAGTAACGGTGGATTCCGGTTCCCAGCAGGTTGCCGGGCGAACAACGCTTGTGGTTCCAGACCACACAGTGACGTCGGGTGTCGGCTGCGTACAGCCGGTCAGCGTCAAGAGACAAACTCCCACGAGCCCGGCACCTACCGCTTGGACCTTCACGACGTCTCCTCGTCTGCATTGGCTGTGAGATCTTTGAGCTCACCGTTCGCTACCTGTTCATCAACTGCAAGCTCGTCCTGAACTTGCGAGTCGCTGACTTCTTCGACCTCGACGTCCTCGGCCTGCGCCTCGAGTTCACCGATGACTTCATCGACCGCCGCGACAGCAACCTCAAGGTCGGCCTCGTCCTCAAGTGAATCGATCAGCGCCTCGTCGGTCGCGTCGAGCTCATCGTCAGAAAGTTCCGTCGTGTCGAGTCCGTCAGGCGACAGGTCATCCACCACCAGGTCAACGACAACAACTGGAAGTGGTTCAGGCTCTGCCTCACTGTGTGCGCCGCAGCCGTGGTCAAGTGACACAACTTTGCCGTCGGAAGGTGAGAACTCATTTGCGCACAGCCCAAACGCGCGTCCAAGTGGGCCCGTCATGATGACTAAGAAGCCGCACGTTGAGCATTGCTCCGAAGCTGCCTTGGCAATGGGGGAGTTGGGCCCGTTGTCGCCGTCGGCCCAGCGAGTCGCAGCTTCGTCACGGCCGTCGGCCGACAGCACGCGTACCCTTCCGAGGCCTAGCTCCCACATCACGGGAGCGAGATCGTCGTCCTCGGTGTCGTCTTGATCGACGCCGGTATAGCCAGGTACCAGTCGAACGTCATCCGGAGCGGTTGGCAGAACGTCGCCGACGCCCAAGTCACCAGCTTCGACTCGCTCATCCCACGGGAGCCACTGCGGTGAAAGCAGCGAGCCATTCCCAGGCAGAAGCACGGTTTCATTGACGGTGACAACGTCACTATCGGGAACGCGCGTGACGTTCACGGCCCAGCGCCAGCCGACATAGCCGGGATTCAGGCATGCGAACAAGTGAGTGGCGATTAGTTCGCCTTCGGCTACGACCTCTAAGTGATCACCGATGGCGTCGTTGGGGACGTCCTCGGCCAATACCTGGCGGGCAACCTCAACGGCAGCGGCGAGCTGCGGGTCGACCACGAGCGCGGCGGATTCAGTCACGGGCGCAATCATCCCCTACCGGGTAGTGCGGCCCGCAGCCCGGTAGGCCGCGCGGCGTCGTGTTGTGTATCCGATGGCTACCAGACCCATGACTGCACCAGCAGCGCACACCCACAGCCACCAACTTGCACCTTGTTCCGCTAATTGGGGACGCATGAACAACAGGACGACGAACCCGATCGCAAACAGGACCGTTCCGGCGATTGCTGCATTCACCCCATCAACATCGAGCGGTTTGGTATTCGCGACGGCCTCGTTAACAACCGCATCGTTACTGGTCACAGGCTCAGGTTAGCGGCGGGCGTAGGGTTACGGGCGTGGATCCCCGAACGCGTCGGCTTGTGACGCTGATCGTGCTGTTTGGACTAGTTGCCCTAGTTGCGATTGCGGCCCTGTTGAAGTAGCGATTCTGCACTTAGCACCACCCGCCGTTCGATCCGTTACGGCTGAGCCTCGCCGATTGGCGGCCCGGCCTTTGTTGGAGTTGCGGTTGTCCCCTGATTGACCACAGGTGGCTTCGTCGTTGCAGGTGGCGTTGGCGTTGCCGTCGTCTTGGTCGGAGTAGGCGTGGGCGTGGTCTTGGTGGGTGTCGGCGTCGGCGTCGTTCGGGTTGGTGACGCACTCGATGTCGTGGGTGACGCGCTCGACGAAGTGGTTGTGGGTGTTGGAGTTGGGGCCTTGTTGGCATTTGCTGCCCACACGGCTCCGCCGACCAATCCAAGCAGGGCCGCCAGGACGATTCCCCCGATTACCCACCCGGTGATCGACTTCTTCGGTTCATCGCCATATGGGTCACCCGGACCCCCTGGACCGCCCGCACTTGGAGGGTATCCGCCCGGCGGGTAACCGGCGGACGCTTCGTAGCCACCGGCTGCGGCAGCCGCGCCGTATCCGCCAGCGGGCGGGTAGCCACCAGCTGGCGGCATCGCCTGAGTGGGATCGATCGGAGGTTGTTCCGCAGTTGGTGGTCCCGCTGGCGGTGGATTGACCGCAGGGATGCCATGGGGTTCAGTCGGGTCGCCGGGGCCGATCGGATTCGACATACCTGACAGGCTAAGCCCTATGCCCAGCAAACCTGCAACGGCCACCAACGTCTTCGTGGCAGCGTGTCTGATCGCGACGCTCTGCGCCTGCTCGAATACCTCGGCGCAGCGTCCCGGAAATGGCGAGAGTCCGGCCGGCCCCGTGGTCGAGGCTCCATCAAGTCCGGAAGAGGCCTGTCGAATCAACGATCCGCGTCTCGATGAACTCAGTGGGCTCGCGGCTTCAACGCAGCATCCGGGTGTTTTGTGGACTCATAACGACTCCGGTGATTCCGCCCGGATCTTCGCTCTTGATGCGCTGACCTGTGACGTGTTGGCGGAAGTCAAGCTTGCCGGCGTCAATACCCGAGACACCGAAGCGATCTCGGTTGGTCGCGATGCAGATGATCAGCCGGTTCTATGGCTCGGCGATATCGGGGACAACGCGGCGACAGATCCCAACGTTCGGCTGTATCGATTCCGCGAGCCAGCGGAGATCAAGAATCAAACCCTGAAAGTTCAGTCAACAATCACGGTGAAGTACTACGACGAGCCGTACAACGCTGAAGCACTCCTGGTCCAACCAAGCCCGGCAGGGCGAATTTGGATCGCGACGAAGCGAGAGTCCAAGCAGGGTGCGTACTACGAGCTGCCTAGTTCGGTGTGGGGATCCTCAAAGTCCGTCACGCTGCGACCGACTGGGACGGTTCCGGCGATGACAACCGACGCGACGTATGCGCCCGATGGGCGTACGTATGCAATCCGTACCTACTTTGGCGGCACTCAATTCCAGGGCAGTCCGCCAGGCACTGATCCTGCGGAGCTGAACATTGGGTTCCGTGGCCAGGGTGAGGGCTTGACCTACAGCTATGACTCACGGTTCCTATATGCAGTCAGTGAGGGCGTTGATAACCCGCTGATGAAGATTCCGCTGCCGTAGCCGGGGTCGTACTCGTTGACACGGACTAGGACTTGCGCCCACGCCGCCACAAGATGAACTGGCGAATGTAGCGCGCGATCAATCCGACGATGACGAACCAGGCGAAGGTGTACCCGCCGGTGTCCGTGAACGGAGCGTCACGGGGTCCGATATGAACGTCGGCCACCAGGAGAGCCGCGCGACCGGCATCATCGTCGACAGCGATTCGATCTCGGACAACACCGTTGGCATCCACGATTGCGGAGTCGAAGCCGACATCAGTCTTGACGATGGGTACCCGATTCTCGACTGCCCGAAACACCAGCGACTGCCAGCGTAGATGCGACAACGTGTACGGGTCGATGGCTGGAACGGCGAGAATGTTCGCGCCTGCTGCCACGGTCGTCCGTGCCGAACTGTCGGGGAAGTCGTGGTCGAAGCAGATGATCACGCCAAGTTGTCCGAAGTCAGTTTTGTAGACCGCCGCTGAGGTTCCGGACTGGAATTCCTCGCCCTCGGCAACGACTTGGTGTTGTTTAGCGTAGACCTGCTTCGACAGTTCTCCGTTCGGGTACCAGACGGCGGCGAGGTTCGGAGACTTCAACGACGGCGACTCAGGCATGAATCCAGCAACAATCGTGGTGTTGGCAGCCTTCGCGAGCTCGCCGATCCAGGCACCTTTCGCGGCCACTCGTACGTCGTAGTCGAGTTCTTCTTCCGGCCAGACAACAAGCTTGGCGCCCTTCTGCGCTGCTTCCATCGTCATCTTCGTCATCTGGGCCTGCAACTTGACGTTGCGGGCAATGTCCGCGGCTGTTCCTTGCTGGCCACCTTCGCCAAGTTGTCCGGAGCTTGTGGTGTGTTTAATGCCGGATTGGGCGGCCGCCACTGTGACGACAGGTCCCATCTGGTTGGAGACCGCAGAGAAGATTGCGAGACTCGATGCGACCCACACGATGACGAGTGCGCCTGTGGTGATGCTTGACCACTTCACCGTGATGGCTGGAATCTTCACGTCCGCCATCGCGGGCCAGCGCTTGTCCATGAGTTTGAGGATGGCCAGCGCGATAGCGGCGTTGACCATGATGATGAGGAACCCAAGTGCCGGGCTGCTGAGGATGCTGACCGGTTGAATGACCTGGGGGAGGGCCGCCATTCGGTAGCCGATCCAGTAGTTGCTCCCAACAAGCAGGTTGTCCTGGAAGAGGACTTCAAGCCCAATCCACAACAGTGGCAGTTGGACGATGAACCACTTGTAGTTGGTTCGCTCGGTGAAACGACGCTCGAAGATTCCAAGCACAAACCAGACCGCCGCAAACAACAGTGCTGCCGTGTACACAACCGCGGGCGACAGGATCCCGCCGCCCTGCAGCCACATCGCGAGCCAGTAACCAAAAGCCGCGATCGCGAAGGCGAAGGGGGCGAGCTTGCGTGGCAGAAGACGGTACGCGGCCACGTACATCGGGACGAACGCAATAAGCACCAGCGGCCAGAGATTGGCGGTGTAGTTCCACATCAGGAACAACATGACCGCGCTGATCAACGCAAAGACGAACCCAAGAACGATCCGCCCCGCACCAGCCTTCGCTGGTGGAGTGGCATCACCAATTTCTGCTTCCACGCCGACCTCCACCGTTGATCAACAACGCTCGAACGGTACGCGCATGGCCGCCCGTTTGCGTGGTGAAGGAATCAGCCGGGTGATGCAGGCTTTGTTGCGGTCAATCAGCGAAGCTAGATGCGTTCGACGACCCAGTCGATGCAGTTCGTCAACGCAGCCACATCTGAAGGCTCAATCGCCGGGAACATAGCAATGCGCAACTGGTTGCGGCCGAGCTTGCGGTAAGGCTCGGTGTCCACGATGCCGTTGGCACGCAGAGTCTTCGCAACAACCGTCGCGTCGATCGAATCATCGAAGTCGATTGTGCCGATGACCTGGGAGCGCTTCGCGGGGTCGACAACGTAAGGCGTGGTGAACGACGTTGCCTCTGCCCAGCTGTAAAGGTTCGCAGCGGATTCAGCGGTGCGAGCTGTCGTCCAACTCAAGCCGCCGTTCGCATTGAACCAATCAATCTGCTCGGCCATGAGGAACAGCGTCGCGAGCGCAGGGGTGTTGTACGTCTGATCCAAGCGAGAGTTGTCGATCGCGGTTTGAAGGTTGAGGAAGTCGGGAATCCAGCGATCGGATGCCTCAATTGCTGCGGCGCGTTCAATCGCGGCGGGGGACATGATCGCGAACCACAGTCCACCGTCGGAGGCGAAGTTCTTCTGCGGCGCGAAGTAGTAGGCGTCCGTTTGTGCGATGTCTATGGGAAGACCACCAGCAGCAGACGTGGCATCCACCAGCAGCAGTGCGCCGTCGTCGGCATTGGCGACCCGCGCTGGCGTGATTGCGACGCCAGTTGAGGTTTCGTTCTGCGGGGTCGCGTAGGTATCGACGCCCTGTTCGGCAGTGAACGCGGGTGCGTCGCCGGGGTCGCTGGTGTGAATCGTGGGAATGCCCAAATGTGGAGCCGCACCAACACCCTTGGCGAACTTGCTCCCGAACTCGCCGAATGACAGGAACTGCGCGCGGTCATTGACGAGGCCAAACGCGGCGATGTCCCAGAACGCGGTAGCCCCGCCATTGCCGAGCACAACCTCGTAACCATCGGGCAACGAGAAGAGTTCGCTCAGTCCGGCGCGTACCCGCCCAACAAGAGACTTGACTGGCTTCTGGCGATGGGAAGTGCCCATGAACGATGGGGCGGCTTGGGCCAGCGCAGCAATCTGCTCTGGTCGCACCTTGGACGGTCCCGCACCGAAGCGGCCGTCGGATGGTTTCAGGTCAGCAGGAATCAGAAGTTCAGTCACGGATAAAGGCTAGGCGGCGGTCGGTCTCTCGATTGCCAGCGGGGTAGAGCCTCGCGATTGAGGTCACACCGACCCGCTAGTCGGCGAGCGTGTAACCGGTTGGCGCCATCATGTTCGGGTTCCAGCCCTTGACGTCTTCGGGCTTACGAGGAGCGGGGCCTACGTAGCGCGCTGACGGTCGAATCAATCGGCCTGTCTTCTTCTGCTCAAGGACGTGAGCACTCCAACCGGCGAGTCGAGCGCAGGTGAACATCGACGTGAACATGTGGCTGGGAACCTCGGCGAAATCGAGCACGATGGCGGCCCAGAACTCGACGTTGGTTTCGAGGACTCGGTCGGGTCGACGTTCGCGAAGCTCGGCTAGCGCAGCCTGTTCGAGGGCTTCAGCGACCTCGTAGCGGGGCGCATCCAACTCACGGGCTGTACGCCGCAGCACTCGGGCACGAGGATCCTCAGCGCGGTAGACGCGGTGGCCGAAGCCCATGAGGCGATCACCGCTGTCGAGAACTCCCTTGACGTAGCCCTGTGCATCTCCGGTGCGCTCGATTTCTTCGATCATCCCGAGAACACGGCTCGGGGCGCCACCATGCAGCGGTCCGCTCATAGCGCCGATTGCTCCGGAGATGGCCGCAGCGACGTCGGCACCAGTGGAGGCAATGACTCGGGAAGTGAAGGTTGACGCGTTCATGCCATGTTCGGCGGCGGAAACGAAGTACGCATCGACGGCCTGGACGTGCTTCGGGTCGGGATCTCCCCGCCAGCGCACCATGAATCGTTCGACAATGGTCTTCGCCTGATCGATCTGTGATTCCGGAACCATCGGCTGGCCGAGGCCGCGTGCAGCTTGGGCTACGAACGACATCGCCATCACCGAAACATTCGCAAGGTTGTCGCGAGCGGTCTGGTCATCGATATCGAGCAGGGGGTGTAGTCCCCACGCTGGAGCAAGCATGGCGATCGCGGACTGAACGTCAACGCGGACGTCGCCTGAATGCACGGGAATGGGGAATGGCTGGGCGGGCGGCAGACCAGGGTTGAACTCTGCGTCTACAAGCAGACCCCAGATGTGGCCAAACGACACTCGTCCGACGAGGTCCTCGATATCGACACCGCGGTACCGCAGCGAACTGCCCTCTTTGTCGGGCTCGGCGATTTCAGTCTCGAATGCGATAACGCCTTCAAGGCCAGGTACGAACTCTGACATGTGCTGACTCCCAAAACCGGCGAGTGGCGCCGTGCTGGTCTAGCCGTCGCTCACCCGATGTCGAAAGGAAGGCTGGTGGCCCCCACGAATCTTGCAGCAATCTTTGCGCACGCGAACCCGGAGCCTCGCATCGAGGTCGCTCCGGTCATTTTTGGCGAAGTTCGTTAACGACGGAATCGACTCGATCTTCAACGCTCGTTCCGCGGGCTTTTGCCCCTGAGCGCAAGGCGCGGCGCACGGACGGCGGCACCTCAACTGTGAGGTCAATCCGCTTGTTCGTCCGTGCGCCGAGTTGCTTTCGCTTGCCCTTTTTCTTCTTGCCCTTACCGCTTTTCTTTTTCTTCTTGTCGTTCTTCTTCTTGCTCGAGCCCTTGGACTTGCTAGAGCCCTTCTTTGACTTCTTTGCCACCGTTTCGAGCCCTTCGGTGTCGTGGTCGTCGTTGTTAACAACCGGCGTAGACGTTACTACTGGCACCTGACGTAGGTCGGCAGTTTCGCGGTTTCGTAGGTCAATCTGGGTGGTATTTGATTGCTCGATCGGTACATCGACGGCGCGTTTGAGGGTGATGACGGAAGCCGCCTGCCCTTGGGCCGGATGAATATCGGCATCGGGTGCCTTGCGAAGAGCAGGTCGGGGTGCCGGGTTGGTCATGAGCGAGATCCTTCTGCCGTTCGAGCTGCATTGTTGACCGAGATCAAGGATGGCCGGGTTTGGATGGTTCGAAGGTCTGCCTGCTTCGTCATCGGGCGCAGTGCATCGAGGAGTTTGTCGAGCGCAAGGTTGATGTCGGCCGCGCCGTTGCTTGTCCATCGTTGAACGGGCACACAGGCACCCTGCGCCTGTTGGATTGCGGCGCGGTCGGGTAGTCCACCAAGCACCAGCTCACCAAATGCTGAGCGCAGTTCGTCCATTCGGTAGTTGTGTTCGGGCAATGTGGGACGCACGCGGTTTGCGACGATCCCAATCGGTCGGAGTCCGGGGTTTCCATGCGTCGCCACGATTGAAACCGCTTCGAGCGCTTGCTCAGCACCGTTGACCGCAAAGAAGGACGGCTCGGTTACCACGAGTGCATCGGTCGCCGCGTAGAGGGCGTTGCGGGTGAGTTCGCCTAGTGAAGGTGGGCAGTCGATGAGCACGAGGTCGAACTTGTCGGTCACCCCGGTCAGGGCCCGGCGGAGGCGGTGTGATGAATCCTGCCCGTTCGGAGTGGCCCGATGTTCAAGCGCGCGTTCGGAGGGGATCAACGAGATCAGCGAGTCCCAGCCCGAGGCGACGATGGCATCACCTGCAACTCCTTCGCGGCCATCGAACAAGACGTCGGAGGTGGTGTAGGGGGTTCTCACTGGATCCAGCGATGACGTCGAGTTGGCTTGTGGGTCGAGGTCCACGATGAGGACTCGCAGGCCACGCTCGGCCGCGCTACCGGCCAGGCCCAGGACGACACTAGTTTTTCCGACGCCGCCCTTGAGGGAGAGCGCCGCGATGATCTGAGTCACCGAGCAAGTGTCGCAGCCGTTAGCCGTTCCGCGGCGGCAACACGGCGAAGCGCGCCAGCGCCTCTTGGCGTTCGACTGAGTGGTCCACGATCGGCGCCGGGTAGTTGAAGTTGGCGGGTTCGGCGAGGGTTCCGCGGATCAACCACGGCTCGTGAACCGCGGCGCCTGGGATCTCGCGCAGCTCCGGAACCCAGCGCCTCACGTAGTCACCACTGGGGTCAAAGGTGAGACCTTGTTTGATCGGGTTGAAGATTCGATGAAACGGTGCAGCGTCGGTGCCACATCCCGCGACCCACTGCCAGCCATGTTGATTACTCGCAGCATCGCCGTCTCGAAGCCAGTACAAGAACTCGTTCGCCCCACGTTGCCACGGCAGGTGCAGGCTTTTCACCAAGAAGGACGCGGTGATCATTCGTACCCGGTTATGCATCCACCCGGTCGCCCGCAACTGCCTCATCCCCGCATCGACAAACGGATATCCCGTGAGGCCCGATTGCCAGGCTGCGAAGTTGGCCTCTGCAGTTGAACCGCTGTCGGTTTCGAGCGCGCGGTCGAACCTTGGGTCCAGGGAGTCCCATGTGCTCGTTGGGTTCGCGTCCCACACCTCCGCGTAGAACTCCCGCCAAGCGATCTCCTTTCTGAACGTCTCCGCGCCGACCTCACAGTCGGGAGTGCTCAGATACGGCGGCAGTTCCGCCAGGAGCGATCGGGGGTGGATTTCGCCCCACCGCAGGTGGGCTGACAAGTTGCTGGTGCCATCTAAGTCCGGGCGATTGCGGTTCGTTGAGTACTGCGCCAGCCCGTTGTCTTTGAACCATTCCCATCGTCGCCAAGCCGCTACTTCGCCGACGTCCGGAAGTTCGACTTCGGACTGCCGGGTCGAGAGTTCCGCGATCGCATCAATTCGAGCGGAGGGCGGTGGCGTGACCCATTCGGGAACCACGGTGGGAGCCGCCGCGGGGTAGCCGTGGCTGAGCCAACTTCGATAGAACGGGGTGTAGACGCGGTAGCGCCTCCCTGAACCGGTGGCCAGGGTTCCGGGATCGATTGCATACGGCGAACCCGCCTCTATGAGCTCACGTCCTGAACGTGCCAATGCTTCGCGAACGCGCTCATCCCGCTGCTTGCCGTAGGTGCCGAAATCTTTGCTGACAAAGACCTGGCTGGAATTCGTTTGGGCCGCCAATTCCGGAACGACTGTCACGGGATTTCCGGCAGCGAGCCAGAGGTTTCCATCGAGTTGTTCGTTCAGAGCATGCAGAGACTGCCGAAGCCACTCTCGGCGAACTGGGCCGCTGCGATGCCACAGCACTGGGTCAAGGACGAATAGCCCGATGACGTTCTGGCCGCTCGCTGCCGCAGCAAGTGCGGGGTTGTCTCGTAGTCGCAGGTCTCGCCTGAACCACATGATTGCAGGCATAGCGTGCACTCAGATTCGGTCGACGAAGATCAACGAGGCGGTCGCGTCATCGACTTCGGCGTATTCACCGACACTGCCGACGAGGATGCCTCCCGGGGACTTGCTGACCTTCACGGTCTCGCCGGGGCGCACTCCGCTGCGGCGCAGGCTGGACATCAACTCGCTGTTTGTCTGCAACGGTTCCCCGATGCGTCGCACGGTTGCTCGCAGTTGGTCCTGCGAGCGTGAATTCAGCAATGCGATCAAGGTGGTGGGCGTTGTTGACGATGTCTCGCCTGCGGATTCGCCAAGTTCGTCGAGCCCCGGTATCGGGTTGCCGAATGGTGAGTTCGTCGGGTGTCCCAAGATCTCCAGCAGGCGGCGTTCAACCGACTCGCTCATGACGTGTTCCCACCGACATGCTTCGGCGTGGACGTCCTCCCACGG
>Ga0075158_10001106_pt1 | contig 20709 bp, 15 predicted proteins | sample JI91814BDNA_FD_70968 | JGI IMG/M metagenome (GOLD analysis project Ga0075158, IMG submission 70968) | Wastewater effluent complex algal communities from Wisconsin, to seasonally profile nutrient transformation and Carbon sequestration -... | ecosystem: Engineered > WWTP > Effluent > Algae... | reverse complement strand
ATCAATGCGCTGGGGTCGCCCGATCTGCAGGCCGGCCCGGTGCCCGCCCGCTGGCTCGCGGAACGCGTAGCGGACGGGTCCAGTGAGGGCGCACCCGACCCGCTGGCCCTGCTCGTCGGCGCCATCGAGTTCTACGAGGCGGATCTGGCGATGGCCCAAGACCGCTTCCGGGCCAGCGCGGCGCGTGGCCGCCCGGAACACATCGAAGCCGTTGGCGGAACAGTCATGCTCTCGTATCTCGGTGGGGCACATCGCTATCGGGTCGACAAGGTGGCCGCCGACCGCTATCGCGTGCACGACGGAGTCGGCGTGGACGTCCACGTCGACCGGCTGAGCGCCAACGAGCGGCGTGTGGTCGCCGGCGAGCGCAAGGCCCGGGTCATCGCGATGCCGCAGCCGGAGTCGGTGCACCTCGAAATCGACGGTGTCGCTCATGTCGTGCGTCGCGACGACGGCGTGGTGGTCCGCACGGGGTGGCCAGCACTGATCGGCTCGCTGCTCGTTGCCGAGGGCGATCAGGTGGTCGCCGGACAGCCGATCGCCGTGCTCGAGTCGATGAAAATGGTCACGACCGTGACCGCGCCGCTCTCGGGTCAGGTCACCGCCGTATGCGTGCTACCCAACGCCCAGGTCGAAAAGGGCGAGCCGCTGCTGCGGATCCGCACCTCCGATCCCGCGTCGTCGTCCTCGGGTGAAGGCGCGGTATCACTCGCCCATCTCGCGGCGGCACCGGACAATTCGGCCTCGTCGACCGCGGCGGCGGTCTTCTCCGAACTGACGAACTACCTCCTCGGCTATGACCTCGACCCCGCGGCCGTGCGCGCGTTCACCACGGCATACGGCAAGCTCGCGGTAAGCGATGCGCCGGGCCTGGCTGGGCACGAGGACGCCTTCCTCGATCTGTTCGCTGAGATCGGGTCGCTCTCGCGGCCCCGGGTCGAGGCGGACTCCGGCGCCGACGACGATGTGGCTAGTGACAACACCCAAGAGTTCTTCCTCGCCTTCCTCCAGTGGCTCGATCCGGACCGGGCGGGCCTGCCCGCCGGCTACCGCGCCCGCCTGGAGCACGCCCTCGCGCGCTATGGCGTGACCTCACTGCACGATCACGACGGCCTGGTCGCTGCCACCTTGTGGATGTTCCGATCCTTTAGCCGGGTGCCGGAACTGGTGCCCGTTGTCGTCGCGATCCTTGAGCGCCGGATGGGCCGCCCTGGGGCCGACAAGTCCTGGCGCGAGCGGCTGGAGCGCCTCGTCGCGGCAACCGAAGGCCGCCACCCGCAGGTCACCGATCTGGCTCGGGATGTGCACTTCCAGGCCTTCGAACAACCCGCGATCGAGCAGATCGTCGCTGTCAACGCCGAGGAGATGGCAGCGCACCTGGCCGTCCTCGCGCGCGATCCCCACACGGCCGATCGCTCGGACCGGATCAATCGGCTCGTCTGGTCGCCGCAACCGCTGCGCTCGGTGCTGCTCGACGCGTGGCGGGCCAGCGTGACCGAGGAGCCCGACTCAGCTACGGGACGCGACTTTCGGGCCGCGGTGCTGGAGATCTATGTCCGGCGCTTCTATCGCATCCGGGACCTGCGCGGGCTCGATGTCGACGTCGTCGACGGGATCGAGCTGGCATACGCCCACTATGTGCACGACGGCCGCGATCTGCACGTGGTCGCCGGCTACCTCCCGTATGCCGATCTCGTTCGCGCATCGCGTGCCGTGGCCACCCACCTTGCCACGCACGCCTTCCAGCGCGAGGCAGTCGTCGACCTGGTGACCTGGCGCGACAGCGCCTGGCAGGAGATCGGTGCGCTCGCCGAACAGGTCGCCGACGACCTGGTCGATTGCGACTTCGGACGACCCTTGCACCGGCTCGACCTGACGGTCACGACGCTGGGCGGCGACCGGGCCAGCCGCTCCCGCACCCAGCACCTGACCTTCCGGCAGACCGACGAGGGCGGTTTTGTCGAGGAGCCGATCTATCGCAACCTGCACCCGATGCTCGGCAAGCGTCTGGACCTGTGGCGCCTATCGAACTTCACCCTGACCCGGCTGCCGTCGCCCGAGGACGTCTATCTTTTCGACGGCGTCGCCAAGGACAACCCCAAGGACCACCGGCTCTTCGCGCTCGCCGAGGTCCGCGACCTGACCGAGGTGACCGACGAGGAAACCGGTGAGGTCGGTTATCCCCTGCTGGGCCGGATGGGCTTGGCAGCGCTCGCCGCGATGCGCTCCGCGCTCTCGACGTATCCGGTGCGTGAGCGGCCGGTCGCCAACCGGCTCGTGCTCTCGATCCGGCCGACGTGGACCATCCCCGCCAAAGACTGGTATCCGCTGGCACGGACCTACGAAGGCCTGGCCCGCGGGGCGGGTCTGGAGAAGATCGTCCTGCACATCTCGGTGCCCGAGACCGACGCCGTCGGCAAGCGGCTCCTCCACGACCGGATCCTGCTGCTCGATGGCCTAGGCGCGGGCGGCTTGACCATCCGGATGGACGAGCCGGGGCCGAATCCCGTTCGGCCGCTGACGAAATACGCGCAGAAGGTGCTCACCGCGGCGCGGTTCAAGTCGCCCTATCCGTACGAGGTCGTGCGGATGCTCACCCCTAATCCCGGGGACGCGTCGATGTTCCCGCCGGGAGGCTTCGTCGAGCTCGATCTCGGTGCGGACGACGCGCTTGTGCCGGTTGATCGCGAGCCGGGAAACAACACCGCGCACCTGGTCGTCGGGCTGCTGACCAGCTACACGAGCGTGCACCCCGAGGGCATGACGCGCATCGCCTTGTTGTCCGACCCCACGCAGGGCCTCGGCAACCTCGCGGAGCCGGAGTGCCGGCGGATCAATGCCGCGCTCGCCTATGCACGCGAACACCAGATTCCGGTCGAGTGGTATGCCGTGTCTTCCGGCGCGCTCATCGCCATGGACTCGGGCACCGAGAATATGGACTGGATCGCGCTGACCCTGCGCCGGCTGATCGAGTTCACGCAGGCCGGCGGCGAGGTCAACATCATCGTGACCGGCATCAATGTCGGCGGCCAGCCCTACTGGAATGCCGAGGCGACGATGCTCATGCATACCAAGGGGATCCTGGTGATGACCCCGGCATCGGCGATGGTGCTGACCGGCAAACAGGCGCTCGACTTCTCCGGCGCGGTGTCGGCGGACGACAACTCCGGGATCGGCGGCTTCGACCGGGTGATGGGCCCCAACGGGCAGGCGCAATATTGGGCCCCGAGCTTCCCGGAAGCGTGCGCTTTGCTGTTGCAGCACTACAGCTTCACGTATGTCGTTCCGGGAGAACGCTTCCCACGTCGCCACGCGTCGTCCGACCCGGTCGATCGCGATGTCCGTTCGGCACCGCACGCGGCCCTGACGGGATCGAGTTTCACGGTGGTCGGTGACGTCTTCGACGCCGCGAGCAATCCGGAGCGCAAGCTGCCCTTCGACATGCGCTCGGTGATGCGGGCGGTGGCCGACGCGGACTGCGAACCATTGGAGCGCTGGCAGGCGTGGCAGGACGCGGACACCTCGATCGTCTGGGACGCGACGATCGGCGGCGTGCCGGTCTGCCTGCTGGGCCTCGAATCGCACACGGTGCCTCGGCGGGGCTTCGTGCCGTCCTACGGTCCGCCGGCGTGGACCTCGGGAACGCTGTTCCCGCAAAGCTCGCGCAAGACGGCACGCGCGGTCAACGCCGCGAGCGGCAACCGGCCACTGGTCGTCCTGGCGAACCTCTCCGGCTTCGACGGTTCACCGGAGTCCATGCGCAACTGGCAGTTGGAGTATGGCGCCGAGATCGGCCGCGCGGTCACGAACTTCGACGGCCCGATCGTCTTCGTCGTCGTGTCGCGCTATCACGGTGGCGCCTTCGTGGTCTTCTCCAAGGCGCTCACCGAGAGCATGGAGATCGCGGCCGTCGAGGGCTCCTTCGCCTCGGTCATCGGCGGTGCACCCGCCGCCGCAACGGTTTTCGCACGCGAGGTCAAGGTCCGCACCGAGGGCGACGAGCGGGTCAAGACGGCGCGCGGGGCCGCGGCGAGCGCGTCTGGCGCCGATGCCGCCGTCGCGCGAGCGGAGTTGGCCAGGGTCAGCGCCCAGGTGCGTTCGGAGAAGCTGCGCGAGGTCGCGGACGAGTTCGACGGCATTCACACGATCGAACGCGCTCAGCGGGTCGGCTCGGTGGACCGGATCATCCGGGCCGCCGACCTACGGCCCTATGTCATCGATGCCCTCGCCCGCGGCATGCGCCGCTTCACCTGAAACGAGCGCACCACCCGACACCCCACCTCTTGCTCCGGATGCCGCACAACGGGACGTCTCTCGCCCTGTCGACGTCCGCACCCGGACGATTGCGGCATCCGGAGCACGCGTTGGCGCCGCACGCGTCACGCCTGCGGCGCAAGAGGGTTCGCAAGCCAGCTGTGCACCGGGGTCGACGCGGCTAAATCCGCGCCGCCGGGCAGGCGCGAAGGCGGCTCGCCCGCCGCGCGGGTGGCGAGGGTCAGCACGAAAGCCCCGTCGCGGCGCCACCAGCCGACGAACCGATCCCCCGAGGTGCTCGCGATAGTCAGTTCACCCCAGCCATCCGACCGCGTCAGCGGGTGCACCGTGACGAGGACACTGCGGGTGTCTGCACGCAGCCCGACGCGCTGAACCTTCAGGGCCGCCTCCTTGGCCGACCAGATCAGGTTGGCCGCGGCATCCCAGCCGTCGGCGGCCCCTCGATCCCGCTCGCTGCCGACCCAGTCCTGCTCCGGCCGTGTGAGGAAGTCGGCGACGAAACCCTCGGACCGCGGCTCGACGATCTCCAGATCGATACCCAGCGTCCCCGCGGACATCGATCCCGGGGGCCCGAGAAGCGCCACCGCGTGACCGGCGCGATCGGTCAACGAAATGTCGAAATCCGTTCGCACACCATCGATCTCGACATAGGGTGCACCGCCCGGCGCGTTGAGCATCGCGATCCGCGCCAAGGTCGCCGGCGCCTCCCCCAGCCCGTATGCCGTGGCTACCGCCCGCTTGCCCGCGCACCTGCGCAGGAGGTACTCGGTGCGGCGTTTGGTGAACCGCATCCCAGCTAGCCGCTCGCGTTCGCGGGGCACGAGCCAATCGGTGCCGCCCGGGATGGCGTCCTCGCCGCAGGCAAACCACTGCAGGCCGGGACCTGACATGAGCACCTCCGATCGCGCTTCTGCCTCCAGGTTATGTCCCCGCGTCACACGTGCCCTCGCGAGGCGGCATGCTTGGACGAGCCACAGTCGTCATCGACGGAAGGATTCAGATGTCCATGCGTGCTGTCGTCTACGACCGGCCGCGGGAGTTCGCCATTCGTGAGGTGCCCGTGGGCGATCCCGGTGCCGGCGAGGTGCGGATCAGGGTGTTGCTAAGCGGCGTCTGCGGCACCGATCTGCACATCCACGAGGGCGGCTTCATCGCTGACTATCCCCTGACCCCTGGGCACGAAACCGTCGGCATCGTCGACGCGGTGGGTGCCGCTATCGATGGGTTGTCGGTCGGTGAGCACGTGGTCATCAACCCCAACTTGACCTGCGGCCGCTGCGAGCACTGCCGCGCCGGGCAGCCCCGCTTCTGCCCGTCCTTCGGCGGGCTCGGCACGCTATTGCCGGGTGGCTTCGCGGAATACCTGGTCGCGCCCCAGGCGCAGGTCTTCTCCGCCGAGGGACTCTCGCCCGATGTCGCCGTCTTCGCCGAACCGGCCGCGTGCGCCGTGCATGGCATCGAGGTGTTGAAGCCGCGCCCCGGCACCAGCGCGCTTGTCGTCGGCACCGGCGCCACTGGCCTGCTCCTCGCGCAACTGATCGCCCACGCGGGGGCGGCCCGCGTCACGGTGGCGTCGATCGCTGCCGACCAGTTGGCGACCGCCACTGCGCTTGGGCTCGATGCCACCTACCTGATGGATCGCGATCGCCTGGCCGATGACATCACTGCGCTGAAGGCGTTGTCCGGCAAGGGATTCGACTATGTCGTCGATGCCACGGGGGTGGCCCGCGTGCAGGAGGCGACCATCGCCTTGGCGCGCCCGGGAGCGACGATTCTCTGGTACGGCGTGGCCAACGAGCGCGACCGCGTCTCGGTCTCGCCCTATGACGTCTTCCGCCGCGAGCTGACCATCACTGGGTCGTTCTCCGAGATCGACACCGTGCCCGCGGCGCTGGCGATGCTGCGGGCGGGCCGCATTCGCACCGACGGCCTGATCACCCACCGCTTCCCGCTCGAGCGCTATGGCGAGGCCCTCGACGCGGTGCGCACCGACCCCACGGCGCACAAGGTGATGCTCGTCCCCTAGGACCACGAGAGGATTGCCGTATGCCGCCCGCCCACGTCACGCTCTGGACGGCATCGACCGCGGTGGCCGGGTCGGCGACGCCGTGGTTGTCCGAGTCCGAACGCGCCCGGGCCGCGAGCTATCGGCGGGCGGTCGATTGCGACCGGTTCACGGTGGGGGCCGCGTTGGTGCGGCTGGCGGTGGCCCGGCATACCGGTGGTGATCCGCGTGGGGCGGTCATCGACCGCACCTGTCTCGAGTGCGGCCGCCCATATGGGCGACCGACCGCGACGGCCTCCGGCCTGGCGCTGTCCGTTTCCCACGCTGGTGCGATGGTCGTGGTGGCCGCGAGCACCGACGCGGTGGCTGTCGGCGTCGATATCGAGCAGGTCCCGGCGCGCATCGAGGCAGGGGTGATCGATCTGGCTCTCGATCTGGGCGAGCAGCAGTGGGTCGCAGCCGGCGGAGTCGATGGCGATAGCAGCCCCGAGCAACGCTTCACCAGGCTGTGGACGCTGAAGGAGGCGGCCGTCAAGGCGACCGGCGACGGACTACGCGCGGCGCTGCCCGAGGTCATCTTCAGCGCGACGGATCCGGGCAGGTGGCGGTTGGCGGGCTACCCCGACGGGCTGGGCGTGGAGCCGATGTCGCTCGCTGCGATCCCCGCGTCGATGCTGACGCCTGCCCAACTCGTCGGCTCGGTGGCCGCGCTGGGCGCTGAGGTGGTGCTCCTGGACCACCAGGACGGGGCGTCGGCGCTGCCGCATTGATCGCTAGGTGTCCGAGCTCGGCCTCGTGCAGAGGTCGACGGTCCGGGCACGCGTCGGCGGTTCGGAGCCGCCGATCCCCGCGCGAACCGGCGACGGCTGCAGGAACCGTCACGCGCTGGAGCGGGAGCGCAACACAAGCGCGGACTGGGGCCGGCGCGTACGCGCCGGCCGCAGTCCGCGCTTGCGTTGCGTGGCCGGAGGCTCGGATCAGAGGCCGGCGACCCGGTCCGGCGGCGGAGTGATGCCGGGGTGGGTGCCCAGGTAGTCGACCAGGTTGGCCAGGTCTTCCTTGCCGCCGAGCAGGTTGGTCCCGGCCATGAAGCCGGTGAAGGAGTCGCCGCCATTAGCCAGGAAGTTGATCGTGCCGACCCGGTAGGTCGCCGCCATGTCCATCGGCACGCCGTTCAGGGCCATCGTCCCCGGGACGACCCGGCTGCCCTGCGGCTGGGTGGCGTCCCAGGTGTAGGAGAAGCCCTCGGAGACCCCGAGTCCGAGCGCATCGCGACCGCCCGGGCGACCGGCGACGTACTGCTGCTCCAGGGTGTCCTTGATCTGCTGACCGGTCATGTCCAGCGAGACCAGCAGGTTGCCGAAGGGTGCGACGTTGTAGGCCTCGGTGTAGGTGATCTCCCCCGGCTGCTCGCCATTGCTGATCTGGTTGGTCAGGAAACTGGCCCGGACCCCACCGATGTTCATGAACGCCAACTGGGTGTTGCCGGACTGGGTGCCCCAGAGGATGGCGTCGGCGATCAGGTCACCCATCGGGGTCTCGATGCCTCGGTTGCCGCTGGAGTCGCCCGTGACATCCTGCGCGACGGTGCCGACGACCTTGCCCGCGATCGGGCCGGCGAGCGACTGCCACTTGCCGATGACCGCGGTCTCCGCCGGGTCCGGCGTGTTGGCCCGGTCGACGATGACATTGTGCGAGACGAAGGAGTTGCGGTTGACGTCCTTGCTGACTGAGTTGATCGTGAAGTAGGTCTCGGTGACCATCTGGCCATAGGACGCGGCGCTGGTGACCAGGCGCGGCCGGCCCTGCGGGTCGCTCTGGGTGCAGACATACGGCTGGTGGGTGTGGCCGGAGACCACGACGTCGACCAGGGCGCTGAACTTCGGCGCCATATCGGCGATCGGGCCGTTGAAGCCGACGCACCCGTCATAGTTCGAGGTGGTGGGATCCTGCTGGCCGCCCTGGTGGATCAGCACGACGATCGCCTTGACCCCCTTGCGGTTCAAGGCGCCCGCCTGCTGGTTGACCGTCTGGATCTCGTCCGTGAAACGCACGCTGGCGACACCAGCGGGGTCGACGAGGCTCGGCGTGCCCTTGAGCGTCAGGCCGATGAAACCGACCGGGACGCCACCGACATAGCGGATCGTGGTGCCGGGCAGGAGCAGCTTGTTATCCGACTTCTTGACGACATTCGCCGCGAGATAGGGGTACTTGGCCCCGGCATACGGCTCGGACGGGAAGTAGCAGCCGTCGACCGGGTGACAGCCACCATTCTGCATGCGCAACAGCTCGGCGGTGCCCTCGTCGAACTCGTGGTTGCCGACACTGGTGACATCGAGACCGAGGGTGTTGAGCGATTCGACGCTCGGCTCGTCGTGGAACATTCCCGAGAGGAAGGTCGAGCCGCCGATGGTGTCGCCGGCAGCGACGGTCAGCGAGTTCTTGTCGCCGACCTTGGCCCGCAACTGGGTCAGCTTTGCGGACAGGTACTCCACGCCTCCCGCGGGCGTCGCGGCCGGGTCGCTCGCCAACGGCCGATCGGTGGCCTCGAGGTGGCCGTGGTAGTCGTTGAAGGACAGCAGCTGCACGGGGATCGCCCGCGCGCTGGAGTCGGCGGCGCTGGCGCCGCTCGCCCCGGCCATCGCCGAAGCCAATGCCGCGGCCGCGCCCGCAGCCAGCAGGGTCGTGCTCTTACGCATTCAAAACCTCCCTAGGGCGCGACCACCCCGGCCGCACGGGAGGGACGCTACCGCGCACCACTGACAACGGCTACCCATAGGCCGGAGCCAATTGGCCGAATCCACGGTGAACGATCAGGTGAGCGCCTGCGTCGCGCCCAACTGATCGAGCACGAAGGCCCACTCCCACGCGACCTCGCGCCACGCGTCATACCGCCCGCTGCGGCCGCCGTGCCCGGCCGACATCTCCGTGCGCAGCAGGATCGGCGCGGACGCCGGATCGTTGGTCGCCCGCTCGCGCAGTCGCGCTACCCACTTCGCCGGCTCGGTGACCAGGACACGCGTGTCGTGCAGCGACGTCGTCGCCAGGATTGCCGGGTAGGCCTGCTCGCGCACATTGTCATACGGCGCGTATCCCGCCATCCAGCCGTATGCCGCGGCCTCCGCCAGCGGGTTGCCCCACTCCTCCCACTCCCCCGCGGTGAGCGGGAGGTCGGGGTCGAGCATTGAGGTCAGGGCGTCGACGAAGGGGACGGCGGCGTGCGCGACCCGGAAGAGGTCCGGCGCGCGGTTGAGGACCGCGCCGATGAGCAGCCCACCCGCGGAGCCCCCCTCGCAGGCCAGGCGGGTGGGGTCGACCCAGCCCCCGCGCAGGTGGTCGGCGACCGCGACGAAGTCGTCGAAGGTGTTGGTCTTGGCCGCAAACTTGCCATCCTCATACCAGCCCCGGCCCATTTCGCCGCCCCCACGGACATGCGCGACGACATAGACCAGCCCCCGGTCGAGGAGGCTGAGGCGGGCGACCGAGAAGTAGGGGTCGTTGGGAATCTCGTAGGCGCCGTAGCCCGTCAGGAAGCCGGGGGCCGTGCCGTCGGGGGCCACGCCGGCCCGGCGGACGATCGAGATGGGCACCTGGGTTCCGTCTGCGTTGCCCACCCATTCGCGCGACTCGCGATACCGCTCGGGGTCGAAATCGCCGAGCACCGGCTGGCGCTTGAGGAGGGTGCGCGCGCCCGAGAGGGGGTCAACGGCATACGTGGCGCGGGGCTGGATAAAACTCTCCTGGGTCACCAAGAGCGCCGTCGAGGCGAACTCGGGGTTGTCGCCCAAGGAGAGCGCGGTCAACTCGCCATCGACCGGCCACGGTCGCGCGGCACCCAGACGCGACGGACCGCTCGGGTCGCGCGGGAGCACCCGAAGCGCCGGCAGCCCGCCGGCGCGCAGGCTCAGCACCACGAAATCCGCGAAGGCATCGACCCCGAGGAAGCGCTCGCCCGCGCCGTGTTCGAGAATCGGGTGCCAGACGCCCGGCTCGTCCAGGCTCGCCCACGCCAAGTCGCTCTCGCGGCTGCGTTCGTTGTGGACGATCAGCAGTCGGTCGTCGTCGACCTCGACGTCATAGTCGAGGCCCTCGACCCGCTCGCGCACGCACCGCCACTCACCGGTCGGGTCGTCGGCCGGCAGCAGCCAGGTCTCGCTCGTGGTCTTGGTGCCGAGGCCGATCATCAGGAAGCGGTCCTCGCGCGAGCTGCCCAGGCCCATCCAGAAGCGCTCGTCGTCCTCCTGCCGGATCAAGACGTCCTGCGCGCGCGGGGTACCGATCTCGTGCCGCCACACCTGAAAGGGCCGCCACGCCTCGTCGACAACGACATAGAAGAGGTAACGCCCCGAGCGGTCGAACTCCGCGCCATAGCCCGCCCCGGTGATCGCGACGTCGATCACCTCGCCGGTGGCGATCTCGCGCACCGTGAGCGCAAACCGCTCGTCGCCTTCGAGGTCGACACCGGCGACCACCAGTCGCTCGTCATGACTGACGCTCAATGCGCCCACGGCGAAGAAGTCGTGCCCGCTCGCCGCCGCATTGCCGTCCAGCAGCACCTGCTCCCCTGCCGGTATGCCGCCCGCCGCCAACTCCGGTCGCGGCGCGTCCGGCGTGGGGCGCGGGCAGCGGGCGTGCACGGCATATTGCTCGCCCTCAATGGTGCGCGTGTAGTACCACCAGTTGCCGTCACCGACCGGGACGCTGAGGTCGCTCTCCTGCACACGCGACTTGATCTCGCGAAAGATGCTCTCCCGCAAGGGGTCCAGGTGCGCGGTGCGCGCGTCGGCGTAGGCGTTCTCGGCGGTCAGATAGGCGATGAACTCGGGGTCCTCGCGATCGGCCATCCAGGCATACGGGTCCTCGACCGTATGCCCGTGGTGCGTCCGCGTGCTCGGCCGTTGCGGCGCGACGGGGGGCTGCGGGAGGTCGGCGTGGCTCACCAGGGCACCCTACGCGCCCACCCTCCTGTGCTACCCGCGGGTAGGTGTGTCAAGGCGGGCGGCAGAGCGCCCGCTTTGACACCTCTACCCGGAGTAGGAATAGGAACGCGAGCCCGTCAACTCACCGAGCGGGCGCCGAGGAGGACCTTGAGGTCCCCGATCAGGGCTTCGGTGGCGTTCACGCGGAACTGGTCGTCCAAGCGCAGCAGGACCGTCCGGCCCGGTTGGACGAGCTTCAGGTGGACCTCGGTCGCGCCCGGATAGGAGACCAGCACGGTCTTCAGCTTCTCCACGGCCGGGGTGGTTGCGCGGGTCGCGTCCATCGAGATGACCACCGGCCCCCGCGGGCCCTCGGTGACATCGGGCAGGGAAAAATCGGCGGCGGTCAACTGCACGCCGTCCTCGCGCCGACGCACCCGGCCCTTGACCGAGCAGACAGCATCCATCGCGAGCAGATGCTGGCAGGCGAGGTAGGTCTTGGTGAAGAACATGACCTCGACCGCGCCGCCGAGGTCCTCGATCGTTACCTGGGCATACGGGTCGCCGCGCTTGTTGCGCTTGACCGCCATCGAGGTGACCAAGCCCGAGATGGTGACCTGCGCATTGTCCTCATAGGACGAATCCTCTTCCAGCAGAGCGGCGATGCCGGTGTCGCTATTGCGCGCCAGCACATGCTCGATGCCAAAGAGCGGGTGATCGCTGACATAGAGCCCGAGCATGTCGCGCTCGTGCGCGAGCTGAGTGCGCTTGTCCCATTGCGCTGCCGGGATCGGCGGCAGCCCCGAGAAGTCCATGCTGACCTCGTCCTCGAAACTGCCGAAGAGGCTGTCCTGCCCCATCGCCTCGGCACGTTTGGCCTCGACATAGGCCTCGACATAGTCCTCGTGCACCCGCACCAGCCCGGCCCGCGGGTGACCGAGATCGTCGAAGGCTCCGGCCTTGATCAGCGACTCGATCGTCCGCTTGTTGCAGACCGCCACCGGCACCTTGTCCAGGAAGTCACCGAAGGAGGTGAACTTGCCCTTGGCCTGCCGGGCCGCCACGATCGCATCGACCACATTGCGCCCGACATTGCGGATGGCCTCCAGCCCGAAGCGGATGTCGCCGCCCACCGCCGCGAAGCTCGCCCGCGACTCATTGACCGACGGCGGAAGCACGGTGATGTGCATGCGCCGCGACTCATTCAGATAGAGCGCCGACTTGTCCTTGTCGTCGCGGACGCTGGTCAGCAGGGCCGCCATATATTCGGCGGGATAGTTCGCCTTGAGATAGGCGGTCCAATAGGAGACCAGCCCGTATGCCGCAGTGTGCGCCTTGTTGAAGGCGTAGTCCGAGAAGGGCACCAGCACATCCCACAGCGCCGTGACCGAGGCGAGCGAAAAGCCGTTGGTCTGCATTCCCGCCGAGAAGTTCTCGAACTCGGCGTCGATGACCTCCTTCTTTTTCTTGCCCATTGCCCGCCGCAATAGATCGGCCGTGCCGAGCGAGTAGCCGGCCAATTTCTGCGCCAATTCCATTACTTGCTCTTGATAAATGCACAACATATGCGTATTTCCCAAGATGGGCTCAAGGGCCGCGACCATCGCTGGTTCGAGCTTCCCGGCCAGCTTGGGGTCGAGCGGGACGACCTCCTGCTTGCCGTTCTTGCGCAAGGCAAAGTTGGTGTGCGCGTCGACGCCCATCGGGCCCGGGCGATAGAGCGCGAGCGCCGCGGAAATGTCCTCGAAATTGTCCGGCTGCATCAACTTGAGCAGGGTGCGCATGCCGCCGCCGTCGAGCTGGAAGACGCCCAGCGTGTCCCCGCGCGCCAATAGCTGATAGGTGGCCGGATCGTCGAGAGTTTCCGAGAGCGCGTCGAGATCGATCTCCTCGCCGCGATTGTCGCGAATATTGTCGATCGCGTCATCGAGGACCGTCAGATTGCGCAGACCCAGGAAGTCCATCTTGACCAGCCCGAGTTGCTCGCAACTCGGATAGTCGAACTGGGTGATGATCTGCCCGTCTTGCTCCCGCTTCATGATCGGGATTAAGTCGGTCAGCGGCTCGCTGGACATGATGACGCCCGCGGCGTGCACTCCGGCCTGCCGCTTGAGGCCCTCGAGGCCAATCGCGGTCGCGACGATCTCCTGGACCGGCTGCTCCTCGGCGTGGATGGCGCGGAAGTCGGCGCCATCGGCATACCGCGGGTGCTCGGCATCGAAGATGCCCTTCAAGGGCACGCCCTTGCCCATCACATCGGCCGGCATCGCCTTGGTCAGCCGATCCCCCATCGCGAACGGGTGCCCGAGCACCCGCGCGGCATCCTTGACCGCCTGCTTGGCTTTGATCGTGCCGTAGGTGACGATCTGCGCAACCCGGTCGTCGCCGTACTTCTCGGTCACATAGCGGATGACTTCACCGCGGCGCCGCTCGTCGAAGTCGACGTCGAAGTCGGGCATCGAGGGCCGCTCGGGGTTGAGGAAGCGCTCGAAGATCAGACCGTGCCGCAGCGGGTCGAGATCGGTGATCCGCATGGCATAAGCGCACATCGACCCGGCACCCGACCCGCGGCCGGGGCCGACCCGGATGCCATGGTCCTTGGCCCAGTTGATGAAGTCGGCGACGACGAGGAAGTAGCCGGCATAGCCCTTGCCGACGATGATGTCGATCTCGTATGCCGCCTGCGTGCGGGAGGCGTCGGGCACCCCGCCCGGATAGCGCGCCTGCAGGCCGGTCTCGACCTCCTTGATGAACCACGACGTCTCGTCCTCCCCCGGCGGGCAGGGAAAACGGGGCATGTATTGCCCCTCCTTCTCCACGAAGGAGACCTCGCACTGCTCGGCGATGCGCAAGGTGTTGTCGCACGCCTGCGGCAACTCTCGGAACAGCGCCCGCATCTCGGCGGCGCTGCGCAGATAGAAGGAGTCCGCATCGAACTTGAACCGGCCCGGGTCCATCAACGTCGACGCGGACTGCACGCACAGCAGGGCCGCATGCGCCTTCGCGTCCTCGGCATTGGTGTAGTGCAGGTCGTTGGTCGCCAGCAGCGGCAACTGCAACTCCTTGGCCAGCCGCAGCAACTCCGCTCGGGTCTGGCGCTCGATGCCGAGCCCGTGATCCATGATCTCGGCGTAGAAGTGCTCCTTGCCGAAGATGTCCTGCAGTTCGCTCGCCGTCTGGCGCGCCTCGGCATACTGCCCGAAACGCAGGCGCGTCTGGATCTCGCCGCCGACACAGCCGGTCGTGCCGATCAGGCCGCCGGCATAGCGGCTGAGGAGATCGCGGTCCATGCGGGGCTTGTAATAGTGCCCCTCGAGCGAGGCCAGCGAGCTCATCCGGAAAAGGTTGTGCATGCCCTCGGTGGTGCGCGAGAGCAAGGTCATGTGGGTGTAGGCGCCATTGCCGCCGATGTCGTCGCGCCCGCCGTCACCCCATTTGACGCGCGTTTTGTCGCGGCGCGCGGTGCCGGGCGTGACATAGGCCTCGACCCCGATGATCGGCTTGATGTCGTACTTGCGGGCCTTGGACCAGAACTCGTAGGCACCGTAGATGTAGCCGTGGTCGGTCGTTGCGATCGCCGGCATCCCCTGATCGGCCGCGGCCTTGAGCAGCTCGTCGATCCGCGCGGCCCCGTCGAGCATGGAGTACTCGGTGTGGACGTGCAGATGGACGAAGTTGTCCGGCGCGGTGGGCGAGAGCGGGGAATCAGACATGGGACTTGGAGTCTAGGACGCCCCACCGACAGCCCTCGGCGTGTCCGCATGCCGCTCGGCGTTTCGCTCACGCGACACGGCGCGTGACGCAAAGGGACCGCGCCCGCCGTCGGGGGTGACGGCGGGCGCGGGTGGGGTTGAGCCGCTGACGATCAGTAGCGCGGCGCGTCCTGCGGGGGCACGTGGCCCTGCGGGGCCGGCGCGTCCGGGTAGCTCGGCGCATAGGTGGGCGGGACGTATGCCGTGGCACCGGCATACGGCTCGGTCACCGGCCGCCGGCCGCGGCGCCCCCCTGCGGGGCCACGACCGACGACGAAGGATCCGAGGACGATCGCGGCAACCGCGAGCGCGAACCAGCCGAAGGGGTGATGCACGCCGATGTCGCTGAGCAGGACCAGGCCGGCCACGACGGTCAGGGCGATGGCCTTGCCCTCCCCGCCGCGCACCGCACGCTCGAAGGTGACTCGGCCGCGGGTGTCTGGGAGGAGCAGCCAGGCGGCCAGATAGAGACCGAAGGCGGGTCCGAAGAAGGCGAGGACGACGGCGGCGATCCGGACGGCCTTGGCGGAGACGCCGAGGCGGGCAGCGACGCTGCCACAGACGCCGGCGATGACCCGGTCGTCGCTGCGGACGATCGGGCTGCGGTGGAGAACCTCGAAGAAGCGGTCGAGTCCGGTGTGGGTGCTGGCTGTGGTGGTCATGTCCTCAACTGTGCGCCGGCCTAGGCCCGCGCACATCGCGGTGCCGCCCTGACCCGACCCCCTACCCACCCCGATCACCTCCGGGACCGACCCTGGTGACCGCCTCAGGGGCGTAGTCCACGGGTCGGCGCGGAGTCCATGACCCGACAGGAGCACCATCACCGCTAGGACGCTGGTGCTGGACCAACGCGAGTGGACGCTCGGCATGGTTGCCGACGGCGTGCCGGAGTTGGTCATCGAGATCCTGTCGCCCAATACCCGTCTGGTCGATGTCTTTCTCACGATGCCTCGCTTCGCCCGCGCCGGCTGCCCGAGCTTCTGGCTGGTCAACCTCGAGATGCCGGCGGTCACGGCATACGCGCTGGACGGCGACACCTACTGCCAGATCGCGCACGTCACCGGCGAGCAGCCGTGGGCGGCTGTGCTCCCCTTCGCCGTCACGATCGTCCCGGACCGGCTCATCGACTAGCCGGCCCACTGGCGGGACAGTCCACACCTGAGCCGCATACCCAGAGGTCAGCGGGGCCTCACAGCAGTTCGAGCGCCCGCTCCAGATCGGGGCTGTAGTCGCTGGTGAAGGTGACCCATTCCCCGGTGCCGGGGTGTTCGAATCCTAGCCCGACGGCGTGGAGCCATTGCCGTTCCAACCGCAGCCGGCGCGCAAGAACGGGGTCCGCGCCATACGTCAAGTCGCCGACGCACGGATGGCGCAGGGCGCTGAAGTGAACGCGGATCTGATGCGTCCGGCCGGTCTCGAGTTTGATCTCTAGCAGGGACGCCGCGCGGAAGGCCTCGACCAACTCGTAGTGGGTCACGCTGTGCCGACCGGAGTCCATGACCGCGAACTTGTAGTCGTGGCCGGGGTGCCGCCCGATGGGCGCGTCGATGGTGCCCGAGAGGGGATCAGGCAGGCCCTGCACGAGCGTGTGGTAGGTCTTGTCGACCGAGCGCGACCGGAAAGCCTGCTTGAGGCGGCTGTAGCCATACTCGCTCTTGGCAACCACCATCAGCCCCGAGGTCCCGACGTCCAGCCGGGAGACGATTCCTTGCCGCTCGCTCGCCCCGGACGTGGTGATCTGGTAGCCCGCTGCCAGCAGCCCCCCCAACACATCCGGGCCCGACCAGCCGACGCTCGGGTGCGCGGCCACCCCCGGTGGCTTGTCGACCACGACGATGTCGTCGTCGTCGTGAACGATCTGCAGGTCCGGTATGGGGGTCGGCTCAATGCTCGGACCCACCGCCGGCGCCGGGATGGTCACATCGAGCAGGTCGCCGTCGGCGACGCGGGCGGACTTGCCGACCACCGTGCCATTGACCGACACCTCGCCGGCAGCCGCGAGGTCGGCCGCTGCCGTCCGGCTCAAGCCCAGCAGTCGCGCGAGGGCCGCGTCCACCCGCTCCCCGGCGAGCCCCTCGGGCACCAGGACCGTCCGCGACTGGGTCACGCGCGCCCCTGCCCTTCGTGGCGGCTCGCCCCGTCGGCGTCGCTCGCGCCCGTGGCGCCAGCGTCGCTCGCGCCCGTGGTGTCACGAAGCCCAGGCGCGTCCCGGTCCGCGACGTCGGCGACGGAGCCGGGCGTCCCGGGGCGCACGACGCTGTGCACCACATAGGCGATCGCCGCGAGCACGATGGCGATGTCCGCGACATTGCCGACGAACAGGCCGCCGTAGTCGATGAAGTCGATGACGTGACCCCGTCCGATCCCCGGCTCACGAGCGAAGCGGTCGATCAGATTGCCCAGCGCCCCACCGACGATGAAGCCGAGCACGACGGCGAGCCAGCGGGTGACCGGCTTGGTGTGGATACGGTGCACGATCCCGAGAACGATGACGACCGCCAGCGCCGTCACCACATAGGTCATGCCGTCGAAGGCCGAGAACGCGGCACCGGAGTTGCGGGTCAACCGGAAGGAAAGCAGGTCGCCGATCAGGGGGTGCTCGACCCCCGGGGTCAGTTCGCGCAGCGCGACCCATTTGGACACCTGGTCGATCACCACGACCCCCAGCGCCAGGCACCAGAAGCGGGTGATCTCGACGAGGCGCTGGGCGTGGCCGATCGGGTCAGCGGTCAGCGGCGTTCCTGTTTGCTCTTGCATGGCACGCATAGGGTCGCACGGGGAGCAGCCTCGAGGCGAAGTTTGCCGATCGCCTGCCCACACGATTCGCAGGTTCCGTAGCTGCCATTCGCCAGCCGGTCCAGGGCGTGCTGCCCCTGATCGAGCATCTCGCGCGCATTGTTGGCCAGGCTCATCTCCTGCTCGCGCTCGAGCGTCATACTGCCCGCGTCGGCCTGGTCGTCGCCGGCACCGTCACCGGACTGGCGCATCAGCGCGGCCACCTCGCGCTCGGCGTCGCTCACCTCGGCGCGCAGGCTCGCCATATCCGACTCGATGCGGGTGCGGATCGCGTCGATCTCCGCCGCCGTCCAGGGGTCCTCGCCCTCCTTGACGACGTAGGCAGGCGTGGACGACCCGGGTGCGTTGCCGACCTCGGCGACGCTCGCCTTGCGCGCCAGCGAGCGCGGCGCAGAGGTGGCCGCCCGTGCGGTCGCCTTCTTCGCCGGTGAACTGCTGCCGGTCGTGCTCCTGCTGGACGTCATTGCCAGCCCCCTTCGACCCGTCGTCGTGCCCCCGTCGGCGACGGGGGCACGCGGATGAGGATAGGGCATGCGCGCCGGTCCGACCTTGGTGGACCGGCGCGAAATGCCCGTCAGGACAAGGCGGCGGGCTCGGTCAGTGACTGCGAGATCGGTGTCTCGGCCACCAGGCCGGCGAGCTGGTCCTGCAGGTAGGCACGCAGCCGGTTGCGGTAGGTCTGCTCGTAGCTCTGCAGCTCACCGATCAGGCCCTCGAGGTCGGCGCGCTTGCTCTCCAGGTCGGTCAGGATGTCGGCGCGGCGATCGTTGGCCTCCGAGACCATCCCGGCGGCCCGCTCCCGGGCATCGGTGAGCATCGAGTCGCGCTGCTCGACAGCCTCGGCGAGCAGGACATCGTGCTGCTCCTGGGCGCTGGAGAGCAGTTCGTCATGGCGGGACTGCGCGCTACCAACGACCTCGTCGTGGTGGACCTGGGCGATGCGCTCCTGGGCGGCGGCCTCGACCCGGTCGGCCTCCTGGTTGATCCGGGTGATCCGCTCGTTGGCCAACTGCTCGGCCTCATCCGCGCGGGAGTTCGCGGTGTCGATGCGGGTGCGCCCAGCCTGCTCGGCCTCGTCCGCGCGGGCGTTGACGTCGGCGATCAGGTTGGCGGCGCGGGCCTGGTCCTCATCGCCCGACGCGGCGGCCGCGGCGATCCGCTCCTCGTCTTCGCGGCGGACGCGCTCCTGCAACTCGGCGAGGGCGCGCTCTGCCTCCTGACGCTGGGCGATCTCGCGGTCAAAGCGGCCCCTGGAGGTTGGTGTCGAGCATCGGCACGGCGGCCGCGGCATCCTTGGGAGCGGAAGTCGCCACGCTCGATCCGGCGCGGCAGTCCTCGAGTTCTTTGTTCAGCCGGCGCAGCGTCGCCACGATCTCGTCGAGGAAGTCGTCGACCTCGCGCTCGTCGTACCCGCGGCGAAACTGTGTCGTCCCGAACGTCTTGTTGAGGACATCCTCGGGGGTGAGCGCCATGTCTGCTCCCGGAACTTCTGCGTGCGCATGAGTTACCCCAGACGCGAGGTACCGGATAGCAGTTTAGAGGATGGACATCGCCATGGAAATAACAATCATCAGCACAAGAAATGACAGGTCCAGACCGACCCCACCAATGCGGATCACCGGGAGCACTTTGCGCAGGGCCTTCAGCGGTGGATCGGTGGCGGTGTAGATCGCCTCCGCGAGGATCAAGACCACCCCCCGGGGTCGCCAATCTCGGGCGAAAACCTGCACCCAGTCGAAGATCAGGCGCCCGATCAGCAGGACGAAATAGAGGAACAGCAGGGTGCGGAGGACGTCGGTGATGATGGCCACGCGGGAACCTAGGGCTTCACATTTCTCTCGGGAGCGGTCGAGGGGTCAACGTGCCGCCCGGGCCGGCTGTTCCGGCCCAGCTCAACTCTGGTTGAACAACCCGCGCGGAGCCTCGACACCGGGCTCCTCGGTCGCGACCTCCACATGCTCGGGCGAGAGCAAAAAGACCTTGGCCGTCACCCGCTCGATGGAGCCGTGCAGGCCGAAGACGAGGCCGGCGGCGAAGTCGACCAGCCGCTTGGCGTCGGCGTCACCCATGTCGGTGAGATTCATGATGACGGGAACACCGTCGCGGAAGGCCTCGCCGATGTTCTTGGCTTCGTTGTAGGTGCGCGGGTGGATGGTGGTGATCCGGCTCAAGGTGGACGGGGTCTCCTCACGCACGACTCGGGTCAGGGCCGCGCGCCGCGGCATCGGGGTGACTTCGGCGCTGGTGCGCTGCTCGACGCGCGGCTCGGGGACGGCGCGGGCCGCGACCGGCGCCGGGGTGGCCTCGGCATCGTCATACGACTCGGAGTCGTAGTAGTCGTCGTAGCGGTCGTCCTCGGCGAACCCGAGGTAGACCATGGTTTTTTTCAGCGCTCCGGCCATGCCTACCCTCACTCCTGATTGCGTCCCGACCCGCGGAGGCGGTGCGCGTTTCGGTTGTCTTGAAGCAAGTTAACGAAAGGGACTGCGAGAACCCAGGATTGCGGACCCGACACGCAGGTGTGTCGCCCCATTGGCCACAGCGGCCTCCAGATCACCACTCATGCCAGCCGAGATCCACGTCGCCTCAGGCGCCAGCCGACGGACGCGGCCGGCGAGCTCGGCCAGGGTGGCGAAAGCTGCCCCCGCCTGAGCTCCGGGCGGCGGGACCGCCATCACCCCGGCAAGCCGCAAGGGCGAGGCCAGCACTGCCTCGGCCAGCCGCTCGAGGTTCTCGGCTGCCACGCCGCCCCGGCTCGGATCACCGTCCAGGCTGATCTGCAGGAGCACCGGCAGCGTGCCTGCCTCGGTCGAGCCGAGTCGCGCCGCACGGCCCGTCCGGCCCCGTGCGAGCGGGCCGATCAAGCGTTCGCGATCCAGCGAGTGCACGACATCGGCGAGTGCTCCCGCGGCGACGGCCTTGTTGGATTGAAGGCGGCCGATCAAATGCAGGCGCAGGCCGG
>Ga0075158_10001102_pt1 | contig 20737 bp, 12 predicted proteins | sample JI91814BDNA_FD_70968 | JGI IMG/M metagenome (GOLD analysis project Ga0075158, IMG submission 70968) | Wastewater effluent complex algal communities from Wisconsin, to seasonally profile nutrient transformation and Carbon sequestration -... | ecosystem: Engineered > WWTP > Effluent > Algae... | reverse complement strand
GATCGCCCCGGAGACCCGGTGCCCGTCTACGTCGCGGCGGGCGGCCCGATGGTTGCCCGGTATGCCGGCCGCGTCGCCGACGGCTTCATCTGCACCTCCGGCAAGGGTCGCGAGCTGTATGCCGATGAGCTGATCCCCGCGGTCGCCGAAGGACGCGCGAAGGCCGGCCGGGCCGAGGATCCGATCGAGCGGATGATCGAGATCAAGCTCTCCTGGGACCCCGACCCGCAGGCCGCCCTCGAGAACACCCGCTTCTGGGCGCCGCTCTCGCTGACCGCCGAACAGAAGCACAGCATCCACAGCCCGGCCGAGATGGAGGCGGCGGCCGACGAGCTGCCGATCGAGCAGGTCGCCAAGCGCTGGATCGTGGCCAGCAAGGCCGACGCGGTCGTCGAGGCGGTCCGCTTCTACACCGACCTCGGCTTCGACCACCTCGTCTTCCACGCCCCTGGCGATGACCAGGAGCGCTTCCTGCGCACCTTCGCCGAGCAGGTCCTCCCCGGCCTGCGGGAGCTGCGGGCCGCCTGACCAGCGCCGGCGCGCCCCGACCCGGCCGCGCCGGCATACGCACGACACACCACGGCATACGCAAAGCAAGAAAGGTGCTTGACCATGGACATCAGCGGCAGCGTCGCCCTCGTCACCGGAGGGGCGTCCGGGCTCGGCCTGGCCACCACTCGTCAACTTCTCGGCCTTGGCGCGTCGGTCGTCATCGTCGACCTGCCCAGCAGCAAGGGCGCGGAGGTCGCGGCCGAACTCGGCGAGCGCGTCGCCTTCGCGCCGGCCGATGTGACCAAGGAGGCTGACGTCCAGGCCGCGGTCGCGCGGGCCGCCGAGCTCGGCACCCTGCGCGTCGCGGTGAACTGCGCAGGCATCGCCCCGCCGGCGCGCACCGTCGGCCGCGACGGGTCGCCCTTCCCGCTCGATCTGTTCACCGCGGTCGTCATGGTGAATCTGGTCGGCACCTTCAACGTCATCCGCCTCGCCGCGGCCGCGATCGCCAAGGCCGACCCGATCGGCGAGGAGCGCGGCGTCATTGTCAACACCGCGAGCGTCGCCGCCTTCGAGGGCCAGATCGGTCAGGCCGCGTATGCCGCGTCCAAGGGTGGCGTGGTCGGTATGACGCTCCCCATCGCCCGTGACCTCGCCGCCTTGAAGATCCGGGTCACCACCATCGCGCCGGGACTGTTCAAGACGCCGATGCTCGCCGGCCTGCCGCAGGATGCCCAGGACTCGCTCGGTGCGCAAGTCCCGCACCCGGCCCGCCTCGGGGACCCGAGCGAGTATGCCGCGCTGGTCGGGCACATCGTGGCCAACCCGATGCTCAACGGCGAGACCATCCGTCTCGACGGGGCGATCCGGATGGCGCCGCGCTGACCCGTCGCCCGCGACAACGTGACACAGCCGACGTGGTGACCGGCGCGTCGGAAAGGCAAGATGAACCCCATGTCACCGCGTGATGCCGTCATCGTCGAGGCCGTCCGGACCCCCGTGGGGAAGCGCAAGGGATCGCTGGCCACCGTCCACCCGCAGGATCTGTCCGCGCACGTGCTCACGGCCCTCGCCGAACGCAGCGGCATCGACCCCGCCGAGGTCGACGATGTCATCTGGGGCGCGGTCATGCAGGTCGGCAGTCAGGGCTTCAATATCGCCCGCAACAGCGTGCTCGCGGCCGGCTGGCCCGAAGGTGTGCCCGGCACCACCATCGATCGCCAGTGCGGGTCCTCCCAGCAGGCCGTCCACTTCGCCGCTGCCGGCCTGATCGCCGGCCAGTACGACGTCGTCGTCGCCGGTGGCGTCGAGGTGATGAGCGCGGTGCCGCTGGGGGCGTCGATGGCGGGCGGCGAGTTCGGCCCGGTGTATGCCGATTCGGTGCTCGAGCGCTATGGCGTGCCCACCTTCAACCAAGGTATCGGCGCGGAGATGATGGCTAAAAGGTGGGGCTTCAGCCGGCAAGCCCAGGACGAGTTCGCGAGCGCCTCCCACGCCAAGCTCGCCGATGCCATCGACGCCGGCCGGCTGATCGGTCAGTATGCGCCGGTCGACCTCCCGGGCGGTGGCCGGCTGGAGGTCGACGAGGGCCTGCGCCGAGGCACTACCCCGGAGTCGCTCGCGAGCCTCAAGCCGGTCTTCCGCGAGGACGGCACGGTGCACGCCGGCAATGCCTCGCAGATCAGCGACGGGGCCGCCGGATTGTTGATGATGACCTCGGCCAAGGCCGCCGCGCTCGGACTGACGCCGATCGCTCGCTTCCACACCGGCGTCCTCGCCGGCGACGACCCGGTGATGATGCTCAGCGCGCCCATCCCCGCCACCGCCAAGGCGCTGGCCAAGGCCGGCCTGACGATCGACGACATCGGGGTCTTCGAGGTCAACGAGGCCTTTGCGCCCGTGCCCATGGCCTGGCTGGCCGAGACCGGCGCGGACCCCGCCAAGCTCAACCCCAATGGCGGGGCAATCGCGATCGGCCATCCGCTCGGTGGATCGGGGGCGCGCCTAATGACCCAGATGCTTCACCACATGAAGGACAACGGCATCCGCTACGGCCTGCAGACCATGTGCGAAGGCGGCGGCATGGCCAACGCAACCATTATCGAACTGCTGTAGAAAGGGCCCCATGCATCGCTCGCGCACCTGCCCGTTCTGGGCCTTTCCTCCTGCCGGACCGCGATGAGCGCCGGCACGGCGGACCTCGCCTACGCCCCAGACCAGCCAATCGTCGCCGTGGGCACCGCACGCACCCCGGTCGAGGAGAGGCTGATCCGGTCCTGGGTCGATGAACACTTGGGCAGTCATCCGGGTGGGATGGACCTCTTCGTGCTGCCCCGTGGGGCATCGACGACCGGCGATTTCACGGGCCTGAGCCGCCGGATCGAGGGCGACGCAGACGCGCTCCTGGTGCCGATCGGCGTGACCTGGCTGCCGGCCGAACATCAGGACGGCTCACGCAAGGTCAGCGTCACCGACCTGGTCCGCGGCCGCAATCCCTACAAGCCCAAGGAGCGCCAGCAGGCCCAGATTGCCCGGAGCGACCCGGACCGCGGGCGGATTGTCATCGGGACGCCGGCGGCTCTTTCGCGGGTGCGAGATCGCTTCGCCGAAGGTGGCGGCGATGCCAGCCAGGATCCGGTGGCCTTCGCTCGCTACGTCGGGCGCCGGGGCCGGCTGGCCCTGCAGCGCGCCGACGCCCAGTTGCTCGGACCGCAGTTCAAGTCGGCCAAGCTGGTCAAGGACGAGATGCTCGCCTCCCGGCACTTCCAGGCGGGCCTGGCCAATCTGCGCACCACCTTGGGCCCGGTCACGGTGACGACCGAGAAGGTCGAGGAGATCCTCGACGAACTCGCGACCGGCTGGAGCCGCTATTTCGTCGACGTCTTCCCGCGGGTCGGTCGGGCGGTCTTCGGCCGGGGCTTCGACCCGCAGATCGACACCATGCCCGACGAGATCGACCGGCTGCGCCGGACCACCGCCGACCACCCCGTCTCTTTTCTGTGGTCGCATCGTTCGAATCTTGACAACCTGGTCTTCACCGCGTGCCTGGAAGAGAACGACTTCCCGCTGCCTTATCTCTTCGCGGGGATCAATATGTCCTTCGGGCCGATGGGCTCGATCATGCGTCGCGCCGGCGTTGTCTTCATCCGGCGCACGATCGGCGACAACGCGCTCTACAAGTTCATCCTCAAGGAATATGTCGGCTACCTCGCCGAGAAGCGCTTCAACCTCAGTTGGTCGATCGAGGGGACGCGCTCGCGAACCGGCAAGATGCTTCCCCCCAAGCTGGGCATTCTCGGGTTCGTCGCCGATGCCTATATCGAGGGCCGCTCCGACGACATCGCCCTGCAGCCGGTGTCCATCACCTTCGACCAACTCCACGAGATCGGCGAGTATGCCGAATACGCCCGCGGCGGCAAGAAGGCGGCCGAGGGCTTCTCCTGGCTTTACAACTTCATCAAGGCGCAGGGCTCGAACAACTTCGGCAAGATCTATGTCCGCTTCCCCGAGCCGGTGATGATCCGCTCACTGATGGGCCCGCCCAATGGTGAGACCGCGACTGATCCGGCCAAGCGCAAGCTGGCCCTGCAGAAGCTCGCCTTCGAGGTCGCCTGGCGGATGAACGAAGCAACCCCGGTGACCTCAACGGCGCTGGTCACCACGATCCTGCTCGGGGTGCAGGGCACGGCGATGACCGCTGCCCAGGTGACCACGGCGTTGGCCCGCGTCTTGGACTATCTCGACGCGCGGTCGGTGCCCCTGGCGTCGAGTGTCGCCAACCTCCGCACTGCCACAGGTGTCGAGCAGGTGCTCGCCGCGCTCGCCTCTTCGGGCACCGTGACACGCGTGGACGGGGCACGGGACCGGGTCTGGCTGATCAAGCCCGAGGACCAGCTCGCCGCGACCTTCTATCGCAATGCGATCGTCCATCGCTTCTTGATCTCCGCCATCTGCGAGATGTCGCTCGTGCTGGCCGAGCGCGAGGCCGACCCCGGCCCGGATCGGATTGCGGCCTTCTGGGCCGCCGTGGACCGCCTGCGCGACCTGCTCAAGTTCGAGTTCTATTTCAAGGAGAAGTCGGAGTATCGCAGCCGGGTTGACGCGGAGATGACCCGCTCGTTGCCGGACTGGCAAGAGCGTCTCGCGGCACCGGACTTCGACGTCCGCCGCACTCTGACGGCGATGTGGCCCCTTTTCTCCCCCTTCACGCTGCGACCCTTCTTCGAGGCCTACGAGATCGTCGCCGACGTGCTCATGGACTATCCGGAGACGGGGGCGATCGAGAAGGCGAAGGTCACCAAGGACGCGCTCAAACTCGGTGATCAGTTCGTCGCCCAGAAGCGGGTCTCCTCCGAGGAGCCGGTGTCCTCACTGCTGTTCGGCACGGCCTTGCAACTGGCCGACAATCTCGGCGTGCTTGCCGAAGGCCCGGACCGTCCAGAACGTGTGGCCAACTTCCGCACGCGTCTACACGACGTCCTCGACGCCATCGACGTCGTCGCCACCGTGATGACCGATGTGTATGCCCGCGAGCGCCGCCGGGCGCATCGCCCGGCCGCCCAGAGCCACCAGGCATGATCCGCGTCCGCGTCGCGGGCGATCTCGCCGCCCTGACCTTCGATGCGCCCGAGCGGCTCAACGCCGTTGACGCGCCGATGCTGGCGGAGCTGACGGCGGCGCTCGAGCGGCTCGACGCCGACCCGGGCGTGCGGGTGATCACGCTCACCGGCGCAGGCCGGGGCTTCTGCGCGGGCGCAAGTCTGGCGGTCCCGGCGGACGGCCCACTGGTGATCGATACCGCCACGCTCTATGCCGCGGGCCGCGTCGTCGCCGCGATGACGGCGACCCGCACGCCAATTCTCGCCCTGGTCAACGGGGTGGCTGCCGGTGTCGGCGTCTCCTTCGCGCTCGCCGCCGACTACGTGCTGGCCAGCGAGGCAGCGAGCTTCATGCTCGCGTTCACCAAGATCGGCCTGATGCCCGACGGCGGGGCGACCGCTCTCGTGGCCGCGAGCATCGGGCGTGCGCGGGCGATGCGCCTCGCGCTGACGGCCGAGCACCTCCCGGCGGCGACCGCGGCGCAGTGGGGCCTGATCGCCGAGGTCGTCCCGACCGCCGAGTTCGCCGCGCGATCGGCGGTTCTGGCCCGCGAACTCGCCGCCTCCGCGCCGCTGGCCACCGGCGCGACCAAGACCGCAATCAATGCCGCGAGCCTGGATCTGGCCGCGGCGATCGGACGCGAGGAGACCGGGCAGGAGGCGCTGCTGCATACGGCGGATTTCCGTGAAGGCGTCGGCGCCTTCAACGGCAAGCGAGCCGCGCGCTTCCACGGCGCCTGACCTTCAGCGCCCTCTCGGTCCATCCGCAGGGGCCGCTCAGCGGACATCCAGCCCGACCCACCACAATGGCCGCCATGGCTGGAGGTCGCTGGCTGGGCGAACGCGGTGCTCGGTTCCTCACCGGAGTGCACGCGCTCGCCCTAGTCGTCACGCTCGCCCTGGTGATCACCGGCCGGCTGCGGGGCGCCCAGCGCTCGTGGTGGGAACAGTTCTTCGGAGCGCTCAACGTCCCGGTGACGAGGTCGCTCTTCTCGCTGGTCATCCTGGCCCTGCTCACCCGCGCGCTGCTCTCACGTAAGCGCATCGCCTTGTGGCTGGTCGGCACCTTGCAAGTTCTCGGGGCGTACTACTCCTTCGTCGCACTCGTCCTCGGCAGCACTCGATTGGCGCCGTGGCGCCGCTCCTATCCCGTCGGCCGTCCCGCCGACATCGTCGCGGTGATCGTCGCACCCTTGGTGCTCGTGTGGCTGTGGCGGCTGCGCTCGGCCTTCCCCGCGCGCCTGGTCCCCGGCTCGCTCAAGGCCGCGATCACGACGCTCGTCGCCGGCCTACTCCTGTCCACCGGCTTGGCGACCTTGGCGATCTGGAGCCAGGTCGGATCCGCCGACCTGGGTCGACGGACGTATGCCGCGGTGCATGAGGCCGCCGGCGATGTCGACTACTTCACCGAGCACGGTCTGACCGGGGTCTTGCCCTGGATCGTGCACGGCCTGTCGCTGCTCTACAGCCTCAGCCTGATCGCCGCCGTCATCGTCTTCCTCCGCTCGGTGCGGCCGGTCAACTCGTGGGCACCCGATCGGGAACTGACGATTCGACGGCTGCTGCGGCGCTATGGCGAGGCCGACTCCCTCGGGTATTTCGCGACGCGCCGCGACAAGTCCTCGATCTTCTCGGCGGACGGATCCGCGGCCGTCACCTATCGCGTCATCGCCGGCGTCTCGCTCGCCTCGGCCGACCCCATCGGACGCCCGGCAAGCTGGCCTGCCGCGATCGCCGCGTGGATGACGGAGGCCCGGGCCTACGGCTGGGTGCCGGCCGTGCTCGGCGCGAGCGCCGACGGTGCCAAGGCGTATGCCGGCGCGGGCCTGCACGCGATCGCGCTCGGCGACGAGGCGGTGCTCGACCCCGACCGCTTCGACCTGCGATCGAGCGCGATGACCCCGGTGCGCCATGCGGCCGAACGCTGCCGGCGCGCGGGTGTCGTCGTGACCGCCCGACGGCAGCGCGAGTTGAGCGCCGACGAACTGGCCGAGACCTCCGCCAAGGCGTTGGACTGGATCGGCGACGAGCCGGAGCGCGGCTTCTCGATGGCTCTCAACCGCGCCGCCGACGAGGCCGACGGGGCCACCCTCATCGTCACCGCGCGGGATCAGGCAGGCGCGCTGGTCGGGTTGCTGACGTTGGTGCCGTGGGGGCGATCGGGTGTCTCGCTCGACGTTATGCGCCGCAGCCCGGAGGCTCCCAATGGGATCACCGAGGCCATGGTCGCCCACGTGATGGAGCACGCGGCTGAGCTCGGGGTGCGTCGTCTGTCGTTGAACTTCTGCATGTTCCGGACCGTGTATGCCGACAACGAGGCACTGGGCGTGCGGCCGGTCAATCGGCTGAACTATTCCGTCCTGGGCTTCCTCGACCGCTTCTGGCAGTTCGAGCGGCTCTATCGCAGCAATCAGAAATATGACCCGGAATGGGTGCCCCGCTTCGCCTGCTACGACGGGGCGGTGGCCATCGTGCCGGTCGCGATCGCCGCGGCCAATGCCGAAGGGTTCCTGAACTGGCGGCCACGATTCCTCGGGACGGGGTTGCCCGAGACCCGGCTCGAGCCGGCCGTGCTGGCCGAGGCGCTCGCGATCGAGGACGAGGTCGAGGCCGCACCCTCGGTGCGGCGCGGTGACCAAACAGTCGCGCGCGTGGCGAAACTGGACCTGTTGCGGGCGGCCGGCCGCGATCCCTATCCCGTCGGTCCGGGCCTGGCGCAGGGCGCAGCAGCACCGCAGTGGCGCGGGCGAGTGCGCGCGGTCCGCGACCACGGTGGGGTGGTCTTCGCCGATATCGAGGTCGACGGGCAGCGCACCCAGCTGCTGCTGGACGCCTCGGTGTGCGCTGCCCGCGACTTCGCCCGGCTCGTTGACACGGGCGATCTGATCAGTGTCTTGGGGGCCGCCGGACGGTCGCGAAACGGGAGCGCAGCTGTGCACGTGCAGGACTGGACGATGCTGGCAAAGTCCTTGCACGCCATACCATTTGGCGGTTTCACCGACCCGCAGGCCCGGGTCCGCCAGCGGTCGCTGGATATGATCGTCAACCCCGAAGCGACGCGCGCGCTGAGGGACCGCACCGCGGTCGTGCGGGCGCTGCGTGCCCGGCTCGACGCCACCGGGTTCACCGAGGTCGAGACGCCGATCCTGCAGGCGGTGCACGGTGGCGCGAGCGCCCGGCCCTTCCGCACGCACATCAACGCCTATCACGCGGACCTGTCGTTGCGGATCGCGCCGGAGCTCTATCTCAAGCGGCTCGTCGTGGGCGGGTTCGGCCGCGTTTACGAACTCGGTCGCAACTTCCGCAATGAGGGTGCGGATGCGACACACAATCCGGAGTTCACCTCGCTGGAGGCCTACCAGCCGATGGCGGACTACACCGACATGCGGGTGCTGACGCAGGCCTTGGTCTGTGACGCGGCGCGCGCGGTGCACGGGGGGCTGACGATTCCGAACGCCACGCACGGACCGCTCGACCTCGCTGGTGACTGGGCCGTCGTGTCGGTCCTGGATGCGGTGAGTACTGCTCTGGGAGAGCAGGTTTCGCTCGATACCGACACCGATGCATTGCTCGCCCACGCCAAACGGCTGGGGATCGTGATCCGGCCGGGAATGGGTCCGGGCGGGATCATTGAGGCGCTCTATGGCGAACTGGTGGAGCCGATGACGATCGCGCCGACCTTCTATGTCGACTTCCCGGCCGAGACGTCGCCGCTGGCTCGGCCCCACCGGTCGATCCACGGGTTGGTGGAACGTTGGGACCTGGTCGTCGCCGGCATGGAGTTGGCGACCGCCTACTCCGAGCTCACCGACCCGGTCGAGCAGCGACGGCGCCTGACCGCCCAGTCCCTGCGCGCCGCCCACGGCGACCCCGAGGCGATGGAGGTCGACGAGGCCTTCCTCGGTGCCCTCGAACTCGGTATGCCGCCGTGTGGCGGGATGGGCATGGGCGTCGACCGGCTCGCCATGCTGCTCTCGGGCACCAGCATCCGCGGCGTGCTGACCTTCCCCTTCGTCAAGCCCTGACCCCGACAGAAGTCGGGCGGCGGTGAGCCGGCGCCAGGGCTTCAGCCGGTGTAGAGGCAGAAGGGGTGGCCGGCCGGGTCGAGAAGCACCCGGACGTTCTCCTGCGGCTGGTGCTCGGGCAAACTCGCACCGAGCCCGACCGCGCGCTCGGTCTCGGCTGCGAGGTCGGTGACCTCGAAGTCCAGGTGCAGCATCATCTGCTGAGCGCCGGGCACCCCCGGCCAGGTGGGGCGGACATAGTCCGGATTGCGCTGGACGCTCAGATAGGCAACGCCCTCACCGGCGTCGAGGGCGCCGTCGTCCTCGTCGAGGTGATGAATGGCCCAGCCACGCAGCGCCGCATAGAAGTGGGTAAGCCTGGCGACGTCGTCGGTGTCGAGCACCACGCCCCACCAGTCATGCCGATGCCAACGGTCCGGCCCCATGTCCACGCGCCTTAGGCTGACACAGTCCGCGACTGAAAACGCAGAATCCGGCGGATGGCCTCGGCGACCGCGTCCGGTCCGGGAGCGAGCGACAGGCGGACGTGCGTGCTGCCGTAGACGCCGTCGAAGTCGATGCCCGGGGTGATCGCGACGTCCTCCTGGTCCAGCAGTGCTTGGCACCACTCGACCGAATCGGCATACGGCCCAAGGAGATTCGCGATCCCGGCGTAGACATAGAAGGCGCCGTCGGCAGGAGCGACATCGGTCCACCCCAGCGCCGGGAGCGCGTCGAGGACAAGCCGGCGCGCCGCGGCAAAACCCTCGACCGCAACCTGGCACTCCGTTTCGGCCGCCTCGGTGAATGCGGCAACGGCCGCGTGTTGCGCGGGCACCGGCGCGCACAGCGCCAGATTCCCCGCGAGGGCGTCGACCGGGCCGGCCAGGTCGTCGGGCAGCAGCAACCAGCCCAGCCGCCAACCGGTCATGCCCCAATACTTGGAGAAGGAGGAGACCACCAGAGCGCGGCGACCGAATTCCCAGGCGCACGTCCCGACCGTGCCCGTATAGGTGATGCCGTGATAGATCTCGTCGCTGACAACCCGCACGCCGTGCTCATCGCACCAGCGCACCAGGGCGCCGAGTTCGTCGGGGCTGATCATCGTCCCGGTGGGATTCGCCGGGCTCGCGACTACCAGCCCGCGTAGCGGCGCCTGAGCATGGGCCGCAGCCAGCAACTCGACCGTGGGCTGGAAGCGGACCTCGGCGCCGCAGTCGAGTTCGACGACCTCCGCGCCGAGGGCGGTCAAGATGTTCTTGTAGGCCGGATACCCGGGCCGCGCGAGGGCCACCCGGTCCCCGTGGTCGAAGGCGGATAAGAAGGCGAGGACGAAGGCACCGGAGCTCCCGGTCGTCACGCAGATCCGCTGCGGGTCGATGTCCAGGCCGTACCACCGGGCGTAGTGGCCGGCGATCCCCTCGCGCAGCGCGCGCACTCCGAGCGTCTCCGAATAGCCCAGCGGTATGCCGGCGTGCATCAGTTGGGCGGCAGCCGCCCGGACCGCGCTCGGGGCGCCCTGTCCGGGCTCGCCCGCGCACAAGCTGATGACCTCGCGGCCCTGGGCCCGGGCATGGGCGACGGCGGCCAGCACGGTCATCACCGTGAACGGAGGGACCTGCGAGCGGTGAGATGCGGCAGGCGGCGGGGCGGGCGGCATACGGCCAGGGTGTCACAGGCGGCGGGCGGCCACAGCGGCCCTTGGCCGCCCAGGTGCCCCGGTTTTCGGCTCCGGTCAACCGGCCGTGCGAGGTCGCGATCGACGGAGTGCCGCTGGAGCATGAGGCCTTCCTGGGGCGAGCGACGTGCAGCGGCGGCCCTCTGCTCACGCGGGCGGCGCGCTCGGCTGAGGCCTGGCTGGTCGGCGGTGAGGACTATGAGCTGCGCATCTACGACGAGGCAGCGCCGGCTTCGAGGGCCTGGAGGCCTATGACTTCGACCCGGACTGGGTCCTGCCGGCAAACTTCACCAAGCACGCCGGGCCGCAGCCGCGCGGCCGGATGTTGCCTGAGGTGCGCGAATTCGCCCGTGCCGCCGGTCCGCCCGCCGGGGCGCGCGACCTCGGCGGCACCGTGACGGTCCGGATCGGCCCGCAGACCCACTGCCTGCTTGGCCGGACGTGCGGCGACATCGTCGTCTTCACCTTCGCCGATCCCGCCGGGCCACGGTGCGGCCGGCACCCTTTCCGACGGCAACCCGAGGAGGGGGAGATCGTCATCGACTTCAACAGGACGGTCTTGCCCGGCTGTTGCTTCTCGCCAATCTGCCCCGAGCCGGAGATCCCGGCGCAGATCGCCTCGACATCCCAGTCGTTGCCGGCGAGCGCGCGGTGCGTTGGTGCGGCGCGGCCGCCTGCCGACCCGGGGTGCGCTGATCGCCGGCCGGGCACCGGTGCACGAAGGTCAGGTCACGAGCAGGGACTCGCGCGGGAGCTCGAACCACCGTAGGGCGTCGAAGTCGCCGGAGACCGGGCAGGGGCCTAGGCAGTCCGGCCCGGTCGTGGCGTCCAGCAGCGTCCGCGCCTCGTCGAGGTAGCCGGCCAGGGCGGCCAGGGGTGCCGTGCGGTGCTGACGGGGATAATCCATCCGGCCCTCGGCATACGAGATGTCGCGCAGGCGCAGCGGCGGCTCGACCGGCCCGCGCTTGTGACGCCACAGGCCGTTTACAGCGTCAAAGGTATAGTCCCCCAACAGTTTCCAGCCGTCTCGGGCTACCAGGCGGACCGCCTCGATGACATAGTCGAGGACGCGCTCGTCGATGAAGTAGTTGAAGTTCACGCGCACCCACCCGGGCTTGATGCCCTCGCAACCGGTGGCGATCTGCTCCTCGAAGAGATGACTGCGCTCGAGATCGATGTCGAGCAGGCGGTGGCCGTAGGGTCCGGCGCACGAGCAGCCGCCCCGGGTCTGGATGCCGAAGAGGTCGTTGAGCAGCGCGACGACGAAGTTGTGGTGGAGGTACTTTCCGCTCGGGCCGCGTACGACGAAGGAGACGATCGAGAGCCGGTCGGCGCCGAGATTGCCGAGGATGGTGATGGCGGGCTCGGCCTGCCAGGCCTCGACGGCGCGGCGCAGCAAGGTGGCCTCGCGGCGGCGGATGACGTCGATGCCGACGGCCTCCTTGAGTTGGAAGACCAGGCCGGCCCGAATGCTCTCGACGATCGCCGGCGTGCCGCCCTCCTCGCGGTGTGTCGGGTCGGTGAGATAGTGGTGCTCGGCCGGATTGACGTACATGACCGTGCCGCCGCCCGGTGTGGCCGGCACCCGGTTGGTGAGCAACTGGCGCCGGACGGCGAGCACGCCGGGGGTGCCCGGTCCGCCGATGAACTTGTGCGGCGAGATGAAGACCCCATCCTTGTAGGCCGCCGGGTCGCCCCCGGCGGGCGCCGTCATCTCGATCGACACATAGGGTGCGCAGGCGGCGAAGTCCCAGAACGAGAGAGCGCCGTGCTCGTGCAAGAGGGCGGCGATGCCGTAGGTGTCGCTGACGATTCCGGTGACATTGCTTGCGGCGCAGAAGGATCCGATCTTCAGCGGGCGATCGGCATAGCGCTCCAGCTCGGCGCGCAACTGGGCTTGATCGATGTGTCCGTCGGCGTCCTCCCGGATGGTGACGAGGTCGGCGATCGACTCGCGCCAGGGCAACTCGATCGAGTGGTGCTCGAAGGGCCCGATGAAGACGACCGGTCGGTCCGCGGCCGGGATCTGCTCGCGCAGGTGGTAGCGGTCCTCCAAGGTGCTCGGGATGCGCAGGCCGAGGATGCCGATGAGCTTGTCGATGGCGCCGGTGGTGCCCGAGCCGGCGAAGATCACCACCGTGTCGTCGTCGCCGTGGACGGCATTCTTGATGATCGCGCGCGCATCCTCGCGCAGCCGGGTGGTCTGCAGGCCGGTGCCGCTCGCCTCGGTGTGGGTGTTGGCATAGCGCGGCAGGACTTCCTCGCGGATGAAGTCCTCGACGAAGGTGAGGCTGCGTCCGGAGGCCGTGTAATCGGCATACGTCACTCGGCGCGGGCCGTAGGGGCCGTCCATGACCTGGTCGTCACCGATGACGGCATCACGGATGCGGGCGAGCAGGACGTCCGGGTCGGGCATACCGACCAGGGTATGGCCGCGGGGTAGGTGGCGGACAGGGGTGCAAGGCTGGGGCGCCTAGAGGCCGCCGCGCCGCACGGTCATGATGCGCACCGGGTTGGCGGGCGCGCCGTCCTCGGGGTAGTACTCCGACGACGGGTCGACACCGGCGGCAGCGATCTTGTCGAGGACCGTCAGGCCGGGGGCGGTGACCCGGCCGAAGACGGTGTAGTCGGGGCGGAGGCGGGAATCCTCATACACGAGGAAGAACTGGCTGCCATTGGTGTCTGGGCCGGCGTTTGCCATCGCGAGCGTGCCGCGGACGTAGTTCTTGCGGCTGCCGTCGGGAAAGCCCGGCCAGTTCGGCAGCGCGTTGACGCCCTTGAACTCATCCTTGAACCAGTAGCCGGGGTCGCCCCATCCGGTGCCGAGCGGGTCGCCGCACTGCAGGACCGAGAGGGCGTATGGCGGCGTGTGATAGGCCGTGAGCCGGTGGCACCTGGTCTTGTCGAAGTAGCGTCGCTTGAGTAAGAACTCGAAGCTCTCGACCGCGCACGGGGCGACGCGGCGGTCGAGCAGGATCGGGATGGCGCCCTGATTCGTGCCGATGGTGACCAGGTCGGCGCCGAAGGTGCGGGGCCGGGTCGGGTCCTCAGGAAAGCCGACCCACGTGGAGTAGGTCTGGTCGGTCATCTTGGTGAACGCGCAGAAACCGTTGGTCGACGCGGGTGCCTTGGCGGAGGCGCTCGGGGATGCGCTGCGCACGTTCGGGGCGGGCTGGCTCCGGTTCGCGGCCGTGGCACTCGGGGCGGCGGCGAGGAGGCTGAGCGTCGTCGCAGCGGCAGCGGCGCTGGCATACATTCGCGTTCGGGTGGTGGTCATGAGCAAGCTCCCTCTCCCTGGTCGGGGGCGCCGCAGCGACGGCGTCCGCCTTGTCACCATAGGGCGAGTGCCGCCGGTTCGCCCGGGGAGGAACGCGGATTCCGCCGGGATCGTCGGCTAGAACAGTGTGGGCTGGCGGATTTTGGGCTCGGCTAGGAGCTTGCCCGCGCTGGGCGCTTGCGCGGTCAGTTGCAGGAAGGCGCCAAGCAGGAGCAACTCGCGCGGGCTCGCAGGCGTGAAGTCGGTCAGTTCCGGGGAGCACACGACGATGGCCGCCCACTTCGCTCGCGAGAGCGCGACATTGAGCCGGTTGCGCTGCAGCAAGAAGCCCATGCCGCGGCTGACATCGGTGCGCGCGGAGGCGGCCATCGACACATAGACCACAGCGCCCTCCTGGCCCTGGAACTTGTCGACGGTCCCGGCGGCCACCTGGGTCAGCCCGCCCGCGTCGAGCACCGCACGCAGCCGGTGCACCTGGGCGTTGTAGGGGGTGACCACTCGGATGTCGCTCTGCCGCAACGGCCTCGGCGCCTCAGCCTCGTCCGGGTCGAGCCACTCGCGCCCGATCAGGTCGTGGATCGAGCGCGCGATCGCGCCCGCTTCCTCGGGGGAGTCCACAGTGTTGCCGTCATGCTCTACGTGTTCGACGTGCACGCCCGGGGCGAGCCCGGCCAGACGTCGCGCGGTGGTGACGGACGGCTCGGCGGTGAGCGATCCGGCATACGACAAGTGGGAGACGCGCTCGGCGAGCGCCGGATGCATGCGCCACGTGGTCGAGAGGAAGTAGCCGAAGCGCGGGTCGATGGTCTCCTGGCCGGCCATCAGCCAGCCGAGTGCGGAGGTGTCGATCGGCTCGGGGTGAATGCCCTGGCTGACTTCGGCGAGTTGCTGCGGGTCTCCCAGCAGCAGGAGGCGATCGGCGACGACTGAGCAAGCGAGGGTGTTGGCGAGGGAGTACTGCCCAGCCTCGTCGACGACGAGGAGGTCGAGTTGGCCGCGCGCGAAGCGTTTGGGGTTGGTGAAGTCGTAGGCCGTGCCGCCGATGACGTAGCCGCTCTCGGCGCGGTCGGCAGCGAACGCGACCGTGTCCGCGTCGCGGCGCTCGAAGCGGTGCCAAGCGCTGGCCGGCCGGTCGGGGGCGAACTTGCCGATCAGGTCGGGGTCGAGGCCGGCCTTGACCAGCGCATCGAGGACGTTCTCAACGGCCGCGTGGGACTGGGCGACCACGCCGATGGCCCACTGCCGGGTGCTGACCAGGTCGGCGATGACGTGCGCAGCGACGTAGGTCTTGCCCGTCCCGGGCGGGCCCTGGACGGCGAGATAGGAGTTGTCGACCCGCTCGATGGCGGTGCGAATGGCGCGCACGAACTGATATGGCGTGCCGTCGGGGGCGGGCAGGGCGCCAACTTCGGTTGCGGGCGGGCCACCAGGCGCGGACCGGTCGCCCGGTCCGGCGGCGGGCAAGCCGGCAGTCGCGGATCGGTCGTCCGGTCCGGGAGCACTGCTCGCTGCGGACAGGCGGGGTGGCCGGCGCCGCAGGATGTCCAGGGCCGGGCCGGGCGGCAGGTGTGGCCAGGTGTCGGCCACCGATTCGGCAATGTCGGCGATGGCCGCGTCGAGATTCGAGGTGCCGGGCGGCGCTTCGGGCGTCAGGGCGAGGGGGAGGTCGTCGAAGGGGGAGTATTTCTGCGGCAGTCCCTCAATTGCGACCAGCGTGATCAGGCCGTCGGTGTCCTCGCTCACCTCGGCGATCGTCACCTTGGTCTCGACCACGCGGGCACCGGGGGCTGCGGCCCCGGCCAGGGGCTGCGGCGGGGGCACGTCGTAGAGGACACCGAAGCCGGCTCCGGGCCGGATCGGGCGGCTGCCGCGCCCGGGATGGCCGGTCAGGCGCAGGGTCCGGGCGAAGGTGCGCCGGCCAGCCGGCACCTCCCAGCCGTTGACGACCTCCGCCGCGGTGATGTGCAGGACTTCGGCCTGCCCGGCCCACTCGTCGACCGGGTGACGCAGCCGGTCGAAGTGGCGCCACCAGTGCGGCTTCTCTTCGCGCCGGTTGAACTGGACGGCCGCGGCGATCAGGGCGAGGGCCTGCTCGTCGTCGGTTCGCTCGATGTCGCTGATGGTGTCGGTCAGCGCTCGGAGGCGGGCTTCGAGGGCCTCTGCCCGCTCCCACCGCGAGGGCTTGGGCACGGCCTCGGAGGAGGGTGCCGGGGGCTCGGGTGTCGACCCGATCGACGGCAAGACTCCCTCCGCTTCCGCCTGGCCGAGCAGCCAGTCCCGCAACCGGAGCGTGGAGAGGCAGTCGTACTCGTTGTAGGCCCGGATCGCCTCCAGCCGCTGCGCCGCCTCGTCGTGCCGACCCTCAATCCCGGCCTGCACGAACTCGTGATAAGCAACGACCGATTCCCCGCCGGTGGCGACCGATCCCACGCGCAGGTCATCGCCCATATAGAGCGGCTCGAGCTTCTTGATCGAGTAGGAGTCCTGCGAGACGCGCACACCCGCGCGGACGACGGCATACAGATCGACGAGCACGCCGTCCCGGAGCAGCTGATCGACCTCGGCCTCGCCCGTGCCATAGCGCGCCGCGAGGGTCAGCAGACGGGAGCGCTCGTAGTCGGCGTAGTGGTAGATGTGCAGGTTGGGGTACTCCGCGCGGCGCGCCGCGACATACGCCAAGAAGTCGATGAGCGCCTGGCGCTCCTGCGCGCGGTCATGCGCCCAGAACGCGCGAAAGGGCGGCGCGAGGCCGGGGGAGGCGGGTGTCTCGACGATGCCGAAGAGGTATTCGAGCCCCCAACGCCCCGAGCCGGGCTCGGTCCACATCGGGTCGCCCTCGAAGTCGAAGAAGATGTCACCCGGGCTCGGTGGCGGGATCGCGGCGAGGGCAGCCGGGTCGATCAGCTCGGCGCGGACCTCGCCGGTGGCTTCCTGGGCCAGTTGCAACCGGGCCTGCGCGCGGATGCGGGCGAGGCGGCCGTCGGGCAGGTCCGGGACGGGCTCGTCACGCGCGGCGAGGTCGGCCATCGTGGTCACGCCGGCCGCGAGGAGCTTTTTGCGCTGGCTCGGATAGACCCCCGCGACGAGCAGCACGTCATTGGTCGCCCGCAGCTCGGCGGTGCAGGCCGGGCAACGGCCGCAGGCGTGCACCCCGGGCTCGCCCCACTGCGCCGGCTCGCCGCTGTCCTGGTGGGTGTCGAGGAGCATCAGCACGCGCTCCCGCCGCCCGGCATAGACCGGCGCGATCACCGACAGCGGGTAGCGCTCACGCTCACCCGACCCGAGTGCAAGGACCACGTCGTCGGCGACGGGGACGCCCATGGCCCATAACTGATCGCCGTATGCCGCGAGCTGCAGCAGCGCCGCGACGCTGGCCGCTCGCGCGAGCTTGGTGTCCCAGACCTGCCAACGCCCGTCGTCGCCGCGCACCAGGAAGTCGGCAAACCCCACGAAGCGTTCGCCGGCGAAGGCCGCCTGATAGACCACGTCGGCCTCGCCCTCGAGCGCCTCGACGGTGTCGGCGGCAGCAGCCTCCAAACCGGGCCGGGTCATCCGTGGCCGCGCGATCTGGACGACGCGGCGCTCGCGGCTCAGCTCGCGCAACACCTGCTGCTCGTGCGCCATCCCGAGGGCCAGGGTCCGTTCGAAGAGGGCGTCCGTTTCGACCTCCTGCGCTTGCCGGTGGCCGAGCACCGCGTCGAAACCCACGAGCAGCCCCCACTCGCACGACGCGGCCTGGCGTAGGTCGCTCGCGCTGATGATGGCCCGGGATTCGCCCGGCATGAGGAACATGCTCGCCACCCTACGAGCCCCCACCGACAGACCCCGCGACGAGTCGCGAGCAGGGCACAGGCCGGGACGCCCGCCGAAACGCCGGCCCGAGCGTCGGGCCCCTTCGTCGCCGGAGAGCGACGGCTCGGTCTGAATCCGGTCAGACCCAGCTCGGGAACCACATGTGCATGCGCCAGAAGTTGTAGGGCACCACTTGCGCGGTATAGATCGGCCAGTAGAACGCAAACAACGCCAGCGTCGCCAGGCAGTAGATCCCCACGATGATCAGCCCACGCCGCCGGCGCGGCCAGGGGGCTGTCGCCGGCCCCAGGATCAAGGCGAGGACATAGACCGCGATCAACACGACATACGGCTGGAAGGCGATCGAGTAGAACTGGAAGATCGTGCGGTGCTGCAGGTTGAACCAAGGGAGCCAGCCCGCGGCGAGCGCCCCCAGCAGGGCGCCGGCCCGCCAGTCGCGCCGCAGGATCCATTGAAAGAGGCAGATGACGATGCCGGCCGTCGCGAGCCACCAGATGGTGATGGTGCCGAGCGAGGTGATCGCCTTGGAGCATTCGGCGACGGTGCAGCCGTCCTGGCCCAGCTTCGGCCCCTCATAGAAGAAGGATGTCGGACGCGACATCACCGTCCAGCCCCACGGGTTGGACATGTAGTCGTGCGGCGAGGTCAGCGTGTGATGGAAGTGGTAGGCCTCGGTGTGATAGCTCCACAGCGAGCGCAGCGCGCCAGGGATCCAGTCGGGCCCCGGATGCGTATCGGCCCAGTGCCGCTTGTAGCCGTGGTCGCTCAGGAACCACCCGGTCCACGACGCCACATAGGTCACCAGCGCCGTCCCGACCATGGCGACGAAGGCGATCGGCCCCTGGACGACGAGCGCCGAGCTGACCCAGCGCCGCACACCGGCCGCCCGATAGGCCCCCATATCCCACAGCACCGACATCAGGCCGAAGGCGATCAGGAAGAACAGCCCCGACCACTTGGTCCCGGCCGCGAGGCCGAGGAAGAGCCCGGCCACCCACCGCCAGGGGCGGAAGCCGAGGACGGGGCCCCACGTCTCATACGTATGCCGTGACAACCGGCCCACGTGATCGGCCAACCGGCGGCGCATCTGGTCGCGGTCGATGAGGATGCACCCGAAGGCGCACAGGGCGAAGAACATCAGGATGATGTCGAGCAGGCCGGTGCGCGAGTGGACGAAGTGGTGGCCTTCAAAGGCAGTCAGGAAGGACGCGAGCGTCCCGAGCAGGGAGGAGGAGAAGAGCCGGCGCGCGATCCGCCCGATGATCAGGATCGACAGCGTCCCGAGCGTCGCGACCGAGAAGCGCCACCCCCAACTCGACGTCGCGCCGAAGATCCACTCCCCGAAGGCGATCACCCATTTGCCGACCGGCGGATGGACGACCATGTCGCCGTTGTCGGTGATGAAGACGTTGAGATTGCCGTGCGTGAACAGCGGATCGACGACCTTGCCCTCGCCCGCCCAGCGCATCTCGACGCCGTATTCGAGCATCGAGACGCCCTGCTTGACGTAGTAGGTCTCGTCGAACACCAACTGGTGCGGCCGGTCGAGCGCCCAGAAGCGCATCAGCCCCCCGAGCACCGCGAACAGCAGGGGGCCGAGCCAGCCGATCAGCCGGTCGGTGGGCCGGAAGCCGAGCAGGCGAGCGCGCAGCTCCTCGGTCCGGGTCACGGGCGTCATCGTATGTTGCCCGCCTGGCTCGCGAGATGGAGCGCGCGTTAGCTGGTGGTTAGGTCGTAGATGCCGGTGGTGGAGGTGACGTAGACATGGCCGTCATCGACGATGGGGGTGCCAGGGATGATCTTGTGGCCGGTGGGGTCGAGGATGGGGGTGGTGGAGAGCAGGGTGCCGGGCCCATCGCGCCCGTGGGGGTGTTCGGGACGGGGGGCTTCGCCATTGGCTACGGCCTCTGGCTGGCCCGCAAGCTCGAACTCGGCCACCGCGGCTGACCTCGCTCTCAACCCCGCTCCCCGGCGCACGAGGTGGGTTGAAGCGGCGGATCCGAGGAGAGTGGTGGCGAAGGGGCAGCCTGGCAATCGGCCATCAGCACTCGAAGGACAGGCGCCCAACGATTGAGCGCTTTGGGCTGGCCTCGGCCAAGATGACGCGTATGCCGCTCGTTCTCGCCGCCACGCCCATCGGTGACCCGCGCGATGCGTCGGCCCGGCTGGTGTCCGAGTTGGGCACCGCCGATGTCATCGCTGCTGAGGATACCCGCCGCACCAAGCGGCTGTGCGCGGCGCTCGGCGTCGTGTCCGCGGGCCGGATGCTCAGCTATCACGAGCACAACGAGGCCGCCGTCACCGCTGATCTGATCGAGCGGCTGCGGGCGGGGGAGCGAGTGCTGCTCGTCACCGACGCCGGCATGCCGTCGGTGTCCGACCCCGGCTACCGGCTCGTCGCCGCGGCAGTCGCCGCCGATCTGCCGGTCACCTGCTCGCCGGGGCCGAGCGCGGTGCTGATGGCGCTGGCCTTGTCTGGGCTCCCAGTGGACCGCTTCGCCTTCGACGGCTTCCTGCCCCGCAATGCCGGGGAACGGGCGCGGGTTCTGGCCGACCTCGCCACGGAGCGCCGGACGATGGTCTTCTTCGAGGCGCCGCACCGCACAGCCGCGACCCTCGCGGCGATGGTCGAGGCCTTCGGCGCCGGCCGGCCGGCCGCCGTCTGCCGGGAGCTGACCAAGACCTACGAGGAAGTCCGCCGCGGACCGCTGGGCGAACTCGCCGACTGGGCTGCCAACGGCGTGCTCGGCGAGATCACCATCGTCGTCGCCGGCGCGATCCCGGTCGCCGCCGACCTGCCCACCGCGGTGGAGCAGGTGCGGGCGTTGGTGGGGAACGGCATACGGCTCAAGGACGCGTGCGCGCAGGTCGCCGA